>Ga0070731_10001090_pt1 | contig 29879 bp, 25 predicted proteins | sample Coa_R1_2_FD_66448 | JGI IMG/M metagenome (GOLD analysis project Ga0070731, IMG submission 66448) | Surface soil microbial communities from Centralia Pennsylvania, which are recovering from an underground coalmine fire - Coalmine... | ecosystem: Environmental > Terrestrial > Soil > Unclassified ... | reverse complement strand
AGGGCGACGAGACGACGATCGACCTCTCCGTCGGCGTCCCCCAGTGCCGCGACTGCCCCGCGATGGAAGACGCGGCCCTCGACTGCGCCGTGCTCGAGCACGGACCGCTCGGCCGGGTCGAGCTGATCGAGACGGGCAGCGAGCAGCGCCTGGATCGTCGGCGGCACCTCCACCTGCGTCCCACCGGAGTCCCGCACGAGGGCCAGCATCTCTTCGAGAAAGAGCGGGTTGCCCTCCGCGACCTGGACGATGCGCTCGTGCATCTCGGGCGAGACCTCGCCAAGCTCCGACAGGAGTTGCTCGGTCTCGTCCGCGTCGAGTGGTTCCAGCAGGACGGTGGTCGCGTTCCACTTGCCGCCACCCCAGGACGGACGGCGCTCCAGCAACTCCGGCCGGGCCATACACAGCAGCAGAACCGGCGCGTCCCGCGAGAGGTCGGCGACGTGCTCCACCAGGTCGAACAGCGTCTCCTCCGCCCAGTGCAGATCGTCGAAGACCACGACCAACGATTGCGCTTGAGCTTCCCGCTCCAGCAGCTTGCGGAAGCCCCAGGCGATCTCCTCGGCGCTCACGGACAGCTCCGTCTCGCCGAGCAGTGACTGCAAGGGCCGCGCCGCGTCTCCCTCCGGCAGCGTCTCAAACTGCTTCACGATCTCGACCACCGGCCAGTACGTGATCCCCTCGCCATAGGAGAGACAGCGGCCGCGGACGACCGACGCCTCGACCGAGCCCAGCAACTCGGCCGCGAGACGCGACTTGCCGACGCCCGCCGACCCCAGCACCGTGAACAGCTGGCAGGAGCGGTCATGCACCGCCTGGTCGAACGCCGACCGGAGCCGCGTCAGCTCCCGCTCGCGGCCAACCATCCGCGTCGAGAGCCGCCGCTCCAGCTCGCCCGTCGCCGCGACGAGCGGCCACGCCGCAACCGCCTCGGCTTTTCCCTTCAACTCCAGCAGCCGCTGCTCGCCGACCTCCACCGCCGGCCGTACAAGCCGCAACGTCTCCGATCCAATGAGCACCTCGCCCGGCTGCGCAGCCTGCTCGAGCCGCGCCGCCACGTTGACCGCGTCCCCGGTCGCGAGCCGCTCCTCGGTTCCAGTGACGACTTCGCCCGTGTTGACGCCGATCCGGCCGTTGATCCCCAGCTCCGGGAATGCAGCGCGCATCTCGACCGCCGCGCGGCAGGCTCTCAGCGCATCGTCCTCGTGCGCGACCGGCACCCCGAACACCGCCATCACCGCATCCCCGATGAACTTCTCCACGCTCCCGCCGTGGGACTCCACGATCCCTTTCATACGCTCGAAGTAGCGCGCCAGCAGCCCCCGCAGTGCCTCCGGATCCGTCGACTCGCCGAGCGCGGTCGACCCGGCGAGGTCGCAAAAGACGACGGTGACGACCTTGCGCTGCTCGCGCGCCAACGGCCCCTGGTCGGCCAGGGCTGCACCGCAGAACGGGCAAAACGCGAACTCGCCCGCGACCTCCTTCCCGCAGGTGCGGCAAGCCGCCACCACTCGAGTCTACGCCGGTACCCGCACGCCCATCAATCGCCGATACACCACCGAGGTAACCATCCCGGATGAGCACAAGACGACCGAGAGAATCGCCACCGTCGGTTGAGCGACCGTCCTTTCGTCAGAACGCGCCGGCGTAGGCGTTCAGCGCAGGCTGGCCGCCGAGGTGGGCGTACAGGACGCGCGAGCCCGGTTCGATCCGCTCCGACTGGACGAGATCGATCAGCGCCGCCATCGACTTTCCTTCGTACACAGGATCGGTCAGCACGCCTTCGAGGCGGGCGCACAAGCGGATCGCAGCGAGCGTCTTGGCATCCGGGATCCCGTACGTCCCCGCGTGCCACTCGTCGAGCAGGACGATCTCGTCGTCGACCAGCTCACGGCCGAGGTCGATCGCCTCCGCCGTGCGCTGCGCGATGCGCGTGACCTGCTCTCGCGTCTGCTGCACGGTCGCGGACCCGTCGATGCCGAGGACCGTCCGCGGCCGCTCCTGCTTCGCGAAGCCGGCGACCATGCCGGCGTGCGTCGACCCCGTCACGGAGCAGACGACGACCGTGTCGAAGAAGACACCCAGCTCGCGCTCCTGGGTCTCCACCTCCTCGGCCCAGCGGGCGAAACCGAGCCCGCCGAGCGGATGGTCGCTCGCGCCCGCCGGGATCGCGTACGGCCTGCCGCCCCGCGCCTCGACGTCGGCCAGCGCCTGCTCCCAGCTGGGGCGGATGCCGATGTCGAACCCTGCCGAGTCGAGACGGACGTCCGCGCCCATGATGCGCGAGAGGAGGATGTTCCCGACCTTGTCGTAGACCGCATCGGGCCAGTCGACCCAGTGCTCCTGCACGAGCACGCAGGCGAGACCGAGGTGGGCGGCGACGGCTGCGACCTGTCGCGTGTGGTTCGACTGCACGCCGCCGATCGAGACGAGCGTGTCGCACCCGTTTGCGAGCGCATCGGCGGCGAGATACTCGAGCTTCCTCACCTTGTTCCCGCCGTAGGCGAGGCCGGCGTTGCAGTCCTCGCGCTTCGCCCAGATCTCGACCTTGCCGCCGAGGTGCTCCTCCAGCCGCCGGAGCCGGTGAACCGGCGACGGACCGAAGAGCAGCGGCACACGGTCGAAATCGGCAAGTCCCATCGTGAAGAGACTAGGTGTTTAAGTACGCATCGTGAGCGACGCGGACCTGCGTGCGTCCCGCGCGCGGCTTCACGCCCGCGCCGTGTCGGACCGCCGCGGCTTCGAGCGTGCTCTGCACGACGGCCTGCAGCAGGAGCTGATCGCCGTGAGCGTGCAGCTTCAGCTTCTCGCGCAGGCTCTCGACGACAACCCGCCGGCGGCGCGCGAAATGGTCGACGAGCTCCAGCGCGCCGTTCGTGACGCGCTCGCCCGCACGCAGGAGCTCGCACGCAGCATCTATCCGCCGCTGCTCGAGCTGCGCGGCCTCGGCGACGCGCTCACGGACACCGCGCGCGCGGCCGGTGTGTCGGCGCATGTAGACGTCAAGGTCGGCCGGTACCCGGCCGAGCTCGAGGCGGCGGTCTACTTCTGTGGCGCCTCGGCGATCGCGAGCCTCGCTCCGGACACCGAACTGTCGGTCGTCCTGCGCGAAGAGGGAGACGCGTTGAGGCTCGGGCTCGCGGGAGCGTTCGACACGATCGCCGTTCGCGACCTCGTCGCGGCGGCGGGCGGAACGGTCGAGATCGAGGACCGCGGGGTGACGGCGGCGATTCCGCTGGGTCAGTCCGTTGCCGCGAGGTAGACGATCACCGCCTTGACCCGCTTGTGCACGGCCTCCTCCCAGCGGATGCCGAGCTTCAAGAAGATCGAGTGGATCACCTTCTCGACCGACCGCTCGGTCAGGAAGAGCGCCTGCGCAATCGCGGCGTTGTTCTTTCCTTCCGCCATCTCGCGCAGCACGTCGCGTTCGCGCGGGGTCAGCTCGTTGAGCGGAGACGCGTCCATGCGTGCCTTGTGCGCGACGAGACCCTCGACGATCTTCGGGTCGATCAGGGAGCCGCCGTCCGCGACGGCCCTGATCGCGGCGACCAGCTGAGCGAGGTCTTCGACCCGTTCCTTCAGCAGATAGGCGCGTCGCGCCGTGCCGCCGTCGAGCAGCGGCAGTGCATAGCTCGGGTCGCCGTACTGGCTGAGAACGACCACACCGATCTCGGGATGTGTGTCGCGAAGGCGCGCGGCGGCTTGTACGCCCTCGTCGACCCCCGTGGGCGGCATGCGGATGTCGGTGATGACCACGTCGGGCCGTTCCGACTCGACGGCGGCGAGGAGCGACGGCAAGTCGTCACCGGTCGCCACGACCTGGAGCTCGGGCTCGGTCTCGAGCAGCCTCCTGACGCCCTCGCGGACGAGATAGTGGTCGTCGGCGAGTACGATCCGGATCGCCACGGGGGATCATAGGATGACGCAGTGGCCGAGCTCGTGCTGGTCGTCGACGACAACGAGCGAAACGTGAGGCTCGTGCGCGACGTGCTCGAAGCCGCGGGCATGACCACGCTGAGCGCGGCGACGGCGGCCGAGGGTCTCGCGCTGGCGCGGGAGCGCGTCCCGGACGTCGTGCTCATGGACCTCCGGCTGCCGGACGAGGACGGGGCCGAGGCCGCACGCCGCCTTCGGGTCGACGAGAGAACGGCCGGGATCCCCGTCGTCGCGATGAGCGCGCTCCGTCTCGACGATGTGCGGGTCGCCGTGGGCGAGGAGGGTTTCGCCGGCTACATCGAGAAGCCGGTGGACATACGGGCTCTGCCGGCTCAGGTTCGCCGCCACGCCGCCGGAGGCTGACGCACCCGCGGAACGGGATGCTGGCACCCTAGACGCCCTGCTCCGCCCCTGTCACGATCGCCACAAAGCGAGAGCGCAGGCGAGAAAAGGAGTTGGAACGGTGAAGATGCGAACGCTGATCCGTGCACGGACGCTGCTGGTCGCCGGTGTCGCGGCGGCTCTCATCGTGCCGTTCTCCGCGTTGGGAGGGACGTCCGCGCGTTCGTCCGCGCTCGACGACGTCACGCAGAGGGAGGCGGATCTCTACCAGATCGATCAGATCGAGGTGAAGTTCCACCGCGCGACCTCGACGCACAACCTGAGCCTGATGATGTCGCTCTGGGCGCCGGGCGCCGTGTTCAACATCGACGAGCAGACGCTCACCGGCAAGGCGCAGATCCGGCACTGGTTCGCGACCGAGAACAAGGCGTTCATGCCGAATCATCACTGGGAGTCGGACACGCCGTCGTACAAGATCAGGGTGAACCTGAACGGCGACAAGGCCACGATGTACTTCGAGTGTCACTACATCGACCCGAAGACGTCGAAGGTCGTGGCTCTCGCCGGAGTGACGCACACGCTGCAGAAGATCAACGGCCAGTGGCTGATCACGAACTCGGCCGGGTCGAACGCGAAACTCAGCCCGTAGCGGCGCGCGCGATGGCGCAGCTCGAGGTGCTCGAAGCGCCGCCCGCCCATCGCCGGTGGGCGGCGCTCGGTGGGATGAAGGACCGTCTCGTCCGGCCGGTGGCGCGCGTGCCGGCGACCGTCCGGACCAAGCTCCTCATTGCGTTCCTCGCGATAGCGGCGCTGCTCGTGCTCATCACCGTTCTCGGCCTCAACGTCCTCGGAAAGGCGAACTCACGCGTCGAAGGGCTCCGGACGCTGCAGGCTCGCGCCTCCCAGTATCAGGACCTCGCAGGACATGCCGACGATCTCCGGCAGGCCCTCGGTGCGCGGGCCGCAGGCACACCGCAGCTCAGCGGGTACACCGGCGGCAAGCCCATCCCGGGGGGAACGCAGTGGAACGGCACGGATCTCGTCGTTCGCACGCTGCTCACGCAGGTCGAGCTCGGGTTCGACGAGCCGCTGTTCGGTTTCGTGCCGCCGCCGGGAGACGAGAAGGTGCTGCGCCGGATCCGCGCCGACTACCAGAAGGTCGACCGTTCGATCACGAAGATCGCAGGCCTCGACAGGGCGAATGTCGGAGGCTTCGCGTTCGAGCCGTTCCTCGCGGTCGCGATCAAGGCAGGCGACGACCTGAACACGAACGCGACCGACCTGTCACAGCGCACCGCCAACGAGACGGAGCAGGTGGCCGCGGCGAATCGAAGCGCCTACAGATCGTCACGTGATCTGTTCATTGCGGTCAGCGCCGGGAGCGTCGTGCTCGCGCTCGCGCTCGGCCTCGTTCTCTCGTGGTCTCTGATCGGCCCGATCCAGCGGACCGGGGCGCGTCTGGCGGAGATCGCATCGGGCGACTTCTCGGGCCGCCTGGACGTGCCGAACCGCGACGAGCTCGGGTCGCTCGCCCGCAACGTCAACCGCATGAACGACGAGCTGAACCGGCTCTACGGCGAGCTGCAGACGGCGAGCAGGCACAAGAGCGAGTTCCTCGCGAACATGTCGCACGAGCTCCGCACCCCGCTGAACGCGATCCTCGGCTTCTCGCAGGTGCTGCGGCAGCGGCTGTTCGGCGAGGTGAACGAGAAGCAGGAGGAATACCTCGACGACATCCTGTCCTCGGGCAACCACCTGCTGTCGCTCATCAACGACGTGCTCGACCTGTCGAAGGTCGAGGCCGGTCAGGTCGAGCTCGAGATCGCGTCGTTCGTTCTCAACGACGCGCTCGAGCACGGCGTCGTCATGGTCCGCGAACGAGCGGCGAACAACGGTGTTCAGCTTGCGCTCGAGCTCGCCCCTGACGTCGGCGCGGTTCAGGCCGACGAGCGGCGCCTCCGCCAGGTGGTCTTCAATTTGCTCTCCAACGCGGTGAAGTTCACGCCCGAGGGTGGAAAGGTCGTCGTTGCGACCGAACGTGCCGGAGGTGATGTCCACGTGTCGGTGACCGACACCGGGCCCGGGATCCCGGAGGAGGATCGCGAACGGATCTTCGAGGAGTTCCAGCAGACCGACGTCGGCTCGAAGCAGGGCGAGGGGACCGGGCTCGGACTCGCGCTCTCGAGGCGCCTCGTAGAGCTCCACGGCGGCCGAATCTGGGTGGAGAGCGCGCTCGGCCGGGGCAGCCGCTTCGTCTTCAGCCTGCCGCTCCAGGAGGCGTGAGCGGTGGCGGGTCAAGAGATCCTCGTCGTCGAGGACAACGAGAAGAACATGAAGCTCTTCCGCGACGTGCTCCAGGCAACCGGATACCGGACACTGGAAGCAACGAGCGGCGAGGAGGCGATCGAGATCGTCCGCTCGCGTGAGCCGGCACTCGTGTTGATGGACGTGCAGCTTCCGGGAGCCGACGGCGTCGAGACGCTCGCACGGCTGCGGGAGGACGAGCGGACCGCGGCCACGCCCGTGCTCGCGGTCACCGCACAGGCGATGCGCGGCGACCGCGAGCGCTTCCTCGAGGCGGGTTTCGACGGATACCTCTCGAAGCCGGTCGACGTCCTCGAGCTGATCGCAGCCGTCGAGGAGCTCTGCGGCCGTGAGTGAGCCGCGCGCGGCGAGGATCCTCGTCGTCGACGACGTCCCGCAAAACGTGCGCCTGCTCGAAGCCCTGCTGACACCGCATGGTTACGAAGTCGCCGTCGCCGAAAACGGCACGACGGCACTCGAGCGCGTCCGGTCCGAGCGACCCGACCTGATCCTGCTCGACGTCGTCATGCCGGACATGGACGGCTACGAGGTCTGCAGGCGCCTCCGTCAGAACGACGAGACCGCGGTTCTGCCCGTGATCATGGTGACGTCGAGCATCGGCCAGGAGAAGAAGATGGCCATCGAGGCGGGCGCGGACGATTTCATCCCGAAACCGCTCGACCACGACGAGCTTCTCGCGCGGGTCCGATCGCTGCTCCGGATCAAGCGGTACCACGACACGATCAAGGAGCTGAACCGAACGCTCGAGGAGCGGGTGGAGGCGCAGGTGGCCGAGCTCGGACGCCTGCGGCGGCTGCGTCGTTTCCTCACGCCGCAGCTCGCCGATGCGGTCGTCTCGTCCGGGGACGAGGCGATCCTCGAGAGCCACCGGACGGAGGTCGCGATGGTCTTCGCCGACCTCCGGGGATGGACGCGGTTCGTCGACGCCGCGGAGCCGGAAGAGCTGATGCGCGTGCTTCGCGAGTTCCACGACGTCGTCGGGGCACTCGTCAAGCGCTACGACGCGACCGTCGGGTTTCTCGAGGGTGACGGCGTCCAGCTGTTTTTCAACGACCCGATTCCGATTCCGGACGCACCGCTCCGGGCGATTCGCCTCGCCTGTGCTCTCCGCGAGCAGATGACCGGGCTCACCGCCGTCTGGCGTAAGCGGGGCTACGAGCTCGAGCTCGGCGTCGGTGCAGCGCTCGGGTTCGCGACGTGCGGCGAGGTGGGATTCGAGGGCCGGTCGGACTACGCGGCGATCGGCTCCGTCACCAACCTCGCCTCCCGGCTCGCCGACGAGGCGGGCGGCGGGCAGATCCTCGTCTCGCAGCGACTCTACGCGGAGATCGAAGGCGAGATCGAGGCCGAGCCGGCGGGCGAGTTCGAGCTCAAGGGCTTTGCCCGGCCCGTCACCGCGTTCGCCGTGCTCGACGAGGTCAAACCGGAATCGTCAGGCTCTCGAGCTCGCTCGGGTAGTCCGTAAGCAGCTCGTACCCGTCCTCGGTCACGACGACGGTGTCCGAGTGGCGGAAGCCGCCCACCTCGTCGTCGTACAGCCCGGGCTCGATCGTGAAGACCATTCCCGGCTCGAGCGGGGTCGTGTCGCCGATGTCGAGGAACGGCGCCTCGTGGTTTCGAAGGCCGGTGCCGTGACCGGTGTGCTGACGCCAGTACCGGCGCAGGTCGTGGTCGTCGAAGTAGGCAAACACCGCGGCATCGACGTCGGCACAGGTGGCTCCCGGACGGATCGCGGCGAACGCGGCCTGCTGGGAGGCCAGCATGTGGTCGAACAGGAATCGCATCTGATCCGTCGGTGGTCCGACGACCATCGCTCGCTCGAGCTCCGCCTGGTAGCCCCAGACGGGCGCGCCGGTCTCGGTGACGAGGACGTCGCCCGGCTCGAAGCGGATGTTGTGGGCGACGGCGTGCGCCCAGGCGCTGCGCCGCCCGATCTGCCCGCGATAGCCCGCCTTCGCGCCGTCACCCGACCCGAGCAGCCCGCGCGAGCCGTGCGCTTCGAGCATTGCGAGTGTCGTCTCCTGCTGCGCACGTAGGCTCGCCTCCGCCTCCGTGACGCCGGCGCGGGTGTACTCCTGAAGACGTGCGTGCGCGAAGGCGCACCAGCGCCCGCTTTCACGGATCAGCTCGATCTCCGCCGCGCTCTTGCGCACCATCATCGCCTCGATGAACGTGCCGACGCTCACCACGTCGGCCCCCGCCACGTCGCTGAGCGGCGGCCCCTGGTAGCCGAGGATCCCGGGGTAGCCGTCCCGGTCGGCCGCGATCCGGCCCGCCAGCCCGAGCTCCCGTGCAACTCGAGCGAGCACCCGCATCGGGTGCTCGAGGCCGGGGTATTCGGGATACGACTCGATCCGTGCGAAGGACCCCTCGGCGCGCGTCCGCTCGACCTCGAACTCCGGCACGAAGATCGCGTCGTCACCATCGGTGTTCTGCAGGTAGACGACCGGGCGCTCGTTCGAGAGGAACCAGAACCCGGTGACGTAGTGGACGTAGGTCGGGTCGAAGAGCACGTACCCCGTCCCGCCCTCGCCGCGAACGCGCTCCAGGAGCCGCGCGCGCCGCTCGGAGAACTCAGCAGCCGAGATCACGGAACGAGCTTACGCAGTCCGGGTGAGCGGGTGGTGGCAGGCCGCGACATGTCCGCGACCGTAGCTTTGGAGCGAGGGTTCGGTGGTCTTGCAGATCTCCGTCGCGAACCGGCAACGCGGGTGGAAGCGGCAGCCCGACGGCGGCTCGATCGGGCTCGGGACGTCACCCTGCAGGACGATTCGTTCTCGCTCCTTCTGCGCGCCGACCTCCGGGATCGGCACGGCCGAGAGAAGGGCCTCCGTGTAGGGATGGACCGGCCGGTCGTAGAGCTCCTCGGCCGGCGAGACCTCGACGATCTTCCCGAGATACATCACCGCTATTCGGTCGGAGACGTGGCGGACGACGCTGAGGTCGTGCGCGATGAAGAGATAGGTGAGCCCGAACTCGTCCTGGAGGTCGTCGAGCAGGTTCAGCACCTGCGCCTGAATCGAGACGTCGAGTGCAGACACCGGCTCGTCTGCGACGACCAGCGTCGGATTCACGGCGAGCGCCCGGGCAATGCCGATCCGCTGCCGCTGTCCGCCCGAGAACTCGTGCGGATAGCGGTTGTAGTGGCTCGGCGCGAGCCCGACGGTCTCGAGCAGCTCCTCGACCCGTCGCTTGCGCTCGTCCCGGGGCGCAAGTCGGTGCACCGCGAGGGGCGCGCCGACGATTGCCCCGACGCGCTTCTTCGGATTGAGGCTTGCGTACGGATCCTGGAAGACGATCTGGATCTCGCGGCGCAGCGGCCGCAGTTGCGCGGCGCTGAGGTTGTCGATCCGTTTGCCGTTGTAGAGGATCTCGCCGCCGATCGGTCGGAGCAGACGCACGATGCAGCGCGCGAGCGTCGACTTCCCGCAGCCTGACTCACCGACGAGCCCGAGGGTCTCTCCCCGCGCGAGCTCGAAGCTGACGCCGTCGACGGCGTGGACGTAGCCGGTCCGGCGGTGGAGACCGGAGCTGCGGACCGGAAAATGCATCTGCAGGTCGCGGACCTCGAGCACCGACTCCGGTTGGCCGGTCACGCCGGCGCCGGAGTGGAGGCCGTCGCCGTCGCACGGGCGGCGACGCGCTCGTCCTCCGGCAGCCAGCAACGGTCGAGATGGCCGGGCTCCGAGCGGGCCGCGAGGTCGGGCTCGCCAGTGCACGGCGAGAAGACATAGGGGCAGCGGGCGGCGAAGGTGCACCCCGCGGGAAGGTCTATGAGCGACGGAGGCTGTCCCTTGATCGCAGTGAGTCGTCTCTGTCTGGCCCTGTCGATTCGCGGGATCGAACCGAGGAGACCCCACGTGTACGGATGTTGCGGCGCGTTGAAGATCCGTTCGGTCGGTGCGCGTTCGACGATCCGGCCGGCGTACATGACGTTGACCTCGTCGGCGACGTCGGCGACGACGCCGAGGTCGTGAGTGATCAGGATTACTGCCGAGCCGAAGCGCTCGCGCAGGCGCCCGATCAGATCGAGGATCTGGGCCTGGATCGTGACGTCGAGCGCTGTCGTCGGCTCGTCGGCGATCAGGATCGACGGATTGCACGACAGCGCCATGGCGATCATCGCGCGCTGGCGCATCCCGCCGGAGAACTGGTGTGGGTAGTCGTCGGCTCGTCGTCCCGGGTGGGGGATGCCCACCTCGCCGAGCAACTCGACAGCCCGTCGGCGCGCGACGGCCCGAGAGACGTGCTCGTGGATGACGACCGTCTCGACGATCTGGTCTCCGACCCGGTAAACCGGGTTGAGCGAGGTCATCGGGTCCTGGAAGATCATCGCGATCTCCTTGCCGCGAAGACGTTGCAGCTGGCGCTCCCTGAGCGGCAGGAGGTCGCGGCCGCGGTAGAGCACCCGACCTTCGATGCGCGTCCCGGGTCCCTGGGTGAGTCCGAGCACGGTCAGAGCCGTCACGCTCTTCCCGGATCCGGACTCGCCGACGATGCCGACGATTCGTCCGGCCTCGACGTCGAAGCTGACGTCGGCGACGGCCGTGACGATTCCGTCGTCGGTCGCGAACTCGACCTTGAGATTGCGGAGCTGAAGCAGCGGCTCGGCGGTCACGGGCTCCCCTCCCCGCAGGAGCCGCGCACGACGAATTCGGTCTGCAGGCGAATCCGGCGTGGAGCGCTCCCGTCGCCTCGCATGCGCGCGAGCAGCCGCTCTGCCGCCTGACGGCCGATCTCCTGGACGGGCTGACGCACCACGGTCAGCGGCGGCTCGATCAACGTCGTCCACTCGAGGTCGTCGAAGCCGACGAGTGCGACATCGTCGGGGATCCGCAGACCGAGCTCGCGCAAGGCGAGCAGCGTTCCGACCGACATCAGGTTGTTGGCCGTGAAGACCGCGCTCGGAGGGGTGCGGGCTCTGAACAGCGCCTTGGCCGCTCGATAGCCGTCGTCGCGGCTCGAGCCGGTGAGCGCGATCAGCCTCTCGTCCACCGGCAATCCGGCCGACGCGAGAGCGGTGCGGTATCCCTGGATCCGCTCGGCGGAGGAAGCGATCTCGGGCGCATCCGAGACGATCCCGACGCGACGGTGGCCGAGCCGCAGCAGGTGCTCGACGGCGGTCTGAGCGCCGCGCTTGTTGTCGACCATGACGACGTCGGCTTTGACGCCGCGGACGGGCCGGTCGAAGAGCACGAGCGGGACGTCGGCGGCGACGAGCTCTGCCAGGTGTCTGTTGGCGGTCGACACGGACGGGGCGATCGCAAGCCCGTCGACGCGCCGCGAGCGGAAGGTCTCGACGAGGCGCTGCTCGCGCTCGAGGTCCTCGTCGGAGTTGGCGAACAGGATCGTGTAGCCCTCCTGCTCGAGCACGTCCGACAGCCCACGCGCGGCAGCGGCGAAGAACGGGTTCTCGATATCGCCGACGACCAGTCCCACGGTGTGGGTGACGTTCGACGCGAGGGCCTGCGCCACGGCGTGTGTGCGGTAGCCGAGCTTCCGCGCCGCCTGCTCGATCGAGCGGCGGGCGTGCGGACTGACATAGCCGTAACCCCCGAGGGCGCGTGCGGCGGTGGCCTGGGAGACGCCGGCTGCCTGCGCGACCTCTTTGACTGTCACACCCACGCGGGCAAGGCTAGCTTCTTGACGGACGGATCTGGGAGCGGTATCACACCGGTGTTATGAGACCGCTATCAGGAGAGCTCGAGGAGAAGGTCCAGCTCGCGCTCGGCTCGGAGTTGTTCAGCGCGCCCCACCTCGAGGCGGACCTGCAGCGCTTCCTTCACGACCGGGCCGAGCAGGTGAAATCGCTGGCAGCGGAGGCTCGCCGAGGCGGGATCGAGTCTCTGTTCTTCGTCGGCAGCGGCGGCTCGTGGTCGAGCATGTACTCGGGCAAGTACCTCGCCGACCGCCTCCTGCGCGTGCCCGCGGAGCTGAGCCTCTCGTACGAGCTTTGCTGGCGTAGGCCGGCGCGGCTGGACGAGCGCGCACTCGTCTTCGTCGCGTCCTATTCGGGAGCGACCGCCGACACGCTTGCGGCGCTCGAGTTCGCGCGAAGCCGAGGCGCACGCACGATCGCGCTGGTCAACAAGGCGGACAGTCCGATCGCGGAACGCGCGGAGACGGCGATCGCCTACGGCTCACCGGGTCTCTATTCGCTGCCGCTCGCCGCTGTGACGTTGTTCGTCGGCGAGTGGGCGCGACTCGACGGCCATGGAGACGCGGAGGACCTGCTGGCATCGCTGCAGGAGATCCCGGCACTCGTGGGTCGAGCCTTCACGTCGGAGCGGACGAGAGGTGGTGAGCTGGCCGGGCAATTCGCAGACGCCACGCTTCTCTACTGCCTCGGCGCCGGGCCGTTGTACGGCCTCGCCTACAAGTTCGCGCTGACGGTGTTCATGGAGAACTTGCGCGTCCACGGGTCGGTGATCGAGAGCGCCGAGTTCCGGCATGGGCCCGCCGAGATGCTCGAGCGGCAACGACCGGACATCGTCGCTCTGGTGGGAACCGACGAGTCGCGGGAGCAGACCCTGCAGACACTCGCCTTCGCCGAACGCCACGGCGCCAGAACTGCGGTATTCGATGCCGCCGACCACGACGTGCATCCGCTGCTGTCGGCGTTCGTGCTGAAGGTCGCGTTGCAATGGTTCATCGTCTACGGCGCCTTGATGCGAGGGATCGACGACCTGGACGCGCGCGTGTTCATGGGCCACGGCGTCCTCGCGGGCGCCGGCGCGAAGTGGCCGTAGACGCGGTTCCATTCGCGGCGGTCGGCGACAACTGCATCGACCGCTATGTGCCGCCTCTCCGACCGGACAGCGTCGGCGGGAACGCCTTGAACGTCGCGGTCGGCTTCGTCCAGGCGGGCCATCCGGCCCGCTATCTCGGCGCAGTGGGCGACGACGACGACGGACGGCTCGTGCTGGAGGCGGCGCGCGCGGCCGGCGTCGACCTGGACGGCGTCCACGTGCTTGCGGAGCCGACCGGCGTGACGACGGTCGAGTTGCTTCCGGGCGGCGAGCGGCGCTTCGTCCACGAGGCGTACGGAGCGAGCGCCAGCTACCGGCTCGACGCGGAGGGGCTGCGTCTCCTGGCCGGCAGCCGGTGGGTGCATGCCTCGAATCTCGGCGGCGCCACCGAGGCGGTCGACGAGCTCGCGAGCGCGGGCCACGCTCTGTCGTACGACTTCTCCGACCGGGACGACGAGCGGCTTCGCAGCGACCTCTGTCCCGCGCTCCAGGTCGCCTTCTTCTCCGTCCCCGGTGACGATCGTGCCGCAGCAGTCGAGCTCGCCGGGGCGGCACGCGCCGAAGGTGCCGCGGTCGCCGTGGTCACGCGCGGCGCCCAGGGCAGCCTGGCCGTCCACCGCGGCGGCACGGTCGACCAGGAGGCACTCGCGGCACACGTCGTCGACACCCTCGGCGCCGGCGACGCGTTCATCGCGGCGTTCGTTGCAGCATTCGCGGTCGGTGGGAGCATCCAGACGGCGCTGCGCCGAGGAGCGCAGGCCGCGGCACGGACATGTGAGATCGTCGGCCCCTGGCCGGCTGCCAAGGAGGTACGAGCATGAGCGAGCTGGAGACGAAGCGGCATACGAGCGCGTCCGAGCGGCTGTTCGAGCAGGCGGGGCAGAGCCTGGTGGGCGGGGTGGGATCGGGGACGCGATCGCCACGATCAGGCTGGCTGCCCGTGCCCGTGTTCGTCGCGGAGGGAAGCGGCGCGCGACTGACGGACGTCGACGGCAACGTCTACATCGACTACGCGATGGGGCTCGGCCCTCTGATCCTGGGACATCGTCCGCGTGCGCTCATCGACGCTGTGAGCGGCGTCTTGCACGAGCGCGGCTCTCTGTTCGCGCTCGCCCACGATCTGGAGGGAGAGGCCGCCGCGATCGTGCGACGGCGCGTCCCGTCGATGGAGCTCCTCCGGTTCGGCAACTCCGGGACCGAATGCGTCCAGTACGCGCTGCGCTTCGCCCGTGCCTTTACGGGCCGGGAGAAGATCCTCCGCTTCGAGGGCCACTACCACGGCTGGTCGGACGCGATCCACTGGTCGGCGCATCCGACGCTCGAGGCCGCCGGGCCGCGCGATCACCCGACCGCGGTACCCGGGTCGACGGGCATCCCGGCGGCGATCGCCGACACGCTGATCGTCGCGCCGTGGAACGACGTCGAGCTCCTCGAACAGGTCTTCGAGCGGCACGGCGACGAGATCGCCGCGGTGATCACCGAGCCGATCCTCGGCAACGCGGGCGGGATCATGCCGCAGTCGGGCTACCTGGAGCGGATGCGCGAGCTGGCGACCGCGTCGGGGGCGCTCTTGATCTTCGACGAGGTGCTGACCGGCCTGCGTGTCGACGGAGGCGGCGCGCAGCGGCTGCTCGGAGTGACGCCCGATCTGACCGTGCTCGCCAAGGCGCTCGGCGCGGGCTTCCCCGTCGCCGCGGTCGGCGGGCGCCGCGACGTGATGGAGATGCTCGCGGACGGGCGGACCATGCACGGCGGGACGTACAACTCGAGCCCGCTCGTCTGTGCAGCCGTCATCGCCGCGTGCGCGGAGACGGGCAAGCCCGGCTTCTACGACGGGCTGAACGCGCGAGGCGAACAGCTTGCGAACGGTCTCGTCGAGACCGCAGCCGCGTGTGGTCTGGAGGCCTGCTGGTCCGGCGTCGGCGCGCTCTTCCAGCTCTGGTTCGCCGGCGCGCCCCCGCACGACTATCGAGAGGCGGTCGAGCTCGCGTCGCGGAGCCCGTTTCCGACGTTCTACGCGGAGCTGCTCGAACGCGGCGTGCTGATTCAGCCGCCGCAGATCGGGCTCTTCCTCACCTCGGGCGCACACAGCGACGAGGACATCGAGGAAACGCTCGAGCGCGCCCGCGCGGCGATGCCCGCCGTCGCGGAAGCCGTCGCCGCGGGCCGCGTCGGACCAACCGGAGGTGTGCGCTGACGGCATGAGCGCCACGGTCGGCGAGCTGGGCGGCGCGGCGGCGCCGGCGGCAGGCCGTGCCCGCGGGCGCAGCTCGACCGCGCTCGCCTGGCAGCGCCTGCGCCGCAACCCGGCAGCGATCCTCGCGCTCGTCCTGTTTGCGCTGATCGTCTTCGCCTGTCTGCCGGGGGCGCCGTTGTGGGTGCACTTCGTCAGCCATCACGGGCCGAACGACCAGAACCTGACCGGCTCGATCCGGATCGCCGGCAAGAGCGTTCCGGTGGTCGCCGACGACGGAACGCCGATCGGCCCCGGCTGGCGCGGCGCGTATCTCCTCGGCGCCGACTCGAACGGCCGCGACCTGCTGGTGCGGCTGCTCTACGGCGGCCGCATCTCCCTCCTCGTCGGCCTCAGCTCGGCTCTCGTCTCGAGCTTTCTCGCGCTCGCGCTCGGTCTTCCGGCCGGCTACTTCGGCGGGCTGACCGACGGATTGATCTCCCGGCTGCTCGACCTGATCTGGTCCTTCCCGGTCTACCTGCTCGCGGTGGCGCTCGCCACGAGCCTTGCCGTGCACGGAATGGTGCTCGGACCGATTCACCTTTCGTCGCAGTCCCTCGTGATCCCGATCATGGTGATCGGGATCGTGTTCGTGCCGTGGGTGGCACGCCCGATCCGCGCGCAGGTCATCTCGCTGAAGGAGATGGAGTTCACCGAGGCGGCGATCGCGACCGGTATGGGCCCGCTGCGGATCATGGTCTCGGAGCTCGTGCCGAACGTCGCGTCGATCCTGCTCGTCACGTTCACGCTCGTCGTCGCGAACAACATCCTCACCGAGGCCGCGCTGTCGTTTCTCGGCGTGGGCGTGTCGATCCTCACGCCCTCGTGGGGCAACATCCTCGAGCAGGGGTTCTCGTCGATCGTGACGGCGCCGTGGCTGACGATTGCCCCGGGTGTCGCGATCATGCTCACCGTCGTCTCGCTGAACGTGTTCGGCGACGCGTTGCGTGATGCGCTCGATCCGCATGGTGCAACGCGCATTGCGGGGTTCAAACGGTGATCGCGTTCCTCGCGCGCCGTCTGTTCGGACTGGTCGCGGTGCTGTTCGCGATCTCCGTGCTCGTCTTCGTGATCTTCAACGTGATCCCGGGCGGCGACCCGGCGCTGCGGCTGGCCGGCCGGCGGCCGACCCAGGAGAACATCGCGCAGATCCGGAAGGCGTGGGGCTTCGACAAGCCCTTGCCCGTTCAGTACCTCGACATGATGAAGAAGCTCTTCACCGGCAAGAACTTCATCTCGTACCAGAACCAGACGCCGGTGCTGCCGGCGATCGCGCGCGGCATCCCGAGGACGCTGTCGGTCGCGATCGGGGCGGGGGTGATCTGGCTCTTCTTCGGGATCCTGCTCGGCGTCCTCTCGGGCGTCTTCCAGGGACGCTGGGTGGACCGCCTGTTGACCGTGTTCGCGCTCGTCGGGATATCGACGCCGGTCTTCTGGCTCGGCGCGGTCATGCTCTACCTGCTCACGTTCAAGTACCACCACGTCGGCGCCTTCTCGTGGATCCCGGCCGGCGGCTACGTCGGCATCCGTCATCCGCTCGCGTGGGCCGAGCACCTGTTCCTGCCCTGGATGACTCTCGCCCTGGTCGAGATCGGCTTCTACTCGCGCGTCGTACGCTCGTCGCTGCTCGAGGCGCGGGCGCGCGACTACGTCCGGACCGCGAGGGCGAAGGGCGTCCCTGCGTGGCGGGTGCTCACGCACCACACGCTGCGCAACAGCCTGCTGCCGGTGATCACGCTGTTCGGGCTCGACTTCGGGGCGACGGTCGGCGGCACCGTGATCCTGATCGAGCCGGTCTTCGGGATCGAAGGAATCGGCCAGTACGCGCAGGAGTCGGTCGCTCAACTCGACCTGCCGCCGCTGATCGCCTTGACGCTCTACGGCGCGTTCTTCGTCGTCGTGTTCAACACCCTCGTCGATCTGATCCACCCGCTGCTCGACCCCCGTGTGCGGGTTTCCTAGGACGTAAGGAGAGGAGCTCCAATGTCTCGCCATCGCTTCGCAGCCGTCCTCGTCGCAGTGTGCAGCGTCGCCGCGCTCGTCCTGGCGGCGGGAACCGCCGCACGGTCGCACCACGCGGAGTCGACCGGTGCCGTCGACGGCGGAGTGCTCAAGGCGGCGATCGCCGACAACCCCGACCACCTGGACACAGGCATCGGCTTCGCCGTGGAAGGGTGGGAGTTGACGGAGGCAACCGGCAACGGCCTGGTCAAGTTCAAGGACGCTCCGGGCGCCGGCTCGTCGCTGGTCGTGCCCGACCTCGCAGTGGCAATGCCGAAGCTCGCTGACGGCGGCAAGACCTACAGCTTCACGATGCACCGAGGCGTGCGATTCGCACCGCCGGTCGATCGCGCGGTCTTGCCGAGTGACATCAAGTACGCGATCGAGCGGCTGTACCACGTCAACTCGCCGGGCGTCGGGTTCTACACGAACATCGTCGGCGCCTCGGGCTTCGCGAAGACGCTCAAGGGCGGCATCTCGGGGATCGTCGTCGACGACAAGCGAATGACGATCACGTTCCATCTGCAGCACCCCGACGGCGCGTTTCTCGACGTGCTCGCCATGCCGTTTGCGTTCGCCGTCCCGAAAGGGATGCCCTACCGGGACATCTCGACCGACAGCAAGTGGCGGATCGGCACCGGGCCGTACGTCATCTCGAGCTACGTCCCGCGTCAGAAGATCGTGCTCGTCCGCAACCCCAACTTCAAGCAGTGGTCGCCGAACAGCCCGCGCGGCCACCTGAACGAGATCGACATCCAGATCGGCGTCACCCCGGAGCAGGCCGTCAACGAGACGATCAACGGCCAGCTCGACTGGTACATCGGCGCCGTCCCCACCGACCGGCTCAGCGAGCTGAAGGCCCGGTATCCGAGTCAGGTTCATCTGTTCCCGCGGAACAACGACACGTACTTCCTGCTCAACGAGCGCAGATACCCGTTCACGAAGCTCGCCGTGAGGCAAGCCGCGAACTACGCGACCGACAAGAAAGCGCTCGTCAAGATCTTCGGCGGCCAGGGCGTGGCCAGCGAGACCGTCGTTCCGCCGGGCTTCGGGAGCGCGTACAGGGAGCACACCGTCTATCCGTACGACCTCGCCAAAGCCAAGGCGCTGATCGCGCAGGCGGGTGCGGCGGGCGCCAAGGTGCAGATCTGGGCGCCGAACACCGATCCGGCGCCGAAAGCGGCCCAGTACGAGGCGAGCGTGCTCAGCTCGATCGGACTCGACGTGACCAACGTGAAGCTCGTCGACGAGTCGGTCTACTACGACGAGCTGCTCAGTCAGAAGACGGACCCGCAGATGGCGCTGACCCAGTTCGACCAGGACTACCCGGAAGGCGAGGACTTCGTCGACACGATGCTGAACGGCGAGAACATCACGCAGGTCGGCAACAACAACACCTCGAATACGAACGACCCCGTCCTCGACAAGCTGATCGACCAGACGAAGCTCCTGCCCCTGGGAGCGAAGCGAAACGCCGCCTGGGCCCGCATCGACAAGCTGTTCATGGTGCGCGACGCAGGCTGGGTGCCGATCATGCACCGGCTCGAGCCGAAGTTCGTCTCGGCCCGGCTGCACGGTCTCGTCTTCACCGGCTCGTACTTCGAGCTGATTCCGGAGATGTGGCTCTCGAAGTAGACGCTCCTACGAGCAGAAGCGGCGGGCCGCACCCTCGAGCACGCGCGAGCACACGTCGAGCGACTGGAGATCGACCCACTCCCCGGCAGTGTGCTCGCCGTGCCCGACCGGCCCGAATGCGACGCACGGAATCCCGGCCTCGTTGAGGATTCCCGAGTCCATCCAGCCCATGTCGAAAAGCGGCTCCAACTCGCGCCCGAGCTCGGCGGACGCAGCGTCTCGCACGGCCGCGACGACCGGCGCCTGGGGGTCGATCGCGACGGGGTCGCGCCCGACGATGCGACGCCACTCGCCGCGGAAGCGCGGATCCGACGCTGTCGCGATCTCGAGCAGCCGTTCGATCTCCGCATCGGAGTCGTCGACAGTCTCGCCGGGGATCAGACAGCGCTCGACCTCGAGCCGGCACTCGGCGGGGTAGCTCGGGTACGAATCGCCCCCCTCGACGACCGACGCGTGAACGCTGCCCCGGCAACCCTCGACCCGCGGGCCTTGGTCCAGCCGTCGATCCAACTCCGCAATGCCGGTGAGCGTGGGGCCGAGGAGGGAGATCGCGTCGACGCCGCGCCCGGGGTCGTCCCCGGCCGCCTCCGTCCCGTGGCTCACGAGGTCGTACCACGCGAATCCTCCGTGCGACGTGATCATCGCCAGGTCGGTCGGCTCCGGCAAGATCGCCGCGGTCGCCTCGTAGCGTTCGACGAGCGCCTCCGCGCCGGCGCTGCGCCACTCCTCGTCCACGCACAACGCGAAGAGGACGTCACCCGCGAGAGGCGGGCTCGCGGCGAGTCGTTCCACCGCGACGAGCGCTGCGGCGATTCCGCCTTTCATGTCGAGCGCGCCCCGTCCGTAGATCCGGCCGCCGTCGACGCGGGGCCGGAAACCCTGGGGCGCGGCGCCGACCACGTCGCTGTGCCCGCACAAGAGCAGCGAGCGGCCGCCCGCGGTCCCGGGAAGGCGGGCGACGAGGTTCGGACGGCCGGGCTCGACGTCCCACGTGTGCACGTCGAAGTTGCGGCCGGCCAGCCGGCCCGCGACGGTGCGCACGAGCTCCTCTTCGCCGGCGCCGCCCGGGACGAGCGATGGATTCGTGGAGTCGATCGCGACGAGCTCGAGCAGCAGGTCGCAGACCGGTGAACCGCTCACGACCGCGCTTGCAGTCGGATCGCGGCGCTATATGATAGCGGTCTCATACGGCAGGTCGGAACGCTAGCAGCCCGGCGACGGAGGGACGAAATGAGCAGATGGTGGCTGGCAGGCCTCTCGAGCGGTGTGGGTGCACTGGCAGTCGCGGTGGCGGCTTTCGCCGGCACGACATCTCGAAGCACGCCGGCCGCGACGAACGGCGGGACCCTCCGTGCCGGGATCCCCACGGATCCCGACCACCTGGACCCGGGCCTGACGTACACGAACGAGGGCTGGGAGATCGTCGAGGCGACGAACAACGGCCTGTTGACCTTCAAGAAGGCAGCCGGTGGGGCGGGGTCGACGATCGTCCCGGACATCGCGACGGCGATGCCGGTGGTCAGCGACCACGGGCTCGTCTACACGTTCCACGTCCGCCGCGGAGTCCGCTTCTCCGCTCCGATCAACCGCGACGTCAGGCCCTCTGACTTCAAGTACACCATCGAACGCCTCTTCCGGATCAACTCGGGCGGCGTGGGTTTCTACACGGGCATCGCCGGTGCGACCGCGTTCGCGAAGTCCAAGAAGGGCGGTATCTCGGGGATCGTCGCGAACGATCAGAAGATGACGATCAGCTTCCATTTGACCCGGCCGGACGGGACCTTCCTCGACTACATGGCGATCCCATTCGCATTCGTGGTCCCGGCGGGGACGCCCGCGCGCGACATCTCGACCGACTCGAAGTGGCGCATAGCCACCGGGCCTTACGAGATCTCGAAGTACGTCCCCAAGCAGCAGATCGTGATCAGCCGTAACCCGAGCTTTCGCCAATGGACGCCCAATTCGCCGAACGGGCATCTGGACGCCGTCGACGTCTCGATCGGCGTGACGCCGGAGCAGTCGGTCAACGAGATCGCGAACGGGCAGCTCGACTGGTACTTCGAGTCGGTGCCGCCCGACCGCCTCAGCCAGTTGAAGGCCCAGTACCCGAAACAGGTCTATCCCTTCGCGCGCAACAACATCACGTACTTCTCGATGAACGAGCGTAAGTACCCGTTCACCAAGCTCGCAGTTCGCCAGGCGGTCAACTACGCGACCGACCGCGAAGCGCTCGTCAAGATCTTCGGAGGCCAGGGCAACGCGACGGAGAACATCATCCCGCCCGGCTTCGGCAAGGCCTATCGCGAGCACACCTTCTATCCGTACGACCCCGCGAAGGCGAGGCAGCTGATCGCGTCCGCCGGTGCGAAGGGAGCGTCCGTCACCGTCTGGGGGCACGCGACCGACCCGACGCCGAAAGCGGTTCAGTACATGGCCTCCGTGCTCGACTCGATCGGGCTGAAGGCGAGCGTGAAGACGCTCGACGAATCCGTCTACTGGGACACCATCGCGACCCAGAAGGGCGACCCGCAGATCGCCTTCAACGACTGGAACGAAGACTTCCCGGAGGGCCAGGACTTCATCGACGTCCTGCTCAACGGGGAGCACATCGCCGCCGTGGGGAACAACAACCAAGCCGACATGAACGTGCCCGCGTTCGACAAGCTGATCGACAGGGCCCGAGCGCTGCCGCTCGGCACGGCACGAGACGCTCTCTGGGCACGGCTCGACGCACTCATCAGCAAGGACAACGCGCCGTGGGTCGTCTTCATGAACCGGCAATGGCCGAAGTTCGTCTCGGCGAAGCTCCACGGCCTCGTCTTCAACGGCACGTACTTCGAGCTCTTCCCGTCGATGTATCTCTCGAGCTCCTGAAACAGGACCGGACAGTCCGGTTCTGCTAGCCTAACCGGACTGAGGAGTCCAGATGAGAGTGAGGAGCCGGTCGGTGAAGCATGCAACGAATCCGTGGGTCGTTCTGGTCCTGATCTGCCTCGCGCAGTTCATGGTCATCCTGGACGCGACGATCGTCAACGTCGCGCTTCCTTCGATTCAGAGGGATCTGAATCTCTCGGAGGGGAGCCTGCAGTGGATCGTGAACGCCTACACGCTCGTGTTCGGCGGCTTCCTGCTGCTCGGTGGGCGCGCCGGCGACCTGCTCGGCCGTAAGCGGCTCTTCCTGATCGGGCTCGTGATCTTCACCGGTGCGTCCCTGCTCGACGGTCTTGCGTCGAGCGAAGGGATGCTCGTCGCCTCGCGCTGCCTGCAGGGGCTCGGCGCGGCGCTGATCTCGCCGGCGGCGCTCTCGATCATCTCGACGACGTTCGCGGAAGGTGCCGAGCGTGCGAAGGCGCTCGGCGTCTGGGCCGCGATCGCGATCGGCGGCTCGGCCGTCGGGCTGATCCTCGGCGGCGTGCTCACGCAGTACTTCTCCTGGCCGTGGATCTTCTTCGTCAACGTCCCCGTGGGAGTCGTCGGCTTTCTGCTCTCGCTGCGCCTGATTCCCGAGTCACGCGACGAGCTCGCGCACCGGAGCTACGACCTGGCGGGCGCGGTCTCCGTCACCGCGGGGCTCATGTCGCTCGTCTATGCGATCGTCGATGCTCAGTCCGCAGGCTGGGGCTCCGCGAAGACGCTCGGCTTCTTCGCACTCGCCGTCGTCCTGCTCAGCGCGTTCGTGGTGATCGAGCTGCGCGCGAAGGCGCCGCTGGTCCGGCTGTCGATCTTCCGGATGCGGTCGCTGCTCACGGCGAACATCGCGATGTTCCTGGCGATGTCGGGCATGTTCGCGATGTTCTTCTTCAACACGCTCTACATCCAGCGTGTTCTCGGCTACGGCCCGCTGAAGGCGGGGGTTGCGTTCCTGCCGTTCACCGCAGGGATCATGATCTCGGCCGGAATCGCGTCGCAGTTCGCGCCGCGGATCGGCGTGCGTCCCGTTGCAGCTGCCGGCTTCCTGCTGAGCGTTGCGGGGCTCGTGCTTCTCACGCTGCTCCCGGTCCACGGTTCGTACCTGCAGAACGTGCTTCCGTCGATCGCGCTCTCGTCGCTCGGCATGGGTGCCGTCTTCATGCCGCTGACGCTGGTCGCGACGACCGGGCTCGAGGACGAGGATCAGGGTCTTGCATCGGGCCTCTTCAACACCTCGCAGCAGGTCGGCGGCGCGCTCGGCCTCGCGGTGCTCTCGACCCTCGCCGCGAGCAAGACGGCGTCCGCCGGCGGATCGACAGCGCACGCCCTGGTGGTCGGCTTCCACTGGGCGTTCGCCGCAGGGGCGCTCGTGATGGTCGCCGCGCTCGCCGTCATGGTCGCGCTGCTCCGCAAGCGCGACGTGGCCAGGATCGAGCAGCAGGCGGCGTCCGGCGAGCCGGTCGCCGTCGGAGCCTGATGGAGACGCTGCTCCGTGCGGACGCACGTCGCAACCTCGGCCGCATCCTCGAGGCGGCGGCCGACGCGTATGCCGAGCTCGGCCCGGACGTGACGATCGACGAGATCGCGCGCCGCGCCGGTGTCGGCCACGGCACCGTCTTCCGTCGCTTCCCGACGAAGGACGCGTTGCGCGCCGCCGTGATCCGCACGCGCCTCGACGAGCTGCACGCTCACGCGAAGAGGCTGCTGGACGCGCCCGACGCAGGGGCCGCGTTCGAGAAGTTCGTCTGGCGCGCCGCGGAGTCGTTCCGGCGTGACCGCATGCTCTTCGAGGGCCTCGAGGCCTGCCACGGATTCCCGGAAGCCGACCTGGCGAAGCAGGAGCTCGACGCGACGGTCGACGAGCTCATCCGCCGCGCCCGCCGCGCGGGCGCGCTGCGGCGCGAGCTCGACTCGCACGACATCGGCGCGCTGGTCGGCGCCGCGATCCAGGCCTCGGTGCACGCGGAGCGCACCGACGCGTGGCGGCGGTACGTGCGCGTCGTGCTCGACGGTCTGCGGCCCTAGCGAACGATCGCGCGTAGCTCGACGCGACCGTCGCGGCGGCCGAGGTCGATCGTCCCGGAGCGGTTCGCGGCGACCGGTTTCGAGTCGACGGTCACGCGCAGCAGGGAATCGCCCGCCGGGAGACGCAGTCGCAGTTTCGCGTTGCTTCGCGCGGGGAGAACCAGCTCGCCGTCGATCGTCGAGCCGTGCCGGGCGAGGGTGAACGTCACCTCGCCGAAGCTCGTCGGTGCATCGTGCACTGCGATCTCCCGGCCGGGTGCGAGCCAGGATCGCGGCGTCGAGAAGGCGAGGTCGAGACCCGAGGGAGCGCCGAGCGGGCCCCGTCGTTCGTGGATCATGAGCTCGCGCAGCGTGCCGAGGAAGGACGCATTCGCCCCTGTGTTCGGCGGCATGAACATCGTCCGCTCGTACGCATCACGCAACGGCAGCACCGACACCGCTTCGCCCGCCACGTAGGTGCCGGTCGTCATGCCGGCGGCGAGCATCCCGTAGAGGCTCAGGTCGAGCTGGTCCGGCTCGTCGTTGTCCGCGAGGAACCGCGAGATCCCGAGGGCGTAGACCTGGGCCAGTCCGCCGCCGGGCTCGTCGCCGTAGACGGTTCGTGCGTACGTTCGAGGTACGCCGAGGAGCCGGCCGCCGTGGAGCATCAGATAGGTGAGGATTCCGTGCGCCGTGGCGGAATGAGGCCGGAACCACCCGGATGCGAATGCGTACGGCATCACGAGGTTCCAGTACGAGCCGTCGCGTGAGGCCGTGATGCGTCCGAACGGCCGTTGCGGCAGCTGGTCGGGGACGAACAAGGACCCGTCGCGCAGCCGCTTGGAGGCGCGCGCGAGTGCCGGGCGCAGCGCCTCGGCGATACCGACTGCAAGCGTGCGCGCGCGGGCGGCCTGGGCGGCGTAGCCGGTGGAGCTCCAGACGCGGCCGATGGCGAGCAGCCCTTCGACCGCTTCGACCTGGCCCGGCACGCTGTCGACATCGTGGTCTTCGAGATCCGTCGAGAGCGGCTCGGGGAGCAGGCGTCCCTTCGCCGGGCCGGACAGGACCTGCCGTTGCGCGATGCGGCCGACGAGCTGGGCGAGCTCGGGAGTCGCCGCGTGCAGGAACGCGCGGTCGCGCGTCAGGCGGTAGTACGTCGCTGCGGTCGACAGGATGTGCGCGCCTCGAAAGGCGGTGAAGCGCCACGGGCGAGCCCGCATCCGCTGCAGCGACAGGTCGATGATCGACTTCGCCACCGACGCGTAGCCGTACTCGGCGGCGATCTCCGCCGCGTCGAGCGATTCGGCGTACGAGAGCTCCTCGTACGGGTTGCCGATGCTGTAGCGCCAGCCGTAGGAGATCAGCTGCGTGATGATCCCGAGCTCGGCGTTCTCGACGGCCGGCTCGGGGACGTCGAACGTCGCGCCCGTGCCGAGCCTTGCGTTCCAGAAGTTCACGACCGCTGCGCGTGCCCTGTCGTACGTCGACTCGTCGGCGTGGACGTACCGCGCGTCCGAGGGCGCGTTGAGCCACTCGACGTAGACCGTCTGCCGCTCACCGGCCGGAACGCGGTAGCGGACGACTCCGTCGACGAACTCGGCGCCCTCGCTGGCGATGAGACGCGTCTGTCCTTTGAGTGCCAGCCGGTCGGGGGCAGAGTGGGCGAGGCGTCGCCAGGGGACGAAGCGCACCGTCGCGCCTGTCGTCGCGCCGCGCGCGTCGATCACGAGCCGGACGAAGCTGATCACCGAGCGCGCCCCGTAGACGCCGTACGCGCGGCCGACGAACGACTCCTGGTGGTACTTCACGCCTCTGGCGTCCGTGTACGACGTCTGCAGGATCGGGAGGTGGCCCTCGGCGAGGTGGGCGGGTTGAAGGCGTGCCGTGCAGGAGCCGTAACCCTCCTTGCCGGAGCCGACGTCGATCTGAAGGGAGGGGCCGCCGATCCGGCGCGTGATGATCTCGCTGCCGTCGGCGACGTGGAGCGCGAAGACAGTGGAGCCGTACGGCGTGAACGGATACGACAGCGCAAGGTAATACGAGCCGCTCGGCGTCAACGTGTGTCCTTGCCACTGCAGCGCCCCGGTCAGCGGCGTGAGGAATCGGCGGGCCGCCGCGTAGGTCGGCCCGCCGCGTGCGCGGAGGAGCTGCGACCCCCAGATGTCGCGACCCGACGAGATCGCTCGATCGACCGAGGACGAGTACGCAGCCGAGAGCTCACGCGGCTCGCAGGCGGCGGTCGCCGCGCGACCCGCGGTGCCGGCCGTCGCCCCGGTCCCGGCCAGCCCCACGACCATCGCCGCCCACATGCGAAGCCCCCGCATCCGCCGGGCAGTATCCCGACGGTTCGGGTGGCGCCGCAACCTTGCCCGCATTCGCGAGCGGCGAAGAGGCCGTTTGGGCTAGTAGCCTCCGCCCTTACCGCACGCGCTCAGCACCATCACGACGGCGACCGCGATCAGCAACATGGTTGTGATGCGGGATATCGACATGTCGGGTAATACGGAGCCAAGGGAGGTGCGGTTTGCCCGAAGGGCGCGCTTCTTCGCGCTCGCAGCGGCGTTCGTCGCGCTCGTGCTCCTTGCGAACTGGCTCGCGTCGCGCTTCGTCGTCCGCGTGCCGCTGACGCCCTACGACGCGCCGGCCGGGGTCTTCTGCATCGGCGGCGTGCTCGTTCTCCGCGACTGGATGCAGCAGCTCGCCGGCCTCGCGCGCACGATGCCGCTCGTGTACGCGGCCGGGCTTCTGTCCTGGGGCGTAGGAGACATCGCGGGCTGGACGGCGCTCGAGAAGATCGCCGTCGCGAGCGTCGTCGCGTTCACGATCAGCGAGACGGTCGAGGCGCTCGTCTTCACGCCGATCCGAAACCGCAGCCTCTCGCTCGGCGTCGCCCTCAGCGCGACGGCCGGCAACGCGGTCGACAGCTACGTGTTCCTGTCGCTCGCGTTCTCGTCGACGGCGTTCTTCTGGGGCCAGTTCTGGGGGAAGAACGAGGCGATCGCCGCGGGTGTCGCGCTGACGCTCGTGCGACGGCGGCTCGCGCCGGTGCCGCTTACCGCACGGTGAACGGCTTCGATACGAAGGTCGTCGTGCGACTCGGGTTCGCCACCGATACCAGCGTGATGCCGCACACGTACGCCCCCGGCGCGAGCTGCTTCGTTCCGAACGAGATCGCCGGCTTGTAGTACGCGTGGATCACGCCGTCGAGCGCGGAGGCGAGCGTCGGCGGCGGGGTCGCGGACGTGAGCGCGCGCGCCACGGCGGCCGACGTCGGCGTTCTCGACCCCTTGATCTGGAACAGCCCCGCTTTGTAGGTGACGGCCTCGCCGGCGGAGATCGTGTACGTGCGCGAGAAGGGCCGCCACCGCGGCGAGATCTGCGCAGCGATCACCTCGTTCGAGTGCTGCCACGACGTCATGAAGGGAGCAGGACAGAGTCCCTGCGTCGTCGCGAGCATGGTCTTGATCGCGCCGTACGAGACCTTGTGCGAAAGATCGGCGTAGAGCTCGCCCGACTGGAAACCCTGATTGATCTGGGTGTTGTCGATCAGAGGGAAGAACATCAGCGAGCTCACGTCCGGATCGCACTCCGCGATCTGGATCAGCTGCGTGTAGTAGGCGGCCTGCTCCGTCGAGTTGATCGCGACGATGCTCTCCGGTGTGTCGTCGTACGCGGCCGAGTCGTTCGCCGGAACGATCGTCTGCGAGCCGACCTCGTCGAGGTTGATCGGTAAACCGGAGAACGGCGTCGTCCGGTCGAGGGCGGATCCGTACGGCGACTGTTCCGCCGGCACCGGCTGGTGCGTCCCGTGGAACGCGTCCCACAACGCCTGTTTGATCCGCGCGAGGTCGGCGGCACCGGCCTGTGGCCACAGGAACGGCTTCGTGTACGGGGCCGTGTCCTGGACGGTCGGGTACGGGTGCATGTCGAACTCGTCGAAGATCGGCCGATGGCGGTTGCTCGCGCGATAGGCATCGCCGAGCTCTTTGATGAACATCACCGGCGAATGGCTCGGATTCGAGGTGGCGTGGGGGTCGTCGTTTCCCCGCGACGAGATGGCGGGTCCCCAGACGAGGACGTTCGGCCGCCGGAACTTCAGCGCGTCGTACGACAGTGCGAGCGTGTGCTCGTAGTCCTTCGCAGCCGAATCCTTGCCGTCCACGAACTGCGGTTGCCAGAAGCGATTGACGTTCGGTTCGTTGCCGATGATGAAGTTGGTCACTTGAGGGAACGTCTGTCCGACCAGCGCGACGAACTGTGCGAAGTTCGCCTGCGCGAGCTTGCTCCCGCCGATCAGGTTCGGTCTCGCCGGGTAGACCGCCAGCACGGGCAGCGAGTGGTTCTGGATCGCGCAGGACACGGCGGCCGCGATCCCGCTCGGGTTCGGGATGTCGGGTGTCCCGTTCCACTGGACGGTCAGGCGCACCTCCGTGTAGCCGATGTCGTCGGCGGACTTCCACCAGACGTCGCCGCAGGCGTTGTACTGCGGCCAGTCGTCGGCGACGCCGACCCGAAGGGGGTCGGCCGACGCTCCCACGGCGGTGGCAAGTGCGGCGGCCGCCATCAGTGCGATCGCGAGTCTCTTCAACGTATTGCCCTCAACGGTGTTGCTTCGTCACGCTGCCGACTGTCCCGATCGGCCGCAAGGGCCGGGGGACCCATGGTTCGCCGCCGATGGTTAGTGTCCTCATGGTGTCAGCGGCCTACTCACGTCGAGGGTTTCTCGGCACCTCGGCGGCGGGGGTCGTCGCGCTGGCGATGCCGGGCCTCGCACCGGCGCGGGAGGGCTTTCTCCGGGCGGCACCCGGCGGCGTTTCCGGCTTCCGCAGCGAGCCTTCGCTCAGGCCGCCCTCGCTGACCGTCACGACGTCGGCGAAGACAGCTCCCGGGTACGTCTTCGTCGCCGCTATCACCGGGCCGGGCCAGCGCGGTCCGCAGATCGTCGACAACGAGGGCCGCCTCGTCTGGTTCCGCCCGGTGAAGACCGTCGCCATCGACTTTCGGAGCCAGACGTACCTCGGAAGGCCGGTCCTCACCTGGTGGGAGGGCACGATCTCCCAGATCGGCACCGGTCAGGGAGTCGGCGTGATCGTCGACCAGACGTACAAGACCGTTGCGCGCGTCCAGGCGGGCAACGGCTTCCAGGCGGACGTGCACGAGTTCCTGCTCACGCCGCAAGGCACGGCCTTGATCACGGTGTACAACCCGGTGCAGGGCGACCTCTCGTCGGTAGGCGGCCCGTCGAACGGCACAGTCCTGGACTCGATCGTCCAGGAGATCGACGTGCAGACGGGCAAGGTGCTGTTCGAGTGGCACAGCCTCGAGCACATTCCGTTGATCGACACGTACTCGCCGCTCCTCAACCCGTTCGATTACTTCCACGTCAACTCCATCGACGTCGACCTCGACGGCAACCTGCTCGTGTCGGCGCGGAACACGTCGGCCGTCTACAAGCTCGACCGCAAGACCGGACAGGTGCTCTGGAAGCTCGGCGGGCGAAGCAGCGACTTCGAGATGGGCCCCGACGCGTTCTTCATGTACCAGCACGACGCCCGAGGCCACTCCGACGGGACGCTGACGATCTTCGACGACGGCCCGTCCTCGTCGTCGGCTCAGTCACGTGCCATACGCCTCGGCCTCGACCTGAAGGGGATGCGTGCCGACCTGCTGCAGGAGTACGTGCATCCGGCGCCGCTCACGTCGTTCGCGATGGGAAACGCGCAGGTGCTGCCGGGCGACGCGAT
>Ga0070731_10001089_pt1 | contig 29893 bp, 30 predicted proteins | sample Coa_R1_2_FD_66448 | JGI IMG/M metagenome (GOLD analysis project Ga0070731, IMG submission 66448) | Surface soil microbial communities from Centralia Pennsylvania, which are recovering from an underground coalmine fire - Coalmine... | ecosystem: Environmental > Terrestrial > Soil > Unclassified ... | reverse complement strand
GCGGCTCCCTCGCCGTCGCGTGTCACGAACTTGTCGCACTCCCGTGACGCTCTCGTAGGGACGGCTGCCGCCGGACATGCCGCCTCGAGCCACGTCGGTTCGGGACGCGGCTGTGGTACGTGAATGTCACAGGCGTAACCGGGCTCCTTCGACGGCTGCGCGTGGAATCCTCCGCCGACTCGGACGACCCGCAGCGGGGCTCCCCGCGCCCGAGCAGGACGTTTTGGCTCGGCTACAGGGTTTGAGCCGTTTTCACGTTCTTCGCGGGCCGCGGCGGGATCTCGTCCGCTTCGAGATCGGCGCTGAGAACGAGCGTGAACCGCGTCCAACCGTCGGCGACGTCGAGCTCGATGCGGCCCCCCATCAGCTCCGCGAGCTCGCGGGCGATCGCGAGCCCCAGCCCGCTTCCCGACGCGCGCGCGCCCCCGAGCCGGAAGAACCGCTGGAACACCTGCTGTCGGGCCTCGGCGGGAATGCCGGGCCCGTCGTCCGCGATCTCGAGCAACGCGCGGCCCCCGTCGAGGCTCGCGTGCAGCCGCACCGTCGTCCGGGGCGGGGTGTGGACGATGGCGTTCTCCACCAGCACGCGGCCGAGCTGCAGCACCCGCAGGGCGTCCCCGCGCGCAGGGACCGGCGCGTCTGCGTAGACCTCGAGCACGTGGTCGGACGCGCCGGCACGAGGGTCGAACTCGTCGGCCAGCTCGTCGGCGAGCTCGGCCAGGTCGATCGACTCGGCGTTCACGGTCAGCCGCCCCGCGTCGACCCGGGAGAGATCGAGCAGATCCGTGGCGAGCTTCGTCAGCCGGTCGACCTGCTCCCGCATGCGCACGAGGAACTCGCGCCGCGTGGGTTCGTCGAGATCGGGGTCGTCGAGGAGCTCGAGGAAGCCGCCGAGCGAGAAGAGCGGCGTCCGCAGCTCGTGCGACGCGTTCGCGATGAACTCGCCGCGCGCGCGGTCGAGCGTCGCGAGGCGCAGGCGCATGCGCTCGAACGTCCGCGCCAGCTGGCCGAGCTCGTCCGAGCCCGGGTCGACGACCGGCTCGTCGAAATTCCCCGCCGCGATCCGCTCCGCCGCCGCCTCGAGCCGCCTGATCCGGCGGGCGAACATGCTCGCCCCGAGATAGCCCAGGAGCACGGCGAACGCGACCGCGAGGCCGCCGGCGATCGTCACGCGGCGCCGGACGACCGAGACTGTCTCGAGCTGGCTGTCGAGGGACGCGGCGAACATCAGCACCGGCCCCGACGTCGTCAACGGCATCGCGGCCTCCGCGTACAGGACGCCGTTGTGCCTGGCGACGCCGCGCGCCGGCCCGCCTTCCGAGATCGCCCGCAGCGCCACCGGGTCGTTGGTCAGATCGGTGTCGTCGGTCGTCTGGTTCGAATCCGCGAACGGCGTGACCGTCGGCGGGATCGCGGTGTAGTTGAAGACGATCGCCCGCACGCCGTGGTCCTCGCGCATCTGGGTCGTCCAGTCGGGCACCTGCACGGCATCCGCCGGGTACCTCGGCAGCTCGCTGTGAAGCTGGCGCGCGAGGGTCTGTTGCTCGGCGTGCTCGAGCGACGAGCGGTAGAGCGGGACGACGATGAGGTAGACGATCGCCAGCACCCCCGCCACGACGGCGAGCAGCGCGAGCGCGAGCCTGCCGCCGACGCTCCGGAGCGGGCTCATTTCTCGCGGAACCGATACCCGACGCCGCGCACCGTGAGGATGTATTCCGGCGTGCGCGGCTCCGTCTCGAGCTTCTCCCGGAGATGACGCACGTGGACGTCGATGGTGCGTGGGTCTCGGTAGTCGGCGCTCTTCCAGAGGCTCTCGAGCAGCATCCGCCGGCTGAAGACACGGCCCGGGCTGGCCGCCAGCGCCCGCAGGAGCTCGAACTCGACGTACGTGAGCTGGACCGCCTCACCGCGGACCTCCACGGTCCGCCGGGGGAGGTCGATCACGAGCCCGTCGCGCTCGATCCGCTCGTCCTGCTCGGAGTCGGGCACGTGGGGCCGGCGTGCCCGGCGCAGGAGCGCGCGCACACGCGAACGGAACTCGCGGATCGAGAAGGGCTTGGTGATGTAGTCGTCCGCGCCGAGCTCGAGCCCGATCACCTTGTCGAGCTCGTCGTCGCGGGCCGTGAGCATGATGATCGGGACGCTGCTCGTTGCACGGAGGCGCTTGCAGACCTCGAGCCCGTCCAGGCGCGGCAGCATCACGTCGAGGACGACCAGGTCGACGTCCCGCTCCGAGAACCGCTCGAGCGCCTCCTCGCCGTCGGCCGCCTGGACGACCTCGTAGCCGTCCTTCTCCAGCGGGAACGCGAGCACCCGGCGGACGGCGTCCTCGTCGTCGACGAGCAGGATCGTGGGGGAGTCGGCCATCTCGTCGTTCGCCGGACCGGCCTGCAGCGGCCCCGGTTCCTACTATAGCCCTGGCATGGTTGTGACCCGGGCCCCCGCGCGGCGCCGGAGGCCCAGGCGCGGGTCGGTCGTACGCCCCCTCAACGCCCGGCTCTACCGGAGCAGCTTCCTGGTCCTCTCGCTGCCCCTGCTCGTCCTCGCCTTCAGCATCGTGCGGGTCGGCGGACTGCCGCCGCCGCAGCTGCCTCCTGCATTCGACGGAAACGCGGCCCGCCAGCTCGCCGTCGACCTCGCCGCGGCCGCGCCCGACCGGGTTCCCGGCACGGCGGGAGCGGCGAGCGCGGCCGAGTGGTTCCGATCCCAGATGCGCGCCTACGGCCTGCCCGTCGCATCGGACACCTGGCGGCAGCGCGTTCCGGGGCTGGGAACCGTCCGCCTGCAGAACCTGTGGGCGGTGGCGGCCGGGCAGTCCTCGGACGCGATCGTCGTGATGGCGCACCGCGACGATACGGGTGCAGGTCCAGGCGTGAACGACGACGCCTCGGGGACGGCGACGCTGATCGAGCTCGCGCGCGGGTACGCGCAACCCGATACGCCGAGCGCGCAACGGGTCCGCACGGCCCACACGCTCGTGTTCCTCTCGACCGACGGCGGGTCGTTCGGCGGCGTCGGTGCGAAGCGGTTCGTCGACCACCTCCCGTTCCATGTCGTGGCGACGGTCAATCTCGATGCCGTCGGCGGTACCGGGATACCTCGAATCGTCGTCACGGGCGACGCGCCGCGCTCGCCCGCGGCAGCGCTCGTCGAGACTGCCGCAAACCGGGTGCTCGAGCAGACCGGCCGCCGGGTGCGGCGCACCGGCTTCCTGCCGCAGCTGATCGATCTCGGTTTCCCGTTCACGCTCTACGAACAGGGCCCGTTCGTCGCGCAGGGCATCCCGGCGATCACGCTCACGACGGCCGGGGAGCGTCCGCCGCCCGCCTTCCAGGACCAGGCGAACGCGCTCGACGGAGGCACGCTCGCAGCGCTGGGGCGCGCGACGCAGGAGCTGCTCGGCTCCCTGGACCAGGGGCTCGAGCTCGCGCAGGGAACGACGAGCTTCGTGTGGGTCGGCAGCCGGATCGTGCGGGGCTGGGCGATCGAGCTCCTGCTGGCGGGGCTGCTCGTCCCGTACCTCGTCGCCGTGGTCGACCTCTATGCGCGCTGCAGGCGCCGTGGCATTCCGCTGCCTCCCGCATTCCGCTCGCTGGGAAGCCGGCTGGGATTCTGGTTGTTCGCGGGCCTCGCCTTCTACGTGTTCGGCTTGGCCGGCGCCTGGCCGACCGGCCCGTCACGTCCGCCGAATCCCGCAACCGCCGTCGCCGGCACCTGGCCGAAGCTCGGGCTCATCGGCTTCGTGCTCGTCCTGCTGCTCGGCCGGCTCGTCGGCCGCCAGCGGCTCGTCCCCCGCCGGCGTGTCACCGACGAGGAGCGGCTGGCGGGGGAGGCGGCGGCACTCCTGGCGCTGGGCGTGATCGCGTTGCTAACTTTGGCAACAAACCCGTTCGCCTTGCTGTTCGTCCTACCGGCCGCCCACGCGTGGCTCTGGCTGCCGCAGGTGCGGAACCACGCGCCGCCGACGCGGTGGATCGTCCTCGTCGCGGGGCTCGTCGGCCCCGTGCTCGTCCCGCTGTCGCTCGCCCTCCGGTTCGGGCTCGGCTTCGACGCGCCGTGGTACCTGCTCGAGCTCGTGGCAATCGGATACGTGCATCTGCCGGCGGTCGCGATCACGCTCGGCGGTGCGGCCTGCGCGGCGCAGCTCGCCGCGATCTCCGCCGGGCGGTACGCCCCGTATCCGGCCCGTGGCGAGCGCCCGGTCCGGGGACCCATCCGAGAGCTCGTGCGCAGCGTGGTGCTGACGAACCGCGCCCGCCGCCGCGTCCTCGACGATCGCCGGCGTGCCGTTCTCTAGATCGCGAGGTAGTCGACCGGTGAACCGGCGGCGAGCTCGCCCTCGCCGCGCGGGATCAGGACGAGGGCGTCGGCGGCGGCGGCCCGCGCGATCATGTGCGACTCCTGGCCCGACAGCGGCTCGAGCACAACGGCGCCGTCCTCGAGCCGCGTCCGCGCACGAACCAGATCGTCGCGCGCGGGGCTTCGCCGCTGCGCCGTCGCGAGACGACCCGGCAAGTACCGGGGCCGAGGCTCGGCGAGGCCTTGCAGCGCGCCGAGCGCGGGACGGACGAACAGCTCGAACCCGACCAGCGACGAGACGGGGTTGCCCGGCAGCCCGAACACGAGCACGTCGCCGCACACGCCGAAGAACAACGGCTTGCCCGGCCTGATCGCGACGCCCCAGAACACCTCCTCGACGCCGAGGTCGGTGAGAAGGGCACGCACGAGGTCGTGGGGACCGACGGAGACGCCGCCGGAGGTGACGAGCACGTCCGCCTCGAGCCCCTGCTGCAGCGCGGCGCGCAGCACCGCTTCGTCGTCTGGCACCGGGTCGAGCACCTCGGCTGTCGCTCCGGCCGCCGCGGCCTGCGCGGCGGCGAGCAGTCCGTTCGACTCGTAGATCTGCCCCGGCGCGAGGCGCGCGCCGGGAGGACGCAGCTCGCTGCCGGTCGCGAGGATCGCGACGCGCGGACGGCGTGCACACGAGACTGCGGCGACGCCTGCAGCGGCAAGGGCGGCGAGCTGGGTCGGCCCGATGCGCGTGCCGGGTGGTACGACGAGCGAGCCCGCGACGGTATCGCTCCCACGATCACGTACGTTGTCTCCTTTGACAACACGCTCGACCTCGACCTCGCCGTCTCGCACCGACGCTCGTTCCACCGGGACGACCGCGTCGGCCCCCGCCGGCACGACCGCGCCGGTCGAGATCGCGATGGCTTCCCCGTCCTCGAGCCGCTTCTGCGCAGGCCTGCCGGCGGCGGACTGATCGACGACGACGAGCGTCCCCGGCGTGTTCACCGCCCTCACGGCGTACCCGTCCATCGCCGAGCTCGGGAACGGCGGGAGATCGATCGACGCGCTCGCCGGTTCCGCCGTCACGCGTCCGTGCGCCGCGCGGAGATCGACGTCCTCCGCCGCGAGCGGCCGCGCGTGCGCGAGCACGCGGGCGAGCGCATCGTCGATGGCGAGCAGAGCGGCCAACGGCGACCACCATAATCAAGCGATGGCCGAGGACGTGATCGCGGGGCGGTATCGCCTCCTCGAGCCGCTCGGCCGCGGCGCCATGAGCGCCGTCTGGCTCGCGTTCGACACCGAGCTCGAGCGGCGGGTCGCACTCAAGACGCTCGCGCCGACCGCCGACCGGGCGCGGTTTCGTCGCGAGGCACGCGCCGTCGCGGCGCTGTCGCATCCCAACATCTGCGCCCTCTACGACTACGGCGAGTCGGAGGGGAAGCCGTACATGGTCCTCGAGTACCTTCCGGGCGGTTCGCTCGAGGGGCAGCTGGCAGGCGGACGGCCGCTGCCGGACGACGACACGCAGCGGATCGCGGCCGGAATCGCCGCCGGGCTCGCGCACGCACACGAGCGCGCGCTCGTGCATCGCGACCTGAAACCGTCGAACGTGCTCTTCGACGCGGAAGGCAGGCCGAAGATCGCCGACTTCGGAATCGCACGGATGGGCGGCGAGGGAACGCTCACCGAAGCGGGCACGGTGCTCGGGACCGCCGCGTACATCTCGCCCGAGCAGGCCTCGGGTCTGCCGGCAACCGCGGCGAGCGACGTCTACTCGTTCGGCGTCATGCTCTTCCGGATGCTCACGGGGCGGCTGCCGTTCGTCGCCGAGAGCGCCATGGAGCTCGTCCGGCTCAACCGCGACGTCGCCGCGCCGCTCGTCTCGTCACTGCGCCCGGACGCACCGACATACCTCGCACGCACCGCCGATGCTGCGCTTGCGAAGGAGCCGCTCGACCGGCCGGCCGACGGCGCGGCTCTCGTCGCGGCCGTGGCCGGCGTCACCGCACCGGCCGCTCCGCCGCCGCCGCCCGCACCCCCCGAACACGCGACGCAGGTCCTGCCGCAGGTGCAGCATCCGCGGAAACGGACCGGCCTGCTCCTGGCTGCGCTCGCGCTGGGGCTCGCACTGCTCGGCGGCGGTGCCGCCCTCGCGCTCGTCCTGAACGACCGCGGCAGCTCGGGGGGCGGCCCCGGCACGAGCCTTCCCAGCTTGAGCGTGGCGAGCGCGCCGACCGCCGGCTCAGGCTCCACCGCGGCCGAAACCACCGCACCCTCGTCCACGACCACCGAGGCGTCGGTGCCCGGCACGACCGAGGCGACCATCACGACCCCGGCGACGACCGCGCGCACCACCACCGCCCGCACGACGACCGCGCCGACGACGATCCCCGTGACCACGGCGCCGCCGACCACCACGCCGCCGACCACGACGTTCGGGACGACGATCGACACGACGACCGACACCTCGCCGGAGACGACGGGCGCCGCCGCGACGGCCGGGACGACGACCGCGCCCTAGCCGTCTACGGCGGCGGCGGCAGACGCGGCGTCGTGACCGTCGTCGGCGACGGAGCCTGCGCGGGAGGCGGAGCCGTCGTCGTCGTCGGGGCGACCGTGTGCGTCGGAGCGTGGGTCGTCGTCGCGGCGGTGCTCGTCGTCGTGCTCGTGGTCGTCGGCGTCGTCGTGCTCGTGATCGTCGGCGTCGCGAGGTAGCCGTACGAGCGATGCGTGAAGTAGCGGTAGGTCGGATAGTGCTTGGGCAGACCGAACGGCAGCGAGGGCCGGTGCCACAGTGCAGCCGCCATGTATTCGTGCCAGATCGGCACCGGGAACGTCGCTCCCGCGACCTCGACACCGTGAACGTCGAGCATCGGGATCTCACCCTTCGGATACCCCATCCACACGACGGTGCAGAGCTGGCGCGTGTAGCCGTCGAACCACGCATCTGCGTGGTTGTCGGTGGTGCCGGTCTTGCCGGCGTTCACGTGTGTGCCGTCGCCCGAGCCCGCGCCCGTTCCGTAGAGCGCGTTCTGTCCGAGCACGTCGGTGACCTTCCACGCGACCGCGTCCGAGATCACGCGCTTCGTCTGCGGCTTCGACCAGGTCTGGTCGATCTTGCCGCCCGGCAGCACCACCTTGGTGATCGCCCGCGGCTTCGCGTAGATGCCCATCGCAGGAAAGGTCGCGTACGCGGCAGCCATGTCGAGCGGGGAGACCGCGAGCGACCCGAGCCCGATCGAGGCAACCGGCTTGTCGGGTGAGAGGTGCACGCCCAGACGGTGCGCCATGCTCCACACGTACCGCGGGCCGACGTCCAGCGTGAGCTGTGCGAAGACGGTGTTGTCGGACGACAGGGTCGCGCGCGTCACGGAGACCGAACCCAGATAGGTGTCGTCGTACGTGTGGACGTTCCACGGCTGCGTCGGCGAGCACCACGGTGCGGCGGTGCACGTGAACGGCGCCGACGTGTAGTAGGTCGTGTCCGGATCGATGCCCTGCTCGATCGCCGACGCGAGCACGAACGTCTTGAACGTGGATCCGGCCTGCCGCCCGGATTGCGCCGCGAGGTTGAACTGGTTGCCCTTCGTCCGCACGACGGCCGTCATCGCCCGGATAGCGCCGGTGCCCGGCTCGACCGACACGATCGCCGCCGCGGGGTCGGTGCGATACGGAAGGACGTCGAGGATCGCCTTGCGCGCGAGGCGCTGAAGCCTCGGATCGATGGTCGTGTACACCTTCAGGCCGCCCTCACGCACGGTGTTCGCGCCGTACTGCTGCTCGAGCTGGTCGATCACGTACGAGAAGAAGTACGGCTCCTTGATCCGGGAGTAGAACCTCCCGGGCTTCAGACCGAGGCTGCGGATCCGGATCGCCCGGTCGTACTGGGACTGAGTCACGGCGGCGTTCGCGAGCATCGCGCGCAGCACCTCGTCGCGGCGCTGCAGCGCCGCGGCCGGATTGTGGAACGGGTCGTAGACCGACGGCGCCTGGGGCAGCCCTGCGAGCAGGGCGGCCTGCAGAAGCGTGAGCTGCCGGGCGTGCTCCGAGAAGTACGTCTGAGCCGCGGCTTCGATCCCGTACGCGTGATTGCCGTAATAGACGGTGTTCACGTACTCGTTGAGGATCTTCGGCTTCGACCACCTGCGCGCGAGCTTGATCGCAAGGCACGCCTCTTTCAGCTTCCGGCTGAACGTCCGCTCGGACGCCGACCCCGTGTAGAGATTGCGGACGAGTTGCTGCGTGATCGTCGAGCCGCCCTGCACGACCTTGCCGGCGGTGATGTCCGACCAGGCCGCCCGGGCGACGCCGACGTAATCGATCGCGCCGTGCTCCCAGAACCGGCGATCCTCGACCGCGACGGTCGCCTTCGGCAACCACGGCGAGATCTTCCGGGGCGGCACCGGCTCGCGGTTGCGCTCGGCGGGAATCGACCCGAGCAGCGAACCGTCGTCGGCGTACACGAACGAGTTGGCGCCGATGTTCACCGCGCGCAGCGAGTTCAGGGTGCAGCTCGCCGAGAGCGCCGCGCCGGCGCCGAAGCCGACGACGAGAACGACTGCGGTGAGCACCGCGGCGACCGTCCCGACGACGACGCCGGTGCGCCGCCGGCGCCTGATCCTGTCCGCACGCTGTTTCTTCCTCGCGTTATGGCGGAGCACGAACTCGAAGTCGTCGCGGCGGCGAACGGTCACGACTCGATGATGCCTGCCGTCTTGAGCCGTTCGGAGACGAGCACCCGAAGATCACTTGCAGCCGCCTCGAGATGCGAGGCTCCCGGAACCCACTTGCGCAGCACGAGCGTCGCCTTGTCGGACAGATCGCCCACATAGACCTCGTCGGCGTCGTTCTTCAGCGTCGCGACGAGCTGCCGCAGGTCGGCCGTCGAAGGCACCTGGACGCTGATCTCGGCCAGCGTCGTCGAGCTGCGGATCGACGAGTTCAGGATCGAGGTCGCCGCGATGTTCTGGTTCGGGACGACGTAACGATCACCGCTGTGCGTACGGAGCCACGTGTACGTCAGCGCGATCTCCTCGACCACGCCGCGCGTGCCTTCGACCAGCACCTCGTCGCCGATGCGCAACGGCTGCGAGAACGCGATCAGAATCCCGGCGACGGCGTTGCCGATCACCCGCTGGCTCGCGAACCCGATGACGAGCCCCACGACCGCCGACGAGGCGAGCACGCCGCCGGCGATCGCGCGCACCTGCGGGACGACCAGCAGCGCCGAGAGCACGCCGACGAAGACGATCGTCGCGAAGATCGTCCGCCGGAGCACGCGGTAGAGCGTGATCGCCTCGGGTGCGCGCGCGCGGCGCCGGAACCGGCCGTCGACGATCCGTGCGGCCGCGGCCGCGACGACGATCATCGCCGCCGCCACGAGCAGTCGCTGCCAGAATGCAGGCATCGCGGTCGCCTATTCGACCCAGTCGATCGGTTTCCGGCCGGCGAACCCCTGCACGAGGTCGTGCCAGTACCGGACTTCGTCCTCGCCGACCCGCCAGCACAGAAGCACGTCCTCTCCCTCGCGCCGTGCGGGGAAGTCGACGAGGCCCGAGTCGGGGTCCTTCACGATGACGCCGAGCTCGTCGAGCCGCTCGAGGCACGCGCCCGCCGCTCGTCCCAGCGACGTGAGCTCGCCGTGTGCCGCGTCCAGATCGCCGGTGACGTAGCCGCCGCCGTTCCGCCCGATCGCGGTCGTGAGGCTCGCCTGCGCCTCCTCGAGCTCGCGCATGCGACGGCGGAGTGCGACGAGGCGCTCGGCGGCGTCGCGCACCTCGGGAAGGGCGCTGTTAGCCTCGGCCGGAGTGAAGAGGCGATCGGGCACGGCCGAGCCGTACTCTAGGGACGAAGCCGTGCGGCTCGCGCTGTGGCTGGCGCTGGTCGGCCTCCTTGCGGTGGTCGCGTATGCGAGCAGGGCAAGCTCGGGCAAGCCGAGCCCTCAGACGCTGTACGAATGGTCGACCGCCGTCGGAGCCCTGATCCAGGATGCGATCGTCCTCGGCTTCGTTCTTGCGATCGCGGGCTTTCGCCGAGACCTGCTCGCGCTGCGCCGACCGGCCTCGCTCGGCCGGACCGCGCTCGTGCTCGTCGCTGCGCTGGTCGGCATCTATGCCTTCGAGGGCATCTACTCCGCCCTCACCCATCCCGGCAACGAGCAGGGGTTGACGCCCGCCCACTGGGAGCCGCGGCACGCCGCCGCCTACGTCGTCAACAGCGTGGTGATCTGTACGTGGATCCCGTTCGTGGAGGAGCTCACGTACCGCGGCGTCGGCTACTCGCTGCTCGCGCGGCACGGTCGCTGGACGGCGATCGCGGTCGTCGGCCTGCTCTTCGGCCTCGCGCACGGATTGATCGTCTCGCTGCCGATCATCGCCCTCTTCGGCGCGGTGCTCGCGTGGGTGCGCTCGCGGACGAGCAGCGTGCTCCCGGGGATGGCGTTGCACGCTGTGTTCAACCTCGTCGCGCTCGTCGCCGCCGTCACCGTCCACCGATAACCTCGGCCGCTATGCACCGTCTTGCTCTCGTCGCCGTCGTCGCCCTGGTCCTGGTCCCGGCCGCGTCACCCGCCCAGCGGGATGCCTGCAGCGTCACCGCCACGCCCGTCAGGGGTGCAGCGCCGCTGCAGGTCACCTTCACCGCGACGTGCACCTCGTCGAGCTACGCGTGGAGCTTCGGCGACGGGCAGCAGGCGCAAGGAGCATCGGTGGTGCACGACTACGCAGCCGGGCTCTGGGCGCCGGAGCTGACCACGGACGCAGGCCCGCAGACGCTTCCGGCGGTCACGTCGATCTCGCTCGCGCTGACCGGTCCCAAGGTTGCGAAGTACGCGGAGTGGGTCACGCTCCACGCGTCGGTCACGCCGTCGCTGCCGGTCGCCGTTCGCGGGCGTCGTGTCGTGGGCGGGCGGATCCGGTTTCGGGCCCTCTCGACCCAGCCGTACGTCGCCTTCGCCGACGGCGTCCGCTCGGAGCCGTGGCGGATCACGTTGGCGCCGAAGCTCGTGGTGCACGTCGCGCGGATCGCAACCGTCGGGCAGGACGTGAAGGTCCGCGCGTCGCTGCACCCGGCGAGCGCCGGCTCGGTGCGCACCACCACCGTCTCGACCGCGACGCCCGGCACGGTGAAGGTGCTCGTCACGTCGAAGCCGGCCGCCGGCTGGCAGGCCGTCGACACCACGGCCACGGTGGTCGTCGTCCAGCCGACGCTCACCGTGGGCTCGACCGGGCGAAGCGTCGTCGCCCTCGAGCAGGCGCTGGCCGCGGAGCACTACCTCTTGCCCGGGCGTAGCGCCATGTTCTCGGCGGAGTTGACCGACGCGCTGTACGCGTTCCAGAAGGTCAACAGACTGCCGCGCACCGGGATCGCCGACGCCGCGACCTGGCGTGCACTTGCGGCCCCGATCGCCGCACGGCCTCGCTACACGACCCCGTCCTTTCACATCGAGGTGAACAAGCCGCTTCAGGTCCTCTACGTCGTGCGCGACGGCCGGGTCGCGCAGATCGTGCCGATCTCGACCGCCGGACTGCCGGGCCGATTCACTCCCGTGGGCACGTTCGCGGTGTACCGCAAGGTCCTCGGCTTCGATCCGAGTCCGCTCGGAACGCTGTTCGACCCGTCGTACTTCACGGGCGGCTACGCGATTCACGGCAATCCGTCGGTGCCGCCGTATCCCGCTTCACACGGATGCGTGCGCGTGCCGATGTGGGCGGCGCCGCTCCTGTACGACGAGATGCCCTACGGAACCGTCGTGGACGTCTACTGACGATGACCGGCCCGGAGCGCGACCCGGTCGTCGGCGATCTTCGCGAGCAGATCTCCGAGCTCGACCGTTCCATCTTCGACGCGGTCAACCGCCGGCTCGTACTCGTGGCGCAGCTGAAGAAATACAAGGAGGCGCAGGGCTACTCGTTCGTCGACGCGGGAAGGGAGGCGGACATGATCGCGGCGCAGGTCGATGCGAATCCCGGCCCGCTCTCGGACGAGGGCGTGCGCGCGCTCTACAGCGAGCTGCTCGCGCTCACGAAGCGCGAAGTCCGCTAGCTAGTCGTCGTCGGCTTCGCCCTCCGCCTCGGCGAAGTCCTCGGCGGAGACGTGGTCGAGGAAGCTGCGGAACTCGGAGACGATCTCCTCCTCGTTCACCTCGTCGCCCTCCATCTCGATGGCGGACTCGTCGATGACGTCGTCTGCGGCGAAGATGGGCGCGTGCGCCCGGACGGCGACCGCGATCGCGTCGGACGACCGCGAGTCGATCTCGATCTCGTTGCCGTTCTGCGCCACCGTGATCGAGGCATGGAACGTGTTGTCCCGGAGCTCCGTGACGGTGACGCGCACGACGTCGACTTCGAGCTCGCCGAGGATGTTGACGAGCAGGTCGTGCGTCAGCGGCCGGGGTGCTTCGGCGCCCTGGAGCTTCATCAGGATCGCCGCAGCCTCCGAGTGGCCGATCCAGATCGGGAGGTACCGGTTACCCTCGGCTGTCTTCAAAAGCACGATCGGCTGCTTGCCGACGAGGTCGAACGAGACGCCGTAGATCGTCATCTCGACCATTCCCGACTTAGATTACCCGCGCTCTTGGAGGCAAACGCGACGCGGCTACAATCCGGCGGCGCGGGCGATTAGCTCAGCTGGTTAGAGCGCCGCTCTGATAAGGCGGAGGTCCCTGGTTCGAATCCAGGATCGCCCATCCGTGCGTCACGGCGCGCTTCTCGTTGCACTTCTGGCAATGACGGGTTCGCCGAGTTCCGCTCCCGTGCCGAGAGGAACCATCGCGTTCGGCACCGGCCAGTACGTGTTCGCCGTTCACGCGAACGGGACCGGCGGCCACGCCCTCGACGCCGGCGACTACCCCGCGTACTCGCGGGACGGCCGGCGGCTCGCATTCACGTCGAGCGGTGTCTGGACGGCGCGCGCCGACGGGACAGGGAAGCGGCGCATCGTCCCCCACTTCGCCGAGTACGTCACCTACACGGACCCGGCCTGGTCGCCGGACGGCTCCCGGCTCGCGTACATCCGGCTCGACGAGGGCCACCAGACGGCGGAGCTCTGGCTGGTCGACCGCAACGGGAACCGCCTGCACGGGCTCTCGATCGTGCACGTCGCGGATGCACCGTCGTGGTCTCCCTCGGGCAAGTGGATCGCATACGCCGGCGACGGCGGCCTCGCCGAGGTGCTCGCGGACGGAAGCGGCAAGCGGTTGCTGCTCGGCGAACCGGTCGCGGCGCCCGTGTGGTCACCGGCCGGCACAGCGATCGCCTTCGAGGAGCAGGCAGGGGCGCACGTCGAGATCCGGCTGCTCGACCTGACGACGCAACGAGTCCGGCTCGTCGACCGGACCGCCGGACCGCTCGGCCCGTTGGCGTGGTCGCCCGACGGCGCGTGGATCGCATTCGCCGAGCGGACACGCGGCGCCGGCGGCCTCCTCGAGCTCCGCGCGGTGCACGTTCGCGACGGGCGCGAGCGTGCGATCGCCGACACGTTCGCGCAGCAGCTCGACGGTCTGAGCTGGCGGTCCTAGGCGGACGGACGGCGGACCTGGGTCGTCGACACGGCCTGGCGCTCGACCTTCGTCCGGCGCCGCGCTTCGTCGATCGCGGTTCGCCCGTCTAGCGCGCAACGCTCGATCTCGGCGTCGAGCTCGCGCATCCGCCCCCGGAGCTCCTCGACGCGTCCCTCGTCACCCGCGTGCACCGCGCCGCCGAGCTCGTACTGCACGCGCGACCGCTCCCGCGCGAGCTTCTGCGACTCGACGCGTACGCGTGCCGCACGGCTCCCGGCGCCCGCCCACACCTCGACGACCGCACGGGCGAAGCCCACCGCGGCAATCGACCGGTCCGTCGCGAGCGCGGTCGCGCGGTCGACCGACGACGACCGCCTGCGGCGGGCCTGCTCCGCGAACAGGGCACCGAGGAGGAGCCCCGCGACGAGGAGCAGTAGTCCGACCGCGAGGGCCCCGAGGGCAAGCAGCACGACGGCGGCGAGGAGGAGCCCGGCCGCGAGTCCTCCGGCCAGCAGGTGCGGCGTCAGCCCGAAGTAGCGCGGCTCGACACGTGTGTAGACGGGCGGCGTCTCGTCGACCGGCTGTTCGAATTCGCCGGTGTCGTCCCGGTGCGGGGCAGCCGTCAGTGCATCACCTTCGTCCGGTGGACGTAGTCCTCGACAGCGGACAGGAACCCCGACGCGCAGGCGAGCTCCGCAAGCGTCGACTTCGTCACGGCGTCGATGTCGGCGTCGATCGCGAGCTCCTGCAGGAACGGCTCGAGGCGGCCGCACCGGGACAGCTCCGCCATGCGAAGGCAGACGTCGCAGGCACTCGTGTCCTGCGAGATCGCCTCCAGCGATTCGAGATCGTGCAGCCAGACGTCGTGCACGAGTGTGCAACGACCTGGTCGGCCCCGAGGTTACGGCCGGTTCAGTGCGCGTTCGAGAGCTTCCGCGAGCTCTTCGAGCTGTACCTGCCCGTCGAGGGCGACATGCAATCCGGTCCGGCCCACCCGCGGCTCGAATCCGGTCAGGCGGCGAAACGCCTCCTTGATCCTGCCGGCGACCACGGGATCGACGGTCGTCACGTGGCGCTCCTTCGTGCGCGCCCCCGCCCAGCGTGCGGCGCGCTCCGCGGCTCTCACCGACAGTCCCTCGCTGACGATACGGCGCGCGAGCCGGCGGCGGACCGCGTTGTCGGGAACCGCGAGGATCGCGCGTGCATGCCCCTCCGTCAGCTCGTGCCTGCCGATCATCGCCAGCACGTCGTCGGGCAGCTCGAGGAGCCGGATGCGATTGGAGACCGTCGGCTTCGCCTTGCCGACCCGCTCTGCGACCTCGCCGAGCGAGAGGCCGAACTCGTCGATCAGCAGCGCGTATGCCCGGCCCTCCTCGACCGGGGAGAGGTCCTCGCGCGCCACGTTCTCCACCAGCCCGAGCAGGAGCGAGTCACGGTCGTCGCCCTCGCGCACGAGAGCGGGAACCGACGGCATCCCCGCCTCGCAGGCGGCGCGCCAGCGGCGCTCGCCGGCGACCAGCTCGTAGCCGCCCTCGAGCCGCGGACGTACGACGACCGGCTGGATCATTCCCTGCGCCCGGATCGACTCGGCGAGGCCGGAGACGGTCTCGCTGTCGAAGCGCTTGCGCGGCTGGCGCGGGTTCGCATGGATCTGGTCGACGGACACGTGGACGAGCTCGGGCTCGCCGCCGCCGATCAGGATCTCGAAGCCCCGCCCAAGGCCCCGCCGCCCCGGGGGCGTCCGTTCCTGCTCAGCGCCGCTCGACAAGCTCCATCGCCACCTTCCAGTACGCGTCCGCACCGCGCGAACGACGGTCGTAGTGCGTGACGGGCAGGCCGTGACTCGGGGCCTCGGCGACGCGCACAGACCGCGGAACGACCGCCTCGAACACGAGCCCGCCGAAGTGCCGGCGGACCTCCGCCTCGACCTCGGCCGACAGGCGCGTACGCGTGTCGGCCATCGTCAACAAGACTCCTGCGATCGCAAGACGCGGGTTGAGCCGCACCTTCACGAGGTTGATCGACTGGACCAGCTGCGCGAGCCCTTCGAGCGCGTAGTACTCGGTCTGGACGGGCACGATCACGCGGTCGGCCGCGGCGAGCGCGTTGACGGTCAGCGGGCCGAGCGACGGCGGGCAGTCGAGCAGCACGAAGTCGAATCCCTCGACGCCGCCGAGCGCGTCCGCCAGGTAGCGCTCGCCGTCGGCGCGCCGCGACAGCTCCACGGCGGCGCCTGCGAGCTCCGGGCGCGACGGGACGAGAAAGAGGTTCGCGAAACGCGTCGGCTTCGCGAGATCGTGCAGCGGCGCGCCGTCGAGCAAGTCGTATGTCGACGTGCCGTTTGCCTTCATGCCGAGTCCCGAGGTGGCGTTCGCCTGGGGGTCGAGATCGACGACGAGCGCGCGCTCGCCCGCCTCCGCGAGACACGCCGCGAGGTTGATCGCGGTGGTCGTCTTGCCGACGCCGCCCTTCTGGTTCGCAAGCGCATAGGTGCGGGCCGCCACGCGCCCAATCTAGCCACGTCGCCGGATGTGGACGGTTAGGCGAGAGGCCGCTTCTTCGCCATGCCCGGACGCCGCGGGAAGCCCTCCGGGGTCGGACCCACCTTACGGAGCACGAGAAAGCCGGGCGGGGATTCGACGACCTCGCCGGCGATCCTCGCGGCGACCGCGGCGACCTTTTCGGAGTCGGCCGTCGGGCCGACCCAGAGCACGACTGCGCCGCCCGCCCGCACGAGCGGCAGGCACCACTCGGCGGCCGTCGGCGGCTGCGCGAGCGCCTTCGCCACGGCCGCACCGGCCCAGTCCGTCGGCTGCTCCTCGGCGCGGCCGCAGACGACTCGCGCGTTCGGCGGCGCCCACCTCTCGAGGAAGTCGCACTTCCGCCGGGCGGCTTCGAGCAGGACGACCTCCGTGCCGGGCAGGGCGGCGGCCAGTGGAATGCCCGGCACGCCTCCCCCGGAGCCGACGTCGACGAGCGGGCCGCCGAACGGGGCGACGACCGCAGCCCCACGCAGCGAGTCCTCGAGCAGAGACTCGCGCGCAGCCTGCTCGCCGAGCGAGGTCAGTCCCGGCGTCGCGACGACCGCCGCGAGCCAGGCGTCAAGCTTCGCGTTCGACGACGACGTAGCGGTTGGGCTCCGTCCCGACGCTCGACGTGCGCACGCCCGCGACCTCCTCCAGCCGCTCGTGCACCACCTTGCGTTCCGCCGCTGTCATCGGCTCGAGGGCGACCGGTTCGCCGCGCAACGCTCGCTCGGCGCTCTCGACCGCCAGCGATTCGAGCGTTGCCCGCCGCCGTTCGCGATAACCCGCCGCGTCGATCGTCACGGCCTTCTCGGCACCCGACCGCCAGACGACCGCATTGACGATGTGCTGAAGCGCATCGATCGTCTGGCCGCGCCGGCCGATCAGCAGCCCGAGGTCGCCGCCGCTGCAGACGACTGTCAGCTCGTCGTCGCGCTCCTCGACGCTCACGTGCGCGTCGATGCCGATCGCACCCACCACACGCTCGACGAGCCCGCGCACACGCGAGGCGAGCTCGGTCTCGTCGTCACGGGGCTCGCGGGCGGCCACGGCCGCTGCTGCGTCGACCGTCGCGACGACACGGGCCGGCGTGTAGCCGACGCCGAGCAGCCCCCGCTCGCCCTCCGCGACCACCTGAAAGCGGACGCTCGCCTTGTCGAGGCCGGGCGCGCGCCGCTCCAGCTCCCGCAGCGCCTTCCACTTGGCCTCTCCGACGGTCTCGCCGCTCGCCTCGACCGAAACCCCGCCCGTCGTCATCGCCTGCGGCCGCCCTGTTTCTTCCGCCGAACGGTACGCGGCTGCGCCGGTTGCTTCGGCTTCGCCGGCTGCGACTTGGCGCCGTCCGCCGCTGCGGCCGGAGCGGGAGTCCGCGCCGGTTTCGCCTGCGTCTGGCCGAGCTTCGGCGCCGGTGTCCGCGGGACGAGCCGGCGGGTCACGAGACCCTGGCCCACCGTCCACAGGTTCGTCGTCATCCAGTAGAGGACGAGTCCGACCGGGAACCGCGCCACGACGGTGATGAAGATCAGCGGGACGACCATCATGATGTTCCGCTGGGTCTTGTCCATCGTCGACCCCATGAAGTAGGTCGACGCGATCTGCGACCCGGCGTAGATCGCAAGCAGCAGGAAGCCCGACCAGTGCGAGGACGCCTTCGCGGTGATGTTCGGGACGATGTGGAGCCACGAGCCGCTGATGTGGTGCGCGACGCTCAGCTTCGAGTAGTGCTTGAGCGTCAGGTAGAGGGCGAAGAAGACCGGGATCTGGGCGAGCAGCGGCAGGCATGAGGCGGCCGGGTTGATGTGGTTCTCCCGGTAGAACTTCATGAGCTCCTCGTTGAGCTTCTGGCGGTCGCCCTTGTACTTCTGCTGGAGCGCCTTCATCTCCGGCGCGTGCCGCTGCAACGCCTGCATGGAGTGGATCTGCCGGACCATCAGCGGCACCAGGCAGATCCGGACGACGATCGTCAGCGCGACGATCGACCACGACCACGACAGCCCGGCGGTGCTGTGGAAGAAGTCGAGGACCGACTTCATCACGTGCTCGAGCGTCGAGAAGACCGGTATGGCGGCGACTGTCACGGGTAGTCGACGCCTCCCAGCGACCAGGGGTTGCAGCGCAGGAGCCTCCAGACGGCCATCGCCGCGCCTTTCAGCACGCCGTGCTTGCGAATTGCGAGGACCGCGTATTCCGAGCAACTCGGGTGGTACTTGCAGGTGTTGGCCGGCAGGAACGGCGACACGAGCAGCTGGTACAGCCTGATCGGAAGGACCGCGACGGCTCTCACGCCGCCGCCTTTCCCAGCACCTCGTCGAGGCGGTCGGCGAGCCAGTCGAAGCCGTTCGCGTCGACCGCTTCCGGCAGCCCGCTGCGCACCTTCAGGACGTAGTCGCTCGTCGCCGGCACCCGGTCGAGGCGCTGCGTGAAGAGCTCGCGTAGCTGTCGCTTGATGCGGTTCCGGACGACGGCATTCCCCACCTCGCGCGGGACGGCCAGCCCCAGCCGGGGCTCGCCGACCGTCTCCTCGCGGTCGAACCAGTAGAGGGTCAGAAACCGCGTCGAGACCGAGCGCCCACGCCGATAGACCTCGTCGAAGTCGCGAGAGCGGGAGAGCCTGTTCCGCCGCTGCACTCGACGACGGGCTCAGGCCGACAGGCGCGCGCGGCCCTTCGCCCGGCGGCGCTTCAGAATCGCCCGCCCGGCGCGCGTCGCCATGCGCGCACGGAATCCGTGTTTGCGCTTCCGCCTGCGCACGTTGGGCTGATAGGTCCGTTTCACCCGTGAGTCCGAAAAGAAGGAACGAGCCGGCTTTCCGCCGGCCGCGGGCCAGTATAGACGGACCCTTTGCGAGGTCGGTTGTCCACAGTCTGCGAACTGCGCAAAACCCGTGGAAAGCCGACGCGAAAGGGATGCTGCGGCAGACGGTTTCCACAGCTGTGGAGAGTCATGTGGAGGCGGAGAAGTACCTGCAAAACGGGTTTTTTGTACCAGCCGGACCCGCCGAGAAATCCTCATTGAGGGCGCCTGAGGACGCTGCTATGCTCGCGCTCCTCACGGGTCGAGCGGGGAGCTTCTAGGCAGCGTGGAACGGCAAATCGAGCTGACGGCGGAAAGCCTCTGGAACGACGTCGCGGCTCGATTGCGCGGGGCCCTGAACGACAACACCTACCGCACCTGGTTCGGGGAGGTGGGCGGGTCCTCGCTCGACGGCGAGGGATTCGTGATCACCGTCCCGAACGACTTCACGCGGGAGTGGATCGAGGGGCATTTCCTCGACCTGATCCGCGCTGCCGTGCGTGACGCCGGCGGCCCGGGGCTTCGCGTCAGGCTCGAGGTCGACCACGTGGAAGTGCCGCTCGCCACCGCGGCGTCGCCCGGGCCGGCCGTAGTCCACGCGCTGCCGGTCGAGGCGCCTTCACGCCCCGACGTGGTCGGGATCAACCCGAAATACACGTTCGACTCCTTCGTGATCGGCTCGTCGAACCGGTTCGCCCACGCCGCCGCGCTCGCGGTCGCCGAATCGCCGGCCCAAGCGTACAACCCGCTCTTCATCTACGGGCACACCGGGCTCGGCAAGACGCACCTCCTCCACGCGATCGCGAACTTCGTCACCGACCACGGCGGCGGGCTGACGTGCCGCTACGTCACGTCGGAGACGTTCATGAACGACTTCATCAACAGCCTCCGGGACAAGCGCATCGAGGGTTTCAAGCAGCGATACCGCACCTACGACGTTCTACTCATCGACGACGTGCAGTTCTTCGAGCACAAGGAGCGGATCCAGGAGGAGTTCTTCCACACCTTCAACTCGCTGTACGAGGCCGGCCGGCAGATCGTGATGTCGAGCGATCGCCCGCCGCGCGAGATCTCGACGCTGGAGGACCGTCTGCGGTCGCGATTCGAGTGGGGCCTGATCACGGACATCCAGCCGCCCGACCTCGAGACGCGAATCGCAATCCTGCGAAAGAAGGTCTGGAGCGATCACATCGAGGTGCGTGACTCCGAGCTGCTCACGTTCATCGCCTCGCGTGTCTCGACGAACATCCGGGAGCTGGAAGGCGCGTTGACCCGCGTCGTCGCGTTCTCGTCGCTCACGGGACGTCCGCTCTCCGTCGAGCTCGCGCAGGACGTGCTGAAGGACGTGTTCCCGCAGGGCGAGGGCACCCAGATCTCGATCGAGCGGATCCAGGAGCTCATCTGCGAGCGATTCGGTGTCACGCGAGACGAGCTCACCGGCGACCGACGCTCTCAGAACATCGTCTACCCACGCCAGGTCGCGATGTACCTGTCGCGCGAGCTCACAGACTCGTCCCTGCCGAAGATCGGCAAGGAGTTCGGCGGCCGCGACCACACGACGGTCATCCACGCGACGTCGAAGATCGCCCGCCTGATCCGTGAGGACAGGTCTGTGTACAACCTGGTTCAAGAGCTCACAGCCCGCGTCCGCCAGAGCCGGTAGGCAGGCGGCCTGTGCACGAGCCCGGTTTGTCCCCCGTCCGGCCCCACAGCGAAAATGGCTCCACGCCGTCGCTGCGAGGGCTTCTCCACGGTCCCAACAGCACCTATGACTACAACGAGGTTCTCTTTAAATGATTGACTCAGAACTAGTGGTCGGCACCGGGTTGAGGATTACCGCGTCGCGCGACGAGCTCGCGACGAAGTTGGGGATCGTCGCACGTGGTGTCTCGACGCGCACTGCCGTTCTCGTGCTCGGCGGGATTCAGCTACGCGCGGAGGACGGCAGGCTCCATCTCGCGGCGACCGACATGGAGCTCTCGCTGCGCGCATCGCTCGAGGCGCAGGTGGGCGACGAGGGGTCGGCCGTCGTCCCCGGCCGGCTGTTGCTCGACATCGCGCGCTCGCTTCCGGACAGCGACGTGACGATCGAGCACAGGCCCGACGAGGCAGTGGTGGTCGTCACGTCGGGAACCGCGACGTACCGGCTGCACACGTACTCCGCCGAGGACTTCCCGCGACTGCCGGAGCTCGACGAGGACACGCTGTCCGTGATCGAGCGGTCCGCGCTCGTCGAGACGGTCGCGCGGGTGGGACGCAGCGCGTCGCGCGACGAGAGCCGGCCGGTGCTGACGGGCATCCTGGTTCGCTTCGAGAACGCAAAGATCGTGATGGCGGCGACGGATTCGTACCGCCTTGCGGTCAAGGAGACACCGGTGAGCGGAAACCTCCCCGAGCTCGAGGCGATCATCCCCGCCCGCGCGCTCCAGGAGCTTGCCCGCATCGCCGGCGGAAGCGACGAGATCCAGCTCGGCGTCCAGGACAACCACGTCGTCTTCGGCGCCGAGGGAACCTGGCTCACGACACGCAGGATCGACGGGCAGTTCCCGAACTATCGACAACTGCTGCCGGAGCAGTTCGAGCACGAGCTGACGCTGCCGCGGGAAGAGGTGCTCGAGGTCGTGCGACGCGTCTCGCTCATGGCGCAGCGAAACTCACCGATCCGTCTCCGTTTCGGCGACGGCGAGCTCTCCGTCTCCGCGATCACGCAGGACGTGGGCGAGGCACGTGAGTCACTTCCGGCGCCCTACACCGGTGACCCACTCGAGATCGGCTTCAACGCCGAGTTTCTCCGTGACGGCCTGGAGTCCGTCGAATCCGAGACGGTGGTCTTCAAGCTGATCAGCCCGTTGCGGCCGGCCGTCCTCGAGGGAGACGCCGACGACTACGTCTACCTGATCATGCCGATCCGGCTCGCCGGCTGAGCGACACGCCTGGTCGTCACGCAGGTCACGCTTCGCAACTACCGGTCGTACACGTCCCTCGATCTGTCCCTCGATCCCGGGCTCGTGCTCGTCATCGGCCCGAACGGCGTCGGCAAGACGAACCTTCTCGAGTCGCTGCACGTCGTGACGCAGGGTTTCTCGCCGCGCACACATCAGGACGCGCAGCTGATCCGCTTCGGCGAGACCGCCGCGCGTGTTGCGGTCGAGGGACGGCGAGGCGCCGTGGCGCTGTCGCTCTCGGTGACGGTTCGGCAGGGACAGGCGAAGGAAGCGCGCCTGAACGGCGCACGGCTCCCGTCCGCGGAGTCGCTCAGGCGAGAGGTCTCGACGCTCGTCTTCACGCCCGACCGTCTGGCCGTCGTGAAGGGCGGCCCCGCGGCGCGGCGCGCGTACTTCGACCGGGTGCTGTCGCGACTTCATCCCGCACGCGCCGGCCTCCCGCAGGACTACCTCGCTGCGCTCGCGCAGCGGAACGCCGCGCTTCGCCGCGTTCAGCTCGGCGTGTCTACGCCGGCCGCGGTGGAGCCGTGGACGCTCCGAGTTGCGGATCTCGCCGCTGCGCTCGTCGAGGCGAGGCGGGAGACGCTCAGCCGTTTGCAGCCGTTGTTCGCGGAGCGCGGAGCGGAGCTCGGCCTGCCCGATGGGACACTCGGGTACGGCGCGGTCGCGCTGACCGCGGCGGATCTCGAGTCGCGTCTGGCGCGGGACGTCGAACGGGGCACGACGGGGCTCGGGCCGCACCTCGACGACGTGCTCGTCGCGAGCGCCGACCGGGACCTGCGCCACTTCGGCTCCCAGGGTGAGCAACGGCTCGCGGTGCTCTCACTCCTGCTCGCGGAGGCCGAGCTGCTCGAGACGCCGCCTCTGCTCCTCTTCGACGACGTGCTTTCGGAGCTCGACCCCGGCCGCCGATCGGTACTCGCCGAGCGATTGTGTCTCGCGGGCCAGGCCGTCGTGACCGCGACGCATCGGTCGGCGCTGCCGGTCGAGCCGGCCCAGGTCGTGGAGGTGGAACCTGGAACGGCTCGGTGAAGAGGTGCGGGCGGAGCTCGCCCGCTTCGGTCCCCAGGCCGGGATGCCCGATCTCGTCGAGCGCTGGCCGGCAGCAGTGGGGGACGCGATCGCCCGCCACGCCTGGCCGGCGCGAATCTCGCGTGACGGGACGCTTCACGTCCACACAGCGGATTCGGTCTGGGCGTTCGAGCTCGCGCAGCGCGCCGCCGAGATCGCCGAACGTGTGGAGGTCGCGCGTGTGAAGTTCGCCCCGGGCCCGTTGCCGGAGCCTGCGCCGAAGGCCGTTCGGCCGGCGCCCGCGCCGACCGCGGACGACGTGTCGCTCGCTGCCCGTCTCGCCGCTCCGATCGCGTCGGAAAACCTGCGCGAAACTGTGCAAAAAGCGATCAGTTTGGCGCTCGTCCGGGCCCGGTTCACCCGCTAGGTCTGGTACACTTTTCGTGTCCCGCAAAACGCGCGTTTTGCAGGGATTTTCTTCTATGGCGAAACAGACTGCGAAGGCCTCCTACTCGGCCAAGGACATCACCGTGCTCGAAGGACTCGAGCCGGTGCGTCTTCGCCCCGGGATGTACATCGGGTCGACGGGTCTTCGGGGCCTCCATCACCTGGTCACCGAGGTCGTCGACAACGCCGTCGACGAGGCGCTCGCCGGACGCAACGACTCGGTCGAGGTGACGATCCACCCCGACAACTCCGTGACGGTCCGTGACCGCGGCGCCGGCATTCCGGTCGACGTCATCCCGGAACAGGGTCTCCCGGCGCTCACCGTCGTGCTGACGAAGCTGCATGCGGGAGGGAAGTTCGGCGGCGAGGGATACAAGGTCTCGGGAGGACTGCACGGTGTCGGCGTGTCGGTCGTCAACGCGCTGTCCGAATGGCTCGTCGCGGAAGTGGAGCGCGACGGAAAGGTCTACCGCCAGGAGTTCGAGCGCGGCGTCCCGAAGACCGACATGAAGGTCGTCGGCATGACGAAGGAGACGGGCACGACCATCTCGTTCCTGCCCGACGCCGAGGTATTCGACGAGACCGAGTTCCATGCACCGACGCTCGTCTCACGTCTGCGCGAGATGGCCTTCCTCACGCGCGGCCTGCGCATCAGGTTCGTCGACGAGCGCGTCGACGGAGACGAGGTCGAGTTCCACTACGAGGGCGGCATTCGCGACTACGTCGCGTACGTCAACGAGTCGAAGGACGTCGTCCACAAGCACGCCATCTACTTCACCGGCGACACCGAGCAAGGCGAGGTCGAGGTGGCGATGCAATGGAACTCGTCGTACCAGGAGTCCGTTTTCTCGTTCGCCAACAACATCAACACCCACGAAGGCGGGTCGCACCTCTCGGGTTTCCGCTCCGCGCTGACGTCGACGCTCAACAAGTACGCGCGTGACAAGGCGCTGCTGAAGGAGAAGGAGGAGAACCTCGACGGCGAGGACGTGCGCGAGGGGCTCGCGGCCGTCATCTCGGTCAAACTCTCCGAGCCGCAGTTCGAGGGGCAGACGAAGACCAAGCTCGGGAACCCGTGGGTCACGGGCATGGTGTCGGCCGCGGTCAACCAGAAGCTCGCGGAGTACCTCGAGGAGAACCCCGGCGACGCCCGCCAGATCATCAGCAAGGCGATCCAGGCCGCGCGCGCACGTCAGGCCGCACGGAAGGCACGTGAGCTCACCCGTCGCAAGTCGGCGCTCGAGAACTCGTCGCTGCCGGGAAAGCTGGCCGACTGCTCCATCAACGATCCCGCTGCCGCGGAGCTCTTCATCGTCGAGGGCGACTCCGCAGGCGGCTCGGCGAAGATGGGCCGCGACCGGACGTACCAGGCGATCCTCCCGTTGCGCGGGAAGATCATCAACACCGAGAAGAACCGGATCAACAAGGTCCTCTCGAACAACGAGATCCAGGCGATGATCACCGCGATCGGCACCGGCATCGGTGACGAGTTCGACCTGTCGCGGCTGCGTTACCACCGCGTGATCGTCATGACGGACGCCGACGTCGACGGGTCTCACATCCGGACGCTGATCCTCACGTTCCTGTATCGCCAGATGCCGGAGCTGATCGAGAACGGCCACGTGTACATCGCCGTTCCGCCGCTCTACAAGGTGAAGCTCGGCGGCCAGGAATACTACTTCGAGAAGGACGCCCAGCTCGAGGAGCTGCTCGCGCGCGAGCGCATCCCCCACGTCGAGATCGCAGCGCGCGGGCGCGGCACCGTCAAGCTGACCGAGTCGAAGTGGGTCCGGTTCACGACTGCTCTCCAGCAGTACGACGGCTACTACGCACGGTTGCGCGCCGACTTCGGCGCCGCCGCCGCCGAGCTGATGGTGCTGCACCGGCTGATCGAGCACGACATCGAGTCGGCGTCGGACGTCGAGACGGCGATCGCCGCGATCGGCGAGAACGGCTACGCGCTGTCTCTCGTCGAGCAGGCCGACGAGCAGTTCCGAGTGCGCGTCGTCGAGTCGGAGACGTCCGCGACTCGCAACATCGCGGTTCCGGTGGAGCTGCTCGCCTCGCCGATCTACGCCCGCCTGCGACAGGCATACGCGAAGCTCGCCGATCTCGTCGGCCCGCCGCCGTTCACCGTGCGCGTCGGCAAGGAGGACGCGACCGTCGAGACCTTCGACGGGCTGCGGGCGGCGGCGCTCGATGCGGCGAAGCAGGGCATCCAGGTGTCGCGTTTCAAGGGCCTCGGCGAGATGAACTACGAGCAGCTCTGGGAGACGACGATGGATCCCGCGAAGCGGCTCCTGATCCGCGTCGACGTCGAGGACGTCTCGGAGGCCGACCGGCTCTTCGCCATGCTGATGGGTGACGCCGTCGAGCCGCGTCGTGAGTTCATCGAGCAGAACGCGAAGGACGTGAAGTTCCTCGATGTGTGAGGCCGCGGTTGTCTGAGACCGAGACCGGCGCCCTCGGGCCCGGTCGCATCGAGTCCCGCGAGCTCGAGCAGGAGATGCGCTCGAGCTATCTCGACTACGCGATGAGCGTGATCGTCGGGCGCGCGCTGCCCGACGTGCGTGACGGTTTGAAGCCGGTGCACCGCCGCGTCCTCTACTCGATGTGGACGAACGGCAACCGGCCGGGGCGCCCGTACGTGAAGTGCGCCAACATCGTCGGCTACGTGATGGGCAACCATCACCCCCACGGCGACTCGGCCATCTACGACACGCTCGTCCGTCTGGCCCAGCCTTTCTCGCTGCGCTACCCGCTGGTCGACGGCCAGGGGAACTTCGGATCGATCGACGACGACCCGCCGGCCGCGATGCGCTACACCGAGGCCCGGCTCGCCCGGCTCGCCGAGGAGATGCTGCGCGAGCTCGACTCCGACACGGTCGATTTCGTCCCGAACTACGACGAGTCGAAGCGCGAGCCGCTCGTCCTGCCGGCCCGCTTCCCGAATCTGCTCGTCAACGGCAGCGCCGGGATCGCGGTCGGGATGGCGACGAACATCCCGCCGCAGAACCTCGGCGAGGTCGTGAACGCGATCGTCGCGTACATCGACAAGCCGACGATCGGCGTCGACGAGCTGATGAAGCACGTGAAGGGCCCGGATTTCCCGACGGGTGGGATCGTCGTCGGCCGCTCGGGCATCCGCGACGCTTACCGAACCGGCCGCGGCCGCATCGTGGTCCGCGCCCGCGCGCACATCGAGGAGCTGCGCGGCGGCAAGAGCGCGATCATCGTCACCGAGCTGCCGTACGGCGTGAAGAAGGGCGGCGAGGCCGGCGTGATCAAGAAGATCGCCGACCTCGTCAACGAGAAGGTCCTGACAGAGGTCTCCGATCTCGCGGACCACTCGGACCGCTCAGGGATGCGGATCCAGATCGAGCTGAAGCGCGACGCGGTGCCCCAGGTCGCGCTCAACAAGCTCTTCAAGCACACCTCGCTGCAGACGACGTTCGGGTACAACGCCGTCGCGCTGGTCGGCAACGTTCCGCGCACGCTCTCGCTGCTCGAGCTGGTCACGCACTACGTCGACTTCCAGCGCGAGATCGTCACGCGCCGCGCGAAGCACGAGCTGCGTCAGCTCGAGCGCCGCATCCACATCCTCGAGGGCTACCTGATCGCCCTGGACAACCTCGACGAGGTGATCAAGGTGATCCGCGGCTCCGCCGACACGGACGAGGCGAAGGAGCAGCTGATGAGCCGCTTCGGCCTCTCCGAGTTGCAGGCCGTCGCCATTCTCGACCTGCGGCTCCGCGCGTTGACCGCGCTGGAACGCAGGGCGGTCGAGCAGGAGTACAAGGACAAGAAGGAGCGGATCGAGGAGCTGCGCGCGCTGCTCGCCGACGAGGCGAAGATCGACGCGCTCATCAAGGAGGAGCTGCTCGAGCTGCGTGACACGTACGGGCGGAACGACGATCGTCGCACCGAGATCGTGGCGGCCGAGGAAGAGCTCGAGCTGGAGGACCTGATCGCGGAAGAGGACATGGTTATCGCGATCACCCGCTCCGGTTACATCAAGCGGCTGCCCGTCACCGCGTATCGCGAACAGCGGCGAGGCGGCATCGGCGTGATGGGGATGGATCTCAAGGACGACGACTACATCGAGCATCTGTTCGTCGCCTCGACGCACGACTACATCCTGTTCTTCACGAGCGTGGGCAAGGTCTACCGGCTGAAGGTGCACGAGCTGCCGCTCGGGTCGCGCCAGTCGAAAGGCCGGGCGATCGTGAATCTCTTACCGTTCAGGCAGGGCGAGTCCGTACGGGCGGTGATCCAGACCCGCGATTTCAGCGAGGCGAAGTACCTGGTGTTCGCGACGAAGAACGGTGTCGTGAAGAAGACGGAGCTCGCTGCGTACAACACGCCCCTTCGCGCCGACGGGATCATCGCGATCAAGATGCGCGAGGGCGACGAGCTGGTCGGTGTCCGCCACAGCTCGGGTGAGGACGACGTGCTCATGGTCTCGCTCAAGGGGCAGGCGATCCGCTTCTCGGAGCGAGACGTTCGCGCCATGGGGCGCGATGCGTCCGGTGTCCAGGGAATGCGTCTGCGCGGGGGCGACGAGGTCATCTCGGTCACGATCGCCACGGACGACGCGGACCTGCTGGTCGTGACGGAGAACGGCTACGGCAAGCGGACGCGCGTCTCCGAATACCCGCGCAAGGGGCGCGGCGGAATGGGCGTGAAGACCGTGCAGCTGACCGAGGCGCGCGGGAATCTCGTCGGCGCCAGGGTCGTCCGCGACGGTTATCAGGTGATGCTCATCTCGACCGGCGGCACCGTCATCCGGATGCCCGTCGAGGAGATCAAGCGGCTCGGCCGGTCGACCCAGGGCGTGATCGTCATGCGCCTGCGCGAGGGCGAGCAGGTCTCGTCGCTCGCGCCCGTCGTCGACTCCGGCGACGAGTCGACGGACGAGGCCTGATCTCGTTTCCTCGTTCGGCGCAGGAAGCTTCCCTTTTTCAAGCAGTAGTGGTAGAAGTCGCGCGAGGGGTCCCGGGCGACAAACGAGGACGGAATGGCGTACAGCAAGCAAGTCGATCTGCTCGACCCGATCGACATGTCGGAGCACCTCGACAAGATCGAGCTCTACCTCGGACAGGTCTGCGCGATCGCCGGCATCTCGAAGATGCAGCTCGACTACTGGACGAACAAGGCGCAGATCCCGACCAAGGGGAAGAAGCAGCGGATCTACGACATGGACGCGGTCGAGACCGTGATGCTGATCAAACAGGCGAAGGACAAGGGGTTGAACCTCGGCGCGGCGATCGACGCCGCGCGCCGGTTCCGCGAACGGGATGCCTCGTCAGCCCGCGCGCAGTAGCGCCTCCGCGGCGTCTTCGGCGGCGACCGGGTTGACGTAGATCCCCGCCCCCAGCTCGAGCCCCGCGAGGCGTGTGGTCCGCGGGAACAGCTCGAGATGCCAGCGGCCGCCGTCGTGCAACCAGGCGTTGAGCGGTACGAAGCCCTCGTGGATGCGCTGAAGCCTGCGTATGACCTCGGCGAGCAGGCGCAGCGCCGGTGCCAGCAGGTCACTGCGCAGACCGTCCGGCTCCGGGATCTCGGGGCCGATCAGTACCTCGTACGGCACCCGGCTCGCCACCGGGCAGCCCGCGGTCACGCCGTCGTGTGCGAGCAGCGGCACCACCTCCGCGAGGGCTCGTTCACCCGCTTCCGCCGGCGGCGTCGCCGGCAACCAGGCGAGCTGTGAATGCGAGTGCGGCAGCGACGCGCCGGCATCGTGGCCCTCGTTGAGGATCGCGAAGCAGCGTCCGCCGGTGTCGCGCGCCCGCCGCTGCCATGCGTCCGCGACGAGGTCGACCGTCTCGTCGCCGAGCTCGCCGAACGAGTGGACGTGCGTCGGGCCGTGGACGACGACCTCCTGGCGCTCGAGCGCCGGGTACAGATTCGGGACGACGCGGACGCCCCAGCCGGTCGGCCCTTCGCCGAGCCTGAGCGTCTCGGGAGGCGTGCGGTCCTCGTGGCCCCCGCAGAAAGGGCAGTCGGCGGGGTCGTCGGAGGCCCGCTCGCCCGCACCGGGGCGCGTGGCGCGCCCGGGCGCAATCGCGACCCACCGGCCCGTGGCCGGGTCGTGCCGAACGTCGGTCATCCCGCTACTTCGAGTTGCTGTCGAGGAACGGCCGCACCAGGTCGACCGGCATCGGGAAGACGACGGTCGTCGACTGTGACGAGCCGAGCTCGAGCAGCGTCTGCAGATAACGCAGCTGCAGCGCGATCGGATGGTCGGCGATCACGTTCGCCGCGTCCTTCAGCCGCTCGGAGGCCTGGAACTCGCCTTCGGCGTTGATCACCTTGGCGCGGCGCTCGCGCTCGGACTCGGCCTGCCGCGCCATCGCGCGCTGCATCCCCTGCGGGATCTC
>Ga0070731_10001088_pt1 | contig 29927 bp, 32 predicted proteins | sample Coa_R1_2_FD_66448 | JGI IMG/M metagenome (GOLD analysis project Ga0070731, IMG submission 66448) | Surface soil microbial communities from Centralia Pennsylvania, which are recovering from an underground coalmine fire - Coalmine... | ecosystem: Environmental > Terrestrial > Soil > Unclassified ... | reverse complement strand
GTCGCGCGCCAGCAGGAGAGCATGGGGCGCGAGCTCGGAACGATGAGTGCGCTGTCGCGCGATCAGCTTCGCGCATTCGGCGAGCGAATCTCGCAACTCACGCAAAGCACCGAAGCGCGTCTCGAGGCGCTTCGCCGCGCCGTCGAGCAGCGCCTCGACGTGCTGCGTGAGGAGAATGCGCGCAAGCTCGACGAGATGCGCGCGACCGTCGACGACAAGCTGCAGGCCACGCTCGAGCAGCGGCTGGGCGCTTCGTTCAAGCTCGTCTCCGATCGCCTCGAGCAGGTGCACCGGGGCTTGGGCGAGATGCAGACGCTCGCTGCGGGGGTGGGCGACCTGAAGCGCGTGCTGCAGAACGTCAAGACGCGCGGCGGATGGGGCGAGGTACAGCTCGCCACGCTGCTCGCGGAAATGCTCACCCCGCAGCAATACGAAGCGAACGTGATGACGCGGCCCGGAAGCAATCGCCGCGTCGAGTTCGCGATCCGGCTGCCGGGGCGCGGCGACGACGGCATGCCGTGCTGGCTGCCGATCGACGCGAAATTTCCGCTCGACCATTGGCAGCGACTTCAGGAGGCGCTCGAACGCGCGGACCTCCCCGCCGCCGACGAAAGCCGCAAGGCGCTCGATGCGTTCCTTCGTAGCGAGGCGAAGGTCATCCGCGAGAGCTACGTCGCGCCGCCGCACACGACCGATTTCGCGATCCTGTTCCTGCCGACCGAAGGCCTCTACGCGGAGATGATGTCGCGCCCGGGGTTCGCCGACACGCTCCAGCGCGAGTCGCGCGTGTTGATCACCGGGCCGATGAACCTCGCGGCGCTGCTCAACAGCCTGCAGATGGGCTTTCGCTCGCTCGCGATCGAGCAGCGATCGAGCGAGGTCTGGCGCGTGCTCGCGGCGGTCAAGACCGAGTTCACGAAATTCGGCGAGGTGCTCGCGACGACCAAGAAGCGGCTCGATTCGGTCTCCTCGTCGATCGGCGACGCCGAGGTTCGCACGCGCCAGATCGCGCGGCGCCTGAAAGACGTCGAGACGCTGCCCGAACCCGAGGCGATGCGGCTTCTCGACGAGGGGCTCACACTCGACATGCCGGAGACCGCGCCGGACGAGAAGTGACGGAGTCCTCCGATGTTCGACGCGCTGCGCCGCTATCGTCGCAACCGGGTTCTGCGCAACGCAGCGCTGCCCGACGCGTTATGGGTCGACGCATGCGCGTCGCTCCCCTTCCTGACGATCTACACGCCCGAGGAGCTCGCAAGGCTTCGCGATCTCGTCGTGCTGTTCCTCGACGCGAAGAGCATCGTCGGCGCGCAGGGACACGAGGTTACGCCGCTGCAGCGGACGATCATCGCGATCCAGGCATGCGTGCTCGTGCTCGAGCTCGATCTTTCGCTTTACGACGGATTCGAGAGCATCATCGTCTATCCCGGCGAGTTCGTGCCCGGCGTCGAGTTCGAGGACGAATACGGCATCGTGCATCGTCGCGACGACGCGCTCGCCGGCGAGGCGATGGACAGGGGACCGGTCGTGCTCTCGTGGCCGGACGTCGAGGCGTCGGCCGATTGGGACGAGACCGGCATGAATCTCGTGATCCACGAGTTCGCGCACAAGATCGACATGGCGGACGGCGACGCGAACGGTTCTCCGCCGTTGTCGGATGCCGATGCGCGCAACACGTGGACGCGCGTCATGCGGGCCGCGTACGATGACTTCGTCCGTCGCGTCGATCGCGACGAGGATACGGCGATCGATTCGTACGCGGCGGAGAGTCCCGGCGAATTTTTCGCCGTGCTCTCGGAAGTATTCTTCGCCGAACCGCTGCTATTGCTTGACGAATATCAGGACGTCTACGACGCGTTCGCCCGCTTCTATCATCAGGATCCGGCAACGCGGCAGGGAGATCCACGATGAACATCACGTTGGTGGGATCGCGCTATTTTGGCGCCGCAGCGTTCGACGCGCTGCGTAGCGACGCCACCATTCTTCAGGTTGCAGTCCCCGCGCCCGACGATCGGTTGGCGACCGCGGCGAATGCCGCCGGCGCTTCCGTGTGCGTGCTGGCCGACGCGCGCATCGTGCCCGGCGATGCGATTCCCGACGGCACCGATTTGATCGTCGCCGCGCACACGCACGCGCGCGTGAGCGACGACGCGCTCGCGCGCTCGCGCCTTCGCGGCATCGGCTATCACCCGTCGCTTTTGCCCCGGCACCGCGGCATCGCGGCGATCGAATGGACGATCCTTTGCGGCGATCCGATCGCGGGCGGATCGGTCTACCACCTGGAAGGCGGCTGGGATCGCGGCGCGATCGCCGCACAGGACTGGTGCTTCGTTCTGGCCGGCGAGACGGCGCGCGGACTGTGGGAGCGCGCGCTCGCGCCGATGGGCCTCGCGCTTCTTTCGCGCGTCGTGCGCGACGCACGCGATCACGGCGTCGTGCCTTCGCATCCGCAGGACGAGCGCTTCGCGACGAAGGCGCCATTGATTCGCGTGCCGATCGCATCGAGCGACGAGCGCGGCGAGCGCGTTTCGCTTTACCTCGCGGCGTTCGGCGCGGATCGCGTGCGCCTCGCCGAGTTGCTTTCGGAACGCGCACAGGCGTTCGGCGCGAACTGGAACGCAAGCCGCATGATGATCGCCGGCAACGAGACTGCGGCGATCGTTCACGTCAGTGTGCCGACCGGCGACGCCGAGGCGCTCGTGCAGGCGCTTCAGGGGCTCGAATCGTCCGGACTTCGCGTTGCGCGTTTGTAGTCGGGCGTGCCATTGCGCCACGCGGCACGGCGTCACGCGCAGGCGTGGAGTCGCTTCATCCGTCTTGCATCGAATCGCGGCCGGCTCTCGCGCGATCGGGTCTTAGGCGGGTTTCGACCGCAACGCCGACTTCGGCCGGAACGCCTTGCACACTGCTTCGTGCGTTTCGACGTACGGACCGCCGATCAAATCGATGCAATACGGCACCGCGGGGAAGATGCCGTCGAGCGTCTCCTTGATCGCCTTCGGCTGCCCGGGAAGATTGAGGATAAGCGCGCGTCCGCGCACGACACCGACCTGGCGCGACAGGATCGCCGTCGGCACGTAGCGCAAGCTCACCTGTCGCATCTGCTCGCCGAAGCCTGGCAGCACGCGATGCGCGACGGCAAGGGTCGCTTCCGGCGTGACATCGCGCGGCGCGGGTCCCGTTCCGCCCGTCGTGAGCACGAGATGACAGCCGACGACGTCGACCAGCTCGACCAGCGTCTGTTCGATTTGCGGCTGCTCGTCTGGAATGAGTCGCCTCTCGAAGCGCCATGGCGTCGCGAGCGCCGCCTCAAACCAGCTTTGCAAACCGGGCACTCCCTGATCGACGTACACGCCCTGCGATGCGCGATCGGAGATCGACACCAGGCCGACGAGCAGCTCGTTATCGGGATTCATGTTCGTCGATCGAATCGCGTGCGGGTCGTTCAGGCCTTCCCGCCTCTGGCGCTCGACCCTTCCGAGAGCGCGGCGCGTATCGGTGCAGGATCGATACCGCGCATCAGGCGGCCGATGTACTGCAACTGACGCCTTCGTGCCTCGTGCTTTCGAAGCGTTCGCGCGAGCGCGATCGCGTCGACGAGATTCTCGGGCAGGTTCAGCGTGGCGAGCCGCGCGGCATCGAGGTCGACCAGCGCAACGCCGAGATCCTGCAATTCATGCATCGCGCGCTTGCGCCGCGTCTTCGACAGCAAGACGTCGGTGGAAGCGTTGTCGTTCGGGGTTGCGGCTGAAAGCCGTGGCATGGACGAAGGCGCGCGAACCACTTTGAAGCAAGCGTCTTTGCTATGATAGCCGACGCTCGTTTCGACACATTTTCATGTCGCTCTCCGCGAACGCAGAACGAATCGAAAGCCGCGTGCGCGCACCCGATGCGCACGCGTCTCACGCCCATTTTCCGGTCGCGACCGACGTGCTCGAACGCGTCGCGCAGTCGGTGCTCGACACGGCGCGCAGGAATGGCGCGACGGCCGCCGAAACCGAGGTCTCGCAGGCCATCGGACAATCGGTCACCGTGCGCAAGGGCGAGATCGAGACGATCGCATACAACCGCGACAAAGGCATCGCCATCACCGTATACGTCGGCAAACGGCGCGGCCACGCGAGCTCCGCCGATTTTTCCGATGCGTCGCTTCGCGCCACCGTTGACAAGGCGCTCGCGATCGCACGCTACACCGCGGAGGATCCGGCCGCGGGATTGGCCGATCCCGATCGGCTCGCGAAATCGTGGCCCGATCTCGATCTATACCATCCCTGGGACCTGCCGGTCGAGCAGGCGATCGACGTCGCGCGCGAAGCGGAAGCGGCGGCGCTTCGCGTCGATCCGCGGATCGCGAACAGCGAAGGTGCGACGGTTTCGCACGGAGAGTCCGAGTTCGTCTATGCGAACACGGAAGGCTTCGCCGGCGGTTACCGCAGCTCGCGCCATCATATCGACTGCTCGGTGATCGCCGAAACGGACGGCGCGATGCAGCGCGACTACTGGTACACCGCGGCGCGCGCACCCGAGGATTTGCTGCCCGCGAGCGACGTCGGACGCATCGCCGGCGAGCGAACGGTGCGAAGGCTCGGCGCACGCCAGCTCGGCACGCTCGAATGCCCGGTGCTATTCGACGCGCCCGAGGCCGCCGATCTTCTTGGCGCGTTCGTGCACGCGGTATCGGGCGGAAGCCTCTATCGCAAGTCGTCGTTCCTGCTCGATTCGCTCGGCGCGCAGGTGTTCGCGCCGATCGTCGACATTCGCGAGGAGCCGCATCTTCCGCGGGCGCGCGGCAGCGCGCCGTTCGACAACGAAGGCGTTGCAACGCGCTCGCGCGACGTCGTCGTCGACGGCACGTTGCGCGGCTATTTCCTCGGCAGCTATTCGGCGCGAAAGCTCGGGATGGAGACGACCGGCAACTCCGGCGGCGCGCACAATCTCATCGTGCCGGGCACCGACGACCTCCCGGCGCTGATGAAGCGCATGGGACGCGGCCTCTTCGTCACCGAGCAGCTCGGCCACGGCATCAATGCAGTGACGGGCGATTTCTCGCGCGGCGCCGCAGGCTTCTGGGTCGAGGACGGCGAGATCGCTTATCCGGTCGAGGAGATCACGATTGCCGGCAACCTGCGGCAAATGTTTCGCGACATCGTCGCGCTCGGCAACGACATCGACCGCCGCGGATCGCGCTACATCGGCTCGGTGCTCGTTTCGCGAATGACGATCGCGGGTAGCTGATCCTCACGCCACGTCCGCGATCGTGCGCAACGCCGAAAGCGGACGTCGCGGCCCACGCCGATTGCGATGATCGATCCCGTTCTCGACTGGCTGCGGCAACTGAAGGACCCGCTGCGAAATTCCGCGCAGGTGCGCCGCTTCATCGCGCGATTGCCCGACGGCGACGTGCTCGAAGCGCAACGCATGTCGCTCGAGCTCCTCGCCGATTTTCCGAGCGGCGGGCGCGATGTCACTGCACAGCAGCTCGAGGCGCTGCTCGCGCTCGACGGGCGCCTCGATCCGATCGTACGCGATTTGACGCGCCAGTACACGACCAACTATCAGAAGAGCTCGACCGTCGAATCGCGGCTTTGGCACGCGGTGTTCGACCTCGTGAAAGGATTCATCGGCGCCTACAACGCCGCGCTGCAGGGCGGCTTCGTGCACGCGGAGAATCGTCGCTGGCGCGCGGTGCTGCCCTGGGCGCTGGTGCGCCTCGCGCACTACCGCGGGCTCGACGGCAAGTTCCGCCTGTTTCGCTACAGCCACTGGATTCCCGCGCAATGGCGCGACTTCCACGAAACGTACGAGCTCGCGCGCGCGCGTGGCTGGCATCGCGAGCAGCTCGTGCTCGGCGCGGGTGCGTTCTCGCGTCCCGGCATCTCGGTCGAGCAGGTGTATCTCGACATGCTGCTCCTGATGCGGCTCGATTCCGGCAACTTCACGCCCGACCAGGTCGAGTGGGTCGCCAACCAGCTCGCCGACTGGGCACCGTCGCTCACGTTGACTTCGGTGCCGCCGGAGGGCGCCGGCTTCTTCGTAGACCTTTCGAGCGCGCAGGGTCTTCGCCGACGCGGCAAGCCGATCGTCGGTGGACATGTGATGTACATCGACACAGGCCCCGTTTATACGCGGATCGTCGAGCGATTGCGCTGGCTTCCCGATACCGACGACGACAAGCCCGCGCCCGGCGAATTGCCGGCGCGCGAGCAGCGGCTCCTGTTGATGCGTCTTGCCGCGCTCTACGGTCCCGAGTCGCTCGCGCACGCACCGCGCGCATCGCGCCAGTCGGCCGACGAGCACGTGCGCGTGGTGAGCGGCCTTCATGCATTGACGCGCGCGGTCGCGGAGATCGATCGGCTGCCCGATGCCGTGCGAACGCCGGGCATCGCCGCAAGCTACGACGAGGCGACCCTCGTCAATCCCGGCATCAATCCCGCCTCGATCGAGCGGCGCGTCCGGGGGACGCGCTGGAAGATGGTCGATCGCAGCGAAAGCGGCTGTCGACTGATGGCGCCGGCGAGGGAAGCGCCGGCGAAGCTCGGCGAATTGCTGGCGATCAACGACGGCGCCAACTGGATCCTCGGCGTCGTGCGACGCATGCAGCGGCAGCAGGTCGACGAGATGACTGTCGGCGTCGAGATCATCGCGCGGCGGCTCGTGCGCGTGCTGATGCGAAGTTGGTCAGCGCCCACCGACGCGTCACGCGCCGTGCACGATCGACCGTTCTTCGGCATCTATCTGCCTGCGGCGCCCGAGAATCGGCAGGCATCGCAGCGAAGCCTGATCGGTCCCGACGACCGCTTCACGCCCGGCGGCATGATCGAGCTCGATACCGGCAGCGCGCGCTACCTGATCCGCTTCACGCAGACGCTCGAGCGCCAGACCGGCTGGACATGGACGCTCTTCAACGCGGTGCGCAAGCTGTCGACGTGATGCGACTTTGCGATCGAGCGATGCGCCACGCCCGGCGTTGCATGCGAGACGCCGCTTTCGCCGGCTGCTAGAATCGTCCGACCCGCGACGTCGGGATAAAGACGTAGTGAATCGCTGGGAGCGGGCCCGGACGCCGGGCTCGACGCGTGAGTCGAAACCGTCGGCGGCGCCGGCATTCAAGAGGAGAAACGCGATGGAACGTCGTTCGTTCATCAAGCACGCCGGGCTCGCCGGCATACTGGCGGCGGGTAGTGCGCCGGCATTCGCGCAGGGGATGCCCGAGGTGAAATGGCGGATGGCGGCGAGCTGGCCGAAGAGCCTCGATACTCTCTTCGGCGGTTGCGAGTTCATTGCCAGGCGCGTGGCGACGTCGACGGACGACAAGTTCCAGATCCAGACATTCGCCGGTGGCGAGATCGTGCCGGCGTTCGGCGTTGTCGATGCCGTGCAGAACGGCACCGTCCAGTGCGCGCATACCGCGCCGTACTACTTCTTCGGCAAGGACCCGACGTTCGCGTTCGGCTGCACCATCCCGTTCGGGATGAATTACCGTCAGCAGAACGCATGGATGTACCACGGCGGCGGCATGGAGCTGATGCGCGAGTTCTACAAGGACTACAACATCATCAATTTCCCGGCCGGCAACACCGGCACGCAGATGGGCGGCTTCTATCGCAAGCCCATCAACACCGTGGCCGACCTCAAGGGACTCAAGATGCGCATCGGCGGCACCGGCGGTCTGCCGTTGCAGAAGCTCGGCGTCATCCCGCAGCAGATTCCCGGTGGCGATATCTATCCGGCGCTCGAGAAGGGAACGATCGATGCGGCGGAGTGGGTCGGGCCTTACGACGACGAGAAGCTCGGGCTCTACAAGGTCGCGAAGTACTACTACTACCCGGGCTGGTGGGAAGGCCAGGCGGAGCTCGACCTGTTCGTCAACACCAAGGCTTTCGACGAGCTGCCCAAGTCCTACCAGTCGGTGCTTCAGTCGGCATGCACCGAGGCGCTAACGGACATGATGGCCAAATACGACGCGCTCAACCCGGCCGCGTTGAAGCGCCTCATCGGCAACGGCGTCAAGCTCGCGCCATTCTCGAACGAGATCATGGCGGCGTGCTACAAGGCGACCGTCGAAGTCTACGACGAGATCGCGAGCAAGAACGCGAAGTTCAAGAAGGTGTACGAACCGTGGAAGGCATTCCGCAACGACGAGATCTCCTGGTTCCAGGTCGCGGAGAATCGTTTCGACAATTTCATGATCGCCGCCGAGCGCATGTCGCATCGCGGTCCTAGCAAGTAGGGCGGCGGCGGTTGAAGCGCGAGCGAGGCGTCACAAGCATTGACGAGCCCCGCTTCGGGGGCTTCGCGTCAAGAGCGTCGGCGGGTTTCGCGCTACTTTCCGCCGGAAGGCGGATTCGTCCCCTGCATCTGTTCGCGTAGCGCGCGCTCGAAGTCGCTCGTCTGATCGCCGCCTTGCGTTGCGGGGGGCGGATTCGCAGGCGGCGCATTGTCTGTCCCCGCGTTCGGTGCCGGCGTCGACGGCTTCTCGTCGCCACCTCCGCCGAGCGCACCTTCGAGTGCCTTTTCGTCGTTCTCCTGCTCGGTCGAACCGGAGGGCGGTTCCGCGCCGCCCTTGCCTTCGGGAAAGACCGGCGCCTCCTCGGGCACGATGATCTGGATCTTGTTGATGTCGTACTTCGCGACGCCCGCCTTGTAGACGAGCACCATCTGCGGGAAGCCGATCACGATTCCCACCATCAGGATCTGGATCAGCACGAACGGCACGGCGCCCCAGTAGATCTCGCCGGTCGTGACGCCGCGGGTCAGCTTCTTCGACACGCGATCGATGTACTCCTTTACCGGTGCGACACTTCGCAAATAGAAGAGCGCGAAGCCGAACGGCGGATGCATGAACGACGTCTGCATGTTGACGCCGAGCAGCACGCCGAGCCAGATGAGATCGATGCCGAGCTTGTCGGCGGCGGGCCCGATCAGCGGAATGATGATGAACGACAGCTCGAAGAAATCGAGGAAGAACGCGAGGAAGAAGATGACGAGGTTGACGACGACCAGGAAGCCCACCTGGCCGCCGGGCAGGCTGGTCAGCAGGTGCTCGACCCAGACATGGCCGTTCACGCCGTAGAACGTAAGGCTGAACACGCGCGCGCCGATCAGGATGAACACGACGAACGTCGAGAGCTTCGCCGTCGTGTCCATCGCCTGTTTCAGGAGGCTCCACGAGAGCCGCCGGCGCACCAGCGCCATCGCGAGCGCACCGGTCGCGCCCATCGCGCCGCCCTCGGTGGGCGTGGCGACGCCGAGGAAGATCGTGCCGAGCACGAGGAAGATGAGTGCGAGCGGCGGAATCAGCACGAACACGACGCGTTCGGCAATCTTCGACAAAAGCCCGAACTTCAGGAAGCGGTTCAGCAATGCGGCGACGAACGCGACGCCCGTGCCGACGCTCGTCGCGATGACGAGCGTCTCATCGAGCGCGCGATCCGCCATCTGCGATTTCGCGTACGCGACGGCGGACACGGCGGCGATGACGACGAGCACGATCAGCGAGATGACGCCGCTGCGTCCCGTGGCTTCGCGCATCGTGCGCGCTTCGAGCGGAAGCGCAGGCACCCAATGCGGCTTCACGATCGAGCAGCCGAGGACGTAGAGCGCGTAAATGCCGGCAAGCGTCAGGCCGGGAATGAACGCGCCGGCGTACATGTCGCCGACCGAGCGGCCGAGCTGGTCGGCCATGATGATCAGCACGAGCGACGGCGGGATGATCTGCGCGAGCGTGCCCGACGCGGCGATGACGCCGCTCGCGAGGCGCCGATCGTAGCCGTAGCGCAGCATGATCGGAAGCGAGATCAACCCCATCGAGATGACGCTCGCCGCGACGACGCCGGTCGTGGCCGCGAGCAGCGCGCCGACGAACACGACCGCGTAGGCGAGGCCGCCGCGAAGCGGGCCGAAAAGCTGGCCGATCGTATCGAGCAGGTCCTCGGCCATCCCGGAACGCTCTAGGATCAGCCCCATGAAGGTGAAGAACGGCACGGCAAGGAGCGTGTCGTTCGACATCACGCCGAATACACGCTCGGGCAGTGCCTGCAGGAGTGACGGCGCGAGAAGACCGAGATGGATTCCGAGAAATGCGAAGCCGATGCCGACAGCGCCGAGCGAGAACGCGACCGGGAATCCGATGAGCAGCGTGACGATCAGGCCGCAGAACATCAGCGGCGCGAGGTTGCCGATGAGCCAGGCGGTCATTGGACTGCGCTCGGCCCCGGACTCACCGTTCGCGCCCCACATCGAGCGGCGGCGATTCGACGCCGCGCTGTGCCGCGATCTCCTTCGCGAGCTCCTCTTCCGCCGACATCTCGTGACGCTTCTCGAGCGGATCGCGGATGCGCCCCGTGAGGTAGGCAATGCGCTTGATGAGCTCCGAGCTCGCCTGGAGGATCAGGAGGCCGAAACCGACGGGGATCATGAGACGCGCCGGCCAGATGATCAGGCCGCCCGCGTTCGTCGACACCTCGTGCCGCAGCAGCGAGTCGATGAAGAGCGGCCACGACAGCCACAGGATGATGATCGACATCGGCATCAGGAACAGGACGATGCCGAGCACGTCGATGATGTTCTGCGCGCGCGGAGAGAGCCGGCCCTGGATGATGTCGATGCGCACGTGCTCGTTGCGAAGCAGCGTGTACCCGGCGCCGAACAGGAAGATCACCGAGAACAGGTACCACTGGATTTCGAGGTACGCGTTCGAGCTGTAGTTGAACAGCTTGCGTACCGACGCGTTCGCCGCGCTGATCAGCACGACGGCGAGCACGAGCCAGTAGACGAGCCGGCCGACGCGCTCGGTGATCGCGTCGATCGCGCGCGAGATCGCGAGCAGAGCGTTCACGCTTTCTCCCTCGTGGCGCGTGGTGCGCGTCGTTGTGTTCCAGGACGACCGGCGGCGCGCTCATCGGAGCAATGGCCGCGCTTTCGCCCGCGATGGACGGCGAATTATAGGCGAAGCGGCGCGCGCGATCGCTTCCCTTCGTCGACGACATCGCCGTCGATCCGCGGGACATGGACGGGCTGCTAGAATCAGCGCTTTCCGGGCGTTCATTCCATGTTCAGCCGCTCCCTGACGCTCGCGCAGTCCGATCCCGAGCTCTGGCAGGCGATCGCCGCCGAAAATCGCCGGCAGGAAGAGCATATCGAGCTGATCGCGTCCGAGAACTACGCGAGCCCGCCCGTCATGGCGGCGCAGGGCACACAGCTCACGAACAAGTACGCCGAAGGCTATCCCGGCAAGCGCTACTACGGCGGCTGCGAAAACGTCGACGTCGTCGAGCAGCTCGCGATCGAGCGCGTGCGCAAGCTCTTTCATGCCGAGGCGGCGAACGTCCAGCCGCATTCGGGTGCGCAGGCGAACGAGGCCGTGTTCTTCGCGGCGCTCGCGCCCGGCGACACGATCCTCGGCATGAGCCTGCCGCACGGCGGGCACCTGACGCATGGCTCGCCCGTGAACATCTCGGGCAAGTGGTTCAAGGTGGTCGCCTACGGGCTCGATCCGCAGTCGGAGCTCATCGACTACGCGCAGGCCGAGCGCCTCGCGCGCGAGCACAAGCCGAAGCTGATCATCGCCGGCGCGTCGGCGTATTCGCGCATCATCGAATGGAAGCGCTTTCGCGCGATCGCGGACGAGGTCGGCGCGCTCTACATGGTCGACATGGCGCACTACGCCGGCCTGATCGCGGCCGGTGTCTATCCGACCCCGGTGGGCATCGCCGATTTCGTGACGAGCACGACGCACAAGACGCTGCGCGGCCCGCGCGGCGGCTTCATCCTGATGAAGGAAGCACAGACGAAGGCGGTCAATTCAGCGGTGTTCCCGGGCGTGCAGGGCGGCCCGCTGATGCACGTGATCGCAGCGAAGGCTGCGGCATTCGGCGAGGCGATGAGCCACGACTTCAAGATTTACCAGGAGCGCGTGCTCGAGAACGCGCGCGTGCTGGCGAAGGTGCTCCAGGAGCGCGGCGTGCGCATCGTTTCCGGCGGCACCGACTGCCACATGTTTCTCGTCGACCTGCGCGCGAAGCACATCACCGGCAAGGACGCGGAGGCGGCGCTCGCCAGGGCGCACATCACCGTCAACAAGAACGCGATCCCGAACGACCCGGAAAAGCCGTTCGTCACGTCGGGGATTCGCATTGGCAGCCCGGCCGTGACCACGCGCGGCTTCGGCGAGATCGAATGCGAGGAGCTCGCGCATCTGATCGCCGACGTGCTCGACGCGCCGGCTGACGAGGCGGTGCTGACGAGAACGCGCAACGCCGTCGGGTCCCTCACGCGCCGATTCCCGGTCTACCGCGCATGACATTGGTCGGCGGCGCGCAACCGGTCGATCGGGCATGAAATGCCCGTTTTGCGGTAGCGCCGATACGCAAGTCGTCGATTCGCGCGTCTCCGAGGCGGGCGACTCGATCAGGCGCCGGCGCAGGTGCCCCGAGTGCCAGAAGCGCTTCACGACGTACGAGACGGTCGAGCTTCGGCTGCCGCAGGTCGTCAAGACCAACGGCAACCGCGCCGATTTCGACACCAACCGGCTTCGCGTCGGATTCGCGCGCGCGTTGCACAAGCGGCCGGTGCCGACCGAATTCGTCGACGCCGCGATCGACCGGATCGTGCAGCGCGTGCTCTCGCAAGGCGAGCGCGAGATCGCGTCGCGCCAGTTGGGCGAGATGGTGATGGAAGAGCTCTACCGGCTCGACAAGGTGGCCTACATACGCTTTGCCTCCGTGTACCGTTCGTTCCAGGACGTGTCCGATTTTCGCGACGCGCTGAAGGAAGTCGAGGCCGTGCGCCCGCCGCGCAAGTCCGCGCGCCGGCCGGCGTGACGAGCAGCGCTTTCACCGACGACGAGCGCCGCTCCATGGCGCGCGCGCTCGCGCTCGCCGAGCGCGGGCTTTGCACGACGACGCCGAATCCGCGCGTCGGATGCGTGATCGTCCGGGACGGGGAAGTGATCGGCGAAGGCTTCCACGAACGCGCGGGCGAGGCGCACGCGGAGGTGGCGGCGCTTCGCGATGCGCATGCGAAGGATCGCGACGTGCGCGGCGCGACCGTGTATTCGACGCTCGAGCCTTGCAATCGGCAGGGCCGCACGCCGCCTTGCGTCGACGCATTGATCGCGGCAGGCGTCGCGCGCGTCATCGCGGCAATGCCGGACCCGAATCCCGATCAGGGCGGAGGCGCTGCGCGTCTTCGCGCTGCCGGCATCGCGGTCGACGTCGGTTTGCTCGAAGACGAGTCGCGAGCGCTCAATGCAGGCTTCGTGTCGCGAATGACGCGGGGGCGGCCGTGGCTGCGCGCGAAAATCGCTGCGAGCCTCGACGGTCGAACGGCCCTGGTGGACGGCGAGAGCCAATGGATTACCGGCGCTGCGGCGCGCGCCGATGGCCACGCGTGGCGTGCGCGATCCTGCGCGATCATGACGGGCATCGGCACCGTGTTGCACGATGACCCGCAACTGACCGTGCGCGACGCGCCGGCGACGAGGCAGCCGCTTCGCGTCGTTGTCGATCGACGAGCGGAGACGCCGCCTGGTGCGCGCGTGCTTGATGGGGGAAATACCCTTCTCGTCACCGCCGGTCCACGCAACGCGCAGTGGCCCGAATCCGTCGAGTCGCTCGCGCTGCCCGGCGGCACGGGTCGCGTCGATTTCCAAGCGCTCCTTCGCGCGCTCGCTGCACGAGGCATCAACGAAGTGCAGGTCGAGGCGGGCGCGAAGCTCAATGGCGCGCTGCTTCGCGAAGGCCTCATCGACGAGCTTCTCGTGTATGTCGCCGGCGCAGTGATAGGCGATCCCGCGCGCGGGATGTTCGAGGCGAAGACTGCGCTCACGTCGCTCGCGCAACGCGTGATGCTCGATTTCACGTCGATCGACCGGATCGGCGAGGATTTGCGCATTGTGGCGCGCGTGCGAAGAGTCGATGTTCACCGGCATCGTTGAAGCCGTTGGCCGCGTTGCCGAATGCCGTCGGGGAGCGGCGGGCATGCGAATCGGCATCGAGGCGCGCGAGCTCGATCTGTCCGCCGTTGCGGTGGGCGACAGCATCGCCGTGGCCGGCTGCTGCCTGACGATCGTGCAAATGTCGCCACCGGTTTGTCGCTTCGACGTTTCCGACGAGACGCTCCGCTGCACGACCGGCTTCGCGATTGATCGCCGCATGAACCTCGAAAAGGCGCTGCGCCTGTCCGATCGGCTGGGTGGGCATCTCGTGAGCGGGCACGTCGACTGCGTGGCGCGCGTGACGGCGCTCGAAGCGTTGCACGGCGAGCACGAGGGTCATCGGCGGCTCGAGGTGGAATTGCCTGTCGAGCTTGCGCGTTATGTCGCAAGCAAAGGATCGATCGCCGTCGACGGCGTGAGCCTCACGACCAACACGGTGCGCGGGGCGCGATTTACCGTGAATCTGATCCCGCATACACTCGATGTCACGACCTTGGGAACCCTGGCGCCCGGGGATGCTGTCAACATCGAAGTCGACATCATCGCCCGATACGTGGAGCGCCTGCGCGTCAGTTGTCAGGTGGCAGTTGACGGAAGCGGCCGCGTTTTCGGTGGCGCGGTACCTGACAACTGACCACTGTCAACTGACAACCGACACACGGAGGAATCACGATGGACCTGACCACCCTCGAGCGGTTGCCGCTTTGGATCGGCGGCCGCACCTTTTCGCCTTCGACGATGCGCTATGGCGAAGTGACCAACCCGGCGACCGGCGAAGTGATTCGCCACGTGCCGTTCGCCAACGCCGCCGACGTCGACGCGGCCGTGCAAGCCGCCGCGGGAGCGTTTCCCGCGTGGTCGGCGTTTCCGCCGCTTCGTCGCGCGCGCGTGCTGATGAGGTTTCGCGACCTGCTCGAACGGCATCGCAAGGATCTTGCGCGCATCGTGACGCAGGAGCATGGCAAGACGCTCGCCGATGCGGAAGGATCAGTGATGCGCGGCATGGAGGTGGTCGAGTTCGCGACCGGCATACCACACCTTCTGAAGGGCGAGCACAGCGAAAGCGTTGGTACGGACGTCGATAGCTGGTCGATCCGCATGCCGGTCGGCGTGTGCGCAGGCATCACGCCGTTCAATTTTCCGGCGATGGTGCCGATGTGGATGTTCCCGATCGCGATCGGATGCGGCAACTCGTTCGTGCTGAAGCCCTCGGAGCGGGATCCGACGCTGTCGCTGCGGCTCGCCGAGCTCTTGCAGGAGGCAGGACTTCCCGATGGCGTGTTCAACGTCGTGCACGGCGACAAGGAGGCGGTCGACGCGCTGCTTTCGCATCCGCTCGTGCGCGCGGTGTCGTTCGTGGGGTCGACGCCGATCGCCAGGTACATCTACGAAACGGGCGCACGCAATGGCAAGCGCGTGCAGGCGCTCGGCGGCGCGAAGAACCATGCGATCGTGATGCCCGATGCCGACGTCAACTTCGCGACCGAGGCGATCATCGGTGCGGGTTACGGATCGGCCGGTGAGCGCTGCATGGCGATTTCCGCGGTCGTGGCGGTCGGCGATGTCGCCGATACGCTCGTTGCCAGGCTTGCCGCGCGGTCGCGAAAGGTAGCGACGGGTCCGGGCGACGTCGCACAAAGCGAGATGGGACCTGTGATCACGTGCGCGGCACGCGATCGGATCACAGGGCTGATCGATCGCGGCATGGAGGAGGGCGCAACGCTCGTGGTCGATGGACGAAAACCGACCGTCGCGGGATCTCCGAACGGCTTTTTCGTCGGACCTACGCTCTTCGACAACGTGAGGCCGGAGATGACGATCTACCGCGAAGAGATCTTCGGACCGGTGCTTTCGGTGTTGCGCGTCGACTCGCTGACCGACGCGATCGGGCTGATCAATGCGAATCCGTACGCGAACGGCGCCGCGATCTTTACGCGCTCGGGACACGCGGCAAGGCGCTTCGAGCAGGACGCCGAAGTCGGCATGGCGGGCATCAACGTGCCGATCCCGGTGCCGATGGCGTTCTATTCGTTCGGCGGCTGGCGCAATTCGCTGTTTGGCGATCTGCATGTTCACGGGCTCGACGGCGTTCGCTTCTACACGCGGCTCAAGACCGTGACGTCGCGCTGGCCCGACGACGGCAGCGCCGCGCCGGGATTCCACATGCCGGTGATGGGGTAGCGGCGCGCGTTCATTCATCGAGCACCTGCCAGGACACGCGCGGATTGGCGTGCGCGGCGGATACGATCGCCTGCACGAATGTCGCGGCCCCGGCGGGACCTTCGACGCGCATCGTGAGCCGATAAGCAGGTTCACGCGGGGGTTCGCCCGGCGGCGGAGTGCCCGAAGCTGCTTCGACGCTGGGTGGCGAGAGCGTGCAGCGATCGATCGCAGGGGCTCCGGGTAGCACGCATAGCCGCTCGATGACGTGGCGCACGACGAGACCATCGCCGACATCGAGGATCGACGCGCCCGCGGGGTAATCGGCGCCGACGAGCAGCGCCCGAGGGACCCCTCGCCGATCTTCGCCCGGTTGACGTGATGCGAAGTAATTGTGCGCGGCGTCGTCGTTCGTCGTGTCGATCGAGCGGTCTTCGAGCAATGCGACGACATCATGCTCGAGCGCCGCGGATGCCGCGAACGCGGCCTGGCGGCGCAAGTTGACGTTGTCGTTGATCGCGATGGCGGCTCCGACCGCGCGCACGAGGGACATGCCGGCGAAGGCGAGCGCGACGACGGCGATGAGCGCGATCAGCAGGACGATGCCGCGCTGATAATAAAGCTGAGGAGGACGCGGGCCAATGCGCGTCTGGCGCGCCGCGAGCGGTACGCTCCTCACTGCCTTTGCACAAGCAACAGCTTGCCACCCGGCAAAGAGCATAGCCATCGCGGTCATTGAACTACCCTCCGCTGCGCGCTTCGGGGCCGATTCGCGCTCATGCCCCGCGGTTCCACAGGACGTTGATCAGCGGCACGACGGTCTCGACCGTTCGATACCGGTAGCTGCCGCTACTCCCCGCCGCGATGGTGCCCTCGAGGCGGCCCGGGCAGGTCGTCTTGTCAGCGGCCTCGCAATCAAAGAGCACCCAGTGGTAATCGCGCATCAGCGTGCTGTCGACGCGATCGCCGCGCACGACCATCCCAATGCGCACCGCAAGGATTCGATCGAGCGTGGTCCGTGGCGCGGCGAGCAACGCTGCGGGCGACCACGGTCCTGGTGCGCTCGCGCGAACCCATGTGTCGAGTGCGCCGTCCCCGTCGCTTTCGATCCCGTACTGGAACTTGACGTTGACGATGTCAGACGCGATCGGCACGGGCGCATCGCCGTTTGCGAGATCCTGACTGCGCAGCGTCTGCGATACCACGTCAAAGCGAAGCGTCGAGGCGAGCCCGGCGGGTCCGAGGTCGAGGAGCACGCTCGTGATCGGAAAGTCCATCGCGGTCGGCGTGTGTGCGATGTCGACGACGCCCCCTGCAGGTGCACCAACGCCCGTCACCTGCGACATCGCGCAAGCGCCGGTGCGCGAGATCGAGACGACGCGATCGCCTGCGACGAAGCCATCGGGGCTTTGCACACGGAAATCGCTGCCGGCAACCGCCGCACTCGCGAACGCCGCGGGAAGCCGGATCGCGGGCGCGAGCGCGCGACGGACGACCAGCGTATCGGGGCGGTCGTCGCCGCCGCCATCGGTGATGAGCACGGCGATCGGCCGTAGCGTCGTCGCGACGTTGGCGTCGAACGGGCAGCTATCGAGCCACCGCGCAGCGACCGACCATCCGGCCCCGGCGTTGGCCAACTGCGACGCAATCGAGAAGAGCGCGAATCGCGACGCGCTTTGCGCATCGGCGGTGCTTGCCGCACTGCGACGCACCGTATCAATGGCAACGAATGCGCCGTATACGACGACCATCGCGATCATGGCGAGAGCAAGTCCGACGATCACGTCGACGAGCGACGTGCCGCCGAGGCGAAGCAATCGCCGGCTTCGCTCGATATCGATCGTCGTCATCGATGGGGCAGCATCGCGCTGACCGATGCGCGATGCGCGGTCGTTTCGCCTGGAGCGAGCCATCGGACGCCGACACGCACCCGCCGACGCTCCGCGGTGTCTTCGATGTCGACGCTCGGCGCATTGCTTGTGCGGCTGACGCCGGGCAATCGTGTCGCCTGCTGCAGAAGCGCCCGATAGGCGTCGCCACCGGTTGCGTCATAGCGGGCGGCGAGCGTCGCGCCATCCTCGGTCGTCATGCGCGCGATCGCCGCCGCCGCAAGATCGACGCCTTCGCTTCGCCACTGCGCATTGCCGCTTGCGCGAAGCGCGCTTGCCAGCAGTGCAAGCAAGCCCAGCATGCCGAGCGAGAACACGACGAGGGCGACCAATGTCTCGATCAGGAACACGCCTGCGGATTTCGTCGAGCCGCGGAGGCCGCTGCGCGCGATCGACGCGGTCATGTACACGACCCATCCGGCCGGTTCGTCCAGCAATCCGCCGTTCGCGTCCAATTCGCCGGCACCGACAGCGTGGCTCTCGAGCCCCGTTCGTCGATCGTGAACGCGAATCCGTCCATGCCCTTGGCGGCGATGCCGGTCGCCGTGTAGGTGAAACTGGTCGCGCTGGCCGTGCACGAGAGAACGAAGCCGTCGGGCGATGCGGGCGTGGACGCGTCGACGCCGCAGCGCCCGGCGCCGTCGACATAGGAGCGTTGGTCCTCGAAATACTCGTTCATGCGCACGTACGCATCGGATAGCCGCGCGACCGCTTCGACGATCCGCGCGCGTTGTACATAGCTCGCGTAAGAGGGCAGCGCGACTGCCGCCAGAATGGCCACGATGGCGACAACGATCATCGTCTCGAGCATCGTGAAGCCGCCGGCAGTCGGGCGATCGCGTGGCATCACGGGCATCGATCCGAGGCGACCTCGATTCGCGCGCGACCGCTGTTGGCGAGGATCACCTTGCGTGTGCGCTGGCCGGTACGGCAGATCGTGAACGTGCCCATCTGCAACCCGCCCTCGAAGCGCCGTGCGCGGCCGGCCCCGGTATACGAGACGTAATCGGCGACTGGCCGGTTGCCACGGACGGTGATCCCCGGGCTCGACGCGCGTTCGCGCACGACGACGGCAGCATCGTCGCCGCGCGACGCATCGGGCACGACGACCCAGCCGCCTTCCCACGGCAACGCGCCCGCAGCACAGCCACCTTCGCCGGGGCAGACGTCGACGCGGCCGCCGCGCTTGATCGCTTCGCTTCGCGCGACATCGAGCGCGTGCAGCAGCGCCTCGGCACGATCCTGCACCTGCTGTTCGGAAACAAAGCCGCCGAATGCCGGTACGCCGAGCGCCAATACGATGCCCGCGATGGCGAGCGCAACCATCATTTCAAGAAGCGTCAAGCCGCGAGCGTGGGTCGAATGGCGCATGCGGCGATTCTTGACGAAGCGGCGCGGCGCCGCGAATCGGCGAAATGGCCTAGGCCATCGGCGGTATTGGCTTTCGCGCGCGCATTTGTTCGCCGGGCGGCTTCTGCTATCGTAGGCAGCGACGCACGCGACGTTCACGCGCGCCACGCGAGCTTCGATGAACGCTCCCGACCCGATCGCCACGCGCAAGCCCGAGTTCCGCTGGGACGATCCGCTGCTGCTCGATTCTCAATTGACCGACGAGGAGCGGATCGTGCGCGACAGCGCGCACGATTACGCGCAGGAGCGGTTGATGCCGCGCGTGCTGGAAGCGTTTCGCCACGAGCGAAGCGATCCCTCGATCTTCCCCGAGATGGGCGCGCTCGGTCTTCTGGGCGCGACATTGCCGACCGAATATGGCGGCGCGGGGCTCAATCACGTCTGCTACGGTCTTGTCGCACGCGAGATCGAGCGGGTGGATTCAGGGTACCGCTCGATGATGAGCGTGCAAAGCTCGCTCGTGATGTATCCGATCTTCACCTATGGCGACGAGGGGCAGCGGCGCAAATATCTCCCCCCGCTCGCACGAGGCGAGCGCATCGGCTGCTTCGGCTTGACGGAACCGGATCACGGCTCCGATCCCGGATCGATGGAAACCCGCGCACGAAAAGTCGACGGCGGCTTCGTGCTGAAGGGAAGCAAGACCTGGATCTCGAATGCGCCGATCGCCGACGTATTCGTCGTGTGGGCGAAGCTCGACGGCGTCGTGCGCGGCTTCGTTCTCGAACAGGGCATGAAGGGACTTTCCGCGCCGGCCATCGAAGGCAAGTTCTCGCTTCGCACGTCGGTGACCGGCCAGATCGTGATGGACGACGTCTTCGTGCCGCGGGACAACCTGCTGCCGAACGTCGAGGGGCTCAAGGGGCCAATGGGATGCCTCGACAGCGCGCGCTACGGCATCGCGTGGGGGGCGCTCGGCGCCGCGGAATTTTGCTGGGAGGCCGCGCGCCGCTACGTGCTCGATCGGAAGCAGTTCGGCCGGCCGCTCGCGGCGAATCAGCTCATCCAGAAAAAGCTCGCCGACATGCAGACCGAAATCGCGCTCGGCCTGCAGGGTTGCCTTCGCCTCGGGCGCTTGAAGGACGAAGGCCGCGCGGCGCCGGAAATCACGTCGATCATGAAGCGCAACAGTTGCGGTAAGGCGCTCGAGATCGCGCGTATGGCGCGCGACATGCACGGCGGCAACGGCATAGTCGACGAGTACCACGTCGTGCGGCACATGCTGAATCTCGAGACGGTCAACACGTACGAGGGCACGCACGACATCCATGCGCTGATCCTCGGTCGCGCGCAAACGGGGATCCCGGCCTTCTGACCAATTCCCGAGGCCGCGCGCATGAAGCTCTACGACTACTTCCGCTCCTCCGCCGCGTACCGCGTGCGCATCGCGCTCGCGATCAAGAACATCGTTCCCGACGAACGCACGTTCGTGCATTTGCGCATGGGCGGCCAGCGTGCGCAGGACTACCTCGCACTCAATCCCCAGGGGCTCGTCCCGGCGCTCGCGCTCGACGACATGCACGTGCTGACGCAATCGCTCGCGATCATCGAGTACCTGGACGAGACGCACGCCGACCCGCCGCTTCTGCCGGCCGATCCGATCGGTCGGGCGCGCGTCCGCGCGATGGCGCTTTCGATCGCGTGCGAAATCCATCCGCTCAACAATCTGCGCGTCCTGAACTATCTCATCGGAACGATGGGCGTCTCGCGCGAGCAGAAGGACGGGTGGTATCGCTACTGGATCGACGTCGGCTTCGAGGCGCTCGAAACGCGCCTTGCGCGCGACCGCGAAACCGGCCGCTTCTGCCATGGCGATTCGCCGACGCTGGCCGATATCTGCCTCGTGCCGCAACTCGCGAATGCGCGCCGCTTCGAGATCGATGTCTCGCCTTATCCGACGTTGACGCGCATCGAAGCCGAGTGCCTCGCACTGCCGGCGTTCTCGAAGACTGCGCCGGCGCTTCAACCCGACGCCGAATAGGCCCGGCAAAATGCATTACGTCATTCCGTCCTTCGACGTTCCTTCGGTTCCGGTCGTCGGCGACGACCGACCGTTTCCCGTGCGTCACATCTACTGTGTCGGACGCAATTACGCCGAGCATGCGAGGGAAATGGGCGGCGATGCGACGAAGGAGCCACCGTTCTTCTTCACGAAGTTTGCCGATGCGATCGTGCCCGTCGTGCCTGCGGCGATCGGCCGCATCGCATACCCGATGGCGACGCGCAACCTGCATCACGAGCTCGAGCTGGTCGTTGCGCTCGGCATCGGCGGCGCGGACGTGCCGGCAGCCGACGCAGGCGAACTCGTGTTCGGTTACGCCGTCGGGCTCGACATGACGCGGCGCGATCTGCAAAACGAAATGCGCGAGAAGAAGCGTCCGTGGGACATCGGCAAGTCGTTCGCGCAAGCCGCGCCGATCGCGCCGATCCATCCGGTCGCGACGATCGGCGTGCTTTCGCGCGGCGAAGTGACGCTGCTCGTCAACGGCGAGCGACGCCAGCACGGCGATTTGTCCGACATGATCTGGGACGTGCCGCACGTGATCGAATTCCTCTCGAAGCTCTATCGGCTCGAGCCTGGCGATCTGATCTTCACGGGCACGCCGTCCGGTGTGGGGCCCGTCGTTGTCGGCGATCGACTGGAAGGACACATCGACGGCCTGACGCCGCTTCAAATCGAGATCGTCGCCGCTTCGCCATGACGCTCGCGAGCGAGCTCACCGCCAAGGAGGTCGAACGCGGTTACAACAACCGCGCCGCGGTGCCCGATCATCAGCGCTGGCTCGACGAATGGGTCGACCGCTCGCAACGCGCGCAGGAGACGCTCGGTCCGGCGATCGACATTCGGTACGGCCCGCAACCGAAGGAAACGCTCGATCTATACGTGCCCGCGACGCCCGCGCGCGGCACGCTCATGTACATCCACGGCGGGTGGTGGCGAAGCCTCGACAAGGCCGACTACGCATTCATTGCGCCCGCGTTCGTCGCCGCAGGTCTCGCGGTTGCGATGGTCAATTACGATCTTTGCCCCGACGCGACGATCGCGAACGCGGTCAAAGAGTGCCGGCGCGCGCTTTCGTGGCTCGCGCGCGAGGGCACAAAGCGCGGCGCACCGACGCCCATCGTCGTCGGTGGCCATTCGGCAGGCGGGCATCTGACGGCGATGATGTACACGGCCGATTGGCGAACGCAGGGCTTCGAAAAAGCACCGTTCGCCGGCGGCGTTTCGCTGTCCGGCGTGCACGATCTGACGCCGCTCGTGAAGTTCTCGCACAACGTCGATTTGAGGCTCGACGACGCGGAAGCGCGCCGGATGTCGCCGGCCATTGCTCGCCCGCTCGTCGACAGGCCGATCGTGCTCGCCGTCGGCGCCGACGAAACATCGGAGTTCGTGCGCCAGACCGACTTGCTGTGGGATGAATGGCCGCGAAACCGCCCGCCAGAGATGACGAAGCCCATGCACGTTCCTGCGCGCCAACACTACAGCGTCGTGCTCGATTACGTCGACCCGGCAAGCGCGTTGACTCAGGCCACGCTCGCGCTTTTTCGCCGCTGACGTTTCGCTTTCCGCAACGCCGCCGCGCGCCCGACGCGCATACTTCCGCTCACACGGTAGAATCGTTCGGGTGCCACCGGATACCACGACGGATTCCCGTCCTCCGATGCCTGATCCCTGATATGCCGCTCGCGCCGATCACCGAAATCATTTCCGATATCAAGGTCGGGCGCATGGTCGTCCTCGTCGACGAGGAGGATCGCGAAAACGAGGGGGACCTCGTGCTCGCCGCCGATCACGTGACGCCCGACGCGATCAATTTCATGGCGCGCTTCGGGCGTGGCCTCGTGTGCATGCCGATCACCGAAGCGCGCGCGCGGCAGCTCAATCTCGCGCCGATGACGCCCGTCAACCGCTCGGTGCACGGAACCAACTTCACCGTGTCGATCGAAGCGGCGCACGGCGTGACGACCGGCATCTCGGCGGCTGATCGCGCGCATACGATCCGCGTCGCGACCGCGCCGCATGCAACGCCCGACGACATCGTGCATCCGGGACACGTCTTTCCGCTGATCGCGCAGCCCGGCGGCGTGCTCGCGCGCGCGGGACATACGGAAGCGTGCTGCGACCTCGCGCAACTCGCCGGCCTATCGTCGTCTGCCGTGCTCTGCGAGATCATGAACGACGACGGCACGATGGCGCGGCTGCCAGATCTCGAGCGCTTCGCTGCGACGCACGGCCTTCGCATCGGCGCAATCGCCGATCTCATTCATCATCGCAGCCGTACCGAGCGTCTCGTCGAGCGCGTGGCCGAGCGGCCGCTTTCGACACCGGTCGGTACGTTTCGCCTCATCGTGTACCGCGACAAGCTCACCGACGCGACGCACCTGGCGCTGTCGCGCGGACCGATCTCGCCCGAAGTCGAGACGCTCGTTCGCGTGCACGAGCCGCTTTCGATCGTCGACCTGCTCGACGCAACGACCGACTCGCATGCCTGGAGCATTCTGGAGGCGCAAAGGGCGATCGCGGAAGCCGGGCGGGGCGTGATCGTGCTGCTGCACCGGCCCGAAAGCGCGCGTGAGCTTCGTGAGCGCGCGATCGCGACCGAAGCACCGGCCGCCGCGAAGGTCGATCTACGCAACTATGGCATCGGCGCGCAGATCCTGCGCGATCTCAATGTGGGTCGGATGCGGCTGCTCGCGCGCCCGCGCAAGATGCCCAGCATGGCCGGCTTCGGGCTCGAGATCACAGGCTACGAGGAGGCGCCGCCCGCGCGTCGCGCGTCGTAGCCGATCGCACGCAACGCGCGGCATCGCCGCCGTCATGTCCATCGTCCGCATCCAGCCGAACGCGCGCGGCGACGCGCTTCGCGTCGCGATCGTGCAGGCGCGCTTCAACCCGTCGATCGGCGAGGGATTGCTCGCCGGCGCACTCCACGCGCTTCATGAGGCGGGTGTGACGGACGACAGGATCACGCTCGTCACCGTTCCCGGTGCGCTGGAAATTCCACTTGCGTTGCAGCGGCTCGCGCAGACGCGAAGACACGATGCGCTGGTCGCGCTCGGTGCGGTGATCCGCGGCGAGACCTATCACTTCGAGATCGTCGCGAACGAGTCGGCGGGCGGCGTGTCGAGCGTCGCGCTCGAGTTCGGCGTGCCGATCGGCAACGGGATTCTCACCTGCGACACCGATGCGCAAGCCGAGGGGCGGATGGCGGCCAAGGGCGCCGATGCAGCGCTTGCGGCGCTCGAGCTCGCGAACCTGCTCGCCGCAATCGACGTGCGATGAACTCTTATGACCGCTGATGCCGTCAGGCAGCGCGAGACCGGCGCCGGATCGAGGCGACGCGCACGCGAGCTCGTGCTCCAGGGCCTCTACGAGCGGCAGCTTTCGGGCGGATCGGACGAAGCGATCGCGTCGTCGCTTCGCAGTTCCCGCGAATTCGCGTCCGCGGATGCCGAGTATTTTGGCGAGCTTTGGCGCGGCGTCACCGACCGTTATTCGGCGCTGATCGACACCGTTGCGCCGAAGGTCGACCGGCCCATCGACGCACTCGCGCCGATCGAGCGCGGCCTGCTCGTGATCGGCGCCTTCGAGCTTGCGCATCGATTGGAGATCCCGTATCGCGTCGTGATCAACGAAGCGGTCGAGCTCGCGAAGCGCTATGGCGGCACCGATGGCTACAAGTTCGTGAACGGTGTACTCGACAAGGTCGCGGCGAGCGTTCGCGGCGACGAAATTCGCGCCGCCAGTCGGCGATGAGCACGCCGGCGTCGCGCGTGCTTGGAAATGCGCCCCTCGGCGAATTTGCGTTGATCGAACGTCATTTCGCGCGTGCGCCGCGTGCGACCGACGTGCGGATCGGCGTCGGCGACGACGGCGCCATCGTTTCACCGGCCGCGGGGCTGGATTACGTGCTGACGGTCGACATGCTCGTCGAAGGACGTCACTTCGCGCGCGGCGCCGAGCCTGTGCTTCTCGGCCACAAGACACTCGCGGTCAACCTGTCCGATCTGGCGGCCATGGGTGCCAAGCCGCGCTTCGCGCTTCTCGCGGGTGCGCTGCCCTCGTCCGATTCGGCGTGGATAGCGTCGTTCATGCGCGGGTTCGATGCGCTCGCAAGCCGATACGAGGTCGATCTCATCGGTGGCGACACGACGCGCGGCCCGCTCACGCTGTGCGTCACCGCGATCGGCGAGTTGCCGGCGGGAAGCGCCATCACCCGCGCAGGCGCGCGACCCGGAGACGTCGTTTACGTCTCAGGGCGTCTCGGCGACGCCGCGCTCGCGCTCGCCGCGGCGAGCGGGAGCATCCAGATCGACGCTTCGCTTCTGCCGGCATTGCGCAATCGTCTCGACGCACCTGAGCCGCGCGTCGCGCTCGGACTGGGATTGCGCGGGATCGCGTCGTCCGCGCTCGACGTGTCGGATGGACTCACTGGCGATCTCGGTCACATCCTCGACGCGTCGCATGTCGGCGCGACGATCGATATCGCGCAGATTCCCTGCGGGGACACGCTTCGTTCGTTGCTTCGCGGACCAGACCGCGAGATCGCGCTCGAATGCCTGCTCGCGGGCGGCGACGATTACGAGCTGTGCTTTACGGCGAGTGCAACAATGCGTCCTCGAATCGACGCGCTCGCCGACGCGCTCGGCCTGTCGCTGACCGCGATCGGCGCGACCCGGGCCGAGCAAGGACTCGTCATCCTCGACGAGGACGGTCGGCCGCTGGCGTCGCCTCCGCGCGCATTCGATCATTTCGCGTGATCCGATGCGATTCGTGCGCGATGCAATTCGCTCCGACGCGATGAATGCGCCGAGCCTCGCGTTCATGGTCCGCCACCCGGCGCATCTGATTGCGCTCGGTTTCGGCGCGGGCCTGTCGCCCGTGGCGCCCGGGACGATCGGCACGCTGGTCGCATTTCCGATCGCGTGGTTTCTCGATTCGCATGCCGGAACGGCAGGCTGGCTGATCGCGATTTTCGCCTTTGCACTCGTCGGGGGATGGTGCGCGCAGATCACCGGACGCGATCTTCGCGTCGCCGATCACGGCGCGATCGTCGTCGACGAGATCGCGGCCTTCCTGTTCGTGCTCTTTTTTGCGGGCGCCGATGCGGTTCGGCAAATCGCCGCGTTCGTGCTCTTCCGCATTTTCGACGTCGTCAAGCCGCCGCCCATCCGGCAGATCGATCGCGCCACGCACGGCGCCCTCGGCGTCATGGGTGACGATTTCGTCGCGGCGTGTTACACGCTCGTCGTGCTCGCGATCGCGACGCGCCTCTACGAGGCGTTCGTGCCATGAGATGCGATGCGGCGCGCATCGAGGAGGCCGCGCTCAATGCGCTGCAAACGCAGCAGCAGCTTTTCTTCGACGGCTGGCTCGTGCGGCTTTCGCCCGGCAAGGCGAAACGCGGGCGCAGCGTGAATCCGCATTTCGGCTCTTCGCTCCCGCTGGAAGCGAAGATCGAGCGATGCGAACGTCTTTATGCATCGCGCAGGCTGCCTGCGCTCTTTCGCATCACGCCGTTCGCGAAGCCCGGCGAGCTCGACGACGTACTCGCGCAGCGAGGCTATGTCGCATTCGATCGCACGCTCGTACAGGTGGCCGGCGTCGCCAGCCCACCCATGCACAACATCGATGCGCCCGTCGCAATCGAGGAGGTTCCGATCGAAGCATTCGCGCGTGCCGCCGGCAAGCTGCGCGGCTCGTCGACCGTGCAGACGGACGCGCACCTCGAGCGCCTCGCGCATTCGCCGCTTGCGCCTTATGCGATCGTCGCGCGAATGGATGGACACATCGTCGGCTGCGGCCAACTATCCTGCGAAGACGGCATCGCGGGCGTCTACGACATGGTGACGGCGCCCGAATGGCGCGAACGCGGTGTGGCGACAGCCATCGTCACCGCGCTGCTCGCGAACGCGCGCGAGCGTGGTGCTACGTGCGCTTTCCTTCAGGTCGACGAACACAACGAGCCGGCGCTTGGCGTTTACCGGAAGTTCGGATTCGCGACCGCCTACGTCTACCACTATCGCGGGCGGCCAGGCGAATGCAAATAGGCGACGAGCACGAAGCACTGGCGCTCGAACTCGGGCAGTCGCTTCGCGCGCGGAACCTCCGCGTTGCGACGGCCGAATCGTGCACCGGCGGTTTCATCGCCGCCGCCATCACGTCGATCCCCGGCAGTTCCGACTGGTTCGAGCGCGGCTTCGTCACCTACTCGAACGCGGCGAAGTGCGAGATGCTCGGCGTGGCGCAAACGCTCCTCGATACGCACGGCGCGGTGTCGGAGCCGGTGGCGATCGCGATGGCCGAAGGCGCGCTGGCGCATAGCGAGGCCGACGTGGCCGTCTCCGTGACGGGCATCGCCGGGCCGGGCGGCGCCACCCCTGGAAAGCCGGTAGGCATGGTGTGTTTCGGGTTCGCGCGCCGTGGAAGCCCGGGGTCCGCGATAACGCGGCAAATCGCCGGCTCCCGCGCCGAAGTGCGCTCCCGCTCGGTTGAAATCGGTTTGCGGCATCTGATCGAGGTCGCGTCGGAGGGCTGATCGGCGGGTTTGGGCGCCGCGGCTGGTGCTCCTGGCAACGTCGGGTCGAGTCCACCTCGGCTGCTTTAGCTAGGTCAAACGGCCGCTTGCATCGAACGATCGTTCCATGTCATCATCCGCCCGGTTCGACGAAAGCGCCGGCGGCCGCGCCGGGCGCCGATAATCAGGAGCGACGCATGCCCCCCTTCGACAGCAGCATGGACGACCAGAAAGGCAAGGCGCTCGCCGCGGCGCTGGCCCAGATCGAAAAGCAGTTCGGCAAGGGCTCGATCATGAAAATGGGCGAGGCCCAGGCGCAAAACGACCTGCAGGTCTTCTCGACCGGCTCGCTCGGCCTCGACATCGCGCTCGGCGTGGGCGGCCTGCCACGCGGGCGCGTAGTCGAGATCTACGGCCCCGAATCGTCGGGCAAGACCACGCTCTGCCTGCAGGTCGTCGCCGAGGTGCAGAAGCAGGGCGGCGTAGCCGCCTACATCGATGCCGAGAACGCGCTCGATCCGACTTACGCCGGCAAGCTCGGCGTCAACGTCAACGAGCTTCTGATCTCGCAGCCCGACACCGGCGAGCAGGGGCTCGAGATCGCGGACATGCTCGTGCGCTCGGGCAGCGTCGACGTCATCGTGATCGATTCGGTGGCCGCGCTCGTACCCAAGGCCGAGATCGAAGGCGAGATGGGCGACCAACTCCCCGGCTTGCAGGCGCGGCTCATGAGCCAGGCGCTACGCAAGCTCACGTCCAACATCAAACGCGCCAATGTGCTCGTGATCTTCATCAACCAGATTCGCATGAAGATCGGCGTGATGTTCGGCAATCCCGAAACCACCACCGGCGGCAACGCGCTCAAGTTCTACGCGTCGGTGCGTCTTGACATTCGTCGCATCGGCTCGATCAAGCGTGGCGAAGAGTTCGTTGGCAACGAGACGCGCGTGAAGGTCGTCAAGAACAAGGTGTCGCCGCCGTTTCGCGAAGCGCTGTTCGACATTCTGTATGGTGAGGGCATCAGCCGCGAAGGCGAGATCGTGGAGCTCGGCGTTAATCACCGGATCATCGAGAAGTCGGGCGCGTGGTACTCGTATACGGGCGATCGGATCGGGCAGGGCAAGGACAACGCGCGCGAATTCCTGCGCGAGCATCCGGAGGTCGCGCAGGAGATCGAGGCAAAGATTCGCGCGGCGGTCGGCGTCGCGTCGCCGACGAGGATCAAGGGCGAAGGTAGTGGCGCGGACACGTAACGGCTCGCGTTCGGACTGACGCCTGCGCACGGATCGCCGCGTGCGCGAAGCGCGCAAGCCGCTTGCATCGGTTCGCGCCACGGCGATCCACATGCTCGCGCGCCGCGAACACTCGCGTGCCGAGCTTTCGCGTCGACTTGTCGCGCGCGGCGGCGATCTGCAAGAGATCGAAGGGGTGCTCGATGCGCTCGAGCGCGAAGGCTATCTGTCCGATGCGCGCTTCGCGCAGACGCTCGTCGCGCGCAAAGCGGAGCGTTTTGGCAAGCGTGCAATCGCAAGCGCGATGCGCGCACGCGGCGTCGATGCCGACGCTGCGAAGGAGGCGCTCCGAACGCTGGCGGACGCCGACGAATGGGTCCGTGCCCGAAGCGCGTGGGCGCGTCGCTTCAAGGCGCCTGCATCCGACGAGCGCGCACGCGCACGTCAAGTGCGATTCCTGCTCGCACGCGGCTACGCACTGTCGGTCGCGCTGAAAGTGGTTGCCGGAGGCGACTCGAATGCCGACTCGCTTTCGGCACCTGATCCGAACGCGTCCGACGATTGACCGCGAGCGGACGACCGACGATGACCTTGCTTACGCGGTGACGACTTCGACGTCGTGTTCGCGATCGTCGGCAGCGCCGGTATCGGTCAGCAGTGCCACCGTTCGCCGGGGCAGATCGCGCTCGTTCAGCGCCACCGCGTCGCACCTCGCCGCGTTTCCCAGGCGCGCGGCCTGGGCAGGACTGCGCGAAAGCTCGAGCACGCGCTCGATCGCCTC
>Ga0070731_10001087_pt1 | contig 29973 bp, 10 predicted proteins | sample Coa_R1_2_FD_66448 | JGI IMG/M metagenome (GOLD analysis project Ga0070731, IMG submission 66448) | Surface soil microbial communities from Centralia Pennsylvania, which are recovering from an underground coalmine fire - Coalmine... | ecosystem: Environmental > Terrestrial > Soil > Unclassified ... | reverse complement strand
TTTGCAATACTATCAAGCATGCCGTTGCACGCCCACGGCCTTTCATCGCTCTGCCGGACGTCAACCAACCCGAGTCTAGCACCAAAGACCCTCTCGCCCACGTTCCAAGAATGGAGCGCTGGCAAAGCGATTTCGGCTCCCCGGCCGGACTGCCCAACCACAATTCCTTTCCCTCTTCCCACGCCGCCAACTGGTTCGCGGCCACCATGATCTGTTACGTCTTCTATCGCCGCAGTTGGCGGTTCATGCTGCCGCTCGCGTGCCTCGTTTCCTTCTCGCGTATTTATAATGGCGTGCATTACCCCAGCGACGTGCTCGCCGGTGCAATCCTTGGCGCGGGTTACGCCGTGGCCGGCATGTGGGCGATCGAATCTCTCTGGCGTGTAGTCGGACAAAGATGGTTCCCGCTCTGGTGGGAAAAACTCCCGTCTCTCGTCCACATCCGTTCCCAACCGGTCGCCACGCCGGATTCTGAAGAACCGCCACTCGATCTTGACGCCCGGCATCTGGCGCCTGACACCCGCCACTCGACACCCGATACTCATTGGCTCCGCCTCGGCTACATCCTCATTTTCGTCACTCTCTTCGCCAACCTGCTCTACCTCAAAAGCGGCCTCGTCGAACTCAGCGAAGACGAAGCTTACCAATGGATTTGGTCCAAACACCTCGCGCTTTCCTATTACAGCAAGCCTCTCATGATCGCCTGCACGCAATGGTTCGGCACTCATCTCTGGGGTGACAACGAATTTGGCGTCCGCTTTTTCGCGCCCGTGATTGGTTCCGTCCTGGCGTTTCTGTTGCTCCGTTTCTTCGCCCGCGAAGTCAACGCCCGCGCCGGTTTCTTTCTCGTGCTCATCGTCTGTGCCACACCGCTGATGGCGCTGGGTTGCGTGCTGATGACCATCGATCCGCTCTCGGTCCTGTTTTGGACTGCGGCAATGATCACTGGCTATCGTGCCATCCAGCCGGGCGGCAAAACGGCTCCGTGGCTTTGGACCGGCCTCTGGATGGGCCTCGGCTTCCTCAGCAAATATACCGAGATCGCTCAAGTCGTCTGTTGGATCATTTTCTTTGCGCTTTGGAAACCCGCGCGCGTGCACCTCCGCAAGCCCGGCCCGTACCTCATGCTCCTCGTCAATTTGCTGTGCACCGCGCCCGTCGTCATCTGGAACAGCCAGCATAACTGGATCACCGTTTCTCACGTCGCCACCAACGCCGCAGTCGACAAAACATGGCACCCATCGCTGAATCATCTCGTTGATTTTCTGGCCTTCGTTGGCACTGAGTGCGGGCTGTTGAACCCGATCTTTTTTATGGCAACCGCCTGGGCATGCTTCGCCTTCTGGCGTCGCGCACGCCACGACCCGCGCCTCGTCTATCTCTTCTGCATGGGAGCGCCGCTCTTTCTCGGCTACATGTTCTACAGTTTCCATTCCGCCATAAAACCCAACTGGATCGCCCCCTCCATTCTGCCGCTGCTCTGCCTGATGGTGATTTACTGGGACACGCGCTGGCGTCTCGGCGTTCGCGCGCTGAAAGGCTGGCTCATCGCCGGACTCACGCTTGGTTTCTTCATGGTCGGGTTCTTGCACGAAACCGATTTGGTCAAACACGTCGACATCGCCGGCCGGCCGCTTCCGCCCAAGCCCGATCCCATGACGCGCGTCCGCGGCTACGAGGAAATGGCCAACATCGTCGAGCAGGCGCGCCAGAAACTTCTGGAGGAAGGCAAGCCGGTCTTCATCATCGCCGGCCATTATGGAACTACCGGCCTGCTCAGTTTTTATATTCCCGAGGCCAGAACCAACGTGGCCACCAACCCAATTGTCTTCTGCAAACCGTCGCCCAAGCCGGAGAACCAATTCTATTTCTGGCCCGGCTACCAGGAAAGTCACTCCGGCCAGAATGCCCTTTACGTCACCGAAGCATCGATACCCTCGCTCGCCCATGGCTGGTTTCTTAAATGGCTCCACGGCGAACCGATGGAAAACCTCTGGGCCAATCCGCCGCCGGACCGGCCTGCGCCTGACTTCCTCACGCAACAATTTGATTCCGTCAAAGACCTGGGCTTCTTTGAAGTCCGCTATCGTGGCCGTGTCTTTCATATCATCCAACTCTTTGAATGCCGCAACCTCCATTAAACGCGACGTTGCGACCGCCGTGTTTCCTGTGCGCGACTACGACCTCGCGGCCACGCTCGAATCCGGCCAGGCCTTCCGCTGGAATTTCATCAACGGCGGCTGGAACGGTATCATCGGGAACCACTGGATCCGCCTGCGCGCTGACGATTTCTCGCTCACGGCCGAAGCGGCGCAGCCCACTTCCGATTGGCACTGGCTCAGACACTATCTGCAACTCGATCTGGACCTCGCCACCGTCACGATGACTTTCCCAGACGACGAACCCATGCGCGCCGCTGTGACCGCCTGCCGCGGCCTGCGCCTGCTTCGCCAGGACCCGTGGGAATGCCTCGCCTCGTTCATTCTTTCGTCCACCAAACAAATCGTCCAGATCCGCCAGATCGTGTCGCTGCTCTGCGAACGTTTCGGCGAACCGCTCACTGCTGCGCCCGAATACACGCCCGCCTTCGCCTTTCCGACCGCCGCACGTGTCGCCCGCGCCACCGAAGCTGAATTGCGCGCCTGCAAAATGGGTTTCCGCGCCCCTTACCTGCTCCAGACCGCGCGCCTCGTGACTGAAAGCCAAATCGATTTGGAACGCCTCCGCCAATTGCCCGTCGAACTTTCCCGCGACGAACTCCTGAAACTCCCCGGCGTCGGCCGCAAAATTGCCGACTGCGTCCTGCTCTTCGCCTACGGCTTTCAGTCCGCGTTTCCCGTAGACGTGTGGGTGATGAAAGCCCTGCAAAAACTTTACTTCCCGCACCGCCGCGCCAAAGCCAAACGCCTGCATCATTTCTCCGAAACCCACTTCGGCCCCAATGCCGGCTACGCCCAACAATATCTCTTCCACTACATGCGCACCAAACATGAGCGCGCGTGAACGCATCCACCGTAGCGCAGAGTTGAACTCTGCTGTATCGCGGATTTTCAATCCGCTGCGCGCCGCCATCTCAGGCGCGTTGGAAAATAATGACGCCCTGCGACGTCGGGCGTTCGATGTTCGATGTTCGATGTTGGACGTTCGATGTTCCCTTGTTTGTAATCCCCCATGAAAACCCTCGAAGTCCTCTTCACCCCCGCCGATTTCGCCGCTCTTAAAAAACGCAAACTCGACCACACCCTTTGCGTCGTCTTCGACATCTTCCGCGCCACCAGCACCATGGTCACCGCCCTTGCCAACGGCGCCGCCGACATCATTCCCGTTAGCGAAATCCCCCAGGCCCTCGACATCAAACGCGACACTCCCGACGTTCTCCTCGCCGGCGAACGCGACGGCGTCCGTATACGTTCCAAACTCACCGGCGGCATCGAATTCGACCTCGGCAATTCCCCGCGCGAATTCACCCGCGAAACCGTCGCCGGCAAAACCATCGTCATGACCACCACCAACGGCACCCGCGCCCTGCGTTCCTGCGCCCACGCTCAAACCGTCCTTATCAGCTCCTTCCTGAACCTCCGCGCCACCGCTGATTACATCGAACAAACCACGCCCGAAAATCTCCTGCTCATCTGCAGCGGCACCCACGATCAGGCCGCCTACGAGGACACCCTTGCCGCCGGCGCCCTGTGCGATTCGCTCTGGCACAACCTCGAGCCGGACGGCATCGCCGATTCCGCCAAAATGGCCCGTCACCTTTATCAACCCGCCGCAAAGAACATCCTCGCCGCCGCCTCCCAATCCCGCAACGGCCACCGCCTCGCTGGAATCCCCGAATTGGCCGACGACGTCCCCTTCTGCCTCCAACGCAACCTGTTTGATTTCCCCGCTGCATTGAACCCCGACGGCAAAGTCCTGAAGCTCTGAACGAAACTTACGAGTGTGGGACGGGCGCCTGGCGAAGCCGAACTGTCCTGGAAAATCGAAAGTGAGATTAGTGGAATTATCGTAACTTTTGTACCATCGCTCCGTACAATTACAGTCCGGTGCCGGCCACATCTCCCACGCGATGCCTGCCGCACCCGCCCCGCCACCTCCATCCAACCCTTTGTACCAATCTTTCACACGCCCATCGTAAACAACTCACATGGACATCCGCTGTCCATGTGAAATTTTTCCTGAAATCTATTTAAAAATCACAAAATATTACCTCTCAGAAACTTACAACTATTTTTGAATATTTTTAACCCAAAATCTCGTATTAAAAACTCCTTTCAGGATCCAACGTCAGAAACTTGAGTTTCCCAAAACTGAAGATTGTCCAGCGTGGGAACCATCGACAAACTCGCCATGTGCCCATGAGTTCTGAACCGGAACAACTGATCCCAGCCCACGGTGGTTACCGCAAATTGAAAAGCTTTCAAGTTGCCCAGCTGATCTATGATGTCACTGTACGGTTCTGTGCTCTTTATGTTGAAAAGCACAGTCGCACCCCCGATCAGATGGTCTAGGCCGCCCGTTCCGGAACCCAGAACATCGCCGAAGGCAGTCAAGCCAGTGGCACCTCCAAAAAAACTGAACTCAAGCTCACCAACGTCGCCCGCGCGAGCCTCGAAGAACTACGCCTCGACTATGAAGATTTTCTCCGCCAACGCGGCTTCACAGCGTGGCCTCCGCAGCATCCTGCTCTGCTTCGCTTCAAAGCGCTGCGTTGCACCACCCTTCAGCAAGTCCGTTCCTGGGCAGAATCTGAGCGTAAAAGAGCACAGACTTACACAGACAACCACAGACCTCCAAAGACCGCCACGTCAGTGCAAGTCCGTGCTCGTCCGTGTCCGTCCGTGCCTCCCTCCGCGGAGCTCGTGGCAAACGCCGCACTCTCGCTGCTGAACCTCGCATGCTATCTTCTGGACAAGCAAATCGCCGCCCAGGAAAAAGCCTTTCTTCAAGAAGGTGGTTTCACCGAGCGCCTTTACCGCATCCGCAGCCAGAAAAGAGCTCGCCGCTGAAATTCCCCGTCAAAACTGTCCGTGCAAGTCTGTGTTCGTCCGTGCAAGTCTGTGTTGGTCCGTGCCTCACGGCGAAACCACCTCATAAAACTGCTCCCCATTCGTCGCCGCCGAATCCGTGAATTGATACTGCCCCGACGAAATCCCGCTCACATTCCCCAGCACCGTCCAGTTCGACAACGGCAGCGCGGCATTCGTCGAGGTCAGCGCCGTGAAGTCCGCCGCCACCGTCGTGAAATTGATCTGAAAGCTGTTGCCGGATAACGCGCCGCTCAGCACCGGCGCGTTGGCCGACGGCACGACTTGCGCCTCGACCGCGCCAATGTCCACGTGCGCGCCCGATAACCGCGCATACCCGCGCTGGTCAACGCTCAGGAAACTACTCACCGAATCCACTCCCGCATCAATCACCGGCGATCCAAACATCGGCGGCATGGTCGGCGTCGGACCACCCCAATTCCCCAGCGGCGCCAACCCCGGGAAAGAGTTATTGACCAGATTGCCTGCACCGAGAATAACGCCTGAAACGTCGCTATTGGTGTTACCGGCAACGATTGTGTTGGTCGACAGCAGCAGAGCGTTGCTGAAGGGATCCTTTAAAATGCCGGAGGAGTTGGCGGAAATGGTGCAGTTGTTGAGGATTTCTGAACTAACACCGTAAAGACCGGCGCCGGAGTTGGCGATGTTATTGGCCATAGTGCAGTTGCTCATCGCAAGCACATTGGAATTTCCAACGCCACCACCCACGCCCATAGCCAGGTTGCCGGACAGGGTGCAGTTATTTGCCGTTGTCGTGCCGCCATTGTAGAGCCCGGCGCCTAAAGCACCGCTGGGACCGCCGGCGAAATTGCCGCAAACAGTGCACCCATCCATAGTGAGCACCGCGCCCAGGTCCACACAGATTCCCCCACCCAGAGACCTCCCGGAAAAGTTTGTGACAGCGCCATTGGTGATCGTGAGTGAATTCAGGGTCACATTCGCATTCGTAATCTCGAACACGCGGCCCGCATGGCCGCCATCAACCCCAATTCCACCGCCTAACCCGGAAGCATCGATCGTCAGGTTTTTCGACAGCAGCAATTCTCCATTGGTCAATAAGATCGTCTGCCCGCTCAGCCCGCCGACGAAGGTAATCACACCGCCCGCGCTTGTATAAGTGATCGCATAGCGCAGCGACCCGGGTATCGAGTCGACAGTGGTCAACACCTGACCGGGCTGGAGTTCCGCCGCGCCGATATCGACATGCGCTCCAGCCAGCCGCGGAAGGCCGCGTTGATCCGTGGGAAGAAAACTGGTGACCGAATCCGTGCCCGCATCAATCACCGGCGACCCAGCCCCCGGCGGCATCGTTTGCGTAAGACCGCCGTAACTGCCCAACGCGGAGAGAACGGGCGGGCTGCCCACAAAATTATTTACACCGGAATAAGAACCGGAGATGTCAGAGCCAGGAAGACCGGAATTGCCGCCTACAATGGTATTGGTCATCACCAGGACAGCGCCGGAAGGCGAGTTGTAAATGCCGCTGCCGTTGGTACTACCAGCGTTGTTGGCTGAAAGCGTGCAGTTGATGAGCTTGAGCGAGCTGTCATTTTCAATCCCACCGCCAAACCCACCGAACGTATTGTTCTGGGCAAGTGTGCAGTTGTAGAGCGTCGCCGTTCCGTTCGAGTTGCAAATGCCGCCGCCATGCGTGGCAGAATCACCCGACAACGTGCAGCCGTTGAGCGTGATGATGCCGTTTGAATTGTAAATGCCACCGCCGTTATTATTCGGGGCGGAATCGCTCGAAAGCGTGCAATTGTTCAGCGTCAGTGTGCCCAGGTTGCAAATGCCACCACCGTTCGTGGCCATGTTGCCGGAAAAAATGCAATTGCTGGCCGTCAGCGACGCGCCGGGATCGACGAGCGCGCCACCGCCGCTGTTGGTTGGAAATCCCGCACCCACGGCGCGCCCATTTTGCAGGAACAGTGAGTTCAGAGTCACATTTCCGCCAGTAATCTCCAGCAGACGGTTATTCGGCGCCGGTGTGAGAAAGACCCTGAAGTTCGGCCCCCCGTCAATGGTGAAACTTTTCCCAAAGGCGAGTTCACCATTGGTCAGTTGGATCGGGCCCACGCCGTTGCTGAACGTGATGACTCCGCCCACGTCCACACGCGCGACAAGCGCGCGCAACGTGCCAGGAGGACCATCCGCGCGATTGGTAACCAGCAGCGGCGACTGGAATTCCGCCGCGCCGATGTCCACATGACCGCCGACCCGGCGCGGATACCCGCGTTCATCCGTCGCCAGAGAGTTCGTTATTGTATCCAGGCCGGCATCGATGACGGGCGAACCGGCCAACGGCGGCATGGTGGGCGTGGGTCCACCGTAGTTGCCCAACGCGCTGAGCTGCGGATTGCCGCCCACAAAAACCAGGGATCCCAGGTAGGTGCCGAAGATGTCCGGGCTGGTGGCAGCGGTGTTGCTCGCGACAATGGTGTTGGTAAGAATCGCGGTGCCCGCATTGTAAATGCCGCCTCCCTGGCTGGTGTTGGCGTTATTGCCGGAGATGGTGCAGTTGTTGAGCGTGAGAGAGCTGTTGTTCTGGATGCCCCCACCCGTGCCCACGCTGGAATTGCCGAAAAGAGTGCTGTTGTTAAGTGTGAGAAAGCCGCCGTTCTGAATGGCACCGCCACCGGACACGCTGGAATTCCCCGAAAGCGTGCTGTTATAGACCACCATCGTCCCGTCGTTTTCAAACGCGCCACTGTAGCCAGTCACGGAATTACCCGAGAAAACGCAGTTGCTCAACGTCATGTTGCCACCGGAATTGTAAATGCCGCCACCGTATTGGCTGGCGTTGCCCGAGAATGTGCAATTATTAATCGCCACAATGCCCGTCACCAGATCGACAATGGCGCCGCCGAAGTCACCCACAGCGCTGTTTCCGGAAAGCGTGCAGTTATTGACCGTGAGCGTGGCGCCGCTGTCCACGAGTATCGCTCCGCCCGATTCGGACGGAAAGGCTCCGCCTGTAAGAAAGCCGTTCGTCAACGTCAGGGAGTTAAGCACAACATGCCCGCCAGTGACTTCCACGATGCGACCGGCGTGCCCGCCGTCAATCAGAACCGGCGCGGCGAGAGTGGAAGCATCGATACCCAGATTGGTAGCGCCAAGAAGAAGTTCTCCGCTGCTCAAACGAATCGTCTGGCCGGAGAGAGTGTTGGTGAAAAGAACGAGGTCGGGAGCACCTGCAATAGCAGCGCGTAACGAACCGGCACCGCTGTCGTTCGCGTTCACCACCATCGACTGCTGAAGCTCCACCGCGCCAATGTCCACGTGCGGCCCGGAGAGACGGGCAGCGCCGCGCTGGTCCGTGCCCACAGAATTCGTGATCGAATCGGAACCGCCATCAATCAGCGGCGAGTCCGGCAGGGGCGGCATCGTTTGGGTGGGTCCACCATAATTGCCGAGCGCAGCGAGTTGCGGTGCGCCGCCCACGAAATTACTTATCCCTGAAAAACCACCGGAGATATCAACGTTAGGAGGAGGAAAAGGACCCAGGACTGTGTTTCCGGCCACAGCAGTGTTGGTCATCGTCAGCGAGGAACTACTGTAAATGCCGCCGCCGCCGCTGCTCTGGCCGCAGGTATTGGCAGAGACAGTGCAATTGAGGAGCGTCAGCGCGCCAAAGTTTTCGATACCACCAGCCATCCCGCTGAACCCGCTATTGGTCGATAAATTTCCGGAGACAGTGCAATCAATAAGTGTGAGCGTGCCGGCATTCACGATGCCGCCCCCCGCGCTCGACAGGCCAAGCGCGGCATTGCCTGACAACGTGCAACCGAGCAGTGTGCCCACAGTGCCACTGGCCACATAGAGGCCCCCTCCTCCCTGCCCGCCGGCTGCGTTCGTAATGGTGTTACCCGAAATCGTGCAGGCGTTGAGACTCAACGTGCCGCCTGAAATCCAAATGCCGCCGCCACCGCCCCCACCCGTGTTGCGATTGGTATTATTGGAAACGACGCAATTCGTGAGTGCCAGCGATCCGCCGACGCAATCAATGCCACCGCCTTGCTGGCTATTGATATTGCCTGACACAGTACAGTTATTGAGCGTCACGGCGGCATTGGAACAGTAAATGCCGACGTTGCCGAACAGTCCGTAATTGCCGGAAACCGTGCAGTGGTTGAGTGTGACCGTTCCGAGAGCTCCAATCGCGCCCGATGCACTGGAGAAAAAATTACTGCAGCCGGCGACGGTGCAATTGCCTGCGGTCAGAACCGAGCCGGTGTTTACAAGTATTCCACTACCGACGGGATTGAACCCGAAGGAAAAAGGGTTGGTGATAAGGCCATTGGTGGCGATGATGGAATTGAGAATGACATTCGCGCCGTTCGTAATCTCCAGCACTCGGAACGTGCGGTTGCCGTTAATGATAATCCCAGCGGCCAGGCTGGAAGCGTCAATCGTGAGATTCTTTGCCACGAGAAGTTCGGCGCTCGTCAACTGAATCGTCTGTCCCGAAAGCGAGCTGTTAAAGACAATGGTGTCGCCAGGATTCGCGCTGGCAATCGTGTTGCGCAAAGTGCCGGCGCCACTGTCAGAAATGCTGGTAACCGTCAGCGTAGTGGCCCGTGTCGCCAGCGGAAGACACAGGCAAAAAGCAAGCATGACGGCGCGAAAAACGTGAAGGGTACGGTTGCCAACTTTCATAGCGAATCTCGTCTGATTTGGGATGGCCCTTTTTAGCAGAGGTCCGGAATTAAGCAATCCTGGACCTTGACCGTAAATACACTTAGCCAGGCTTCCGCAAAAGCCTCATGTAGCCACATTGGAGATATGAGCGGGTTCACTCAATGCTGAATCGAACCACCGGATGGTGAACCAATGGCAACGCACCGGTTAATCACTGCAACTGTATCTGGTAAAACATCTGCGGTGAAGACGCCGAAATCGCGTTCGTCAAAACAAAATTCCCGCTCCCATCAAATTGATTCGTGGCAACCGGCGTCCACTGCGCAGTGGGCAGGCTGAGATTCGTCGATGCCAGGACGTAATACGGCCAATTGCTCACACCACCCGATCCACTCATGACCAGGCTGCCATTCACCATCTGCAGATTGGTGATGGTTGGTGACGTAAGCGTAATGACCGATAGCAAACCAGAACTGCTCAGCGCGCTCGTATTCCACCGGAGGCTGCCCGTTAACGGCGGCAAAACATAGCCCGCGAACGAGCCGGAATAACTCCCCGCATTGAACAATTGAAAACTATCTCCATTCGCCAGCGCCGCCACTCCGATATTGCTCACATTCAACGTGCCGCCCTCAGAGAGTCCGCCACGCACATTCACAACGTCGTTCGCCAGCGGCGAATGTTCGAGCTGCACGAATGTTGTGCTGCCCGCTGCCAGCGTCAGCGAATTGCTCAAGGTCAAAGTGCCGAGCGGACTACCCGGGCTGAACGCCCCGCCGCTGTTGATCGTGACCGCGCCGTTGATGAAACCGCTGCCCGCCAGCGTGCCGCCGCTCGAAACATTGACCGCCCCCAAACCCGTGGCGCTGCCGACGTTGTTGCTCACCATCAGGATTCCGCCGTTCACCGTAGTGCCGCCGCTATAAGTGTTGTTCGTGCCGCTCAGTACAAACATGCCCGTGCCCGTCTTGATCAGCGACGTCACGCCCGCATCCGCAATCACTCCCGCGTAGGTGTTCGTTGTGTTCTTCGCGCCGATACGCCACGTCGGATTGCTCGAACTCGCGCTGCCCGCGCCAATAAACGCATTCGTGGACCCGCCCAGCTCGCCAATGTCCGTCGTCTGGTTATTGGCGTTGATGTTGTAAAAATTCACTCCGTTATTCAGGAAAATCGCAGCATTCGCATAGCCCGCGCTGTTATCAATGCGAAAATCCGCCGTGCCACTGCGTGGAGTCACGTTGATGCGCCCGGTGAACGCCGACCAATTGCCGCTGAAATAGTCGCGGACGTAATCGATCGTCAGGTTGAGCGTGCCGCCACCAGTGAGCGCGCTGGTAAACGGAGAACTGTAGCCAAATCGCGGCGGCAACAGCAGCGTGCCGGTTTTTCCGGAAGGCACGTTGATCGTGTTCGTGCATCCGGCCCAGCCGGGCACACCGTTCGCGCCGCCGTAACCGTCGAACTGTACCGTGCCTCCCATCAAAATGATCGACCCCATCCCCCACCCTGTGTTGTTGGCGTTGGTCGTGCCGCACAGGACGGTGCTGTTGCTGATGATCGTGCCGCCCGAATAAAGATTCGTATTGTCAATGGTCAACGTGCCCGAGCCCATCTTGATCAATTGATTCGTGCCCGAAATGGAACCCGTCCCGCTGAGCGTATAGTTCCTCGACGCATTGAAAATAACCAATGCCGGCTGCGGCGCGTTGGCAACCGAAATGGGCACATTGTTCGAACCCGTGTTGTCGAAGATTGCCGTGTCGCCGTTGTTGAAAAGCGTCGCCACGTTATTGGTCACCCAATTGGGCACACCGTCGACATCCCACGTGTTCGCCGCGCCGTCACCGCGCCACGTGAGCGTGCGCGGAGTATTGCTGATGTTCACGTTTGGCGTGGCGCTCGCTTCAGGTGAGTTCGGTCCCAGGCCGTTGCTGTTCGTCGAGGCAACGACATAATAGTAAGTCGTGCCGTTGACCACGCCGCTGTCCGTGTAACTTGTGCCCGAGTAATTCCCAACGACCAGCGTGTCCTCGCCGCCGCTGTTGGTGCCGCGGAAAACGTAATATCCCGTCACGCCCGGCACAGATGTCCAGTTCAGCTGGACTTGCGCATTGCCCGGGATCGCAGAGAGGCTGGCCGGCGCGCCCGGCGGCGGAACAACCGTCACACTCGCATTAGTCGAAACACCAGCCGCATTCATCGCGATTACCTGATAGTAGTAGGTGAGAGCCGGATTGACGCCCGCATCAGTATAGGTCGTCTCCGTAACACTCATCAGCAGATTGAAAGGACCTGACGGACTCGTCGAGCGGGTGATCACGTAACCGACCGCGCCCGGAACCGCCGTCCAGCTCAGCACGACGTTCGCGCCGCCAAAAATTCCCGCGAGCGAACCTGGAGCCGATGCGGGCGGCGGCGGCAACGGGACTGCCGCCGCTTGGACCGAGGCTGCACTCGTGCCACCCGGCCCGCTAGCTGTGACAAAATAGCTATAGATGCTCCCGTCCGTCGGTGAGCCGTCCATATAAGTCGTGCCGGTCACGTTGTTCGCGAGCACGATCGTTCCGAGAACATTCGAGGCACCTCCGCCGTTGTTGAACAAGGTCGATCGATAGACAGTGTAAAAACTCGCGTTGGCAGCCGCGCTCCAGTTCACCGTCACACTTTGATGAGCCACCCCCCCGATGCTCACACTGGCAGGCGCAGCCGGTGCGCTGGTGGAATTGGCCACGGACGGCATCGCACTCGAACTTTCCGGAGAATTGCCGCTGGCACCCGTGGCATTCACCGATTGCACCACGTAATAATAAGCCGTTCCATTCGCCGCCGTCGTATCGAGGAACGTGGCGTTATTCCAGCCACTGCCGCAAACGGGACCGACTACGCCGTTCGTAACGGAAACGTAGCCGCTGCCGCTGGTCGTTGTTCGCAGGACGTTATAGCCCGTCGCGCCGGGCGTGACCGGCCAGCTGATCAAATTGCAGTTATTCCCCGCGTATGCCGTCACACTGGCCGGTGCCGGCGGAACGTAACCGGGCAATTCCAGCCGAACGTAATCATACATCGCGTGGTCTGCAAAATAGCTGCCGCCCGTTTGTCGGATGCTGATCGTGATCGTGTTTTGCCCCTGCTTCAAATCGCTGCTCGGTACAGAAATTCGATTGTCCGAATACATCCCGTGAATCCCCTCGCGAATCGTCGTATCGCTTTCCGAGGCCGAGCTGCTGTAAGCTGGCCCATATCCCGAGCTGCTCGTAATCAGGCTGCCATTGACGTTGATGATAATCGCTGATTGAAAATCCGATGACAGCGCCAGATAAAGCGAGCCGCTCGCCGTCGGCGCAGATGGCAAATTGAATGTGATCGTGGAGGACGAATTGTTATAGGTGCCCGACGCACTGGTCACAACTGGTTGAACGAAATTCCAATCCGTAGTCCAGCGGCTCGAGCCGACTGTGTAGTTTGGCCCGCTCGGAAAATCGAACGGATATTCCAGCCACTTGCTCCAGATCGGACTCGGCGCCGACGCGCTCGGACCAATGTCCCCCACCCACCAGTCCTCACCGTGCCGGAATTTGTCGCCTGAGCGGTCCGGGTATCCAATTTCAAACACCGTCGGCCCAACGCGATTGGGCGTCCACGTCACTGTGCCCAGATTGTTCGTCACTCCCGCCGTTACAGTCACACTGAAAGGAGATGTCGGAATGTCCAACTCATTCGGCGCGCTGCCGCCGCTTTGCGCCTGCGATTGGAACGTCCCCGCCGCGCCGGCACCGAACGCATAGAGCGTGTAATTCGCACCGGCAATCACATTCGGCAGCGTGAAATTCCCGTTCGAATCCGTCCTGGTCCAGAACTGGTAGGTTTTGCACCACGTCTGAAAATCGTAGGAACTGGTCAAAGTAATCGGTTGTTGCACCACACCGACCCAAAGATTCGACGCCGAAGCATTCGGATTGTCCACGTCGTTGATGGCAATTTGTCCGGAAATTCCGCCGCGGCCCGACGCCAATGTGTAGTTCGTGTTATTGAACCACGAATAAGGCCACGCGCTTTGCTCGGCACTCGCTTGCGCGAGCGCGTCTGTCCAAAGCGTTTGCGATGCGGCGTTCGTATCGGTGATGGTGTTGCTGATGTTGTCGCAATAAATAAAGTGCGGCCCGAAAACATGCGCCCACATCTCACCGGAACCGAATGTACCATCCGTGCCGCCGCCGTAATGGCTGCCGTGCGCCATGTTCAGAATCGTGGTCCCGATATGGCAAATCAGTTCCCGCTTCATCGGACCACCGGGATAATATTCCGCGCTGCTCATCACGTCCCAGAGCCCGACGTTTTTTCCGCCGGTGCCGACGCTGCTCCAGCCCCAGACTTGTTCACTCTTCAGATCGGCGCTGTATTTGTATTTGTCCTCGTAACGGCCCGAGTAAATGCCATTCGTCCACAAACTCACTTCGACCGGCGCGCCCAGTACACCGATGGCGCCGGTGCCGGACTGGGTTTCCATAAACCGATTGCGCTCGGCGTCCACACTCATCCAGTTGAAAATGGATCCGGAATAAATATTGTCGCGGCATTCTCCCAGGCCGAACGCACCATCGACACCCCGATGAAACCAAATCGGCGCGACGTAAAATCCCGAATTACCCCGCAACATCGAGTAATGAATCTCCAGCGCGTCGCCGGTGACCGTCGTGCTGAAAAGCGCAATTTCGGCGTAACCGCCTCCGTTAGCTCCCGGGTCGGCAATAACCGAATACGTAAAGGTCAATCCCTCGTTGTTGCTGTTTTCCCAATACAACTTTCCACCGTTGGGGTTGCCGCTGACCAGATTGAGGGTCTGGACGCTTCCCGAGTTGTTGAACGTGTAATTGATCTGATCAATCACCGCGCTGGACTTATTGCAGTGGATCGACACCGTGCCATTCGCAATGGTCACTGTGCCGTCGCCATTATCAGTGAGTGTGACATTGGGTCCATTGGTACTGCCTCCGGGAATGTTGGCGAACACACGATTGCCCACGAGCAACAGAATGAACAAAAGAAGAACACTGAGACACGGTCTCGTCGACGTTGGAGTTTTCATGCCTGCGCGGAAGGTACGGGTTAACGGAGCCTGATTAAAACAACGAATGGACGTGTGGCGTTCAAATGTGCGTTTCCGGCCAAAAACATGGCATTTTTCCGCAGAAATCACCATCCCTAGTTCTGGTGATGGATACCTTTTGCTAATGTGCTACTCACATCTCCCCAATGTCCATCCACAGCGGTTTCAGGTCGGAATCCTGCAGTGCCATCACTTTATATTTGGACGCCGGACGCGATTCGCCGAGTGACTTGGCTTTCTCAGCAACAAATGCCTTGCGTAGCCATTCCCGGGCAATGTCCATCAAGCCCAGCTGGCACGCATAACAAGCAAGGTTATAGGAAATCAACGGTTCACTGGGAAATTTCTTTGCCACGGGATGCAGGACATCCCACGCCGCCCGCACGCTGCCATCCGTGGCGCGCCGTGTTGCATAGGAAAGATGCAGCCATCCATCGGGCTCATCGGGCATTTGTGTCACTATGGTCCGGGCAATTTCCTTCGCCGCATCCCAGTTCAGTTCCTGCACATAAATCTGCCAGCGCATTTCCAGCACCGCAGGATGGTCTCGCGACTCCACACGAATATTCGCAAGCTCTGCCGATGCCTCCGCTGCACTTCCCAGTTCGAGCCAGCCCTGGGCAGCACGCAAGCAGTGAATATCAGCTATGTCGAGCGCTTTCACGTTTACTAATATCCATGAAAAAGTCCCGAAATCATGAAAAAACTTCCATTGGACATTGGGCAATTCTGAATTCAGAATAACTCGCCGATGTGCACCCCTACTGCCAGCCGGTTCCGGCCTGAGCTGATTTCAAAAGACAGCCATAAGCTATTGTTTATCAGCCAGATATGCCTCGCGACATTGATGACTCCTTCTCTCCTTGCCGCAACCGTGGTCTGGACCGGGGCGGATGCGACCAGCAACGTAAACACTAATTGGTCCGACGCGAATAACTGGTCGGGCGGCACGCCTGCCGCAGCGAATAGCATCTATTTTTTTGATCAGGGAGCAACCGCCTCGCATGGAGTGATCAACAACATCGTCGCTACCAATACCACAATTTTGTTCCTTCAATACGGTAACACCAATGGATCCCACACCACACAAATCAATTCGGGCGTTAAACTCGTCGTTTCGAACAGGGCTGCGGCGAATCTGCTCTTCGCGGGCACTGGCACCGACAACGGCGCGAGCCAGGCGTCGTACTCGACCATCAAAGGTGCCGGGACCTTTTCTGTAGTGGGCACTAACTCAGCTTCCACTTTCATCGTGCAACAAGGTTCCGCCAGTAGCGGAAGTCTTATGGCCACACTGGATTTGTCCGGCCTCGCCAATTTCAATCTCACTGCCGGCCAATTGGAAGTCGGTGCGGCAACTCCTAACGCAGACGTGTTCAATCACCTCTCTGGAACATTCTACCTCGCCGGCACGAACAATATCCGCGTCAATGGTGCGGCACCTGCAGTAGACGTGGGTGACGCCGTGAACAACGGCGGAACGAGTTTTCTTTATCTGGGCCAGACCAACGCCATCTTCGCGGATACGCTCACGGTGGCGCACTCGAAGGCCACAGCTACTTTCGCCTTCAATCCCGCGCTGGCCGGCGGCAATCCAACGATGAATCTAAACGGCAACACAAACGCCCGCGTTTCCATTTTGACCGTCGGGGATTTTTCAACGCAATCGACCAGCGGCTCGACAACAGCGGGCCTGATGGATTTGACCGCCGGCACAGTGAGCGCGCTCGTCGACGCGTGTTATGTCGGTCGCGGCCAGAACGGCAGCGGCGGCGGGCCCACCACCGGCACATTGCGCGTGGGTGCAGGCACGTTCAATGTGAACACGTTGAACGTCGGCTATATGAATGTGAGCACGGACACCGGCACAGTCACCGGCAGCGTATCGTTGATTAACGGAACCCTGATCGTGAACAACAACCTGTTGCTCGCGAACAATGCCGGAGCGACTGCCGCGTGTTCCGGCACTTTGGCGGAAACAAACGGAACCCTTCTGGCCAACAACATCGTGACCGGCGGCGGAACAAGCAAAGTTATCCTGAGCGGCGGACTGTTGGCAGTAAGCAACACCCTCGCCACGCCGTCTGCGCCGTTGACTTCGCTGACCGTGAATCAGGGTGCGACATTCCAATTCTGGGTAGCCAATCAACAAACAAACGCAGCAACCACAAGTCTCGTCAGCGACAACACCGGAGTTATCAACGTCGCGACGCTCCCGATCGTGCTGACCTATCCTTCCAAGTTCCCACTCATTTACTGCCCGTCAGGCGGCGCGAGTGGCGTTCGCTTCGCCGTGGGCTCACTGCCTAACAGCTATCAGGGCACCATTTCCAACGACAACACGAGCATAATCTGGCTGGTTATCACCAATGGGCCGCCCTTGCCCAAGACCGACGTCTGGTTCGGTGCCATCAACAACAATTGGGACACAACGACATTGAACTGGCAGAGTAATGCTCTACCGGTCGCGTACAGCGAAAACGATCTTGTGGTCTTCAATGATTCTGCGCAAACCACCAACGTGAACCTGGTCGGCTCGGCGCCGCACACTCCGTTTAGCTGGACCGTCACGAATAACGTTTTGGACTACAAGCTCACCGGAACAAACAGTGTGAGCGGCACGACCAGCCTGGCGAAATCCGGCAGTGGTTCACTGACACTAGCCGAAAGCGGCGACAGTTTCACCGGCGGAATCACGGTCAACGGCGGCACACTCGTGCTGGACGAAACGAACAGCACCATTTCTGGCGGCCTGAGCATCGGTGCCGGCGCGACCGCGCAAATCGGCAACAATGACGCCTTCGGCAGTTTGCCTTCCGGCGCAGTCATCAACAACGGCACGCTGGTTTTCAGCCAGACGATTACCGACGTCGTTTCCACCGCGATCTCCGGCAGCGGTTCGCTGGTACAGAACGGCTCAGGCACGCTGGCGTTGAGTGGAGCCACTGCTTACACCGGTAGCACGATCGTGCTTCGCGGAACGCTCGACCTGTCCGGCGAATTGGGAGCGACCTTCCCCGGTAGTCTGAACATGACCAATGCCGCCATTACCGTGAGCGCAACGAATGTGACTTTTTCAGCGCTGAATCTGGGCGGTTCGAGCAACACCGTGAACGTCTCCTCGCTGCCACCGATTCTCTTTTATCCAACGAACGTCACGCTGATTCAATCTTCCAACGGCATCACCGGATATAATTTTGTTCTCGGCAAACTTCCGGCCGTGACCCCGGCTTACGCAGGCACTCTCGTTCAAAGCGACGACGCCGTCGTACTGGCTCTTACGAGCGGCCCGCTGGCGGGAGTCAATACGACTGTGAGTTTCTCACCAACGAACCCGGGTGCGCCTCTGAATCCGGCGTTCTGCGGTTTGAGTTACGAGAAGTCTCAGTTGACTGCCCATCTGTTTGTCTCGAACGACGTCTCGCTCATCAGCATGTTCAGTCAAATCGCCCCGGCAGTCTTGCGCATCGGCGGCAACAGCGTGGACACAACGTGCTGGGGCGGCTTGTCCAATAAAACACCCATCACGGCGTCGGAGGTGGATGCGTTCGCGGGTTTCGTCAAAGCGTTGCCGGCGAACTGGCATGTGATTTACGGCATTAACATGTCCGTCAATAACCCAACAAATTGCGCCGCGGAAGCGGCTTATGTCGCGAACGCGCTCGGCCCCAGCCTGCTTGGCTTCGAGATCGGCAACGAATGCGATTTGTATCACGGCAATGGCATTCGTCCGACCTCCTACACCTACTCGGATTTTCTGCCCGAATGGCAGGCGCTTGCCGCCGCGATCACCAACACCGTGCCCGGATGGGCCGCGACGAACGGCGGCAACGGTTGGACGCTTACCGGCCCGGCATCAGCGGGCGATGTATCGAGCTACACGGTGCCGTTTGCGGGCAACGAGGCGGGCGTGATTTCGCTGCTCACGCAACATTACTACCGCGCGAATGGCCAGTCTCCTTCGTCAACCATGCAACTGCTCTTGCAACCGGACTCGAATCTCCCCGGCGAGGTCCAGACTCTCACCTCCGCGGCGAATGCGAACAATCTGCCGCTCGGCTTCCGCATGGATGAATGCGGCTCCTTCTACAACGGCGGTGCGCCCAATATCAGTGACGCTTACGGCGCGGCGCTTTGGTCGCTGGACTATATGTTTACGCTGGCCGTGAACGGCGCGCAGGGCTTGAATTTTCACGGCGGCGGCAGCGGCACCGGCTACACACCCATTGCGGACAACGGTACGATGGTCGTCCAGGCGCGCCCGGAATTTTACGGCCTGAAAATGTTTTCGTTGCTCCCTCACGGCAATGTCATCCCCGCGACGGTCTCGCTGGCATCTAACATTAATTTCACCGCCTATGGCGTCCGGTGGCCGGGCGGCATCAGTGCCTTGCTGAACAACAAGGAGACGAACAGTTACGCGAATGTCAGCGTCAATCTGGGACCGGGCGTCACCGGCGCGCAATTGATTGAACTGACCGGTCCCGCACTCGACAGCACGAATGGCTACACACTCGGCGGCGCGGTCATCAATCCGGATGGTTCCTGGAGCGGCGGCGTGCAGGAAATCCTCCCGGCAACCAATGGTCAGGTAAACTTGTTCGTGCCGCCGATCACCGCCATTTTGTTGAGCCCCATACTGCCCGGCACAAATCTCTCCTTCAGCGCAAACGGAAATCTCTTAACCCTATCCTGGCCGACGAATTATGTCGGCTGGCTTCTACAATCTAATTCGGTTGGTCTCAACAGCCCCAACTGGTTTGACGTGCCCGGATCGGAAAGTACAAACACGTTGCGGTTCACGATCGACTCAACCAAAACGAACGTGTTCTACCGCATGGTCCTTCCTTGACTCGTAGGATAGGCATCCTGCCTGTCTCCACCTTCTTTGCAATTTTGAATCCCATACTTCCGTGACGCTGACCACAGCTTTCAGCCCTGCTGCCGATAACTCGCCACCACCCAATCACTCAGAATCTTGTCCGGCGCTTCGACGGCGTCACGGTCGATCACAAACTCCTTCGGGCCTGAATTCTGCGTGATGAGTTTCAATCCGAATTGAAAATCCTTGAACCGCTTCGCGCACAGATCGCGCACCGACTGCTTCTTCTCCAGCGCCTCATTCACCAGCAGGTCCGCCGCGGCGTCCGTGAACCGGATTTGAATCCCATAGTTCTCCTGGAACCGCCGCGCAAACTCGTCCACGAGCTGCCGCGCCACAATGCGCTCCTCACTCTGCGGATCACTCAAAATCTTCTTCAGCTCCGCAAGCGGATTTTCCACCAACTCCGGCGTCACCACGAAACGCTTTACTGACGTCGAAGGCAGTTCAAATTTGATTTCACGGAAGATTCGCTCGCACACGGTCATCAGCCCGCGCGCGCCGGTCTGCTCTTCGCTCGCGCGCTCGGCAATCCGGCGCAAGCCCTCGTCCGAAAACAACACTTCGATGTCATAGGCCGCAAAATCCTGCTCGTATTGCCGGATGATGCTGCCTTCCGAGCTTTTCAGGATCTGGAAAAGATCATCCGTTTTCAATGAATGGCAGACGACCCGGACCGGCAGTCGGCCAATAAACTCCGGCTCGAAACCGAACTCGATAAAGTCCCGTGTCTGCGCCGCGGCCAGCACCTCCTCGGGCGTCTCCAGCGGTTTCTCTCTCGCCGCGAAACCGATGGTCGCTTCGCGCAGGCGCTTGCGGGAAATTTTTTCCAACCCACCGAACGCGCCGCTGACAATGAAAAGGATGTGTTTCGTGTTGATGGTACCGGGCGCTTTCCGGCCTCGTTGCATATCCATCATCGCCTGAATCTGGCCGGCAATGTCGTTCTGTGAACGCGAAGGAACCTCCGTTTCCTCCATCAGCTTCAGCAGGTTCGTTTGAACGCCGCGGCCACTGACATCGCGCCCGCTCACATTATTCGCCGCCGCGATCTTGTCGATTTCGTCGATGTAGATAATTCCGTATTGCGCGCGCTGAACGTCACCATCCGCCAATCGCACGAGGTCGCGCACCATGTCCTCCACATCGCCGCCCACATAACCTGTCTCGGAAAATTTGGTCGCGTCCGCTTTCACAAATGGCACCCCAATCAATGTCGCGACGCTGCGGATGAGGTAGGTTTTACCGACGCCGGTCGGCCCAATCAAAATCACATTCTGCTTGGCGTAATTCGGCGATTCCTTGCCTTCGAGAGCGAGCCGCACGTGGTGATAATGATCGCACAACGCAACGCTCAGGACTTTTTTAGCTTCCTCCTGCCTGATGACAAAACGGTCCAGGTAATCCCGCACGTCCCGCGGCTTGTATTTAAATTCAAAGCCGCCCGGATCGCTTGCGCTCGATTCGCCGGTGGGACCGGCCGGTTCTTTTTCCGCGTGCTGTGTGGCGTCGCCGGGAGTATTTTTCCCGGCTTGCTGAAAATGTTGTTTTACAAAATCCGCCAGTTGCCGTTGAAATTCATCCGGCGACAACGGTGAATTGGTCATTGAACGTGTCATGGTCAATCAGTCCTGTTCCTGAATCACCTTGTCACAATACTTCACTTTTGCAATATGAACCCATGTCAAAGATAGGGAACGGGCGCGTTGCCAGAGATTTGGCGCTGCTGCAAGGCGCGAGGACCATAGCTTGAGCTCGCAATTTCAGCCAAAGGACGCCGCGCGATTTCAGAGCGCAATCCGGCGTTTCGACGAGGAGAATTCGCGCGATCCGAATTCGCAACTCGTCGACGACACCCCGCACCCGCGTGAGTTGATCTACGCGCAATGGCTTACCGATTGGGTCTTGAAATTATGCCCGGAGGCTTCCGAGGAACTGCGACTCGCCGCCCGGTGCCAGCATCTCTGCCGTTGGATGATTCCGCGCGACTCCTATCCCATGACCCGGCCCGGCTATTTGAAATGGCGCGAGGACCTGAAGCATTTTCACGCTCAACGCGCCGGAGAAATTCTGGCAGAAGTTGGTTATTCCGAAGAAATCGTTCGCCGCGTTCAGGACCTGAATCTGAAAAAGAATTTCCCCAATGATGCCGAGGGCCGCATCCTCGAAGACGCGCTCTGCCTGATTTTCCTCGAACATCAACTCGCCGACCTCGCCGCGAAAACAGACGGCGATAAGATGATTACCGCGCTGCAGAAATCCTGGAAGAAAATGACGCCCGCCGCGCATGTCGAGGCGCTGAAACTGAATTACGCACCTCGCGAAAAAGATCTGATTGATCGGGCACTCAAGAGTGCATAATTGTGCCGCTTGCACGAAACGAATATTTTCCCTTGATGCGATGCAGTTTTCCGGTACTGTAATCCGCTCTGGTGCGGGGTCGTAGCTCAGTTGGTAGAGCGTCTCGTTCGCAATGAGAAGGTCAGGGGTTCGAATCCCCTCGGCTCCACCATCCAATTAAATCAAGGTTTTTGAAGGATTCTAGGGATAGTGGCAACGGTTAGTGGCAACAAAGCCAAGACTTTTCATCTCAGCCCAAGGTCGTTCAAACTTGTCGCTGTTCCTCAATTTCACGGCTTGTCTACTCCTCGCTGAGGCATGTTCTACGATTTGATCCCACCCTTCTGAGCGCGTCACAACGCTGCGGACCAAGTTGAATATGCGTTCGACACCTCGCCTTCGTCCGAACTTCATTGGCGCGTTCCATTGTACTGCCTGCCCACGCTGGCTATACCGAGAGGCGAACTGAGCTATCCCTAACATTGATTGCCAAGATGTCCTCATAACGTCGCTCCTCCAAACACCCGCCCACGAACCCCGCCGGGAAACACACGCGGATTCCCCATTTACTCAGTTGGAGACACACAAAGATTTCACCACGCCCTGAAGCTCCTCACCCCTCCCCTGTTGACTCACTCACTCGGCCTCGCGGGCCTGTGGCTTCGCCCACATTCCTCTCGCCGCCTTAAGACCCAAAAGGTACCGCCAATGCACCCTCGTCAAAGACCTATTGCTCGGGCGACGGATTGGCACTCGTTTGCATTTCGGCCTCCCGCCCTGGCCGGCTAAGGGGTCGTCGAGAGACGGAAATACGCGTTTGGGAAAAGTGGTCCGCCTGAGAGGCCATTTGCCGTGGGCAGGCTCTGCTGCAATATCAGGAGCCACTCTTGACCCGCATGCAGCGACTGCTCCGGAATGGGGCAGCCGAAACAGTTGTTCAAGGGAATCCACGGGCCGGTCAGGTTCGTTGCAACCTCCGGATAAAATCCGGTGTCCGGCGTGGTCCAGGTAATCCAGTAAGGGGCATTGGTTGGAACCAGTACCTGCATATCGGCACCGTCACTCGTGGCGAGGTTCCAGAAGTTCGTATCGAGTTGGTCGGTTCCTTTCTTTGTGAAGTCCTCAGTGTAATTTGTTCCGCCAAGACCGGCCGTACCCGAAACACCGATGCTTGCCCAGTCGTCAGGAAGTCCGCCGTTTGCGGTATTTCCATTGTTCTGAATCCCGAAGCGAACCTGAACCGGGCTGCCGAAGTCCGCGATGACATCGGCATCCTGTAAAATGCCTAAATTGAACGGCACCGGAGCGGCACCCGGAGCCGTCAATGTGCCGTTTGTATCGCTGAGGAACGTCAAAGTCCACGTCCCGGCCCGAACCGGGTTGGTGATCGCCAGGACAGTGTTGGCCGGAAGTGAATCCGGGAAATTGGTTTTCCATTGGACTGTGGCCGTGCAAGCGTTGCTGGAGGTGCTGAGGATTTGCAGCCAGAACGTATTCGCCGCTGTGTAATCAAATCCTGAGTAGTTGTCGTTACCCTGAATGATCTGGATGTGGGTATCCAGAGTGGCCGGAAAGTTTCCAGCATTGCCAAGCAACGTGATCGAATAGCTGACAGGGAAAGGCCCGCCGATCCAGCTTTCATTATTATCAGCCATCGTCAGTTGAGAGCGGCCAAAAGCACCTGTGCCTCCAAACATTCGTAGAGCCGGAATGGTTTTCTTTATTGCCATGCGCGGCCCCGCGGGCGTCGCGATGTAACCACTGTAGGTGATGTTGTCGAACCAGAGATATTGAAATCCCTTGAGCACATTGTTACCAAAGGCGGCATCATACATGCCGAACATGGTATCCTGTATAGCGGAGGTGGTTGAATCATTTATGGATGACAGGTCAACGCTCATGTGAATCCAGTTGGTGTTAGGCAGACCAAGGCCGTTGGTTGCTGGAATCGACCAGTAATAATACCAGTCCTGGCTGTACCCGGAGCCCGTTGTGCCAACCCGCATATATCCGAAGTCCAGACTGCCTGGTCCCTGGGATCCATACACGCCGGCGGCCGCTGTGTTGGTCCGGATGGCCGAGCGCCCGTCATAACGCATATCCCAAGAGAGATTGGTGAACACAACCGACCCCTGTAAAGGCAGAGGGCTGTACCAGGGGGTTATTCCGTCCCACAAAATAAACTGATCTCCATTGCAGTTGACCGTCAGCAGCATGGAACCGGACGCGGGGTTGTTGCTGGCATCGGTCGTCGAATCCCATTGGACGCCTACGAAGTCACCTCCCGAACCGCTCCAAATGGAGCCACCTCCGAAAGGGCTCGAAATGCCAGTCACCTGGTTGGTGTCGAAGTTATAGGCGACCAGATTGGTTGCGACTCCTTGTGCCTGGCTGGAGATGCAGGCGAACGTTAACGAGGCACTAATCACTCTTGTTTTAACCGCTTGAATGCAGGAGCGTGTTGCGGTTGTTGTTTTCATGAGGTCAGGTCCGATCACTTTTCCACTTCGCGAATACCGTTTGGGTCAGTTCGGTGTTGCACACAGCTGAAATAAATCATCTGGGATTAGCGCCTCGGAAAGCTGGCTGCTCACAGCACAGCCTATCATAATGGAAAGTTACAGAAAATGACCAAGGTCGTATATACGTTTCCTTGCGTACTCGATGAATGTGAACGACGACGGGTAACTAACTCCTCCTCTTTTCAATAAAGAGCTAACGGCCACTGGCTTCAATCGAATCAAGCGCTAACTGCCACAATCGCGACTGTCGAAGCTCGGGCATCTTGACCACATGTGACAAAAGGCATATTCCCACCGCCTGACCGGCATACTATCATCGGGACCGTTCCACTCCGGCGAATGCCGGCTCAACTGAGCATAGCATTAGCTTGTAGGACGAGACCGGCTTTACCAAATGCGATACGCTCGTGTTATATCCGCTCAATCGTTTCCCTGTGTCCAGGCTGAGGTTCTATCATGATTGCATCCAGTTACCGTTTCCAGGAACGGAGTTGCAGATTCCTGAAATGGTCTTATTTGCTTTGGGTTTCCGTGCTGATGAATCATTCAGCGTGGGCACAGGCATTGCCGACGGGTTGGAGCGACGCTGACATCGGCTCGCCGGGGTTGGCTGGCTCGGCAGCTTATACCAACGGGGGTTGGACGGTAAGGGGCGGCGGCTCGGATATTTGGAATAGCGCCGACCAATTCAATTTCGCCAGCACGATGATCAACGGTGATGGCACAATCCTTGCCGAGGTTACAAGTCTCCAAAACAGCGACCCAGGCACCGGTTGGTCCAAGGCGGGAATCATGTTTCGCAATGACGGCACCGCGGGTTCGGCGAACGTAAGTATCGTTGCAACCTGGGGCCAGGGAGTCAGCTTCCAGTGGCGGAACACGGCAGCAGGAGGAAGTTCTTTCACTGCCACTAGCGGCATCACGCCACCGGTCTGGCTGAAATTGGTCCGCTCTGCCGGAAATTTCACCGGATCCTTCAGCACGAACGGCAACACCTGGGTGCAGGTCAGCAGCCAGAACGTGACAATGAACAGCACCGTGATGGCAGGTCTCGATGTGACGGCACACAACAACAGCGCGTTGAATGCTGCTACCTACACGAATGTCAGCGTGACCGGAGTCATCGTTACCAATCCAGTCGTCGTGAACCAGGCCGCGTCACCAGTGCTTGCCACATCCGCTACGCTCAACGGCCAAATTATTAATCCCGGTATCAGCACGCCATTTGTCACCATTTATTACGGAACAGCCGATGGGCGCACAAACGCGGCATCCTGGGCGCAAAGCATTTCGATTGGCCAGACCAATGGAAATTTCAGCGCGACGGTCACAGGATTGACGAAAAATACGACGTATTATTTTACTGCCTTCGCGACGAACTCGGCAGGCGGCACATGGGCGCAGCCATCGGCGAGTTTCACCACGCTTGTGGCAGATCCTTTTGTGACACCCGTATCGGTGCTGACGTATCATTACGACAACACACGCCAAGGGGAGAACACAAATGAAACTCTGCTCACGCCGGGCAACGTGAATACCAATACGTTCGGAAAACTGTTTTCGTATTCGTTGGACGGCTACGTTTATGCCGAGCCGCTGATTATGACAAATCTGACCATACCTGGCCAGGGCGTCCATAACGTCGTGTTTGTGGCAACCGAACATGACTCAATCTACGCGCTCGATGCCGATGGCCTCCTGAGCACCAACAACGGGGTATTGTGGAAAACCAACGTCGGTTTGTCAGCCATCTGCGCTGGCGCTCCTTTTGGCGGGCGCTACAATGGCGGCGTCGGGTACACGGATATCGTTCCCGAAGTCGGCGTTACCGGTACACCCGTGATTGATCCCAATACCGGCACGCTATACGTCGACGCTTTCACGCGCGACGTGGTCGGCAACGTGACGAACTATAATCACCGAATCCACGCCCTGGACGTGACTACGGGAGTCGAGCGACCTTACGGCCCGGTGATTGTTGCCGGCTCTGTTCCCGGCACTGGCGTCGGCAGCACGAATGGCGTTCAGACATTTTCCGCCGTTCAACACGGTGCGCGACCGGCTTTGTGTCTGGCGAATGGCATTCTGGTCGTTGCTTATGCCAGCTATGCTGATACTGATCCCTACCATGGATGGGTCTTTGCCTACAACGCGACGAATTTTACGAAGCTGGGTGTCTTCAACACGACTCCCAATGCGAGTACCGCGGCATTCGGAGTGAATGCGGCGGAAGGTGGCATTTGGCAGGGTGGAGGCGGAGTCTGCGTGGACTCAAATAACAATTTATATTTTGAAACTGGCAACGGCTCGTTCAGCGCGAACACCAATGGCGGAGATTACGCGGATACCGTTCTGAAACTCTCAACGACCAATGGTTTGTCAGTCGCGGACTATTTCACGCCCTATGATCAGGCATCTTTGGCGTCGGCGGACCTTGACCTTGGATCGTGCGGACCATTGTTGGTGCCGGATTCGGTTGGCAGTGTGGCGCATCCGCATCTTTTGGTGGGCTGTGGAAAGTCGGGCAAGATTTACCTTGTTGATCGCGACAATATGGGCCACTGGCAAAGCGGCAGCGACAGTCAGATCGTCGAATCGTTTCAGGGAATCAACGGTTCATGGAGTCCGCCGGTGTATTGGAACAATTTGCTGTTCTTCCAGGCCAGTTCTGCCGCAATGGAAGAGTTCAGCATCAGCAATGCTTCGATTAATCAGGCCGCGGTCGCCACCGCGCCTGTATCGTTCGGTAGCCTTAATGGAAGCCCCGTAATTTCCGCCAATGGCGCGAAAAACGGCATCGCGTGGGTTCTGAACAATAACTCGGGAAATTCCGGGGCCTCGGGGGCGCTGTATGCTTTCAACGCGCTGAACATTTCGCAAATGCTCTGGAACAGTGCACAAATGGGATCGCGTGATGACTCAGGTCCTTTGGTAAAAATGACGACACCAACAGTCGCCGGAGGAAAAGTATATGTGGGGGGACAATATACACTGTCAGTTTATGGCCTGGCTTCGTTTTTGTCAGCACCGGTCATAAGTCCAAATGGCGGCGTCTTCACCAATTCTGTTACCGTGACCATCAGCAACACGGCCCCGGGCGCGTCGATCTTCTACACCATTGATGGCACGCCACCGACGACCAATTCGACGCTTTATACGGCGCCGTTCGTCGTCAACGCCACGACAAAGGTTCAGGCGATTGCTATCGAAAGCGGATATGTGAACAGCGCAGTAGTCAACGCCAGTTTCATCGATAGTGTTAGCCTGCCACCTCCGCCCTGGGAAACCAGTGACATCGGTTCGGTTGGCCTCGCCGGCAGCGCGGCTTTTTCTAATGGAGTTTTCGTTGTGAGCGGTTCCGGTGCGGACATTTGGAACACGGCGGACGCGTTCCGGTATGTTTATCAACCGCTGACCAACGGAAGCGACATCAGCGCGCGCGTCACGTCGCAAAGCAATACGGATCCCTGGGCCAAAGTCGGTGTGATGATTCGCGACTCGCTCGCCGCCGGCGCCGCTTACGGATTCATGATGATCACGCCGGGCAATGGTATCGACTTTCAATATCGAAACGCCAATGGAATTGCATCTGCAGGCCAGGTGTCGGGCGGCACGTTGAATACTCCACCAAACAATTGGGTCCGCTTAACGCGGACGAACAACACGTTCACCGCTTACGCGAGCGCCGACGGGATAAACTGGACCGAGGCAGGATCGCCTGCAACGCTCGCGTTCACCAACGTCTTCTACTACGTTGGACTGGCCGTGTGTGCCCACAATAATAATGCGATCAGCACCGCTACTTTTGACAACGTTGCCGTGAATGGCATCATCTTCAGCAATCCGCCGCCGTCCGTTGTCATGACTGCTCCGGTTGCCAATTCCACCTACACCGCCACCGCAAGTGTGACAGTTAGCGCTGATGCTGCCGCATTGTACGATACGATTTCGCAGGTCAGTTTCTACGCGAATTCCAGCTTCGTTGGCGCCGCGAGCAATGTCCCATATGCTATCACGGCCACCGGACTCGCGGCCGGAACTTATTCCCTGACCGCCGTCGCAGTGAGCAGCAGCGGACTGGTAAGCACATCCGCTCCCGTGAGCATCATCGTCAACCCAGGCAGTGGGCAGCCTTATGGCCTGGCGAACCACGGGATGTCACCGGCATTTTTCAACATGCCGACCACCTCCATAGGTTCCTTGCCGGCGTTGCTATCGCAAACAGGGGTATTCAGCGATACACCCGGGATGACACCGTCCGCGGGATTGATTCCCTACGCGCCAAACGTGCCGCTATGGTCGGATGGCGCGTTAAAAACCCGTTACATGAGCGTGCCGAACAACGGCGGCGCGATCACGCCGGACGAACAGATTACTTTCGCCCCGACAGGCTACTGGACTTTCCCGTCCGGCACGGTGTTTGTAAAAACATTCCAGTTAAATACTGATGCTTCGAACACGAATATCCTCCGTCGTCTCGAAACACGCCTGTTGGTGCGCGACATCAACGGTGCCGTTTATGGCGTCACCTACAAATGGCGTCCTGACAATAGCGACGCCGACCTGCTATCGAGCAGCCTGTATGAGGACATTACAATCACGAATGCGACTGGCGTGAGCACACAGACATGGTATTATCCCAGTCCGTCGGATTGCCTCTCTTGTCACACGCCTGTGGCCAATTACGTGCTCGGCCTCAACACGCGACAATTAAACGGCAACCAGACTTATACCGCAACAGGGGTAACGGATAATCAACTCCGCACGTTGAATAGCCTCGGACTTTTCAATCCGGCATTTGATGAGGCGGGCATCACAAATTTCGAAGCACTTTCCGCCCTCGGAAACACCAACGCTTCTTTCCAGGACCGCGTTCGTTCTTATCTTGATGCCAATTGCGCGCAATGCCATCAGCCTGGAGGAACGGGCCCCACCTTCGACGCACGCTACGATACGCCATTAACGAATCAGAATCTCATCAACGGCGGACTGAATGGCAGCGGCATGGCAATGATTGTCCCACACGACATTTGGCGCTCAGAAATCCATCAGCGCATGGACACGACAAACGCCACCATCCGAATGCCTCCTTTGGCACGCCAGTTAGTCGACTCAAATGCCGTCGCCGTGCTCGAAGATTGGATTAACAGCCTGCCTGGCACACCTGCAGAGGCGCCGCCGATCATCGCGCCCAATGGCGGACTTTTCTTCAACAACATCAGCGTCAGTCTTGCTTCTGCTGACACAAACGCCGGAATTTACTATACGTTGGACGGGTCGACACCGACAACCAATTCACTGTTCTACTTGAATCCGTTCAATCTGACGAGCAATGCGGTGGTTTCCGCCAGCTCCTTCAGGACCGGTTACGTCAATAGCATGACCACCAGCGCGTCATTCTTCGTCGAGCCGGTAAGATTCACGTCTCAGGGC
>Ga0070731_10001086_pt1 | contig 30023 bp, 28 predicted proteins | sample Coa_R1_2_FD_66448 | JGI IMG/M metagenome (GOLD analysis project Ga0070731, IMG submission 66448) | Surface soil microbial communities from Centralia Pennsylvania, which are recovering from an underground coalmine fire - Coalmine... | ecosystem: Environmental > Terrestrial > Soil > Unclassified ... | reverse complement strand
CTCGCCTTCGGCTCCCTCAACAAGGGGGTCGAGATCATGTCGAGCATCTACCACGTGCCGGCGGTGCATTTTCGCGCCCGCGCCGCCTTGACCAACACCGCGCCGACCCGGCCCTACCGCAGCTCCGGCCGCCCCGAGGTCATGTTCGTCATGGAGCGCCTCATCGACCTGGCGGCGCGGCAGACCGGGATCGAGCGCATCGAATTGCGCCGGCGCAACCTGATCCCCGAACAGATGATGCCCTACACCAACCCGTTCGGCATGGTCTACGACAGCGGCCACTACCACGAAGTGATGGAACGGGTGCTGGCGCTGGCCGATTGGTCGGGGCTGCCGCAGCGCCGCGCCGCGGCGCGCGGGCGCGGCAAATACCGCGGCATCGGCGTCGCCAATTACGTCGACACCGCGACCGGCGCGCCGCGCGAGAAGGCCGAGGTGACGGTGCTGCCGGAGGGTACGGTCGAGGTGGTCATCGGCACCGTGTCGCAAGGCCAGGGCCATGAAACCAGCTTCGCCCAGCTGGTCACCGAATGGCTCGGCGTGCCGTTGGACAGCGTGCGCCTCGTCACCGGCGACACCGACCGCGTCTCGGTCGGCGGCGGGGCGCATTCGGGGCGCGCGCTCAGGCTCGGCAGCATCGTCATGCTGAACGCCTCGAACATCATCATCGAGAAGGGCACCCGCATCGCCAGCCACCTCTTGGAAGCCGCGGCCGCCGACCTCGAATTCACCGCCGGCCAGTTCCGCGTCAAGGGCACCGACCGGGCGGTCGGCATCTTCGAGGTGGCGCGCGCCGCTCTCGACCGCGCCGACCTGCCCGAGGATCTGCGCGGCAAGCTCGGCGCCGAGAGCGACGAGACCGTCAACCTCGCCGCCTTCCCCTATGGCTGCCACGTCTGCGAAGTCGAGGTCGACCCGGAGACCGGCGCCGTCGAGATCGTGCGCTACACCGCGGTCGACGATTGCGGCCGCGCGGTCAACCCGATGATCGTGCACGGCCAGGTGCATGGCGGCATCGTCCAGGGCGTCGGGCAGGCGATGGGCGAAGAAATCGTGTATGATCGCACCAGCGGGCAGCTCCTGACGGGCTCCTTCATGGACTACACGATGCCGCGCGCCGACACCTTGCCGTTCTTTACGACCGAACTCTCCGAAGTGCCGAGCCCGACGCATCCCCTGGGCATCCGCCCGGCCGGCGAGGGTGGCACGACCCCGGCACTGGGCGTCGTCATCAACGCCATCGTCGACGCGCTGGCGGATTTCGGGGTCACCCATGTCGAAATGCCGGCAATGCCGGAACGGGTATGGCGCGCGATCCGGGATGCCCGGGCACCATAGCGCTCGTCATTGCGAGGAGCATCGCGACGAAGCAATCCAGAGCCGTCCGCGCTCTGCCGACCGGGATTGCTTCGCTGCGCTCGCAATGACGGCGATTAGGTGGTTAAATTGCCGCAGTCTCATCTGGGCACCGGGGAGATACCACCATGGCACGCATCAGGCATATCGCGTTGACGACGAAGGAGCCGGCGAAGGTCGCCGAGTTCTATAAATCGGCCTTCGGGCTCAAGGAATTGCGGCGCAGCCCGAATGGCGCCGTCTTCCTGTCGGACGGCCACATCAACTTGGCGATCCTCAATACCAAGGGCGAAGAGTCGCTCGACATGGGGGCGCACGGCGCGCACTTCACCGGCATCCACCATTTCGGCTTCGAGGTCGACGACCTCGACGCGGCCTGCGACAAGCTCGAGGGCGCGAAGGGGCGGCGCCTCTCGGCGAAAGATGGCGTCGACGCCGCGATGGCGGGCGGCGGGCATGCCAATTTCGAGATGAAATGGTCGGGCCCCGACGGCGTCGTGATCGACATCTCGCACACCGGCTGGGAAGGCACCGAGTGAGCGAACCGGAGGAATGACCATGGCGCGCATCAAGCATATCGCGTTGACGACGAAAGAGCCGGCCAAGGTCGCCGAGTTCTACAAGGCGGCCTTCGGCCTCAAGGAATTGCGGCGCAGCCCGAACGGCGCGGTGTTCCTGACCGATGGCTACATCCACGTCGCAATCCTCAACACCAAGGGCGAGGCGGCGCCCGACATGGGCGCGCACGGCCCGCACTTCACCGGCATCCATCATTTCGGCTTTGAGGTCGACGATCTGGGCGAGGCCGGCCGCAAGATCGAGGACGCGCACGGCCAGCGGCTGACCGCGAAAGAGGTCAGCGACGCCGAAATGCGGGACGGCGTGCACAGCAATTTCGAGCAGAAATGGTCGGGCCCCGACGGCGTCGTCTTTGACGTCTCGCACACCGGCTGGGAAGGCACGCACGAGGAGGCGGCGATAAACTCAAACCGCATTCCCGGCGCAAGCCGGGACCCATTTGTACGCGCCCGAGACGGCTGACGGATGGGTCCCGGCTTGCGCCGGGAATGCGGAATTTAGGGACGTGAACGGGAGGAGACGGGCGATGGCGGGCAATTTCACGATTCTGGCCGGGACGGTTGGCACCGGAGTGTGGCTGAGCCCCGATGGCGGCGAGAGCTGGAAGCGCGCCGGCGGCGATCTGTGGAACGAGAGCCGGGTGTACGGGCTCACCGTGCACCCGCACGAGCCGCGCACGGTCTTTGCCGGCGCCAATGACGGCGTCTATAAAAGCCGCGACGGCGGGATGACTTTCGCGCGGCTCGACTCGCCGATGAACGAGCTCGATGTCTGGCGCATCGCGGTCGACCCGGTCGACCCCGACATCATCTTCGCCGGGACGCGGCCTGCGGCGCTGTTCCGCTCGGTGGACGGCGGCGCCCACTGGCAGAAACTCGAAGCCGAGATCGCCGAGGAATGCGCCAACGTGCGGATCCCGCGCGTGACGGCGCTGACCGTCGATCCGTCCGACCACCGGGTGGTCTGGGCCGGGCTCGAGGTCGACGGCGTCTTGCGCAGCACCGATGGCGGCGACAGCTGGGCGCGCATCCCGACTTCCGGCATCCCCGACCCCGACATCCACGACATCGCGGTCGCGGTCAACGGCAAGACGACCGTATTGACCAGCACGCCGCGCGAAATCTTCGCCAGCGGCGATCGCGGCGCGAGCTGGTATCCGCTGATGGTGCGCGAGCAGTTCAAGCTCGGCTATTGCCGCCATCTGGCGCAGAAGGCCGACGACCCGGCGACGCTCTTTGTCGCGACCGGCAACGGCGCCGCCGGCGACAAGGGCGCGATCCAGCGCTCGACCAATGGCGGCAAGAGCTGGCAGGTCGCGACCCTGCCCGACGAACCCAATTCGCCGATCTGGCAGTTCGCGACGCACGGCGCCGATTCCGGCCTCGTGCTGGCGTGCAGCCATTACGGCGAAATCTACGCCAGCCGCGACGCCGGCGAGCGCTGGGGCAAGCTGCCGCGCGAGTTCACCGAGATCCGCGGCCTCGCGTGGGTCCCGAACTGACGCGGCTCAGACCGCGAGAAAGCCGCCGTCGACGTAAAGCTCGGCGCCGGTGATATAGGAGGCGTCGTCGGAAGCGAGGAAGAGGACCGCGTTGGCGACCTCGTGCGCCTCGCCCGCGCGGCCTAACGGCACCGACGTCTCGATCCACCGCGCGCGCAGCGCCGGGTCGGCGGTGCGGCCCGACGTGCGCATCGGCGGCATCAGGCCCGGATGCACCGAATTGACCCGGATGTTGTCGCGCCCGTGCTGCACCGCGGCGGCCTTCGTCAGCGTGCGCACCGCGCCTTTCGAGGCGTTGTACGCGACGTGGATGCCGCGCTGGCCGGTGACCCCCGAGATCGACGAGATGTTGACGATCGAGCCGCCGCCGGCCTGTTTCATCAGCGGGATCGCGTGCTTCATGCCGAGGAAGGTGCCGGTCGCGTTGACCGCCATGATCTTGTCCCAGGCCGCGCTGTCGAACAGGTCCTCGACCGCGCTGCCGCTGATCCCGGCGTCGTTGACGAGGATGTCGAGCCTGCCGTACGCCGCGACGGTGGCATCGACGGCGGCCCGCCACTCGGCGTCGCTGCTGACGTCGAGCCGCTGGAACATCGCCGCGCCATTGGCCCGGGTGATCTCGTCGACGATTTTTCGGCCCTCGTCCGCCAGCATGTCGGCGACCACGACCTTCGCCCCCTCGCGGGCGAAAATCCGCGCCATGCTGGCCCCCATCCCCGAAGCCCCGCCAGTAATTAGCGCAACCTTGTCCGCGAGCCGCATGACAATCCTCCTACACTCCGCTCGTAATTTTTAATCGTCATCCCCGGGCTTGTCCCGGGGATCCACGTGGATGGCCGGGACAAGCCCGGCCATGACTCGGATTAGGGCCTGCCAGGAGGTGGCAAATCGTTAGCGACCATGCGAATGAAGATTTCCTCGGCGATAATCTTTGTGGCGCGATCATACTCACTCCATGGAATTAAGCCGGCTCTCGCCAACTCATCCACGCCCATGCTGGCGACCTGAAGGCACCACATCATGTGCGGGTTATTGGCAACCTTCTGCCACCAAGCCTCCTTGTCCATCTCTAAACTCCCACCAGAATATCGCGCTGATCTGCGTCAGGCGCGCACCAGGGGCTTGTATTTGATGCGGTGGGGCTGGAGGGCTTCGGCGCCGAGGCGGCGGCGGCGGTCCGCTTCGTAATCGGCGTAATTGCCCTCGAACCACTCGACCTGGCTGTCGCCCTCGAAAGCGAGGATGTGGGTCGCGACGCGGTCGAGGAACCAGCGGTCGTGGGTGATGATGACGGCGCAGCCAGGAAAGTCGAGCAATGCCTCTTCGAGCGCGCGCAAGGTGTCGACGTCGAGGTCGTTGGTCGGCTCGTCGAGCAGCAGCAGGTTGGCGCCCTCCTTCAGCATTTTCGCCAGGTGCACCCGGTTGCGCTCGCCGCCCGACAGTTGCCCGACCTTTTTTTGCTGGTCGGTGCCGCGGAAGTTGAAGAGCGAGCAATAGGCCCGGCTGGCGATCTTGCGGCGGCCGAGGTCGATCTCGTCGGCCCCGCCGGAAATTTCCTGCCACACCGTGTTGTCGGCGCCGAGCGTATCGCGCGACTGGTCGACATAGCCGAGCTTGACCGTGTCGCCGATGCGGAAGCGGCCGCTATCGGGCTTTTCCTGCTCTGTCACCATGCGAAAGAGCGTCGTCTTGCCGGCGCCGTTCGGCCCGATCACCCCGACAATGCCGCCGGGCGGCAGGCGGAAGCTCAGTTCCTCGATCAGGAGATGGTTGCCGAAGCCTTTGCGCACGTGCTCGGCCTCGACCACCAGGTCGCCGAGCCGCGGCCCGGGCGGCAATACGATCTGCGCCGTCTCGGGCGCCTTCTCGCGGCTTTGCGCGACCAAGGCCTCGTAGGCCGAGACGCGCGCCTTCGATTTCGCCTGGCGGGCGCGCGGGCTTTGCCGCACCCATTCGAGTTCGCGCTCCAGGGTGCGCTGGCGCGCCTCTTCCTGGCGGCCCTCCTGCACCAGGCGCGCCTGCTTCTGTTCGAGCCAGCCGGTGTAATTGCCCTCGAAGGGGATGCCGTGGCCGCGGTCGAGTTCAAGGATCCAGCCCGCCACCTCGTCGAGGAAATAGCGGTCATGGGTGACCGTGACGACGGTGCCGGGATAGTCCTTGAGGAACCGCTGCAGCCACGCCACCGACTCGGCGTCGAGGTGGTTGGTCGGCTCGTCGAGCAACAACAGATCGGGGCGCTGCAGCAATAGCCGGCACAGCGCGACGCGGCGCCGCTCGCCGCCCGAGAGCGTCGCGACCGAGGCTTCGCCCGGCGGGCAGCGCAGCGCGTCCATCGCGATCTCGACCGTGCGGTCGAGGTCCCAGGCGTCGGCGTGGTCGATCTTTTCCTGCAACTCGCCCTGTTCGGCGATGAGGGCATCCATCTCCTCGGGCGACAATTCCTCGCCGAAACGGGCGTTGACCGCCTCGAAGCGGTCGAGCAGGGCCTTGGTCTCGGCCAGCCCCTCCATGACATTGCCGGCGACGTCCTTCGCCGCATCGAGCGCCGGCTCCTGCGGCAGAAACCCCACCTTGACGCCTTCCGCCGCCCACGCCTCGCCGGAAAATTCCGTTTCCTCGCCGGCCATGATGCGCAACAGGGTCGATTTGCCGGCGCCGTTGAGCCCGAGCACCCCGATCTTGGCGCCCGGCAGGAACGACAGCCAGATGTCGCGCAACACCTCGCGCCCGCCGGGATAATTCTTGCCCAATCCCTTCATCACATAGATGTACTGGTAGGCTGGCATCGGGCTATTTTCGCGGGCTGTGGCGGTGGGTGCGAGGTAGAGATCGGCACCCGGCGCGTCAAGGCCGTTATCGAAATCGAGGGGAGTGAGGGAAAATGCTGTTTACCTGCCGACCGCCCGGCGCGCGCATCCCGGGGCGTTTTCCGGGGCCGGCGCATGCCCGCGGCAAATGGTTCACCCTCGACATCCACTGCCACGTGCGCAGCGCCAAGGCGGCCGAACTGGCCGAGAGCCACGACGAGGTGACGCGCTGGTTTCTCGAAAAGGCGGCGAACGACAAGAGCCAGGCGATCAACCGCGGCAACTCCCAGCGCACCCAGTTCCAGGGCCATTCGGCCGAGCAGCGCATCGCCGACATGGACCACATGGGGATCGACATCCAGGCGATCTCGCCGGCGCCGCGGCAGACCTATTACGGCGCCGAGCCCGATCTCGGGCGCGAGCTGGCGCGCCTCCAGAACGACGAGATCGCCGAGATCTGCGGGCGCTACCCCGACCGCTTCATCGGCCTCGGCACGGTGCCGCTGCAGGCGCCGGAGCTCGCGATCGCCGAATTGGAACGGCTGCACAAATCGCTCGGGTTCCGCGGCATCGAGATCATGACGCATGTCGCCGGCGAGGATCTGTCCGAGCCGCGCTTCCGCAAGATCTGGGCCCGCATCGAGGAATTGGGATTGCTCGTCTTCATGCATCCCGACGGCTTCACCGAGGCGCGCCGGTTCAACGAGCATTATTTCGCCAACGTGATCGGCAACCCGCTCGATTCAACGGTCGCGGTGCATCACCTGATCTTCGGCGGCGTGCTGCAGGACCACCCCAACCTGAAGATCGTCGTGGCGCATGGCGGCGGCTACTTGCCGGCCTATTCCGGGCGGATCGACCACGCCGCTTCGGCCCGCCCCGACACCTGCGAGCATCTGCGCCACATGCCGACGACCTACCTGAAGCGGCTGCATTTCGACGCGCTCGTTTATACCCACCACCAGCTGCAATACCTCGTCGACCAGTATGGCGCCGACCATATCCTCGTTGGCACCGACTATCCGGCCGACATGGGCGAAGTTGACCCGATCGGCTTTATCGAGGGCTGCCCCGGCCTCGACGATGTCGAGCGCCGCGCCATCCTCGGCCGCAACGCCGCCCGCCTCCTCAACCTGGAAATGCCGACCAAGCCCGGCTGACCGACCCGCCCGGCCGCCGCCGATGAGACTGAAACGCCCGGTCACCCCCGCGCAAGCGGGGGTCCAGAGCTGGCGACGGTTGGTTGCCCCTGGATTCCCGCGTGCGCGGGAATGACGATTGAACCCTAGCCGCCGAAGGCGGCGATGCCGGTTTGGGCGCGCCCGAGGATCAGGGCGTGGATGTCGTGGGTGCCCTCGTAGGTGTTGACGGTTTCGAGGTTCATGACATGGCGGATGACGTGGAATTCGTCGTGGATGCCGTTGCCGCCATGCATGTCGCGGGCGAGGCGGGCGACCTCCAAAGCCTTGCCGCAATTGTTGCGCTTCAGCATTGAGATCGCCTCGGCCGGGCAGCGGTTTGCGTCCTTCAGGCGGCCCAGCCGCAGGCAGGCGGTCAGCCCGAGGGTAATCTCGGTCTGCATGTCGACGAGCTTTTTCTGGATCAGCTGGTTGGCGGCGAGCGGCCGGCCGAACTGCTTGCGCTCCAGCGTGTAATTGCGCGCCGCGTGCCAGCAGAATTCGGCCGCGCCCAGCGCCCCCCAGGCGATGCCGTAGCGCGCCCCGTTGAGGCAGGAGAAGGGGCCGCGCAGCCCGCTGACCCCGGGCAGCAGGTTTTCCTCCGGCACGAACACGTCGTCCATCACGATTTCGCCGGTCGCCGAGGCGCGCAGGCTGAACTTGCCGTGGATCTTCGGCGCCGTGAGCCCCTGCATGCCCTTTTCCAGGATGAAGCCGCGGATGATTCCGTCCTCGGTCTTGGCCCACACGACGAAGACATCGGCGATCGGCGCGTTGGTGATCCACATCTTGGCGCCGTTGAGGCGGTAGCCGCCGGGCACCGCCTTGGCGCGGGTTTCCATGCTGCCGGGGTCGGAGCCGTGGTTGGGCTCGGTCAGCCCGAAGCAGCCGACCCATTCGCCGCTCGCCAGCTTCGGCAGGTATTTCCGGCGCTGTTCCTCGCTGCCGAAATCCCAGATCGGGTACATGACGAGGCTCGACTGCACGCTCATTGCCGAACGGTAGCCGCTGTCGACGCGCTCGACCTCGCGCGCAATCAGGCCATAGGAGACGTAATTGGCGCCGGCGCAGCCATAGCCCTCGATGGTCGAGCCGAGAAAGCCCAATTCGCCCATCTCGTTCATGATCTCGCGGTCGAAGCGCTCCTCGCGGTTGGCGGTCAAGACCCGCGGCATCAGCTTGTCCTGGCAATAGGCGCGGGCGCTGTCGCGCACCAGGCGCTCGTCCTCGCTCAGTTCATCGTCGAAAAACAGCGGGTCGGCCCAGTCGAACGCGGCGGGCTGGTCGTGTCTGTCGCTACCGCTCATGGCAATCCTCGGGAGTTCGACATCCGCTATAATAACGCTTGTCCGCGCGGCGCGAGCGTTTTGCCCGACCGGGTGCTGCCACGAAAAAGGGCGCCGCGGGGCGCCCTTTCCGGCGGGCTCGGCGAGCCGCGCTATTTCTTGGCGGCGCCACGGCCGGAACTGCGCCCGGTGCCGCGGCCGAGGCCGATTTTCTTGGCGAATTCGGAGCGCTGCTCGGCGTATTTCGGCGCCACCATCGGATAATCCGGCGCCAGGCCCCACTTCGCGCGGTATTCGTCGGGCGTCATCGCGTAGGTCGAGCGCAGATGCCGCTTCAGCATCTTCAGCCGTTTGCCGTCCTCCAGGCAGATCAAATATTCGGCGGTGACCGATTTGCGGATCGGCACGGCCGGCTTCTGCGGCTCGGCCGGCGCTTCCGCCAACTGTCCTTCAAGGCCGCGCAGCGAATTGTAGACCGCCTGAATAACATCGGCGAGCTGCCCGGTCGGCAGACTGTTGTTGCTGACATAGGCCGAGACGACCTCGGCGGTCATCCGCAACAGTTCTTCTTCGGCCATCTTGGGCGCCGCCGCTTCTGCCATGTTCTCCCCCAATCATGCTTTGCGCTGATCGAATGGCCACAATCGCAGATCGATTTGTTCCTGTCAACCAAAACTCCCGGGTGAGAACAGTAATGGGCAACAGCCGGCCCGGCCACGACTTGCCCGCGCCCAAAGTTTTGCGCCGCCCGCCTTTGTATGCGCCGGCTTGCGGCAGCTTCTAATCAATTGTTTCAGCTTTTCATTGATGTTTTCCCGGGCGCGCGGCGGGGCGATGCGGCCCCGGCGGCCTTGTCGTCGGCGTGACGCGATGTCTGGTAGGCGGCTGACATCGCCACCCGAGATATGGTAGATGTGACCCGGCGGCACGCCGCCGCGCTCGCTTCCCCCTCGCGCATGAGGTGCTGTCCTGGCGATCTCTACTGCTTTGCCGTTGTCGGCCGCGCCGGCGCCCGGCTTCTTTGACGACACTCTGGCCGATTGCGACCCGGAACTGGCCGCCGCGATCGCCGGCGAACTGCACCGCCAGCAAAGCCAAATCGAGCTGATCGCCAGCGAAAACATCGTCTCGCGCGCGGTCCTCGAGGCGCAGGGCTCGGTGCTGACCAACAAATACGCCGAAGGCTATCCCGGGCGGCGCTATTACGGCGGCTGCGAGTTTGTCGACGTCGCCGAGCGGCTGGCGATCGCCCGCGCCAAGGAGTTGTTTCACTGCGGCTTCGCCAATGTGCAGCCGCATGCCGGGGCGCCGGCCAACGAGGCGGTCTATCTCGCGCTGCTCAAGCCCGGCGACGCCATTCTGGGCATGTCGCTGGCGGCCGGCGGCCACCTGACGCACGGCGCGCCGCCCAACATCTCGGGCAAGTGGTTTCATGCCCACACCTACGGGGTGCGCGCCGAGGACGGGCGGATCGACTTCGCCGAGGTCGAGCGCCAGGCCGAGACGCAGCGGCCGAAACTGATCATCGCCGGCGGCAGCGCCTATGCGCGGATCATCGATTTCGCGCGGTTCCGCGAGATCGCCGACCGGGTCGGCGCCTATCTGATGGTCGACATGGCGCATTTCGCCGGGCTCGTCGCGGGCGGGGCGCATCCGAGCCCCTTGCCGCATGCCCACGTCGTCACGACGACGACCCACAAGACGCTGCGCGGCCCGCGCGGCGGGATGATCCTGACCAACGACGCGGAGATCGCCAAGCGCATCGACTCGGCGATCTTCCCGGGCCTCCAGGGCGGCCCCTTGATGCATGTCATCGCGGCCAAGGCGGTGGCGCTCGGCGAAGCCCTGCAGCCGAGCTTCGCGGCCTACGCGCGGGCCGTCGTCGCCAACGCGCAGACGCTGGCCGCGACGCTCGCGGCGCAGGGCCTCGCGATCGTCTCCGGCGGCACCGACACGCATCTCATGCTGGTCGATCTGCGCCCGATGGGGCTCACCGGCCGCGACGCCGAACAGGCATTGGAGCGCGCCGGCATCACCTGCAACAAAAACGGCATCCCCTTCGACCCGCAGCGCCCGACCATTACTTCGGGCATCCGCCTCGGCTCGCCGGCGGCGACGACGCGCGGCTTTGGCGTCGCCGAATTCCGCCAGATCGGCGAGTGGATCGCCGAAGTGCTGCGCGGCCTGGCGAAGGCGCCGGACGCAAATGCCCAGACCGAGGCGCAGGTGCGCGCGGCGGTAGCGGCGCTGTGCGCCCGCTTCCCGATTTATTCTGGCCCGATCTACCCTGGCCCGATCTAGACGGAGGACGACATGCGTTGCCCGTTCTGCGGCGCCGATGACACCCAGGTCAAGGATTCGCGGCCGACCGACGATCGCGGCGCGATCCGCCGGCGGCGCTTTTGCGCCAATTGCGCGGCGCGCTTCACGACCTTCGAGCGGGTGCAGCTGCGCGAACTGACCGTATTGAAAAAGAACAACCAGCGCGAGCCGTTCGACCGCGACAAGCTGGCGCGCTCGATCTATGTCGCGCTGCGCAAGCGGCCCGTTGAGCCCGAGCGGGTCGAGCGCATCATCAATTCGCTGGTGCGCCAGCTCGAAAGCTCGGGCGAGACCGAGATTCCCAGCGACATGGTCGGCGAACTGGTGATGGAGGCGCTCGCCAGCCTCGACCAGGTCGCCTATATCCGGTTCGCCTCGGTCTACCGCAATTTCCGCGAGGCCAAGGATTTCGGCGAGTTCGTCGGCCGCATCGCCGCCGACGGCGACTGACCCGGTTCGTTTCACCGTCATTGCGAGGAGCGGAGCGACGAAGCAATCTCGTCCCGAGCGTATTCAGCTCCATGAGATTGCTTCGCTTCGCTCGCAATGACAGCAGCCTCTATTGATCTGATGGCGATGCGGGGGGCGCTCTCGCTGGCGCGGCGCGGGCTCGGCAATGTGTGGCCGAACCCGGCGGTGGGTTGCGTCATCGTTCGCGACGGGCGGGTCGTCGGGCGCGGCTGGACACAGCCGGGCGGCCGGCCGCATGCCGAAGCCGAGGCGCTGGCCCGCGCCGGCGAGGGCGCGCGGGGCGCTACCGCCTACGTCACGCTCGAACCGTGCTGCCATTGGGGCAAGACGCCGCCCTGCGCCGACGCGCTGATCGCGGCCGGGGTGCGCCGCGTCGTCGTCGCGGTCGAGGATCCCGATCCGCGGGTCGCCGGCGGCGGCATCGCGCGCCTGCGCGAGGCCGGGCTCGCGGTCGAAACGGGCCTCTGCGAAGCCGAAGCCGCCGAACTCAACGCCGGCTTTTTCATGCGGGTGCGGCTGGGACGCCCGCTGGTGACGCTGAAGCTCGCGACCTCGCTCGACGGCCGCATCGCGACCGCCAGCGGCGAGAGCCGCTGGATCACCGGCGCCGCGTCGCGCGAGCGGGCGCACCTGCTGCGCGCGATGCATGACGCGGTGCTCGTCGGCACCGGCACGGCGATCGCCGACGACCCCGAGCTGACCTGCCGCCTGCCGGGGCTCGCGGGTCGCTCGCCGCTGCGCATCGTCCTCGACCGCCAGCTGCGCATCCCCTCCGCCTCGCGCCTCTTCACCACCGCGCGCGACGTGCCGACCTGGGTGCTGACCCCGGCTACGGCTGACGCCGCCCGCCAGCAGGCGTTGCGGGATTCCGGGGTCGAAATCGTCGCGGTCGAGCTCGACGCGGCGGGCGACATCGATCTGGCTGCGGCGCTCGGGCGGCTCGCCGAGCGCGGCCTGACGCGGCTCCTGGTCGAGGGCGGCGGCCGGCTCGCCGCCGCGCTGCTGCGAAGCGGGCTGGTCGACCGCCTCCTATGGTTTCACGCGCCGCTGCTGCTTGGCGGCGACGCGGTCCCGGCGATCGCCGCGCTCGGCCTCGATGCCCTCGCCGACGCGCCCGCCTTCGAGCCGCTCGCCAGCGAACGGCTGGGCGACGACGCGCTGTCGACCTTCCGCCGGCGGCCCTAGCCGCCAGCGGCGATCGTGCCGGGCCCGCCGCCGCCCCCGGGGCATGCGCGAAACGCGCTGGCCAATCGCCCGCGAGGCCCCTAGCCTAGGGGCATGTTCACCGGGATCATCACCGATGTTGGGCGGGTGCGCCGGCTGAGCCGCGAGGAGGGGGCGGGCGGCGGCCTGGCGCTGACGATCGCCACCGCCTACGCCAGCGCCGACATCGCGTTGGGCGCCTCGATCGCCTGCTCGGGGGTGTGCCTGACCGTCACCAGGGTCGAGGCGGGCGCTTTTTCGGCCGACGCCTCGGCCGAGACGCTGGCATGCTCGACGCTGGGCGATTGGACCGAGGGCACCCAAGTCAACCTCGAACGCGCGCTGCGGGCCGGCGACGAATTGGGCGGCCACATCGTCTCGGGCCATGTCGACGGCGTCGCCGAACTCGTCGAGCGCCGCCCGGAAGGCGAGTCGGTGCGGCTCGTCATCGCGGCGCCGGCGGCGCTGATGCCGTTGATCGCGACCAAGGGGTCGGTCGCGCTCGACGGCGTCAGCCTGACCGTCAACGAGATCGCGGGCGACCGTTTCGGGGTCAACCTCATTCCCTATACGCTGTTTCACACCGCCTTCAGCGCGGCGCGTCCCGGCCAGCGGATGAACCTCGAAATCGACCCCTTGGCGCGCTATGTCGCCCGACTGCTGGCGACCGGCGCGGCCAGCCCGCAGGGGGGCGCGTCATGACGCGGCCGCCGCATCTGCTGCTGATCGAGGCGCCCTATTACCGGCACCTCGCGGCGCTGCTGCGCGAGGGCGCCGAGCGCGCGGTCGCCGCGGCCGGCGCGACCTGCGAGGTCGTCGCGGTGCCGGGCGCCTTCGAGATCCCGCCGGCGATCGCGCTGGCGGCCAAGGCGGCCGAGCGCTTCGACGGCTATGTCGCGCTGGGCTGCGTCATTCGCGGCGAGACAACGCATTACGACCATATCTGCGCCGAGACCGCGCGCTCGCTGCAGGACCTCGCGGTGCGCGACGGCCTCGCCATCGGCTACGGCATCCTGACCGTCGAGAACGAGGCGCAGGCCCTGGTGCGCGCCGCGGTCGACGGCCGCGACAAGGGCGGCGAGGCGACCCGCGCCTGCCTCGCGCTCGTCGAGCTGCGGCGGCGCTTCCAGGGCAGCGAACAATGAACCCGGCCCCGGAAGCCGAGGGCGCCCCGCGCCATGGCGGCGGCGCGCGGCGGCGCAGCAATGCCCGGCTCGGCGCGGTGCAGGCGCTCTACCAGCTGGAGCTCAACCCGGGGCTCGGGGCCGAGGGGGTGATCCGCGAATTCGTCCGCCACCGGCTCGGCCGCGAGATCGACGGCGACGTCTACGGCGAAGCCGACGAGGCCCTCTTCGCCGAGCTCGTGCGCGGCGTCGCCGGCGACCGCGAGCGGCTCGACGAGACGCTCTCGGCGGCGCTCAGCGAGGAGTGGCCGCTTTCCCGCCTCGAAACCCTGCTGCGGCTGATCCTCGAAGCGGGCGCCTTCGAACTGGTGCACCGGCCCGACATCCCGCCGCGCGTCACGCTCAGCGAATATATCGCGATCGCCTACGCCTTCTTCGACGGCAAGGAGCCGGGCCTCGCCAATGGCGTGCTCGACCGGCTCGCCCGCGCCCTGCGCGGCGCCGATTTGTAGGCCCCGCCGAACGCTGGCGCGCCCGGGCGAAGCGGCGATCCTGCGGTTGCCTCAAAATTAGTCTTCTGGCATGGTGCCGCTGCCCTGACCAACCCCCGCGGGCGCGGGGCGAGGGCGTTTGTCCCCGATCGTCGCGAAGGAACTGACCGATGGCGCCAGCCTACATTCTTGTCATTGCCTGCGGCTTGCTGGCGCTGGCCTATGGCGTGCTGACCAGCCGCAGCGTCTTGGCGGCCAACGCCGGCAACGCCCGCATGCAGGAGATTTCGGGCGCGGTGCAGGTCGGCGCCAGCGCTTATCTCAACCGGCAATACCGCACGATCGCGATCGTCGGCGTCGTGATCCTGATCATCCTCGGCGTCACTCTCGGGAAGTGGGTGGCGCTCGGCTACCTGATCGGATCGGTGTTGTCCGGCGCGACCGGCTATATCGGGATGAACGTCTCGGTGCGGGCCAACGTGCGCACCGCCCAGGCGGCCCGCAGCGGGCTCGCCGCCGGGCTCGACATCGCGTTCAAGGCCGGCGCGGTGACGGGCATGCTGGTGGTCGGCCTCGGCCTCCTCGGCGCCGGCTGCTATTACTTCATCCTGCGCGGCATCTTTCCCGGCGACGATCTGCGCCCGGTCTTGGAGCCGATGGTGGCGCTCGGCTTCGGCGCCTCGCTGATCTCGATCTTCGCTCGATTGGGCGGCGGCATCTTCACCAAGGGCGCCGATGTCGGGGCCGACCTCGTCGGAAAGGTCGAGGCCGGCATCCCCGAGGACGATCCGCGCAACCCCGCGGTCATCGCCGACAATGTCGGCGACAATGTCGGCGACTGCGCCGGGATGGCGGCTGACCTCTTCGAGACCTACGTCGTGACGATCGTCGCGACGATGCTGTTGGCCGCGATCTTTTTCGCCCCGCCGTTGCGCGACAAGCTCCTCGTCATGCCGCTGGCGATCGGCGCGGTGTGCATCGTGACTTCGGTCATCGGCACCTATTTCGTCCGGCTCGGCGCCGATAACGGCATCATGCGGGCGCTCTACAAGGGGCTGATCGCGACCGGCGTGCTGTCGGTATTGGCGATCGCGCTCGTGATCCATCTGCTGGTCGGGCTCGCCGACCCGCTGGCGGTGGTCGGCGGCGCGACGATAAACGGCACCCGCCTTTTGTGGTGCGCGGTCGTCGGCCTGGCGGTGACCGGCGCGATCGTGTGGATCACCGAATTCTACACCGCGACCGAATACCGCCCGGTGCGCAGCATCGCGCTGTCGTCGACCACCGGCCACGGCACCAACGTGATCCAGGGCTTGGCGGTATCGATGGAGGCGACCGCGCTGCCGGTCATCGTGATCTGCGTCGGCATCGTCGCGTCCTTTATCCTGGCCGGTCTCTTCGGCATCGCGATCGCCGCGACGACGATGCTGGCCCTGGCCGGCATGATCGTCGCGCTCGACGCCTATGGCCCGGTGACCGACAACGCCGGCGGCATCGCCGAGATGGCCGACCTGCCCCCGGAGGTGCGCCGCACCACCGACGCGCTCGACGCGGTCGGCAACACCACCAAGGCGGTGACCAAGGGCTACGCGATCGGCTCCGCCGCGCTTGCCTCGCTCGTCCTCTTCGCCGCCTACACCGAGGATCTGAAGCATTATTTCCCGAAGCTCGATGTGCATTTCACGCTGCAGGACCCCTACGTCGTGATCGGCCTCTTCATCGGCGGCCTCCTGCCCTATCTCTTCGGCTCGCTCGGCATGCAGGCGGTCGGCCGCTCGGCCGGCGCGATCGTCGTCGAGGTGCGCCGCCAATTCCGCGAAATCCCTGGCATCATGGAAGGCACCGCCAAGCCCGATTACAGCCTCGCCGTCGATCTGCTGACCAAGGCGGCGATCCGCGAGATGATCGTCCCCTCGCTCCTGCCGGTGCTGGCGCCGATCGTGCTGTGGGCGATCGTCGCCGCGATCGCCGGACTGGCCGCCGGGTTTGCCTCGCTCGGCGCGATGCTGCTCGGCACGATCGTCACCGGGCTCTTTGTCGCGATCTCGATGACTTCCGGCGGCGGCGCCTGGGACAACGCCAAGAAATACATCGAGGAGGGCCACCACGGCGGCAAGGGCTCGGAGGCGCACAAGGCCGCCGTCACCGGCGACACGGTCGGCGACCCCTACAAGGACACTGCGGGCCCGGCGGTCAACCCGATGATCAAGATCACCAACATCGTCGCCCTCCTGCTCCTGGCGATCCTCGGCCGCTGGATCGGCGGCTGAGCCGCCTCGGCATCGCCGTTATTGAGGCTGTCATTGCGAGGAGCGGCGCGACGAAGCAATCCGGTGGGCTCGCAATGACGAAGCATCGAGCGAGGAACCGGGAACGATCGCGCGAATTCTGTGTTAACCAATTGGGAGAAGTGTGTGGTTGCTTGATTCGACCGGCCGCGCCGCCCAGCACTCGGCCCGAAGCCGCGCGCGCCTCGACTAAAAAGCGCTAGGAAAAAGCTGTTCGGCGACAACGCGTTGCGCCTCTGCCCGCGCCTCTGCGGCTAGAGTGTCGGGAGTTTCCCCGACTGACAAATGATGAAAGGCGAGGCGATGATGACCGAACGGGGCGCACCGCGATGGATCTGAAGCGAGGCTTGACGCGGCTTGCCATCGCCGCCGTGACGATGTGGTTCATCTTCTGGACCGTCGCCTACGTGATGCATCCCTATTCGTCGCTGACGCCGGAGCCGGCGACCTTTCTGATCCGCCTGATGGCGTGGAAGGTCATCGCGCCGTGTACTGTCGCGATCGTTTTGTTCGGCACCTGGATTGGGCTGGGGTTGCGGGCGAGAATGGGACCCCCGATGATGCGGGGGTGACGACCGGGCGACGGACCGGGGCGGGGGGACGCATGAAATACGACCTCTTGATCCAGCACGGCGAGGTCCTCGACCCCGGCGCCGGCCTCAAGGGCATGCTCGATGTCGGCGTCGCCGGCGGCAAGATCGTCGAGGTCGCGCCGTCGCTCGCCGCGAACGAGGCGCACCGCACCATCAGCGCGCGCGGCCTCTACGTCACGCCGGGCCTGATCGACATCCACGCCCACGTCTTCGTCAACGCGCACGACATGGGCGGCCACACCGACCGCTTCTGCCGGGCGAGCGGCGTCACCACCTTGTGCGACGCCGGCAGCGCCGGCTCGGCGACCTTCGCCGGGCTGCGCCATGTGCTCGACCATCAGGTCAAAACGCGGGTGCGCGCCTTTGTCAATCTGTCGGCGATCGGCATCGTCGGCACCTCGCGCGGCGGCGAGCTGTCGCATTTCCCCTATGCCGACCCCGAGGGCTGCGCCCGGACGATCGCCGAGAACCCGGACCTGGCGATCGGCGTCAAACTGCGCTACGGCCCCGGCATCGTCTGGGAATACACCACGGCGCCCGTCAAGCTGGCGCGCCAGACCGCGGCGATGGCCGGGGTGCCCTTGATGATCCACATCACCGATTCGCCGATACCGCTCCCCGACATCCTCGCCGAGATGATCCCCGGCGACATCGTCACCCACTGCTACCACGGCCGCGCCCACGGCATCATGGGCCAGGAAAAGCAGTTGTTGTTGAAGGAGGTGGTCGAGGCGCAGCGCCACGGCATCGTCTTCGACTGCGCCCACGGGCGCAACCATTTCAGCTTTGCGATGATCGAGAAGGCGCTCGACCAGGGCTTTCTGCCGGACACGATCTCGACCGATTTGACCTTTACCAGCGCGACGCAAGGTCCGGTGTGGGACCTCGCGACGACGATGTCGAAGCTGCTCTATTTCGGCATGTCGCTCGACGATCTGATCGCGCGCGCGACCGCCGCGCCGGCCCGCATCATGGGGGTCGCCGGCACCGTCGGCACATTGAAGCCGGGCGCCAACGCCGACATCGCGCTGCTCGAACGCCGCAACGGCAATTTCGCGATGACCGACAGCGACGGCCAGACCGTCACCGCGAAGGAACGCCTCCTCGCCCGCATGACGCTGAAGGACGGCCGCGTCACCTACGAGCGGCCGCCCGACTGATCAGGTGCTAGCGCCAGCGCCGGTAGCCGTAATAGCCGCCGCCGCCAAACAAAAAGAACAGCACGAGGATGATCAGCAAGAGTTCCATAACCGTCTCCACCGTGTAAATTGTAGGACCGTAGGGGAAAGATGTGACTGGTGTCATAATAATGCTAACCTCGGAATCTACCTAGATACCGAATCCGTCAAGGATAGGCTTGGGCCGACTTGGGTGAATTAGCGCGATGAACTCGGGCGTCGGCCGGGTGTGGCCGGCGGCGCTGGCCGCGCTGGCGGGCAGCACAATGGTCGGCACGATGCCGCTGGTCGCGCGCCGGCTCTACGCCGACGGGCTCGGCGCGCCATCGATGCTGTTCTGGCGCTACGTTCTGGCGCTGGTGGCGCTGGCGGTCGCGGCCCGCGCGCTGCGCCTCGATTTGCGGCAGGCGGCGCGCGCCGGCGTCTGGCGCATCGTGCTGGTCGGCGCGACGCTGGGCACCGCCCAGACGCTGTGCTTCTGGGAGAGCCTCAAGTGGCTGGAGACCAGCATCGCGGTCCTCCTCTTCTATACCTACCCGGCGCTGACGCTGATTATCGACCGGCTGGTTTTCAAGCGGCCGATCCGCCGGCGCGCGGTGTTCTGCATCGCGGTCATCCTGGTGGGCGCCGGGCTGATCACCGCGCCGGGCTTGCGCGGCGGCACGATCGACTGGCGCGGCCTCGCCTGGGCGGTGCCGTCGCCGATCGTCTACGCGTGCTATCTGGCGATCAACGCCCGGCTGTTGCGCCACCACCCGCCGCTCGTTGGCGCCGGCGCCCTCTTCCTCGGGATGGCGTTGAGCTTTGCCGCGGCGGCGCTCTTTCTCGGGCTCGAGGTGCCGGCGAGCGCGACGGGGTGGCTCCTCGTGCTGTTCATCGCGCTCGGCCCCGGCGCGCTGACCATGACGCTGTTTTCCTATAGCGTGACGCGCCTCGGGGCGAGCGGGTTTGCGGTCCTCGCCAACGCCGAACTGGTCACCGTGGTCCTCCTCGGCACCCTGGTATTGGGCGAGCGGATGACCCCGGGCCGCGCCCTAGGCGGCGCCCTGATCGTCGCCGGCATCCTGACGCACGCGCTGGCGCGCCAGCCGGCGGCGCTGGCGGCCCCCACCCTCCCACGCCTGCGGCGCGGGTCCCTCCCTCCCCCGCTTGCGGGGGAGGGGCATTAGACGAGCGGGGGAAGGATTCGGCGGCGGTGTGCTTCTCCCTCCCCCGCAAGCGGGGGAGGGCAGGGGTGGGGGTTTGTCGCCGCGAAATTCCTAGGCCGCCTTGAGGAGGCTCCGGAGGACGTATTGCAGGATGCCGCCGTGGCGGAAGTATTCGACCTCGTCGAGCGTGTCGATGCGGCAGATCACCGGCTCCTCGCGCACCCCGGCTTCGTCGTGGATGCGTAGCGTGAGGTTCATCCGCGGCTTCAACCCCGCTTCGACCCCGACGACGTCGAGCGTCTCGGCGCCGGTCAATTTCAGGCTCTGCCGGCTGACACCCTCGCGGAATTGCAGCGGCAACACCCCCATGCCGACCAAATTCGAGCGGTGGATGCGCTCGAAGCTCTCGACGATGACCGCCTTCACCCCCAATAACAGGGTGCCCTTGGCGGCCCAGTCGCGCGACGAGCCGGTGCCGTATTCCTTGCCGCCGAAGATGACGAGCGGCACGCCGCGCTTCTTATATTCCATCGCCGCGTCGTAGATCGCCATGACCGTGCCGTCCGGCATCAATTTCGTCATGCCGCCCTCGACCCCGGGCACCATCTCGTTCCTGATGCGGATATTGGCGAAGGTGCCGCGCATCATCACGTTGTGGTTGCCGCGCCGCGCGCCGTAGGTGTTGAACTCCGAGGGGCGCACCTGGTAGCTGATCAAATATTCGCCGGCCGGGCCGTCCGTTTTGATGCTGCCGGCCGGGGAGATGTGGTCGGTGGTGATGCTGTCGCCGAAGATCGCCAGCTCGCGCGCGCCCTTGACGTCGCTGAGCGCCCCCGGCTCCCGCGGCATGTTCTCGAAATAGGGCGGCAATGCGAGATAGGTCGAGCGGTCGGCGAAATCGTAGGTCAGGCCCCCGGTCGACGGCACCGCGCGCCACTCGGGCGGCCCCTCGAAGACATTGCCGTAGCGCTGCGCGAAGGCTTCGCGGGTGACCGCGCTGGCGACCGTATCGGCGACTTCCTGGTTAGAGGGCCAGATGTCCTTGAGGTAGACCGGCTTGCCGTCGCTCCCTTCGCCGAGCGGCTCGCTGACGAGGTTCTGCCGCACCGAGCCCGCCAGCGCGTAGGCGACGACGAGCGGCGGCGAGGCGAGATAGTTGGCGCGCACCTGCGCGTGGATGCGGCCCTCGAAATTGCGGTTGCCCGAGAGGACCGCCGTCACCGCGAGGTCGCCCTCGTCGATCGCCTCCGAAACCGGCTCGGGCAGCGGCCCCGAATTGCCGATGCAGGTGGTGCAGCCGTAGCCGACCAGGTCGAAGCCGAGCTTGTCGAGATATTGCTGCAGGCCCGCCTTGGCGTAGTAATCGCTGACCACCTGGCTGCCCGGCGCGAGGCTGGTCTTGACCCACGGCTTGACCTTGAGGCCCTTCTCGACCGCCTTCTTTGCGAGGAGGCCGGCGCCAAGCATTACGCTGGGGTTGGAGGTATTGGTGCAGCTGGTGATCGCGGCGATCACCACGTCGCCGTCGCCGAGGTCGTAATTCTCGCCCGGCACGGGGACGCGCTGCGGCTTCGCCCGGCCGGCCAGCCGGGTCAGCTCGCCGTCGAACGCCGCCGCGACGCCGGACAACGCGACGCGGTCCTGCGGCCGGCGCGGGCCCGCCAGTGACGGCTCGACGCTGGCGAGGTCGAGCTCCAACAGGTCGGTGAACGCCGGATCGGGGGTGTTGGCATCGCGCCACAGGCCTTGCGCCTTGGCATAGGCCTCGACGAGCTTGACCCGCGCCGGGTCGCGCGCGGTCAGCGTCAGATAGCGGATCGTCTCGGCGTCGATCGGGAAAAAGCCGCAGGTCGCGCCATATTCCGGCGACATGTTGCCGATCGTCGCGCGGTCGGCCAGCGCCAATTCGGCGACGCCGGGGCCGCAATATTCGACAAAGCGGCCGACGACGCCATGGCGCCGCAGCATCTGGGTGATCGTCAGTACGAGGTCGGTCGCGGTCGCGCCCTCGCGCAGCCGCCCGCTGAGGCGCACCCCGACAACTTCGGGGATCAGCATCGAGAGCGGTTGGCCGAGCATGGCGGCCTCGGCTTCGATGCCGCCGACGCCCCAGCCCAAAACGCTGAGGCCGTTGACCATCGTCGTGTGGCTGTCGGTGCCGACGAGCGTATCGGGATAGGCGATCGTTTTGCCGCCCTCGTCGGTCGTCCACACCACCTGCGACAGGTATTCGAGGTTGACCTGGTGGCAGATGCCGGTGCCGGGCGGCACCAGGCGGAAATTGTCGAAGGCGTCCTGGCCCCAGCGCAGAAAGCGGTAGCGCTCGCCGTTGCGCTCGAACTCGAGCTTGACGTTGGCGGCGAAGGATTGCGGCGTGCCGAAATTGTCGATCTGCACCGAGTGGTCGATGACCAGATCAACGGGCGACAAGGGGTTGATCTTGTTGGGGTCGCCGCCCAGCGCGATCATCGCCTGGCGCATCGCCGCGAGATCGACGACGGCGGGCACCCCGGTCAAATCCTGCATCAAGACGCGGGCCGGGCGAAAGGCGATCTCGCGGTCCGAACTCTTGGTCGCCAGCCAGGCGCCCAATGACTTGATGTCGTCGACCGTGACGGTGCGGCCGTTTTCCAGGCGCACCAGGTTTTCCAGGAGGATCTTCATCGAGAACGGCAGCCGCGACATGTCGCCGAGCCCGGCCGCGCGCGCCGCCGCATCGAGGCTGAAGTAATCGTAATTCTTGCCGTCGACGGCGAGGGTGCGGCGGGCCTTCAGGCTGTCGTGACCGGTGACGCTCACGGGGATTCTCCTCTAGTAAATCGGGGGGCTCGGGGCCGCGGGGCAGGGCGCTACGATAGGCTGGCGCTACGATACTCTGCCTTCCCCATCAAGCAAGGCCGCCGCGTCGGCCGCGTCGAGCCGCGCGCGGCCCCGCTCGGTCAGCGCGACGTGGCCGTCGGCCTGATGGCGCACCAAATCCTCGGCGATCGCGTCCTCCCAGGCGCAGTTGAGCGGGCAGGTGCTGCCCCACGCCTCGCGCATCTCGCCGTAGCGCCGCGGCCGCGCCGCGACCCAGCGCAGGAATTGCACGCTCAGCAGCTTCGCTTCGCTCGCCATCGCCACCTCTCCGTCATCCCACCTTTCCGTCATCCCGGCGAAGGCCGGGACCCACCCTGCAACTGTCGCGGCGGCCGATCCATGGGTCGCGGCCTGCGCCGGGATGACAACCTATTTGCCATGGTGACGCGTGTCCAATATATCGATCGGACAACATAGATATGTTTCACATATGGAACTGCGCCATCTCCGCTACTTCGTCGCGGTCGCCGAAGAGGGGCACATCACCCGGGCGGCGGCTCGGCTCGGCATCCAGCAGCCGCCGCTGTCGCAGCAGATCAAGGCGCTCGAAGCCGAATTGCAGGTCCAGCTGTTGCGCCGGAAGCCGCGCGGCGTCGAGCTGACCCAGGCGGGCGAGGCGCTGCTGGCCGAAGCGCGCGGCATCCTGCAACAGCTCGACCGCGCGGTCGCGGCGACCCGGCGCACCGGCCGGGGCGAGGCTGGCCGGATCGGGCTCGGCTTTACCAGCTCGGCCTCCTTCCACCCCTTCGTGCCGCACGCGATCCGCCGCTACCGCGCGGCCCATCCGCTGGTCGCGCTGAGCCTGGAAGAGAGCGGCACCGGCGAACTGGTCGAGGCGCTGCTGGCCGAGCGGCTCGACGCCGCCTTCGTGCGCTCGCCGATCAGTTTCGGCGCCGGCGGGCCAGCGGCCGGGATCGCGGTCCATTCGGTGCTGGAGGAGCCGATGGTGGCGGCGCTGCCGGCGGGGCACGCGCTGGCGCGCGCCGGGCGCGGGGCGCTCGCCCTCGCGGCCCTGGCGGCCGAAACCTTCATCCTCTACCGCCGGCCCTTGGGACCGGGGCTCTACGACGCGATCATCGCGGCCTGCCAGCGCGCCGGCTTCAGCCCGCAGATCGGCCAGGAGGCGCCGCGCATGCTGGCGACGCTGAGCCTCGTCGCGGCCGGGCTCGGCGTCACCCTGGTGCCGCAATCGATGCGCCGGCTGCGCGTCCACGGCGTCCGCTACCGGCCGCTCGACGGCAGCGCCGGCCTCGTCGCGCCGCTCAACCTCGCCTATCGCCGCGGCGAAAGCGCTCCCGCAGCGCGCCGCTTCATCGCGCTGGCGCGGCAGGACGAGGCGCAGCCATTGATTTCGCCGCCGCATTCTTTGGCCGATGATCTGCTACAATAGCGCGCGCCGACTGCGCAGGTCTGGAGATGGCAATCTCGTCGTTGGACACGCTCGACATATCCAAACGGCTCAAGGAAGCCGGCTTCAGCGAGGTGCAGGCTGAGGCCGTCACTACGGTGTTGCGCGACGTCCGCGAGGCCGACCTCGCCCCGCTCGCCACCAAGGCCGATATCGAACGGCTGGAAGCGAAGGTTGGGACTGACGTCGGGCGCCTCGAGGCCAAGCTCGAAACTCAGCTCGAGCTGCTCCGCCGCGACATGACGGTCCGCCTCGGCGGGATGATCATCGTCGCGACCGGTATCCCGCTCGCCGCGAAATTCTTCGGATAAATCCGCAAGTCCGCAAACGATTTAGTCACCGCGGGTTTTTGACAAGCGCGACCCGCGATCCCACATCATCCCATGCCAGACGGTCGGATGGCCGCTCTTCGCCGGAGTTAGTGCTTCGGCGGGGAGAGGAAAGTCCGGGCTCCACGGAGGCACGGTGCCGGGTAACGCCCGGCGGGGGCGACCCCAGGGAAAGTGCCACAGAAAACATACCGCCGAGCCCACGCCGTCCCGTCATGGGACGGCATGGGCGGCAAGGGTGAAATGGTGCGGTAAGAGCGCACCGCGCCGCCGGTAACGGCGGTGGCAGGGAAAACCCCACCGGGAGCAAGACCAAGTAGGAGCGGCAGGCGGCGTCGGCAGCGCCGGCGCCACCGGGCGGGCCTTTCGCGCCGCCGCTCGGGTCGGTCGCAGGAGGCGTTCGGAGACGGGCGTCCCAGATGAATGGCCATCCCCGCCCCGGCGATTCGCTCATTCGGCGGGCCGCCGGGGCGGGACAGAACCCGGCTTACAGACCGTCTGGCACCGCCGGCGCTGGCGCCGCGCCTTCCCTATATTTGGTGATTGCACCACCGGAGGGATACCACTAATACCGAAGTGTTGCAGCTTCGTGACGGATGGGCGAGGCGAGCGCGTTGCCTTGTGCGGGGCGGCCTTGCGGTTTGACTAGGCGTTGTCCTCATAGAACATAATGAGAACTTTTGCTTCATTGCCGGTCTTCAATGATTGTGCCGCGAAGCCCCGGCACGGTCGCAAGGCGACCAAGACCCGACACGCGAAATCTTCGCTTTTTATTGAAAAAGATATTGACGCCCCACGATCACCCATGATATCCCACATCTACCCATGGGCGAGCACCATCGTTCTGGGGGGAACAGGATGGTGCATCTACCGGGCCCGCCCCTTGCCGGACGCCTGTGGGGGAGCGTTGGGGGAAGCAAGTGGAATTGTTCATTTCCACTTATGTGAACAAGGTCGACCGCAAGGGGCGAGTTTCTGTGCCGGCGACCTTTCGCTCCTCTCTCGCGACCAATCGTCAACCGAACCTGTTGGTGGTGTTTCCCTCGATCCGGCTGGCGGCGCTCGAATGCACCGGCAGCGACCGGATCGAGGAGATGCAGGAGCGCATCGAGACGCTCGAGCAATTCTCCGACGAGCACGACAACCTGTCGCAGCTGTTTGCCGACGCGCACCAGCTGGTGATCGACGGCGACGGCCGCATCACCCTGCCGGAAAAGCTCAAGGAGCAGGTCTACATTGCCGAGGAGGTCGCGTTCGTCGGGCGCGGCGCGACATTCCAGATGTGGCACCCGGGTCGCTACGAAACGCATAGCGCCGCGGTGCGCGAGCGCTCGCGCCTGCAGGGCACGACCCTGCCGCCGCGCGGCGGCGCGGTGCGGCGGCCGACATGAAACGGGCGCGGCCGGATCGCCCCGAGGCGCGCCGCCGGCCGGCGCGCGAGGGCGCCGCCGCTCCCGCGCAAGACCCCGCCCAAGACCCCGCCCAAGATCATGTGCCGGTGCTGCTCGACGCGGTGCTGGCGGCGCTGGCGCCGCGGGACGGCGCGACCTATGTCGACGGCACCTTCGGCGCCGGCGGCTACAGCGCGGCGCTGCTCGCCGCGGCGCGCTGCCGGGTGCTCGGGATCGACCGCGATCCCGAGGCGGTGCGGCGCGGCGCGGCGCTGGCGGCGAAGCATCCCGGGCGCCTGTTGTTGATCGAGGGCCGCTTCGGCGACATGGCGCGGCTGGTCGGCGCCGCTTCTTCGGAGCCGATCGCCGGCGTGGCGCTCGACCTCGGGGTTTCCTCGACCCAGCTCGACAGCGCCGAGCGCGGCTTTTCGTTCCGCCTCGACGGCCCGCTCGACATGCGCATGGGGGAGGGCGGCGAGAGCGCCGCCGAGCTCGTCGCGCGCCTCACCGAAGCCGAATTGGCGGGGCTTATCCGCACGCTCGGCGAAGAGCGCTTCGCTCGCCGCGTCGCCCGCGCGATCGTCGCGGCGCGCCAGGCCGCACCGATCCGGCGCACCGGCGAACTCGCCGAGATCGTGCGCGCCGCGGTGCCGACGCGCGAACCCGGCCTCGACGCGGCGACCCGCACCTTCCAGGCGCTGCGCATCGCGGTCAACGACGAGCTCGGCGAATTGGATCGCGGTCTGGCCGGCGCCGAGCGCGTATTGATGCCGGGCGGCCGGCTCGCGGTCGTCGCGTTTCATTCGCTGGAGGACGCGCGCGTCAAGCGCTTCCTGCGGCAGCGCAGCGACGCCGCGGCGACCTCGCGGCACGCCCCGCCGCCGCCCGGCGCGCCTGCCCCGAGCTTTCGCCTCTTGGCGCGCCGCGCGGTGATGCCGGCCGCCGCCGAGGCGGCGCGCAACCCGCGCGCCCGCTCGGCCCGCTTGCGCGCCGCCGAGCGCACCGCGGCGCCGCCCTGGGCCATTGCCGAAGGGGGCGCGCGGTGACCCGGGTCGGCGCGCTCGTCTGGTTCGTCTTGGTGCTGGCGGCCGGGTTCGCGACCTTCAAGGTCAAGTACGCGGTGCAGGACATCGAGGACCAGCTCAACCACGTGCGCAAGCAGACGGTTGCCGAGCAGCACGAGATCCGCGTCCTCAACGCCGACTGGGCCTATCTGAACCAGCCCGAGCGGCTGGCCGACCTCAACCGCCGCTTCCTCGGCCTGGTGCCGATCACCGCCCATCAACTGCAGCAGAAAATCGCCGACATCGCGCTGCGCCCGCCGCCCGCGGCCGAGCCTGCTGCGCCTGACGTGGTGGTCGCGGCGGCCCCGGCCACCCCGCCGGCGACCCCAACGACGCCGTCGCCGGGCCTCCCGGTGCAGCTGGTGAAGGCAACTCCCGGCGCCGCGCCCGACCCGCTCGACGCGCTGATCGCGCAGATCGCCGAGGCGCGCTGATGTTGTCCTTGCAGCGCCTCGAGGAGAGCCCCTGCCGGCCGCGGCATTTCCGCCCGCCGCCGTGCGCCCCGGTCGTCACCGACGAGCGCCACGCCGCGCTGATCGAGACCAGCCGCAGCCGGCTGGTGGCGACCGCGGCGCTGTTCGCGCTGGTTTTCATGGTCGTCGCGCTGCGCCTCGTCGAGGTCGTGCTGCTGCCGGGGGCGGCCGCCGAGCCGCGCGCCGAGCACCCGCGGCGGGCCGCCGCGCTGCCGGTGCGCGCCGACATCCTCGATCGCAACGGCAAGCTCCTGGCGACGACGCTCGACAGCCCCTCGCTCTACGCCGATCCGCGCCAGATCATCGATCCCAGGGCCGCGACCCGCGCCATCCTCTCGGTCTTGCCGCAGCTCGACGCCGGCGAGGTCTACGCCAAGCTCGCCTCGGGCAAGAGCTTTGTCTGGCTGCGCCGCCACCTGACGCCGCACCAGCAATACGAACTCAACCGCCTCGGCATCCCGGGGCTGCAATTCGAGCACGAGGAGCGCCGGGTCTACCCGCTGGGCGACCTCGCGGCGCACGTCGTCGGGTTTTGCGGCATCGACAATAACGGCCTCGCCGGGCTCGAGCGCGCGCTGGACAAGCGGGTCAAGGACAGCCCAGGGCCGATCCAGCTGTCGCTCGACGCCCGCGTGCAGTTCATCCTGCACGACGAACTCGCCAAGGTGGTAAGCGATTTCAGCGCCAAGGGCGCCGCCGGCATCGTCATGGACGTGCGCACCGGCGAAGTCATCGCGATGGTGTCGCTGCCCGATTTCGATCCCAACCATCCCGGTCGCGGCGACCCCGGCCAGCCGCCGGGCGACGCCAAGGAGCGGACCTTCAACAAGGTCACCCTGGGCGACTACGAGATGGGCTCGGTGATGAAGATCTTTAATACCGCGATGGCCCTCGATTCCGGCGTCGCGACGATGGCGAAGCAATACGACGCCAGCCACAACATCCATATCGGCCGCTTCACGATCGAGGATTATCACGGCAAGCACCGCTGGCTGTCGGTGCCCGAGCTGTTCATGTATTCCTCCAACATCGCCTCGGCCCGCATGGCGCTCGACGCCGGCGCGGCGCGGCAGAAGGATTACCTCGCGCGCTTCGGCCTCTTGTCGCCGGCGCCGATCGAGCTCGACGAGGTGGCAAAGCCCCATTTCCCGCACCCGTGGCGCGAGGTCAACGTAATGACGATCGCCTTCGGGCACGGCATCTCGCTGAGCCCGCTCAACGTCATCAGCGCGGCCTCGGCCGCGGTCAACGGCGGGGTGCTGCGGCCGGCGACCCTGCTCAAGGTGCCCGAGGGCGCCGCGCCGCCGGGCGAGCAGGTGATCTCGCCAAAGACCTCGGAGGAGATGCGCAAGCTGTTGCGGCTGGTTGTCGAATACGGCACCGCCCGCTTCGCCGAGACGCCGGGCTACGTGGTCGGTGGCAAGACCGGCACGGCCGAGAAAAACCTGCACGGGCGGTACGAATTGAAAAAGCTGGTGTCCTCGTTCCTCGGCGTCTTCCCGATGAACGCGCCGCGCTATGCGGTTCTGACGCTGGTCGACGAACCGCATGGCACCAAGGCCAGCCACGGCTATGCTACGGCCGGCTGGACCGTGGTGCCGGCGACCAGCCGCATCATCCAGCGCATTGCGCCGATCCTCGGGGTCGAGCCGGTGGACGAAACCGCGCCCGCAATCGTTCAGGCTTTGGCGGTCAAAAGCTTGCAAGGCAAAAAGATTGAGGCTTACTGATCTGACGGGCCCCTCCCTTCGACCCGTCTCCCCCCAGACGCCGCCTCCCGATCCCGAGATCGTCGGCCTTACTGCCGATTCGCGCCAGGTCAAGCCCGGGTTTCTCTTTGCCGCGCTGCGCGGCGCGCTGCGCGACGGCCGCGCGTTCGCCGGCGAAGCGGTCGCCAACGGCGCCGTCGCGATCCTGACCGACGATCCGGCCGCCCTCGCGCTCGACCCGACCCAGACCCCGGGGCTCGCGATCATCGCCGACCCCAACCCGCCGCGCCGCGTGGCGCTGCTGGCGGCGAACTTTTACCGCCGCCAGCCGCGCACCATCGCCGCGGTCACCGGCACCAACGGCAAGACGTCGGTGGCGCATTTCACCCGCGAGATCTGGGCCGCCGCCGGGCATCGGGCGGCGAGCCTCGGGACGCTCGGCATCGTCGCGCCATCGGGGCGGCGCGCCGGCGCGCTGACAACCCCGGACCCCGTCGCGCTGCACCGCGAACTCGCGGCGCTGGCCGCTGCCGGGATCGAGCATGCCGCGCTCGAAGCATCGAGCCACGGCCTCGCGCAATACCGCCTCGACGGCGTCAGGGTGGCGGTGGCGGCCTTCACCAACCTGACCCGCGACCACCTCGACTACCACGGCGACATGGCGAGTTACCGTGCCGCCAAGGAGCGCCTCTTCGGCGACCTCCTGGCGCCGGGCGGCGCCGCGGTCCTCAATGCCGACAGCCCGGAATTCCCCCGCCTGGCGGCGCTGTGCGGCGAGCGCGGCCACCACATCACCAGCTACGGCGAGGCCGCCGGAGCGGCGCTGCGCATCACGGATCGCGCGCCGCGCCCCGCCGGCCAGCGCCTCGCCCTCGAAATCTTCGGCGAGCGCTGGGAGGTTGAGCTGCCGCTGGTCGGCGCCTTCCAGGCGATGAACGTGCTGGCGGCCCTGGGGCTGGCGGTGGCGACCGGGGTCGCGCCGCAAGCGGCGCTGGCGGCGCTGCCGGGATTGAGCGGGGTGCCCGGGCGGGTGCAATTCGTCGGCGAGAGCGCCGGCGGCGGCGCGGTCTTCGTCGACTACGCCCATACCCCCGACGCGCTGGCGACGGTGCTGGGGGCGCTGCGGCCGCACGCGCGCGGCCGCCTCGCGATCGTCTTCGGCGCTGGCGGCGACCGCGACCGCGGCAAGCGCCCGCTGATGGGCCGGGTGGCGCGCGAATTGGCCGACCGCCTCTACGTCACCGACGACAACCCGCGCGGCGAGG
>Ga0070731_10001085_pt1 | contig 30026 bp, 28 predicted proteins | sample Coa_R1_2_FD_66448 | JGI IMG/M metagenome (GOLD analysis project Ga0070731, IMG submission 66448) | Surface soil microbial communities from Centralia Pennsylvania, which are recovering from an underground coalmine fire - Coalmine... | ecosystem: Environmental > Terrestrial > Soil > Unclassified ... | reverse complement strand
TCAAGAAGAATCGCAAAGGCCATTACGTGCTCCTGAACATCAACGCCCCCGCGAAGGCCGTCCAGGAACTCGAGCGCCAGCTCAAGATCAACGAAGACGTCTTGCGCTGCCTCACCGTCAAGGTCGACCAGTTCGAACAATCGAGTTCGAACAAGCGCCGCGAGCGCGAAGGCGGCGAACGAAAAGCCGAGGGCGAGGAGACTGTACAATGAGTCAGGCCGGCCAGCGGCGGCCCTTCTTCCGCCGCAAGAAAACCTGTCCGTTCTCCGGCGCCAATGCTCCGAAGATCGATTACAAGGACGTGAAACTGCTGCAGCGCTTTATTTCGGAGCGGGGCAAGATCGTGCCTTCGCGCATCACCGCCGTATCCACGAAGAAGCAGCGCCTGCTCGCGCTCGCCATCAAGCGGGCGCGCTACATGGCGCTCTTGCCCTACGTCGTGAAATAGGAGCAGCCGATGCAGGTTATCCTTCTTGAGCGGGTCGAGAAACTCGGACAGATCGGCGACGTCGTTAAGGTGAAAGACGGGTTCGCCCGCAATTACCTTTTGCCGAAGAAAAAAGCGCTGCGGGCGACGAAGCAGAACCGCGATTATTTCGAGACGCAGCGGGTGCAGCTTGAGGCGCGCAATCTTGAGCGCAAAACCGAAGCGCAGGGAGTCGCCGGCAAGCTCGAGGGCAAGAGCTTCGTATTGCTGCGTCAGGCGGGCGACCGCGGCCAGCTCTATGGCTCGGTTTCGCCCCGCGATATCGCCGATATCGTCAGCGCCGGTGGCTTCACCATCAGCCGCTCCCAGGTGCCGCTCGACAAGGCCATCAAGACAATCGGTCTTTTTCCGGTTTCGATCGTGCTTCATCCCGAAGTTCGCGTGCACGTGACCATCAACGTTGCGCGTACGGAGGATGAGGCGGAGCGGCAGGCGCGAGGCGAGGACGTGCTTGCCGAACGGGCTCCCGAGGAGGAGGCCGCGGAGACCGCCGCGGAGATGTTCGAAGAGGGAGCCGGTCCGGCCGCCGACGAAGCGACAACCGCATAGGATATGCGTTAGGATGGTTCGGGTCGTACCGGAGCAACCATCATGTCCGCCTTGACTGAATCGAAGCGCGTGAGCGTGCCGGAAATTCGCGGTCGCAAGAACGCCGATCCGATCGTCTGCCTGACCTGCTACCACGCACACACGGCCCGGCTGCTGGACGAGCATGTCGACCTGATGCTTGTGGGCGACTCGCTCGGCATGGTCATGCACGGCCTGGAAACGACGCTCGGCGTCACGCTCGACATGATGATCCTGCACGGAAAGGCGGTCATGCGCGGGTCCCGCCATGCGATGGTCGTGATCGACATGCCTTTCGGCTCATACGAGGAAAGCCCGCAGATCGCATTCCGCAACGCAGCGCGCGTCATCCAGGAGACCGGCTGCGGTGCCATCAAGCTCGAAGGCGGCGCGCGGATGGCGGAAACGATCCACTATCTTTCGCAGCGAGGGATTCCCGTTATCGCGCATATCGGGCTGACCCCGCAGATGATCCAGGTGCTGGGCGGTTTCAAAACCCAGGGCCGGACGGAAGCCGAATGGCCGGCGATCGAAGCGGATGCTCTGGCAGTGGCGGAGGCAGGAGCCTTCGCGGTGGTTCTCGAAGGCATGGCGGAGCCGCTGGCCGCGAAGATTACGCGAACCGTGCCCATTCCTACCATCGGCATCGGGGCTTCGGCGGAATGCGACGGGCAGATTCTCGTTCTCGAAGATATGCTCGGCCTCAATCCGCGTCCGCCCAAGTTCGTCCGCCAGTATGGAAGCATGGCGTCCGACATCGCGGCCGCGGTGAAGAACTACGCGGCCGATGTGCGATCTCGCCGATTCCCCGGCGAGGACAACGTATACCGCATGAAACGGGCGGGCTGAGCGCACCGCCGCCCCATTGGCGAGTTGTCAGCCAGCGAAGGGCGGGCTAATCCTTTGGCGCGCACAGGCCTTGGGCGAAACTTCGCAGGCCGGCCTCAGGCTGGGCCGATGAATCATCGCGATATCGTTTCGGGGGCGGTCTCGAGCAACGAAGGGCCGGCCGCCCTGTCCCTCGGAAAGGATTGATCCGTTGGCTGATATTTTTCGGGAAGTTGAGGAGGAAGTACGCCGCGAGCGGTATGAGCGGCTTTGGAAGAAGTACCGCGATCACATTACCGCGGCGGGGGCGCTGATCATCATCGGCGTGGCGGGTTACCAGTTGTACCGCGTCTATGAACAGCGCGAAGAGCAGAAAGCGTCCGTGGCCTACGCCGCCGCCACCGAGATGCTCGATCGCGGCCAATCGGCTGCAGCCGCGCCGCAACTGGCGGCGCTCGCCAAAACCGCGCCCGGCGGTTATGCGGCGGTGGCGAAGCTCGCGGAAGCCGACGCGCTTTTCTCGGAAGGCCAAAAGGCGGACGCAATTCGCATCTACCAGCAGATCGCAAACGGAGGCGATCCTTATCTCGGCGCTGCTGCGCGATTGCATGCCGCCTGGGCCATAGCCGATTCGGCGCCGCGATCGGACGTGGATGCGATGCTCGCGCCGTTGCTGGACAAGTCCAGCGCGTGGCACCAACTGGCCCGGGAAATCATCGCCTACGAGGATCTGCGCAGCGGAAACACGGCCGCCGCTCTCCAGGCGTACAGGGATATCGCGGCCGACCCCGACGCACCAGGCGGCCTGAAAAGCCGCGCCGAGGCCATGGCGCGATTCATCAACGCCGGCGGCGACGCAAACTACGGCACCGTTCCCGAAGCGAAGCCTGCTGCGGCTCCGGCAGTGTCCAAACAACATGGAGGAGCGCCGGTTCGATGAACCACACTCTTGTCCGCAGGCTTTTGTGTCTTGCTTGCCTTCTCGCGCTTGGCGGTTGCGACGCGTTCGGCGGCGTCGGCGACACGGTTTCCGGCTGGTTCACCTCGACCTCAAAATCGAAGCTCAAAGGCGAGCGCATTTCGGTGATGGCGATGGACACATCGCTGAAGCCTGATCCCGACCTTGAAAAAACGGCTGTCGTCTTGCCGCGGCCCTATGTGAACAAGGCGTGGCCGGACCCCGGCGGTTATCCGGCAAACGCGATGTACCATCTCGAGGCGCCCGGCCCGCTCCAACAACTCTGGCAAAGCGATACGGGCAAGGGATCCGACAGCGAGTCGCGCCTGACCGCTCCGCCGATCGTCGTCGACGGGCGCATCTATGTCCTCGATTCGGAAGCTCATGTGTTCGCGCTCGACTCGCGTTCCGGCAATCGGCTGTGGGATGTGAACCTGGCGCCGAAGGGCCCCGACGACGACGATATTTTCAACGCGTTCGGCCTGTTCGGCTCGGATGCGTCGATCGATCCGTCGAAGGGCTTCGGCGGCGGTGTTGCCTTCGATGACGGAAAGATTTTCGCGAGTACGGGTTTCGGAAGTGTGTTTGCCCTCGACGCCGCGACCGGCAAGCAACTGTGGAAAGCGGACCTGGGTGTGCCTGCCGTGAACGCGCCGGTCGCGAGCAGCGGCCGCGTCTTCATCTCCTCGGAAGACAACCACTTCGTGACCCTGTCGGAAGCGGACGGACACGTCCTCTGGGATCATCAGGGGATTTCGGAATCCGCGGGCATTCTCACCAGCACGAGCGCTGCGGTCGCCGGCGACACGGTCATTGTTCCCTACACATCCGGCGAACTGTACGCCCTGCGCGTCGACAACGGCCGCCCCGAATGGAACGACATGTTGACAAAGTCCGGCAATGTCACCGCGCTGTCGGAACTCGACGATATTGCCGGCCGGCCCGTCGTCGATCGCGACATGGTGTTTGTCATCAGCCATTCCGGCGTGATGGCAGCGATCAACATCAATACCGGTGAACGCGTCTGGTCGCGCGACGTCGGAGGCATACAGACGCCGTGGGCGGCAGGCGATTTCGTCTACGTGCTGTCGACCGAAGGGCAGGTGCTCTGCCTCGAGCGGAAAGACGGCAAGGTGAAATGGATTCATCAGCTTCCGCGGTGGGAGGAACCCAACACCAAGGACGATCCCATCGTCTGGTCCGGGCCGGTCCTCGTGTCCGATCGGTTGATCCTCGTTTCCTCGGAGGGCAAGGCCGTTTCATTGTCGCCTTACTCGGGAGACCTGCTCGGCCGCACCGACATACCGGACGGCACGTACATTCCGCCGGTTGTGGCGAACGGGACGCTTTATCTGCTTACCAACAGCGCCCAGGTTGTGGCTCTGCGCTGAGCGGAGCGCTCGCGGCTGCGACCCTATCATGCTTCCTGCGGTCGCCATTGTCGGACGCCCCAACGTCGGCAAATCGACTCTGTTCAATCGGCTGGCAGGCCGACGGGCGGCCATCGTACATGACACGCCCGGCGTAACGCGTGACCGCAACGAAGCCGAAGTGTCATCGGGCGATCTCGCCTTCCGGCTCGTCGACACGGCGGGATTTGTTACGGAAACGAAAGACGATCTTTCTCAACGCATGGCGGACCAAACGCGCTCCGCGATCGGAGAAACCGACATCTGCCTCTTCGTCATCGACGCCCGAACCGGCGTAACCGCCGACGATGAGACGCTGGCGCGAACGCTGCAGCGTTCGGGCAAGCCGGTCGTCCTCATCGCCAACAAGAGCGAGGGGCGTACAGCTGACGTCAACGATGCGTGGCGCTGGGGATTGGGTGAGCCGATTGCGGTTTCCGCCGAACACGGCACCGGCATGGCCGATTTGTTCGAAGCGCTCGCGCCTTTGCTCGCAGAGCGGACCTCGGAGGCAATACCCGCACACGATGCGGCAAAGCCGCTGAAACTCGCCATCGTCGGACGCCCCAATGTCGGCAAATCGACGCTGTTCAACCGGCTGCTCGGCAGCGAACGATCGCTCACGGGACCCCAGGCGGGAATCACGCGCGATTCGATCGCGGCAAAACTCGATTGGAACGGCCGACAAATTCTGCTGCACGATACGGCGGGCCTCCGCAAACAGGCGCGCGTAGCGGGCCAGACGCTGGAAGAGATGTCGGTCGCGAGCGCCCTGAACGCCATCCGCTTCGCCGAATGCGTGGTGATCCTGGTCGACGCGACGCAGGCCTTCGAAAAGCAGGACCTCACCATTGCCGATCTCATTGTACGCGAAGGCCGCGCCGTTGTTTTCGCCGTCAACAAATGGGATCTGGTCGCTGCACAGCTGGGTGCGATCCGCGCACTTCGCGAGGAGCGCGACCGTCTCCTGCCGCAGATTGCCGGCGCACCCCTCGTCGTTCTTTCGGCCGAGAGCGGCGAAGGGCTGCCGCGGCTTCTTCCTGCCGTTTTTTCCGCCGAAAGCGCGTGGAACAGGCGTGTCGCAACCGCCGACCTGAATCGTCTCCTGGAGGGGGCACTCGAACGGCATCCTCCACCCGCCATCAAAGGCCGCCGCATCCGGGTTCGCTACATGACGCAGGCCAAGGCGCGGCCGCCGACCTTTGCGCTGTTCGGGAACCAGCTGAAGGCGCTGCCGGAAGCGTGGCTGCGCTACCTGCAGAACGAACTCCGGGCCAATTTCGACTTCGGCGGCACTCCGCTCCGCTTTCTTCTGCGTACGACGAAGAATCCCTATGCGTAGTGTCGCTTTGCTCCCCGCTTCGCTGTCGCTCCGCGGGGAAAGCAATTGTTTCACCTCGTCGTACAGTGCGGAGGCATCCATTTATTCCGAATGCGGGGCCTTCGACGACGACGTGCCGTGCGGGGCGACGACCACGGTCTTGATATTGACGAATTCGTGGATGCCGAAGCTGGAGAGTTCCCGGCCGTAACCACTGTCCTTGATGCCGCCGAATGGCAGTACAGGATTCGATTCGACGGGCGCATTGACAAAGACGAGCCCGGCGTCGATGGCGTCGGACGCGAGAGCCTCGCCGTGCTTCAGGTCGCGTGTAAACACACCTCCGCCGAGCCCGAATTCGGAATCATTGGCGAGCCGAACGGCATCGTTTTCGTCGCGCGCCGCGATCACCGCAGCCACGGGCCCGAACATCTCCTCGTCATAAGCGGGCATCCCCTTGCGCACATCGCTCAGCACCGTCGGCGGGTAGAAGGCGCCGTCGCCTGCGGGAATTGATCCACCCAACAGGCAGCGCGCACCCATGTCCACGCTCTTCCGCACCTGCTCGTGCAACGAGTCGCGCAGGTCATGCCGCGCCATCGGACCAAGCGTGGTTGCTTCGTCGAGCGGATCGCCCATGCGCCACTTCGCCATCTCGTTCACAAGGCGCTTCTCGAATTCCGCGCGGACGGTATCGATGACGATGAATCGCTTCGCAGCGATACAACTCTGGCCGCCGTTCACGAGCCGCCCTTTGGCGCTTTGCGCGGCGGCGAACGCGATATCGGCATCGTCGAGCACGAGATACGCATCGCTGCCGCCCAGTTCGAGCACGCATTTCTTGAGGCACCGGCCGGCATGCCCCGCGACCGCGCGGCCCGCGCCGGAGCTGCCGGTCAGCGACACGGCGCGAACATGGGGGTGTTCGATGACCGCTCCGACGGCCTTGTTGCCGATGAGCAATGTCCGGAACAGGTGCTCCGGAAAGCCGGCGTCGCGGAACAGGCGCTCCAGAGCAAGTGCGCAGCCTTGTACGTTCGCGGCGTGCTTCAGCACCGCGCCGTTTCCGGCCATCAACGCCGGCGCGGCAAAGCGGACAACCTGCCAGAATGGAAAATTCCACGGCATGATGGCGAGCAATACGCCGAGCGGCCGGAACACGACCTTTCCGGTTCGTCCGTCGAGGCTGACCGGCTGGGGTGTGAGAAACCGCTCCGCGTGTTCGGCATAGAAATCGCAGCCCACCGCGCATTTCTTGGCTTCGCCAATCCCGTCGCGAACCGGCTTGCCCATTTCGGTCGCCATGAGGCGCGCATAGTCTTCGGCGCGCTCGCGCAGCAGTTCCGCCGCCCGTTTCATCGGGCGTGCACGCTCGGCAAAGGATGTTTCGCGCCAGGCGAGATGTGCGCGATGGGCAGCCTCGATCGCAGCGGCGACCGCTTCGGGCGCCATTTCGTCATAACGCGCCACCGTCTTGCCGGTGTACGGATTGACCGATTCCATTGCCTGTCCTTTCGGGCGAAACTAGCCGGCCCAGCTATAGCCGCGACTCGCGATGAGAGCGTCGGCCGCGGGCGGCCCGAGCGATCCGGCCGGATAATATTCTACCGGGGTTTCGGCCTCGCGCCACGCCCGTTCGATGCCGTCAATCCAGGTCCAGGCGGCTTCCACCTCATCGCCGCGCACGAACAGGGTTGCATTGCCGGCGAGCGCGTCGAGCAGGAGGCGTTCGTAAGCGATGCGCCGCCGTTGCGAGCGAAAGGCGTCCGTCAGGCTGAGATCGAGCGACAGGGGGCTCAGGCGCATCCCCTCGGTGGTGAGACCCGGTGTCTTGTTCATGAGCACAAGCGAAATCCGTTCTTCCGGCTGCAGCGTGATTGTCAGACGGTTGGGAATGAGATCGCCGCCGCCGAATGCGGAATGCGGCACGCCGAGAAACTGGATGACGATCTCCGTGTGACGCGCGCCGAGGCGCTTGCCGGTGCGCAGGTAGAACGGCACGCCAGCCCATCTCCAGTTTTCGACTTCTGCTTCGAGCGCCACGAAGGTTTCCGTGCCGCTGTTGCTGCCGCCCTTTTCGGCCGCATAGCCGGGAACGGCAGCGCCGTCGATTTCGCCTTCGCCATACTGGCCGCGCACGGTCTTCGCGCCCGCATCGCGCCGTCCGATCGGCCTCAGCGACCGCAAGACTTTCGTTTTTTCATCGCGAACCGCATCGGGATCGAGTTTGGACGGCGGCTCCATCGCGACGAGACACAGAAGCTGGAGCACGTGATTCTGTACCATATCGCGGAGCGCCCCGTAGGCGTCATAATAGGCCCAGCGTCCTTCCACGCCAACCGATTCGGCAACCGTTATCTGCACATGATCGATGCAGATGCGATTCCACAAAGGCTCGAACAGCACGTTCGCAAAGCGCAACGCGAGAAGGTTCTGCACCGTCTCCTTGCCGAGATAGTGATCGATGCGGAACACGCGCGATTCGCCGAAGGCGTGTACAAGGCATTCGTTGATTGCGCGGGCAGTTCCGAGATCGTGGCCGACCGGTTTTTCCACCACGATCCGGCTTTGCGGCGTCGCAAGACCCGCGCTCTCGAGATTGCAGCAGATGCGGCTGTAGTGCTGAGGCGAAACCGAAAGATAATAGACGTTCGCCCGGCCGATTTTCGTCCCGAGCGCCATGTAATCCGGGGCGTTCTCCGCGTCGATCCTGCAATAAGAGAGTCGCGATGACAGCCGCTCCCAGACGGAGGCATCCACGCCTTCCTTGCGTTCGACCAACGCCTCGTGGGCAATGGCGCGGAGCTGATCGTCGTCCAGCGGTGAGCGGGCGGCCCCGACAATGCGAAGTTTCGGGTCGAGCAGTCCGTCGCGTTCGAGAAAGTACAGAGACGGCAACAGCATGCGGCGGGCAAGATCGCCCGTCACACCAAAGATCACCAGCGTATCGGCCGTTGTTGTCATCACCACTTTTCCCGAAAACAATCATTTGGCCAATGTGTTCCGCCACCGACCGCGCCACATGGTCAGGTAATCGTCTTCAACAGCGGTCGAACGGATTTCGCGAATTTGGTTCCCTTTATGCTTCGGTAGAGCCTTTGGTCCGCGGTTACCAAGGGGCACTTTTCCCGTTCGGCCAGGGCGATATAGAAACAATCATACACAGGGTGGTCCAGCATCAGCGCAAATTCGCTCGCCCGTTCAGCAAGAAGCTGACATGGCACAATGGCGGCGAGGTGGCGCGGGAGTGCTTCGGCCGCAAACTTCAGTTGCTCGACCGTAGACCTCTTTAGCCTGACGTTTTTCCAGATTGCGTTGAGAACCTCGGGAACAATGAGATCCGGTGCGATTGGATATTCAGCGGCGGAAATCGCCCGTGCCTCGGAACTACCCTGTTCGTCCACGTACCATTTCGTCGCGACGCTGGCATCAACAACCAGCGTCATCGTAAGTCGCGGTCCTCGCGGATCAGCTCTTCGGAGAATGGTCGTTTCGTGATTCGGGGACCCATCGCTCGGATACGGTCTTGTTCCGCAACCACTTCTTCGCGCGACGGTCGCGCCAGTTGCGACAGGGCACGTCGCAGCGACTCCTCGAGCGATATCCCCTGCGTGGCCGCCTGCTTCTTCAGACGTTCAAGCACGCGATCATCCACGTTGCGTATCAAGACCTGACCCATCCTTGACTCCTCTGCTATCAGCATGATAGCAAGCCGTTTTGAGCCTGTCACGATCCCGAACGCCCGATTTGTGCCTAACTTTCCCCGATCAGCTTGAGCCACGCGTCTTCATCGATAACGCGCACACCGAGCTTCTCGGCCTCGGAAAGTTTTGATCCCGCACCCGGGCCGGCAATGACGATATCCGTCTTCTTCGATACGGAGCCCGAGACTTTGGCACCGAGCGATTCCGCGCGGGCTTTCGCTTCCGGCCGCGTCATCTTCTCGAGCGTACCGGTGAAGACGACGGTTTTTCCGGCGACCGCCGAATGCGCGGTCTTCGGCGCGGCCACCGGTTCGACCTTGAGTTCTGGCAACAGGCGATCGATCGCTTTGCGGTTGTGCGGCTCGCAGAAGAAATCGCGGATCGCTTCCGCGACGGTCTCGCCGATCCCGCCGATCTCATCCAGTTCGGCAAGCGCGTTCTCACCTTCCATTGCGGCCAGAAAGCTATCCAGCGTGTGAAAATTCCGTGCAAGCAGTTTCGCCGTCGTCTCGCCGACGTGGCGGATGCCGAGCGCGTTGATGAAGCGGTCGAGCGGGATTTTGCGACGACGGTTGATCGCGTCGAACAGTTTCGACGCGCTCTGTTCGCCCCAGCCTTCGCGTTTGGCGATCGCCTTTTCGCCGGAGACGTAGCGCTTTTCCAGCCGGAAAATGTCCGCGGGTTCGCGGAGCAGGCCGTCTTCGTAGAAAGCGGCAATGTGCTTCTCGCCCAGGCCCTCGATGTCGAAAGCGTTCCGGGAAACGAAGTGTTTCAGCCGCTCGACGGCCTGCGCTGCGCAGATGAGACCGCCGGTGCAGCGCCGCGCCGCCTCCGGCTCACCGGTTTTTTCGTCCACCTCGCGCACGGCTTGGCTGTCGCAAACCGGACACCTCTTCGGAAATACATAGGGCTCTGAGTCGCGCGGGCGCTTCTCGAGAATAACGCGCACGACCTGCGGAATGACGTCGCCGGCACGCTGCACCACCACCGTATCGCCGATGCGCACGTCCTTGCGCGCAATCTCGTCTTCGTTATGCAGCGTCGCGTTCTGCACCACGACGCCGCCCACGGTCACCGGCTTCAGCTTGGCAACGGGCGTGAGCGTCCCCGTGCGACCGACCTGGATGTCGATATCGAGAAGGACGGTCTCGGCCTGCTCGGCCGCGAATTTGTGGGCGACCGCCCAGCGCGGCGAGCGCGAAACAAACCCCAGCCGTTCCTGCAGGTCGAGGCGATCAACCTTGTACACGACGCCGTCGATGTCGTAGTCGAGGTTTGCGCGCCTGGTTTCAATGTCGCGATAAAAGGCGAGCATTTCCTCCGTCGTACGGCAGCGTTTCGTCAGCGGATTGACGCGAAACCCGAAGGATTTGAAAGCCTCGAGCATCCCCGATTGCGTGTCGTCCGGCAGTTTGCTCGCCTCGCCCCACGAATAGGCGAAGAAGCGCAAAGGCCGGCGTGCGGTGACCGCGGGATCAAGCTGGCGAAGCGAGCCCGCCGCCGAATTGCGGGGATTCGCGAACAACGGTTTTCCGGCCTTCGCCTGGCGCTCGTTCAGCGCCGCGAAATCCCTGTGCAGCATGTACACTTCGCCGCGGATTTCCAGCACGTCCGGCGGCTTGCCGTGCAGGCGGAGCGGAACGTCGCGCAGGGTGCGCAGGTTCGCGCTCACATCCTCGCCTTCGATGCCGTCGCCGCGCGTGGCGCCCTGCACGAAGATACCCTCTTCGTAACGGAGGCTCGCCGACAGGCCGTCGATCTTCGGCTCGGCGACAAAGGCCAGTTCGTCGTCCGGCTTGAGGCCGAGAAAGCGCCGCACGCGATTGGAAAAATCGATGACATCCCCGTCGTCGAAGGCATTGTCCAGCGACAGCATCGGCACGCGGTGCACGACCTTGGCGAATTTCTCGGACGGTTTTGCGCCGACACGAAGTGACGGCGAATCGGCGCGGATGAGTTCGGGGTAGCGCGCTTCGATTGCGGTGTTGCGTTTTCTGAGCTCGTCATACGCGGCATCCGAAATGGAAGGCGCGTCTTCCTGATAGTAGCGCCGGTCGTGGCCCGCGATTTCCTCCGCCAGCCGTTCCAACTCGCGTTTCGCTTCCGCAAGCGTCAGTTTCTCGACAGACTTCATGCGTGCAGCATACAAAGGCTCAACGCAGAGAACGCGAAGGATTCGCAGTGGCCGCGGAGAGGGTGCGGGGTGAGAGTAGAAAAGCGAACCGCCAAGGCGCAGAGACGCCAAGAAGAATTGTTGGCGCGCTCCGCGCGCCGCGCAACCAATTTCTTGGCGACCTTGGCGTCTTGGCGTTGAGAACCCCTCGTCCAAAACGCATCCGCCGCGTTCCACTGCGTCAAGCCCTCCCTTTGTTTATGCACGTTTGCGAGCCTTTTTCGGTTCCTGCGCTTCAGCAAGCAGGCGGCGGGCGGCGGCACGCGCTTCCTCCGTCACGGATGCGCCGGCGAGCATGCGGGCGATCTCTTCCACCCGCGCATCGTCCGACAGCAGTTCGACGCGTGTACGGTCCCGATCGCGGGTAATGCGGAAATGCCGCTCGGCGCGCGCTGCGACCTGCGGCGAATGCGTGACGAGCAGCACCTGCGTGTTGCGCGCCAGGCGTTGCAAGCGCTCGCCGACCGCATCGGCCACTGCGCCGCCAACACCGCGATCGACTTCGTCGAAGACGAGCGCCGCCGGCGGGCTTGTTTCGGCAAGCGCCACCTTGAGCGCGAGTGAGATGCGCGCAAGCTCGCCCCCTGAGGCAATCTTCACCAGTGCACCAAACCCTGCCCCTTCGACCGTGGCAACTTCGAAGCTCACGCGTTCCAGGCCGTTTGCATTGCCTTCGTCGCCAAGCGCCTCAAGCTCCGCGCGAAATCTGGCGTTTCCCAGCTTCAACGGGGCAAGCTCGCGCGCCACGGCGGCTTCGAGCCGGGCGGCGGCCGCTTTCCGCGCCTCGCTGAGCGTACGCGCGCCCGAAAGATAATCATCGCGCGCGCGCCGAACCTCCGCCGCGAGATGCTTCAGCCTTTCGTCGCCACCGGAAATCGTTTCGAGTTTCGCTTCATATTCACGGAGAAGTCTAGGCAACGCAGCTGGTTGTACGGCGTACTTTCGTGCGGCGGCACGCAATCCGAACAGCCGCTCCTCTTTCTTCTCGAGCAGCCCGCTGTCCACATCCAATTGCGCAAGCAGCCCGTCCAGTTCGCGGCGCGCTTCCTCCGTCAGTGCAAACGCCTGATCGAGCGCCGTCTCCGCCTCTTTCGCGCGGGCGCGGGCCTCCGGATGGAGCCGCGACAGGCGCTTGAGCGCGGCTGCAATCGCGGTTTCGGCGCCGCGGTCTCCCGAGAGCGAGTCGACCGCAGCCGAAACATCTTCCGCGATCCGGCTCGCGTTCATCAGCAGCGTACGTTCGCCGGCGAGCCGTTCTTCTTCGCCCTCCTGCGGCGCGAGAGCCGAGAGCTCTTCGACCGCGTGACGCAGGAATTCGGCTTCGCGCGACGCGGCTTCGGCTGTACGCCGAAGGTCTTCGGCCTCGCCACGGAGCTGCTCCAGTCTCCGCCAGCGTGCGGCGACATCGATGGCGATTGTCTCGTGCCCGCCAAAGGCGTCAAGCAGCTTCCGATGCGTGGCGCTGTCGAACAGCCCGCGATCGTCCGCCTGTCCATGGATTTCGACAAGATCGCTGCCCAGGTCGCGCAGCAGCGCGACGCCGATCGGTTCGTCGTTCACAAAGGCGCGTGTACGCCCGTCGCCCGCGAGCGTCCGGCGCAGAATGATCTCGTCGTTTGCGGCGAGGCCGTTCTCCGCAATACGAGCCCGCGCGGCATGCTTCCGCGGGAGATCGAAGATCGCGGTCGCGGAGCCTTGGGCGGCGCCTGTCCGGACGCTGGACCGTCCGCCCGCCCGCGCTCCTGTCGCCAGCCCCAGCGCGTCCAACAGGATCGATTTGCCGGCGCCGGTTTCCCCGGTCAGCACGTTCAATCCGCTGGCGAAATCGAGCGCCACATCCTCGATGAGCACGAGATCGCGGATTTTGAGCGTGGAAAGCATGCAGGCGCTCGAGCCGGAATTCAGGCGGCGCGGGGGTGCACGTCGTGTTCGATGGTCACGCCGATCTCCTGCCGTGCCTTCGTAAGGTCGTGCATCGCCTGCAAGTTTATCCAGAATTCAGGGCTCGTTCCAAAAAACCGCGCAAGCCGGAGCGCCGTGTCCGCCGTGACTGAGCGCTCACACTTCACAATCGCAGCCATTCGAGTCGTAGGCACGCGCAGCGCCATCGCCAAGGCATTGACCGACATGCTGAGCGGCTCCAGGAACTCCTCATTGAGCACCTCACCCGGATGGGTAGTCACACGGTTGGGCGTACCTACGCCTTTGATGGTAGTCGACGATCTCGACATCCGCAGGACCCTCCTTGGTCCAAACAAAACAAATTCGCCATTGGTCGTTGATCCGTATCGAGTGTTGCCCTTTTCGAGACCCCGAAAGCGACTCAAGGCGATTGGCGGGCGGCGCACGAAGGTCGCGCAGATCTTTTGCCTGATGCAGCATGTCGAGCTTGCGCAACGCCTGCTTCTCGATGCCGCTGAACGGCCTCACGAAATCGCCCATCCACAGGCGCTCCGTCGCGCGATCCCGGAACGACCGAATCATGGGACACGCTACTTCGGCATCTTCCTACACGTCAAGCGTATAACGCAGTGCGGAACAAAGCGCTGCGAGTTCCAACCACCCTTGGAAAAATTCTTGGCTCCCCTAGCCTCCTGACTGGAAAAGCAACAAACCACCCCTATTTCCATGGGGAAGGCAAAATGCGGTAGGCTGGCCACCGCGTACCGAAAAGAGACGTCCATGACCTGGATCATTCTCGCGATCATCGCGATCCTCGTGGTCTTTGCCATTGCTACCTACAATCGGCTGGTGACGCTCCGGCAGGCCTGGAAGCAGGCCTATGCCGATATCGACGTGCAGCTCCGCCAGCGGCACGACCTCATCCCCAACCTCGTCGAGACCGTTAAGGGCTACGCCTCGCATGAAAGCGGCGTCTTCACCGCGGTGACGCAGGCGCGCGCGAGCGCGATGGGTGCGCGGACCGTCGGCGAACGGAGCGCTGCGGAAGGCGCACTGACGAGCGCCATCGGCAACCTGATGGCCGTCGCCGAGAACTATCCGCAGCTCAAGGCGAACCAGAACTTCATGCAGCTGCAGGACGAACTGGGCGATCTCGAAAACAAGATCGCCGCCGCCCGCCGCTTCCTGAACAACGCCGTGGCCGAGTACAACGCGGCCATCCAGAAGTTTCCGGCCGGCCTGTTCGCCGGCGCGATGGGCTTCACGCCTGCCGACATGTTCCAGCTGAGCGAGACGGAAAAAGCCGAGGCGATGACGCCGCCGAAAGTCTCCTTCGGCACCTGATGTCCACGACGGAGCCCGTCGCGACGCTCGGCCTCACCGCCTGGCGGTCGAGCAACAACACCAAATCGATCCTGCTTCTCGCCGCCTTCCCGCTGCTGCTGCTGCTGCTTCTGGGCGTCATGAGCTTCATCTGGGCGGGAATGATGGAGGGCGGACGGTATAGCTACGAATACGGCTATGGCCCATGGCAGTCGCTTGGGCTCCATTCGGTCCTGGACACGGGCACGCCGCTCGATTTCGCGCTTTCCGTCGTAGCCACCTGGTGGCCCGTCGTGCTCGGCATCGCCGCAGTCTGGCTGATGATCGGTTACGTGTTCAACGATTCCATCATTCACATGGCGACGGGCGCGCAGCCCGTCAGCCGCACCGAACAGCCCCAACTGTACAACATCCTCGAAAACCTCTGCATCAGCCGCGGGCTGCCGATGCCGAAGCTCTACATCATCGACACCGATGTGATGAACGCCTATGCGAGCGGCATCGACCAGAAAAGCTACGCGATCACCGTTACCAGCGGCCTGCTCCAGACGCTCAACCGCGACGAACTCGAGGCGGTGCTCGCGCACGAACTGACGCACATCCTCGACCGCGACACGCGCCTTCTGATCATCACGGTCGTCTTCGTCGGCATGATCTCGTTCCTCGCGCAGCTTCTGTGGCGCGGCATCCGCATCGCCGCGTTCACAGGCGGCCGGCGCCGCGGCGGCGGCGGCGCGATCCTGATGGTGATGATCGCCGCCGTCGTCATGTTCGTCGGCTATCTGCTCGCGCTGCTGTTGCGGTTCGCGCTGTCGCGCCGGCGCGAACTTCTGGCCGACGCAGGCTCCGTCGAACTGACGAAGAATCCGGATGCGCTGATCGCGGCGCTCCTGAAGATCTCGCAAAACGCAGAGGTGCCGCACGTCCCGAGCGAAGTGAAGCAGATGATGTTCGAGAATCCGCCTTCGGCTTTCGACTTCGGCGGACTCTTTTCGACTCATCCTTCGATCGAAAAGCGCGTGCAGATTCTCCAGGGGCTTGGCGGGCGTTTGCCGACAGCCCCGAGCGCGCCATCAGCGTCGGTCGCGACCGAAGCCGAGCCGACTTCGGGACCTGGGCCCTGGGACGATTCCCCCACTCCAACACACCACGGTCCGTGGGGCTGAGCCGCATGCAGATTACCATCTATCACAATCCCGATTGCAGTACGTCGCGCAACGTGCTCGCGGCCATCCGCGCCGCGGGCCACGAGCCGCGCATCTTCGAATATCTGAAGACGCCGTTGTCACGCGGCGCACTGGCTGCTCTCGTCACGCGCATGAACGTCGACGTACGCGACGTCGTACGGACGAAGGAGCCACTGTTCCGCGAATTGGGATTGGACGCGGACGACGTGGGCGAGGATGAATTGCTCGAGGCGATGGCCGCGCATCCGATCCTTCTCAACCGGCCGATCGTCGTCGTGCAGAACGGCGGGAACACCACCGTCCGTCTCTGCCGGCCAAGCGACACCGTTGCAGCGCTTCTCAGGGAAGTCGGAGCGAGCCGCTAACACAGGGATACGCGGCCGCCCGGTCCTTCCAAGGCCACGTTACACTTGACATACTTGCCGCAATAGGTAGAATGGCGGGCATAGGAGACCTGCCATGGCTAAATCCGTTCTTTCCGCCCCCCATTTCCAAGATGAAGCCGCCGCTTTCGCGTACGTCGAGGCGCACTTGTGGCCCGGTGGCAATCCGGTTTGCCCGTTCTGCCGCGAGACCGACCGCGTAGGGCGCATGAACGGCAAGACCACCCGTCAGGGTCTCTGCAAATGCTACGCGTGCCAGAAGCCCTTTACCGTGCGGATGGGGACCATTTTCGAGTCCTCGCATCTGCCGCTGCATATGTGGCTTCAGGCGATCCACCTGATGTGCGCGTCGAAGAAGGGTATCAGCACCCGCCAGATGCAGCGGACCCTGCAATGCTCCATGAAAACCGCATGGCACCTGACCCATCGTATTCGCGAGATGATGAAGCCGCAGATTTTCGACATGGGCGGCAAAGGCGCGGTTATCGAAGCCGATAGCACCTACGTTGGGCGCAAAGCGGGTCGCAAGCTTGGTCCTGCCAAAACCCCGATGAACGCGGTTTTCGCGCTGGTAGAACGCGACGGGCGCGTGCGCTCGTTTCATGTTCCGAACGTGCAAGCGCACACCCTGCACAAGGCCATCAATGCGGCGGAAGTGTCTCGCCGCTCGCATCTGCGGACTGACGAAGCGCGCACCTACGACATTATCGGCCCGACCTTCGCGACCCATGAAAGCGTCAATCACTCGCTTGACGAATACGTGCGTCAGCATTTTGAAGCGCGGAGTTTACGGCACCTATCAGCACGTTTCTGAGGCGCACCTTCAACGCTACCTGACCGAATTTGATTTCAGGTACTCCAATCGCGAAGCGCGCGGATTTGATGACACCCTGCGCGCAGAGATTGCCTTGCAGGGCGCAAAAGGCCGCCGCCTCACCTACGAAACGACTCGTTCGTAAAAGCCGCTAAGTAGGCTGCGCTCGTTTGAAGCGCTGGTCGCGTATTGGGTCGCGGCGTTCGCAAGGCGCGAACAATCCACAGGTTCCTGTAAATGACGGCTGATTCGGCCCCTTGCTAATTCCTCGGCTGGTAAAATTGGGAAGGCGAATCGATTCGCCTTCAACCTAGCTAGGAGACTGTCATGGTAAGAAAGAGAGAAAGCGTGCCCGTTCCTACAAAACGGGAAGCTAGCGACGCCGGAAAGCAACTTCGCAAGGGGCACCCGTCTGCGGGACGTGTGCTCTCGGAAGTCGCCAAGGCCGACAAGCGTTACGGCAAGCCAAAATCGAAGCGTTGAGATTGCAGTCCTCAACGTAATGACTCCCTGCGGACGATGGCACACGCGGAATCATAATGCCACCGTAAACGTGGCTGTTATCCGAGTGGTCCACGTCCGCTATTGTCGGCACAAGAATAACCCCAGCCGCATTCTCAGAAGCGATAAACCCAACAGACAAACAGCGGTGAGGATCGGGCGCTTGTACGTCGTTCAAGTCCATCCATTCCCCGCTCGTTAGTCGGCTCGAATCCACCCACTCCACAAGAACAAGTGAATGCCGGGTCCGAATGCGTCTTTTTTCCTTTGCCAAAGCAGCACCATGCGCCTAGATTTCTCTTGGCCGCGCTGCTTTGGCGGTTGAAATTGTGGACGGGCTGGAACGGCAATTCCGGCCCGTTTCGTTTTCAGCAAATCGCTGCTATCCTGTGTTTATGCCAATCCTTTGCGTCCTGAGATGAGCGGCATTGGTCTCATAATCGGAACACTTCTCGCGAAGCTCCCATGGCCCGCTAGAGTGATGCTTTGTCTGCTGGCTTCTGCGGCTTGCTGTGTTGGAATTTGGTGGTTTTCCCAGCACGGATGGCCGAGCTACCCTAAACTCAATTGGCCCAGCGACAGGATAGCGATTGCGCTCTTCACCATTGCGCCGTGGGGAATTTTGGTCGCGATCGTCGCTGGCATATATCGTGACAAACTTAGCGGAACGGACAGTGACAAAAAGCAATAAACGAAGCAAATCCGCGCTTGAAACAGAGTACAACGAAGCGCGAGAAGCGCGCGACCGCGCGAAGAAATCCGGCAGTAAAGCGTTGCTTGTCCGATCAGAGAAGCGCATGGCGGAAATCCAAGTGCGCATGTTCCACGAGACCGCGCACAAGGTTGGCGCTTCAGATGACCAGAAGGATTTTGACCGCGCGTTTGCCAAAGTAGTCAGGCCTTCGGTTCCCCGTTCTCGTCCAGCCGGTGGGCGACGCGGCTCATAAATCCGCGAACGGCGGAAAAAATGTAGTCAGCTTCCTCGTCGGTGTACTTGTTTTCAACGTGCATCGTGGGATTGCGCCAAGGATTCTTGACTGCATCCAGGGACGCAAAAAGATCCTCAAAAAGGGCACCGTCACCCTTCATTCTGCCAGCGCCGTTTGGCCACTTCTTGTCTATTCCAGCCTTTACCGCCTTAAGAATCGCCCCCCAATTCTTTTCAACGGGCTTGGTGGGGTCAGGAATATCCAGACACTTAGCTACCGCACGAATCCCTATCTCCATTATCCGCATAAGATGAAACACTGCCGCGGTTGGGCGACCAAGCGCGCGACATTTCGCAGCCTCGTCCAATTCAAAAAGACCCTGAGTCTGAAATCTGTCCGCGAAATTGGGGCCGAACAACGGTCGCTCTGGTTTGTATAATTTGCCCTCATCTGGTGTGAGCGCCAGAATTGTTGCCCGTTGCAGTTCGCGATTCAGAGTAGTCTGTATATCCGTATAAGCGTGGTCTATTCGTTCGTACGTAAATCCACGCTTTGAGAAGCCCGAGAGCATGTCGTCCACGGCCATTTTTGTAATTGGTGCGCCCAACTCTCCGAGCAGTTCCTTTAATTCATGCGCACGGTCAAACATGCTTTGGAGGAATATAGGGTCCGAAATTGGAGTGACCGTCACACTCCCATCCGGCTTTTCCTCAACGCTCTTCCTTTTGTGGGCGGTGATCATAGTCTGTGTGTGCTGCATGGACGCGATGACGTTGTGGAACTTCACAGCATCAAACTTGAACATGGCTAGGACGCTTCGGAGCCGTCCCGGCTGAAGCCCCCCATGGGCGGAGTCGAGAATCGGGCTAGTCATGGGACACTAGCCCTTGGTCAAGAGTATGGGAAGTGTAACGTCGCCCCTTCCAAGCCTCCTTCTATTCCGGTTGACATGAATACCGATGTGGTATAGTGAAGCCAGGTTTGGCTCTTTGAAAAGTTCGTAAGCGAAACTCCCCCGCACCGGCGTCCCGGGACGGCAAGAGTGCGACTGCCCCTTCTTCCCGGGGACCCGGAGGCTCTGCACCCGGCAAGGCGGCTTCAAATGGCCGTCGAGCGGTTACCTTCCATGTCGCGCGTGCCGGGCGATGCGGGCCACTGCCCGCGACGAAGCGGCTTCGGCCGCGCAGGCGGGTGAGGATGGCCCGATCCAGTCGGGCCACACGCGCCCGGTCCCGGCGAAGACTACAGTTGTACAGGCCCAAAATTCCCTCAGTCAGGGAATTCCTGAGGGAGTTTCTGCAAAAGTTGGAGCCGCAAGAATCGAAAAACCAATGATTACAGGAGCATATTCGGTTCTGAACCTCGACCTTCAGGGAATTTCTCAGGGAGTTGTCGCAAAAAACGCTCCGATCAAACCGGGATCACAAACCCGGGCCATCCCTGTTTCGCCTGGCGGCGATGCGGGCCCTCGCCGCGACGAAGCGGCTTCGACGCAGGCGGGCGAGGACGGCCGATCACGTCGGGCCACAGGCGCCCAGTCCCGGGGAAGAATACAGTTGTACAGGCCCAAAATTCCCTCAGTCAGCGCGACCACTACCGCAGTTCGACGGTTGCAAGCGTGTCGTAGTTGCTGTCGTATAGTTCAAATGCGCCGCGGACGTTCGTGACTGGCCCGCTGAAGCTAACCTTGCACGACAACGAATCAGTAGGGAGAGAGCTGCTTGGATATATGAAACAGGTCTGATTCGGTGGAACTGCAGTGCCATTCGCGCAGCTGGTGCCCGTGCTTACCGCGGTTGTCGAAAAATCCACAAAAACCTGCTGCGCGGTCGGTGTAATATTGCTGGTCCCCAAATTGATAAACTCACAATAGAAGTAGCTTTGACTGCCCGAAAAAATCGGCCCACCGGCGAGCACGTCGCCGGCCTTTGGTGCCTCGGCCGCGTTGGCGGCAGCCGCCAAGGACAAGGTGAATGCGGTTGCCGTAAGCAAGACTCTTTGCAAGCGTTTCATTGGAGGTTCTCCCTCTTTGGATGGAGCCTGATCCTGGGCGCCAGCCGGCCCGCAGTCCTAAAAAGGCGCATAAAAATTTCTCAAAAATTCTGAAAATTCCCGGCGGCCCATCGCGCATCCCGCGTGTTTCCGGTCTTGGCGATTTCGCCGCGCTTTGCCAGCACACCAAGCCGCGCCACGATCATCTTCGTGACGGCAAGGTGCGGTATCGGGGAAGCCTTTGGCCGCGATGATACCGGCTGCGATCTCGCCAGCCGCCAGAGGCTTTGCAGCTTCGCGCATACGGTCCCGCACAAGCCGGGAGAGTTCACCCCGCCGGGAAGTAAGCCGTGCGCTTGCAGCTCCGCCGTGGGGCGACGTAGTTGGGATGATCTGGCGTCAGGATCGCAATGGCCGCGTCCAGATTGGCGAGCACCTTGCGGAGAGTCGCTACCCGCTTCTCAGTGTACCTGGCCTCGGATTTCCTCTCGCCGCTTTCGAAGGGCAACAATGGCATGGTCGGACATGCCGAAAATCGAGGCGCGGGCGTGTCCGATTGCCTGGGGCGTCTGCGCCATAATACCGGAATTATCGCGAAAACGCTCCGATCAACCCGAATCACAACCCCGGCCCGTCTTTTTTCGCCCGACGGCGATGTGCGGGCCATCGCCGCGACGAAGCGGCTTCGGTCGCGCAGGCGGGCGAGGATGGCCCGATCAAGTCGGGCCACCGGCGCTACCGGTCCCGGGGACGCGCGGCAGGGACTACAAACGTACAGACTATTTTCCCTTCGGCCTTCGTTTTCGGCGGGCTCTTCTCGACTCTCCGGTTGCTCCAGAGCCCGAGCCATCTCCCGCGCCGGGGCCTTGGGGCGATTCGCCCACTCCCGGCACCACGGGCCCTGGGAATAATCGTTCGCGCGAAGGTTGACGGCGCGTTCTTGGGCTTTTTGCGATCAGGTGCCGATCGACGCGGCGAGAAACTTTCCCACCTCTTCGAGCACGCGGGACCGCGTCGATTCGAGGGACATGTAGTGGTCATCGCCGGGAATCCGCACGAACTGCACGTTCTTGCCGGCCTTCTCGAGCGCGGCTTCCATCATCTCGCTCTGCGCGATCGGAACCGTGACATCGAGCTCGGAGTGCAGCAACAGAACCGGTGCGGTGACCCGATCGGCGTGGAGCGCCGGAGAGGCCGCGTCCAGCTGTGCCGAATCCATGAAAATGTCGCCCATCCGGGTGGCGGTGAAGCTCCCGTTCGTAATGTCGACATGGTACTCGCGTTTGTCGTAGCCCATCAAATCCGGCAGGTTGGACACTCCTTCGAAGCTGATCACGCAGGCGTACAGGTCCGGTGTCAGGGTCGCACCGGCGAGAGCGGCGTAACCGCCGTAGCTCGCGCCGAAAATGCAGACGCGCTTCGGATCCGCTATGCCGTCCGCAATCACCTTCTTCACTCCATCCGAGATGTCGTCCTGCATCTTAAGCCCCCACTGGTGCAGACCCGCGGCGGTAAACGGACGCCCGAAGCCTCGTGAGCCGCGGAATTGAGGCCGCAGAACCGCATAGCCACGGCTGGCCAGGAACTGACTAAAAAAATCGAACGTCATGTCGTCCCGCGCATCCGGACCGCCGTGAGGCATCACGACGAAAGGAAGATTGTGCGCGTCGCGTCCCGGCGGCAGCGTGAGGTACGCCGGAATGTGCAACCCGTCGCGCGCTGCGTAGCCATACGACCTGACCTCGCCGAGCGTGGCAGTGTCGAGATCAGGATAGCTCGCGACGATGGCGGTGGCGTGATGGGTATTGCGGTCGAACAGGTAGTAGCTCGCGGGAGTTCGCGGTCCGACGGTTTCGATGATCATCTTGTCGCCCGCCACGTCGGTCGAAACCGCATGCACGGACAAACCGGGAAAAGCCTGCTCCAGCCCTTTCTGCAACGCTTCCCGCTGCTCGTCAAAATAGCGAAAGACGGGCATATCCTCATCGATGACATATCCGACAACCCGTCCCGTCCATTCATTCCTCAACGGGGCGGCGACGTCATAGGTCGGGTCCTGAAACAATTTGGTCTCGGTGCCGGTGGCGATGTCGATCCGATTCAACGACACCGTCCCCTTGCTGTCGGGGGCAAGCCGGTAAATGGACTTTCCGTCTTCCGAAACGCCGGCCACGCCGTCATCCGTGTCGACCGTCTGATCATACGTACCGAGTGCGCGCCATGAACCGTCCTTGTCGAGCACCTTCAATGTGTTGTGCCACAGCGGATTGTCGTAGGATTTCTGATCGCGGACGGTATCGACGCGCGCGAGCACCTCGCCATGTCCATCCAGAAACCACTTGTCGGTTCCTTCCCTCTGCGGACCCAGGTATTTCTTGTAAACCGGCTTCGGCTTTCCGCCGGTGCGTATGTTCATCGTGTACACGGAATTCTGAAACCGGATGTAGACCGTGTCCGGATCGTCAAGGGCCACATCGACGATATAGACCGGGGCCAATTCCACAAATTTGTTTTCCTTGAGCAAAACGGCGGCGGCATCGCCAATCGGGCGCAACATGTCCTGCTGGTAGCGATCGTAGACACCCAGCTTCATGTTCTTCTTGCTGTACATCATCAGAACATCGTTCTTCACCCAACGCACATCGTCGATGATCCAGTCCCCCGAGGTGACGATCTGCGGAGGTTCCGAGGGCGCGTCGACCTTGTAGACCGCCACCGACGGCCTGCCGTTGACCCCGCGAATGACGGCAAACCGCGTACCGTCGGGAGAGATTTGCGGCGCCCGCGGCGCCAATTCCGCAAATGCCGCTATCGAGGGCATTGGTGCGGTACCTGCTGCCGCCGGACCAGCGCAAAGAACTGCTGCAGCCGCGCAGATGCGCGCGGCATTCCTCAGTGCGATCATGGATTTCTGCCCCCGGAATTCGACACGGCCAGGACGCCTTCACCGTCCGAACGGATGCTACGCCTGCTGATTCGTCGTGGAAAGGCGAAATCGCAAACACGCTTCATTTCCGGGCCGCGGCTTTGGCGCGGTGGCGCATTACCATTTGATATTGCGGCCGAGCCCGCTACCCGGGCCGAGTATTCCCTATAGCGGGCTTTGGAAGGCCCGTTCGATCCATGAGCCCTTCTTGACCTCGGGCTTCATGTTGTGGGTGACGAGGAGATCGTAGGCGTCCTGGTACCAGGGACTGCCGGGGTAATTGGCGCCGAGGACAGCGGCGGCTTCCTTGGCCTCGTCGTACACGCCAAGCGCATAATAGGCTTCGGTCAGGCGCTCCAGCGCTTCGGCGATCTGCGCGGTTCGCTGGTAACGCTCGACCACGACGCGGAAGCGGTTGATCGCGCCGATGTAATCGCCGCGCACCAGATAATACCGCCCGACCTCCATCTCCTTGCCGGCAAGGTGATCAAGCGTGAGGTCGACCTTCAGGCTGGCGTCGCGGGCATATTCGGTGTCGGGGAAACGCTGCACGACGTCCTGCAGCGCGGTGAGCGCGGCTTCGGTATTCGTCTGGTCGCGGCCGGTGTCGGTGATCTGTTCATAGAGCGACATCGCCTTCAGGTAGAACGCATACGCCACTTCGTGACTGCCGGGATGAAGCTCGATGTACGAATCGGCGGTGCTGATGGCATCGGGGTATTTGTTGGCCTGATAGTAGCAGAAGGCGCTCATCAGCATGGCGCGGCGCGCCCACACCGAATACGGGTGCTGGCGCTCCACCTCGTCGAACTGCTTGGCCGCCTTTTCCCAGCTGTGGTCCGCGATCAGCTTCCAGGCGTCGTTGTAGATCTGCTCGACCGGGCGCTCGACATACTCGGCGCTTTGGTCGTCACTGGAGCTGTCGCCGAGACCGAGCCACGAACAGCCCGAGAGCAGGAAGGCGGCGGCGAAGACGGCAACGAGTCCGCGCGCGATCCCATTTCGGGCCTGGCGGCGGGCAAGCGGCTGCGGGGTCTGAACGGCCATTTTTCCAGCTACTTAAAGGGGGCGCGGGGCGCGCCTTCGAACGTCCCGTTGGGCCGCTTTATGCCATCCCCCTCGGGGGTTGTCATCCGGGAAGCTAGCCATCCGGTCCCAGCGCCAGAAGATTGGTCAGCGCGGCGATGATGAGGTAGGCAAGCATCAGGGGGCCGATTGCGATGATGGAATCCCCGAAAAGCCCGCCGAGCGCACGGCACGGCAGCAGCACATAGGCTGTGCCCATGTACAGAAGCTGGAACCCCGCGACGGCCACGAGACCGAGCGCAAAGGCGAGCGGCTGCGCGCCCAGCGCTTCGGGACGGCGCTTGCGCTCGAAGCGCACAATCGTCGCGCCGAGCCGCAGCCGTGACAGCGCCGAGCCGAAAAAGATGAGCGCCAGCGTCCAGGCGAGCGCGGAGATGAACAGACGGCCGCCATCCGCATGGCATGCGAGGAGGGCGTATTCGAGCCGGCTTTCGCCGAACACGGCAAAACGGACCGCGCTCTCGAGGCCGTCGACGGCAGGCCCCTCGCGATAGGCCGGCGCATAGAGGAGCTGCACGATCAGAAGAACCAGCGCGAAGGCGATGAACACAAGTTCCGAGAATCGCGGGAGCAGGTTCTTAAGCTTGAGTGCGGTCGGCATCGGCCGCTGCACATGGCCGGCCGACAGGCCGTAGCCGGCGATGAAGAGTATTCCCATTGCGCCGAACAGGAGCAGGCAGACGACGACCATCCAGCCCTCGCCCGGCGGCACCGCGCCGTTCGCTCCGCCAAGCGCGAGCGCGCCCGTATACAGGCAGAACGCGATCCAGCCTTTCGCAAGCAGCCGCGCCGCACCCATCAATCGCCCTCGGTCCTCGCCTGCCGCTGCATGGCAGGTTCACGCCGAGGCTGCGAAACGCGCGTCCTTCATGCGCTCGGCCCGGAGACTTTCGGCCATGAGGAAAGCAAGCTCAAGCGCCTGATTGGCGTTGAGCCGGGGATCGCAATGCGTGTGGTAGCGCCGCGACAGATCCTCCTCGGAGATCGCCTGGGCGCCGCCCAGGCACTCGGTGACATTCTGCCCCGTCATTTCGAAATGCACGCCACCCGCATGGGTCCCCTCGGCCCGATGCACGTCGAAGAAGGTCTTCACCTCCTTGAGGATGCGCTCGAACGAACGCGTCTTGAGCCCGGTGTGGGACGTGATCGTGTTGCCGTGCATGGGATCGCAGGACCAGACGACGGCGACGCCTTCGCGGCGCAGGGCGCGAAGGAGGCGCGGCAAGCGCTCGCCGACCCGATCCGCGCCGAAACGGCAGATGAGCGTAATGCGCCCGGGCTCGTTCTCCGGATTGAGAAGCGCGATGAGCTTCAACAGATCGCTTTCGTCGAGCGACGGCCCGCATTTGAGCCCGATCGGATTTTTCACGCCGCGACAGAACTCGACATGCGCGCCCGCCGGATCGCGGGTGCGATCGCCGATCCAGAGGAAATGCGCCGACGTGTCGTACCAGTCGCCGCTCGTCGAATCGATGCGCGTCAGCGCCTGCTCGTAACCGAGCATCAGCGCCTCGTGGCTGGTGTAGAATTCGGTGATCCGGAGCTGGGGCGTCGAATCGGGCGTGATGCCGCACGCCTCCATGAATTCCAGCGTCTCGGAGATGCGTTGCGCCAACGCGCGATACCTTTCGCCCGACGGCGAGCCCGCAATGAAGCCCAGTGTCCAGCGATGGACATTGTGCAGATCGGCATAACCGCCCTGCGCGAAAGCGCGCAGGAGATTGAGCGTCGCCGCCGACTGCGCATAGGCCTGCATCAGGCGCTGCGGGTCGGGCCTGCGGCTCTCGGCATCGAACTCCATCGCGTTGATGTTGTCGCCCCGATAGGAAGGAAGCGTGAGGTCGCCGCGGGTTTCGAAATCGGCCGTGCGGGGCTTCGCGAACTGTCCCGCGATGCGGCCGACTTTCACCACCGGCATCGCCGCGGCAAAGGTGAGGATCACCGACATCTGCAGGAGGACGCGAAAGGTGTCGCGGATGTTGTCGGGATGGAATTCGGCAAAGCTCTCGGCGCAATCGCCGCCCTGGAGGAGGAAAGCCTTGCCTTCGACCACCTGCGCCAGACGCGCCTTCAGGCTCCGCGCCTCGCCGGCGAAGACAAGCGGCGGGTGGGTCTTGAGGCGCTGCTCGACAGCCGCCAGCGCCGCCGGGTCCGGATATTCCGGCACCTGGCGGATCGGCTTTCCGCGCCAACTCGACGGATTCCAGGGCAGCGCCACACGCATCTCCTTGTCTGGGCCCCGATATAAGCGGGTTACGCGGGGCTCGCGACATATTTCGGGCGGCCAGGTAGGGGGCTGCCTGCTGGCACGCACGCCATTCCTGCCCTAAAACCCGTCCGGCAGTGTTTTGTTAACCATGCGGATCCATGAAGAGATTGATAGTTCCGGCGCTGGCGCTTGCCCTTACCGCCTGCGATACCGTCGGCAATATCCGCTACGACTTCGATTCCAGCAGCTTCGCGGGCAAGAGCGCCGCCATGGCCAATGCCTGCGCGGCGCGGATGAAGGCGTCAGAGCTCGACCCGATCCGCAACAAAGTCGAGCTTGGGAAGGACCCGCCCGATGGCCCGGTGCCCTTCACCATTCTGACCAACGGCAACACGCCGGCCGGCGCCGAGCAGGAGGCGATCGGCGTCTGGGCGAAGCTCATCGAACAGTGCCAGACCGAAGCCCGGCCGCTCCTCGACAGTGCGCCCGTCCCGCCGGACGCGACGGCGTCCGAAGTCGAGAAGCTCAAAGGCTACATCACCGATGCCTGGATCGAAGGCGCAAAACTGCGCGTCGCGCTGTACAATGGTCAGCTCACTTACGCCGAGTATGCGAGCAAGCGCCTGTCGGTCGCGGAGGATGCGCTGAAAACGGCAGAGCGCTACGCGCAGGACCAGGACGAAGAGAACAACACCCACGATCTTGAAGACGTGGAAACCGCGCTGGCGCCCTTCGCCGCGATGATGTGAGTTTGACTCACCATGGCGAGCAGAGGCGTTACCGAGTCTCCTCCGGCGATCGCGAATAGGATTTCCCGCGCATCGTCACCAGCTCTTCGGCGAGGCTCGGGTGGAGGGCGACCGTCGCGTCGAATTGCGCTTTCGTCGCGCCCATCTTCAGGGTGACCGCCGTCATCTGGATGATCTCGGCCGCTTCCGGGCTGAACAGGTGGCAGCCGAGCACGCGATCGGTCTTCGCATCCACGACGAGCTTGAAGACGGACCGCTCGGCGCGGCCGGAGAGCGTGTTCTTGAGCGGACGGAAGCTCGATTTGTACACATCGATCGTGTAGCCGCGCCTGAGCGCTTCGCTTTCCGAAAAACCGACCGTGCCGATTTCCGGCTGGCTGAACACGGCCGTGGGTACCCAATGATAATCGACGGGTGTCGGGTCGTTCTCGAACACCGTTTTCACGAATGCCATCGCCTCGTGAATGGCGACGGGCGTGAGCGGCAACCGGTCGGTGACGTCGCCGATCGCCCAGATATGGGGCACGCTCGACTGCGAGAATTCATCGACCCTGACCTCGCCTTTCCTGCCGACAGCGACGCCGATCCGGTCGAGATTGAGCCCGTGCGTGTTCGGCTTGCGCCCGATCGCGAGCATCACCTGGTCGGCCTCGATCATCTCATGCTTGTCGCTGAAGGCGAACACCTCATCGCCGCGCTTCTCGATCTTGGAGAACACGCGGTCGAGCACCACGCGGATGCCGCGCGCTTCCGACGACCGCGTCACCGCATCGCGCATGTCGTCGTCGAAACCGCGGAGGATCTTCGGTCCGCGATAGACGAGCGTCACCTCGGCTCCAAGACCGTGGAAGATGTGCGCAAACTCGACCGCGATATAGCCGCCGCCGGCGATGACGATGCGGCGTGGAAATTTCGCGAGGTAAAACGCTTCGTCGGAGGTGATGCAGTGTTCCGCGCCGGGAGCGCCGCCTGTGTCGCGCGAAGGCTGGCCGCCCGTGGCGATGAGAAACCGCTCGGCGGTGACGCGCCGGCCGCTCTTCTTGAGCTGTACGGTGTGCGCGTCTTCGAATTCCGCGCGGTCGACGATCGCCTCGACGCCTTCTTTCTCGACATTCTCGCGATAAATGCCTTCGAGCCGCGCCACTTCCTTGTTCTTGTTGGCGACGAGCTTGTTCCAGTCGAAATGGCGCTCGGGCAGGGTCCAGCCGAAGCCGGCACAGTCCTCGAACGCCTCGCCGAAATGACTTGCGTACACGAACAGCTTTTTCGGGATGCAGCCGCGGATCACACAGGTGCCGCCGAAACCGTGTTCTTCGGCAATGGCGACGCGCGCGCCCGCCTTCGCGGCCATCCGGCTCGCGCGCACGCCGCCTGAACCGGCGCCGATAACGAACAGATCAAAATCGTATTTGGATGCCATTCCTCAAGCCTGCACAGAATTTCCGTTCCAAACAAACTGTCATTCCTGCGCAAGCGGGAATGACAACCTGTTTTGTTCATTTCCTCTCTATCACCTCTACTCCGTCAGGGCCGGCGACGACGAGAGTGGAGGCGAGGTTCAGGAAGAGGCCATGATCGACCACGCCTGGAATGACCGCGAGCGCAAGCGCCAGCAGGCGCACATCGCCGATCGACCCGAACGCGCAGTCGTAGATGACGTTGCCGCTGTCGGTGACGAAGCCGTCCCGGAGATGAATGGGCGGATTGTCGTAGCCGAGCGCCGCGGCAGCATTCCGGATGCGCCGCGCGGTTGTCACATGGCCGAACGGGAGCACTTCCACCGGCAGCGGGAAACGCCCGAGCCGCTCGACCAGCTTGGACGAGTCGGCAATGACGACCATGCGGCGTGCGGAGGAGGCAACGATCTTCTCGCGCAACAGCGCGCCCCCGCCGCCCTTGATGAGGTTCAGATCGCGATCCGCCTCGTCGGCGCCATCGACAGCGAGATCGAGCGGGGCGATCTCGTCGATATCCCCAAGCAGGATGCCGAGCGCACGCGCCTTCTCTTCCGTGCGCCGCGATGTCGCCGCGCCGGTAACCGCCAGGCCGCCATGGATTCGTTCGGCGAGCAGTTCGAGGAAGATCTCGGCCGTCGTGCCCGTGCCGAGGCCGAGCCGCATGCCGGATTCGATGAAGTCAAGCGCCCGTTCCGCCGCCGCGCGCTTGTACAAATCTGCGTTCATTCCACGGTGACCGACTTGGCGAGGTTGCGGGGCTGGTCGACGTCGGTCCCTTTGGCGACAGCCGTGTGATAGGCGAGGAGCTGCACCGGCAGCGCGGCGAGGAGCGGCACCAGCATCGGGTCGACGCGCGGCAGCGCGATTTTCGCCCACGCGCCGGCGCCTGCCTTTTCCAGTCCCGCTTCATCCGAGATCATGATCACCTTGCCGCCGCGCGCCATCACCTCCTGCATGTTGGATGCCGTCTTGTCGAAGAGCGCGTCGCTGGGGGCGATGACGATCACCGGGACTGCATCGTCGATCAGCGCGATCGGCCCGTGCTTCATCTCGCCTGCGGCGTAGCCTTCGGCGTGGATGTACGAAATTTCCTTGAGCTTGAGCGCGCCTTCGAGCGCCAG
>Ga0070731_10001084_pt1 | contig 30056 bp, 20 predicted proteins | sample Coa_R1_2_FD_66448 | JGI IMG/M metagenome (GOLD analysis project Ga0070731, IMG submission 66448) | Surface soil microbial communities from Centralia Pennsylvania, which are recovering from an underground coalmine fire - Coalmine... | ecosystem: Environmental > Terrestrial > Soil > Unclassified ... | reverse complement strand
TGTTCACAGTCAAGCCTCCTTTTGGATCGCAGATTCAAGTTCGCCAAACTTTGAATCGTCCAAAAAGGAGGCTTTCTATTTTTCATTTTTTACTTAAAGAAGCAGCATTGGGCGGGTGGCCGCGACCAGGATTGCCAAGGACCAATATTTCTTGATCCTTACTGTTGCGGTTTTGCGTTGATGGAGACTCGAGTTTATTCTACAACCGTACGCGCAACGGCAATGAGCGCGGAGCCGCTTCTTGGCAACCGGCCGCGTCCAAATTGCCGACTGGACAAATCTCGAAAAGCGCGTAGCGTGATGAGCACTCTTCGGATGCTCGGCATTCTCGCGGCTCACTTCATAGGGAGATTCCAATGAAAACAGCATGGACCGTCCAACTCGCATTCTGTCTTTTGCTCGCGGCCGGGCTGATGCGCGCGGCGCATTCCGAAATCAGTTACGACTACTTCACGGGCGAGCTGCATGGCGTGCCGGACTTTTCCACGCTGAAAGCCGAGCAATCGGGGACGATCGCCGGCTTCGATCACACCTTGGGCGGCAAGAGCGCGGAAGAGAATTACAGCATTCGTTTCCATGGTGGATTGAAAATCGAGAAGGACGCCAGCTATACTTTTTACGTCACTTCCGACGATGGTTCGAAGCTGTGGATCGATGACAAACTGGTGGTCGACAACGACGGCGACCACGCCGCGGACGAGAAATCCGGCAAGATCAAACTGGCGGCCGGCGCGCACAAAATCGTGCTGGGTTTCTACCAAGCCGGCGGCGATCGCGCGCTGTCCGTGAATTACGAAAGCGCCTTCAATGAAAAGAAGGCGATTCCCGCCGAGGCGCTGCTGGCCAAAGAGCCCGAGAAGATTCCCGCCGCGCCAACCATTCCCGGCAATCTCAACTATGAATATTACGAAAACGAATACGACAAACTGCCCGACTTCGCCACGCTGACACCGACCGCCAAGGGCGAGTGCGACGGCTTCGACATCGGCCTGGACGGCAAGTCGCGCGCGGAGAATTTTGCGATCCGCTTCAGCGGAAACCTTAAGCTCGACAAAGACGGCGAGTACACTTTTTATACGACTTCCGACGACGGCAGCAGCTTGCTGATCGACGACAAAGCCATCGTCGATAACGACGGCGATCATCCCGCTGAAGAAAAAGAAGGCAAGGCGACGCTGAAGGCTGGATCGCACAAGATCACGGTGCTGTACTACCAGCACGGCGGCGAAAAAGCGCTGCAAGTCAGCTATGCCGGGCCGGAGATTGAGAAGAAGCAGATCCCGGCGGTGAAGCTTTCAAAGTAGAGGGGGCTAAGGACCAATACTTTGGTCCTTTGGCTGCTGCACTCTCGCAAGCTAACGGCGGCAAGAGTGCCGCCGCTCCTTTATGCCTCAACGATAATCTCAAACCTGCCGATACCCAGAAGAGCCATTCTTGTGGGCGAGCGGGGGATATTCCATGGAGCGTGAGCGGCAGCGCGAGGTGACGGCGATCGTCACGGGGTTGGGGTTGGCGGGGATTGCGATTTTTCTGTGCGTGAGTCTTTACACGCATTCGCCGTACGACCTGATGGATTACCGCGCGGGCGGCGGTGCGCTCGACAACAAGGCGGGCCTGCTCGGCGCGCAGTTGGCGCACCATGCGTTCTGCCTGTACGGCATGGGCGCGTGGGTGCTGACGCTGTTTCTGCTGGTCTTCGGCGGGATGATGTCGATCCGCAAAACCACGCAGGGCTTCACCTTGCGGACACTGGGCGCGGTGCTGATGACGCTGCTGGTCTGCGCGTGGAATGGCGCAATGGATTCGCATGCGTCCATTTCGGATTCGTATCCCGCTGGTCCGGGCGGACTTGTGGGAGGCACATTCGTCGCGCCGATGCTGATCAGCTATTTCGGAAAGCTGGGCGTTTACATCGTGCTCTCGGTCGTCGGATTCCTCTCGCTATTCCTGCTCGAACAGAAGACCACCGAGGCGATGCTTGGTTTCGTTGGAAGCGGTTGCTACAAAGGCGCTTGCGGGATTCTGAATTGGGTCGTCGGCAAGCGGCCGAGCGTGTACGCACCCATGCAGCCCGCGATGGCGGGCGCGTCGGCTCGCGTAAGTGGCGATTTTGGGACGGATTGTGTGCGCGTGCCGAAGAATGTTCCGGCGACCGGGCACGGATTTGCGAACGGCAGCAAATCCGTGGCACCCCCACCCGCGAAAGCTGTCGAGAAAATCGAAGAACTCATTGCGCCGTCGCCTGTTCCAGAGGAACGGAAGCTGCGCGTGACGGCGTTGGAATTGCGCCAAGCCAAGGAGCGCCTGCTGGCGCGGACCGTCGACGAGGACGAGACCGACGAGGATTTCGACCCGACACGGACGCCACGGACGCGCAAAGCCAGCGAAGAGGCGGAGGCCGAGCGCCGCCGGCAGGAAGCGATGCGCCAAGCCGACGAAGCGGAGCGACAACGCCTTGAGCGCGAACGGCTTGCGAAAGAGCAACTGGAGCGAGACCGTGTGGCTTGTGAGAAGCTTGAAAAGGAGCGCGCGGCCAAAGACCGCGAGCGCGCCGAGCAGGCACAAAAGTTCGCGGCGGCGATGCTTCCGCAACCTGCAGCGGTGGAGGAGGATACTTGTGGTGCAGGCGGCTCGCCTGCAGACCTTGACGAGGAAGGTCTCGATTTCGACGAAGATCCGCCGCCAAAGCCGCAACTCCCAGCCAATTATGAGCTTCCAAAGCACGATCTGCTCATCGAAAACGACGTGACGCCGCTGATTTCCAGCGACACGCTGCGCGACCGTGGTGCGACGATCGTGCAAACCCTGTGGGATTTTAAAATTGGCGCGAAGCTCTCCGGCATCCAAAGCGGCCCCGCCGTCACGATGTACGAATTGGAGCTTGATCCCGGCATTAAAGTCCAGAAGGTAGTCGGTTTGCAAGATAATCTCGCCATGGCCATGAAGGCCGAGCACGGCGTGCGCATCATTGCTCCCATTCCCGGCCGCAACGCCATCGGTTTGGAAATCCCGAATACCGAAGATCACGTCGTGCGCATGAGGCCGATTCTCGAATCGCCACAATTCCGTGGGAAGACGTGGACTCTTCCCATCGTGCTCGGTCGCGACTCCATCGGCAATCCGCTCGTCGCCGATCTCGCCAACATGCCGCACTTGCTGATCGCTGGCACAACCGGCTCTGGCAAATCGGTTTGCGTGAACTCGATTATCATGAGTTTGATGCTCATGCGCCGCCCGCACGAGGTCAAGCTCGTGCTCGTCGATCCGAAGCAAGTTGAAATGACCGATTTCAAAGGCATCCCGCATCTGCTCACGCCCGTCGTCTGCGACATGAAGCTCGCCGCTGGCGTACTCACGTGGGCCGTCCAAAAGATGGAGCAGCGCTACGAGCGCATGTCCAAAATCGGCGTCCGCAACATCGCCACCTTCAATAAGAAGACCACCGAGGAGCGCCTCGCCATGCTCCCCGCTGACGAGAAGCCCGACGACTACACGGATCCCATGCCGTACATTGTAGTTATAGTGGACGAGTTCGCCGATTTGATGATGACCGCCGGCAAGGAAATCGAGCAGGCCATCGCGCGCCTCGCTCAAAAAGCCCGCGCCGCCGGCATCCACGTGATCCTCGCCACGCAACGTCCCAGCGCCGATGTCGTGACTGGCCTGATCAAGACTAACCTCCCGTGCCGCATCTGTTTCCAAGTGAAGAGCAAGCTCGACAGCCGCATCATTTTGGAGCAGTCCGGCGGCGAAAAGCTGGCCGGCAAAGGCGACATGCTCTTCATCGGTGCCGGCAATTCCAACGTCATGCGCGCCAAAGGCGTATACATCACCGATGACGAAATCAAAGGCGTGGTAATGGCTTGCAAGACCCAAGCCGAGCCGATCTATGACGACGAAGTCGAGAAAGCCGCCATGCAAGCCGTCGCCGGCGAAGACGGCGAGGACGGCGAATTCGTCGAAACCAACCGCCAAGCCATCGAGCTCGACGAGAAGTTCGACGAAGCCGTGGAAGTCTTCCTATCCCTTGGCCGAGCCAGCACTTCTCTGCTCCAGCGCCGCATGGGCCTAGGCTACACGCGCGCCGCCAAACTCTGCGACCAGATGGAAGCCCGCAGCATCGTCGGCCCCGACCGCGGCGCCAAAGGCCGCGAGCTGCTCATCTCTCAGGAAGGCTGGGACAATTTCAAACGCACCCGCGCGAATAATAACGGAAGTGCATGGGGTCCAAAGGGAAGCAAAGACAACCCCTACCCCACCCCGCCCGATGGGAGCGCCGGCTTCCAGCAGGCCCGTCCCGAAGGGACGGTAGACTCCATCAAATCCGGCGACGATCTCGACCCCGCCTTGGTCGCGCACCTCGAACCTATCGACGGCGTCCGCGATCACGAGAACCATGAGAATGAGGACGACATCACGTAGTCAAGAACCGCGACCGCAAGGGAGCGGCTCGCATGCAAAAGTTGCACATCGCGCGTATCATAACAGAACGTCCGTTGTTATATCATGCATTTTGAACCATACTGTTCCACGTGGAACATAGGGCGATGTTAATATTTCACTAATTTCCTATCTGAATACTATGATCATTCTCTCTGATCTGTTCCGTTCGCCTATCCGCTCTATAAGTCCTGTACGTCCTATTGCGCGCCTCCACGCGTGGATGTTCGCATGCGAAGCAGTTTGCCCCTTGCCCGCCTCATCGGGTATAATGGCGCAGTTAATTCGGCCAGGTAGCCCAACGGCAGAGGCAGGGGACTTAAAATCCCCCAAGTGTGGGTTCGATTCCCATCCTGGCTATTGACAAATTGACTATGAACATGCTCCGCCAAGCGGTGGCGTCATGGTTCTCCGTTGCTCAAAAAAGTTCAAAAAACGTTACTCAAACGTTACTCAATCCGATAAAACCGTCTCCGGCCTATTGGAGACTTAATCAAATGAGCAAGCTGGAATTCAAGAAGCAGACGATCAATCCTTACAGGCGCGGCAACCGCCCGGTTTACCTGGCGAACTGGACCGACCGTGACGGCATTCACTGAATACAAGCACTTGACGACGCTGCTAGACGCCTTGAAGCCATTCCCGTACTGGCGGGCATGGATCGCGTTCGCGACGCTGACCGGACCGCGCTGGAGCGAGCAGGCAAGGCTTCGACTTGAAAACCTGTCCGAAGACCTGACGGAAGTTCGCATCTACGGGAAGAAGACGGCGACGTATCGCCGCGTGCCGATTGAGCAGAACGTTCTGAAGCCGATCCTTCGGGACTATCTCGACAACTTCAGGGACAAGGACGACGAGAGCGGCCTGTTGTTCCCCGCGCTCTTCTCTGGTCACGGGTCAGGCGTGGATTGCATTTGGCGGGCGACGACGTTCCACAAGCATTGGCTTGGCGGCTGGAACCCGCTCAAGGACAAGAAGACTGGGAAAATCGAGCCGCACGGCACGAAGGCCGTTGGCGTGTCTGAGAAGATTCAGAAGGCTCTGAAGTCGAAGGCGGCGTTCCTGTCCTACGGGCCAGCGGAGTGGCGACACTGCGGCGGGACGGCGATGGGCCACGCGGGAGTCTCTACGCTGCGCATCTCGATGTGGTTGGGGAATGATGAGAAGATTGCCCGCAGGCATTACATCGGTCACGTCGGCTCGACGAATTGGCCGCTGAAGTACATGACGACGGAGTTATAGACCAGCACTATACGTTGTCAATGGGTTCAATGGTAGGTCGCGCGTCCGCAGACGGAGTACGAATTTGCGGCGCTTGGACTTGGGTTCATCCAACTTGACCTGATAGGAGAGGGGAGTGCCGCCCTGCGCGTACCGCGAGTTCGCGTTGAAGTCGCCCGCGGTCGGGGTCGTCCACATTTTTGACTTGTTGACCTTCATTCGTCCTCCGCCGGCGAGTTAACGATCCACGGCTCACCCATTATACGCGGATCAGGTCCGGCCTCCCGATCGCCGAGGCCCTCAGCCTCGCCTTCGCGACCAACGATGAACCCCGAAGAGGAAAGAGGATCCCTCGTTGTCCGTCTTCTCCTTTTCCAACAAGAGAGAGATGCGTAGAGAGAGATATATACCCTTAAAGGCAGGGTATATCTCTCTTCTCATCTCGTTGGCGTGTGGGTGGAGTTTTATGGCCATGTCGCTCTCATATCTCTCTCTCATCATACTCGCCGAGAAAAGAAAGAATTATGTATTTATAAAAAGGGATGGTCATTGGATTCGTATAATAAAATTACGTGAGTAGACAATCGCCGAAGCAAAGGAGGTAGTCATGGACATGCAGGTAAGGGAAGTCAAGCGGCGCGGCGCGCCGCGCAACCCCGACAGGCCCCAAGTGCTGACCTTGGCCATCCCAACGTCCCAGGTGCTGAACCTGGAGCGCGTGGCTGGCGACAGGACGGTGCAGCAGGTCATCAGGGAGATCGTGGCGGAGAAGTTCGCTGGATGCAGCAAGTAGGAAAAAAAGAAGGGCCTGGACACGTGTAATGCCCAAGGCCCTGAGTTGTGTCGTCGGGGAACGAATCAACTGTATCGTATTATACGGCGCCCGTCGCGCCGCGACCTCTGATCGCTTACGATTTGTTCTCCTTGACCAAACCAGCCTGGAGATGCTGCTGGTCGGCTACCTGACGGAGAACCCGGCGATGCCAGGGTTGTCAAGCACGAAGAACGCGGACAAGCTCTTGGAGTCCGGCATCAGTGGCCGGTGGTTCCAGAACAAGAGCCTTGGCCTGCTCTTCGAGGAATTGCTCTCCCATTACCGCCGGGAGAGGTGCCTCCTCAACACGGAGGAGTACGCGGTCAGGATCCGCGGGCAGAACGGCTCGGACGACCAGACGGTCTACTCGACCGCGGCCCTGACCAGTTGTCATGCCGCCGTAATCGCCAGGAAGATCAGGGTCGACCTGTGCATCGAGAGGATGGTCAACTGGCATTCCCTCGGCAAGGTGAAGGGGATGTTCAGGAGGTTCGAGAAGCAGGCCTCCGATCCCAAGTTCGGCCCGGTCGCCGCGATGCAGAGCCTCTTCGCGGCGTGCATCGCCGAGAAGAGGGACAGGGAGTGCGACTTGCCCCCGATCGAGAACTCGAGGGAGGGCCTCTCGAACCTGCCGCCGAGGCCCGCGGACCTCTGGGATGGCATCGCCGCGGTCGGCTCGAAGATGTTCATCTCCGGCCCCTCAAAGTCCCGCAAGACCTGGACGCTCATGGGGCTTGCCATGTGCGTGTCCAATGGCGTCCCATACTGGGGACGTAATACCCTGAAATCAAGGGTCTTGTACATCAACTTCGAGCTGACGCGGGCATCGTTCCTGTGGCGCGCCGACAAGATCAGGAACGCGCTGGCCCTCCCCTTGGATTACTGCCCCGACATGTGGAACCTCAGGGGGAAGAGCGAGGCGATAGAGGACCTCGCCCCGAAGATCATCGAGCGCTGCCGCGGCGCCGACTACAAGCTCATCATCGTGGATCCCGTGTACAAGTGCATCGGGAACCGGAGCGAGAACGACGCCGGCGATGTGACGAGCTTTTGTAATTGCCTCGAGTCAATCGCGATCGAGACCGGGGCGTGCGTGGCGGCGGCATTGCATTTCGCCAAGGGCAACGGCGCGATGAAGGAGGCCATGGACAGGACCAGCGGGTCGGGGGTCTTCAGCCGCGATCCGGACACGCTGATCGCGATGACGCCCCACGAGGAGGATGGTTGCCACGTGATCTCGACCACGCTGAGGGATCACCCCGAGGTCCCCGAGTTCGTGGTCAGGTGGCAGTTCCCGGTGATGACGGTGGACTCGGCCGCGAACCCCAAGGCGCTGAAGAAGCCGGGGCAATGCAGCGCAGTGAAGGAATCCGACATCCTCAAGCATACCCCCGACCATGGCGACGCCCCCCTGCCGCGGAAGATCATCGAGGGGCACGTCAAGGAGGACACGGACGGGGGGATGAACGCGATCACGAGCAAGTTCGCGCTCGCCCTCTCCAAGGGGCTGATCATCGAGGCCAGGAAGCAGGGCCAGGTGCGCCTGTACACCAAGGCTCCTGCCGCGCCGGTGGAGGAGGTCGTCGTTCCTCCGATGGGGGTGCACGATGAGTTCTAACATCCTCGTGGGAGGGCCGTGCGATGGCCACGCGTTCGACGAGCCAGTCGACCCCCTGAGCATCATCGTGATGGAGTACGGGGGCAAGACGTGCAACTACTGAGCTACCCAGCCAAACTACGGAATGCGGAGGTCTTGATCCCCACTCCCCAAAGGGGAGCGAACTGTTTTCGAAACAGTCCCGGCGCGCCTGTCCGGTTCACATTCCAATTACCATTCTTATAGGAGCGCCGGCTTCCAGCCGGCCCGGTTGACGAACGAACGTTACCTACCTCAGCGGAGCGCACAGGACTTGCACCTGACTCCCAAAAAGGGAGCGGTTGGTTTAGCACACCACCCCGGCCGCTTGACCAGTTTACGCTCCTCATACTATGGAGGCTGCGAGTAACGCTCTCGCCGGTCCGATCTTGCAAGGATCAGATGTTCCCTTGAACAACCCCCGCGTCATTCTCCTTTCCAACATGGGCATAGCAGGATTTGAACCTGCAACTTCCACTGTGTAAGAGTGGCACTCTCGCCAGTTGAGTTATACGCCCGCTTCAATTTACCTACCCATTGGCACGGGAAGATTCGAACTTCCGCCCTCTTCCTTATCAGAGAAGCGCTCCACCACTGAGCTACATGCCAGTCTCTGACCTCCTATCTCCTAACTCCTATCTCCTGTCCTCTATTTGCATTTCTCCACACCCCGAAAACGTTTCAGCGCAATGTTGCTTTCTGACTCCTGATACCTGACTCCTGACACCTGACCCCTGATTCCTGACTCCTATCTCCTCTTAATGGTAGAATGGGAGGGACTCGAACCCCCGACCTGCGGATTAGAAGTCCGCCGCTCTATCCAGTTGAGCTACCATTCCAAAATATGGTGGAAGTAGGATGCGAACCTACGTAGCCCATGCGGGCTCCAGATTTACAGTCTGGCGCGATTGGCCGCTCCGCCACTCCACCGCTTAATTCATTTCAATTGTTGCCTCCTTATTAACCAATTTACTTCATGCCCCCGGCAGGTCACGATCCTGCAACCTCGATGTTAAAAGCATCTTGCTCTACCAGTTGAGCTACAGAGGCCCGACATTTGTCATTTGTCATTTTTGATTTGTCATTTGTCATTTGTCATTTTCAGCGGCGGCAAAAATGACAAATGACAAATGACAAATACCAAATGATAAATAGCTGCTATGCAGCTATAGTCCGAGAGGGACTCGAACCCCCAACATCCTGCTTCTAAGGCAGGCGCCTCTGCCATTGGGCTATCGGACCTACTCCCTATTCCCCACTCCCAATCGGGACGGCTGGATTCAAACCAACGGCCTCCTGCTTCCAAGGCAGGCGCTCTGGACCGGCTGAGCTACATCCCGAAACTAAGTTTAGAAAACAAAAAAGCCTTCCCGGATGCACCCAGGAAGGCTTTTTTGCAACTACTCACATTGCAAATCGTCTTTAGGGTGCCGAACCTCCCGGGTATGCGCTATCGGACGCGCTAATACCGAAACAATAGGCTCGCTGACTCAGGTTTTGTAGTTTGGGTTGTTTCGCCGAATGGAGCCGTGACGGCATGACGCAACGTCCTTCGCGGCCCGCTCTAGGCTGCGAATAGGACGCACACCACGACTCGAAATTCCTGCACGTAAGGGACACGGTGGAGTAAACTCCTGCAATTCTACACATGCTCACGGCGAGCGTGTGCATCTTCAGTTAACCACATGAAAGCATGGTTGTCAACTAGTTCGTAAAGAATTATTTACCGAACGGCACGCGGCGCGGCGGCGATCAAAGTTTGCATTGCGCTAATAACTTGGTTCATTGTTATTCAAAAAAATTATTGGTAAATTGGCGCGCGAAGCTTGAAATCGAATGCCAAGAAAATGTGGAGGTTCATTCCGCCAAAAGCGCCCGCTGCCTTTGACCTATTGGACCCATCAGCCCTATAAGCCCTATGATTTGCGCATTGACCGCGACTCGTTCGAGAATAACGACGGCGATTGCTTTCGGTTAGACGACGTTCAAACGCAATTCTCCATTCCGCGCATTGCACTCCAGGCAAGAGTCAAACTCGCTGCCGCTTTGTCCGCACGTTTTTTCAACGACATCAGCCGCGTAATATTCGCCGGCCTTTTCAACACAAATCGCGTGATTTTGCCGACGCGTACTTTGCCACGCTCATCGAGGAATTCCGCGACTTCCGCGGGCAGTTCGTCCTCCACCGAATCGCTCACCGCGCGCAGGACAACGACGGCCGTTCCCGCGGCATCAACGCTCTCGGCCAGCGCAAACGATTCCATATCCACCGCAATCGCGCCACTCTTGACGTGCAGCGCACGCTTATCCTCCGATTTCAAAATCGGCTCTCGCGAGCAGACGATTGAGCCACATTCCCAGCGCAATTTGGCCGCATCGAGCGCACCCGCAATCTGATTTTCGACAAGCATCTTCGCGCGCACTAAATTTTGTGGTGCAGGCAGCCCGCCTGCATCGATTCCAACAATGTTATGCGCTGCGACGATGTCGCCAACCTTGAGCGCATCGCTCAATCCCCCGCAAAATCCCGTCGAAACAACCAGCGCCGCCGGGTTTTCGCGCGAAGCCAGTTCTTTCCCCACGCGCGCCGCCGCCCGCGCACCGACTCCAGCTTGGATGAGTTCGAAGCGCCCGGCGTCTGTGCCCAACCCCGCCTTCACGGCCGACAATTCCTCGCGCAGCGCGCAAACGACCGCGATTTTGGTGCTCATGCGTTGTTTTTAACCGAGAACACCCAACCCTGCAAGACGCCCGGCACAACCTGCGCGCGTACTTCGCCCCATTGGCCCTATCAGCCCTATAAGCCCTGTCGTGCGCCCCGTGCAAGCCTATAAAACTTTGCGCAAGCCATTTCGATTCTAGGCCGTATGGTTAAAAGACAACAGGCCTAGTCCCGCGATTCCCGGCGCCGCTCATCTCCCCTGCGACATTTTTTTCATAGGGCAATCGCATCTTTTGCCCGCGCCTTCGCGGCTTTGGCATCCTCTTTGTTTGCGTCTCCAATGAAACACGGAGAAAAAGGAGATGCCCGCCACAACCGAATCAGTCCGCAGCCCGCGCCTGATGGTTGTGGACGATGACCCGGGGGTGGGTTACGCAGTGACGCGCTGGTTGCAGCAGCAGAACATTCGCTCGGTGCTGGCCAGTTCGACCGATGAAGCCTTGCAGATGTTGCGCGACATGGTCTTCATCGAATCGGAATTCGACGGATTGCTGGTCGATTACAATTTACCCGGCGCAACCGGCTGCAGAATCATTGAGGAGTTTCAACTCGATTTTCCGAAAATGCCGGTCGCGCTGATGACCGGTTCGCACGACATCAGCTTGGAATTGTGGGTCCGTGCGCGCAAAATCCCGCTCTTCCGAAAGCCGCTGGATTTGCGCGAATTAAAGGAGTGGCTCGACGGAATCAGAATTTACAAGCAGGGCACTCCAGAGTCGGATCCGCTTACGAGCCGCGACCGCAAGGGAACGGGCAATGTTCCAGAGCCGCGCACGTAAGTAAGCGGCCTGAAGTAAACGATTTTGTGTTCCTTGGAGGATGGGGCCGCAGCCGCTGGCTTCGGCGAAGAATGGTTGCTGCGAGGAAGGGAGGTGCGATGTAAGAAACTCGGCGGAACTCGTGTCTGTACGCATGATGAAATCCGGATGATGAGATGAGCATCATCCGGATTTCTCGTTTTATGACATTTCACGCAAAGGCGCGAAGAAGCGCAAAGTCCGCAAATGGGTTGTGGACGGCGTGGACTGAAATCAGTTTCCAGAATTACTTTGCGAACTTTGCGTCGTTCTTGGCGTCTTTGCGTGAAAAAAATTCACCGCTTCGCCTCCATATAATCCTCCGCCACCGCCTTCAACAGCCGCCGCACATTCGCCATCTTCTCAGGGTCCGTCACCTGTCCCGCTCCGCTTTCCGTGACGTAAAACACGTCCGTCACCAGGCCCTGATTCGTTGCGATCTTCGCGAAGTGAATGTCGCAGCTCAAATCCGCCAGCGCGCGGCTTAGGCTGTACAGCAAACCGATCCGGTCGCCGCATTTCACGTCCACGACTGTGAACTGGCTCGACAATTTGTTATCGACCTGCACGACCGGCTCAATTTTGCGCGCGACGCGCGGGCTGCGCGGGATGCGGCGGCGGGCGGCTTCGATTTTTTCCTGAAGATCACCCTGGCCTTTCAGGGCGCTGTCCACATTCGCGGCGACGCGCTGCCAGAATTCGTCGTCCACATGCAGCGTGTCCAATCCGGGTGTGACGCGGAAATGGTCGAGAATCAAACCGTCTTTGCGCGTGTATGCAATCGCGGAGACGACGCTGACACCTTCTCCCAGAAACGATCCGCAAATTTGCGCGAAGCGCTTGGGGCGGTCGCTGGAGACGACCCACATGTCCACCAGCGCGCCCGTCCCGCGCACGATCGTGGTGCTGTCTTTTTTCTCCGCCCGCAGTGTTTTGATCGCGTCCAAATGCAGCAGCGCGTCGTCGAAGCCGACTTCGACCATGTAACGCCGCGGCACATTACGGCAATGCTCCTCGGCCAGCGCGCGGTCTTCGTCGGTCTTCGCCCAGCGCCGCAAGCGCTCTTCGAGCAAGCTGCGCTCGCCCGCCGGCGCGTCAGCGCCTTCGAGCGACGAGAGCACAAAAATAGCCGACGATCTCGACGGGTCGATGAAGCGCAGAATGTCCTTGTATAATTCGCTGAGCAAGGCGTCTTTCCAGAGCGGAAATGCGCCCTGTCCGACCGAGATCGAATCGCAATACGTCAGCAGAAAAAGCAGGTCGAGCCGCTCTTTCGTCGCGATCTTTGTCGCCAGTTCTTTAAGCAAGGCCACGTCGCCCGTGTCGCGGCGCTGGCTGATTCTCGAAAGAAGCAGATGCTCCTGCACCAAAAAAATCAGCATGCGCACCGTCGAATCGCTTAGGCCCAGCCGCTCGCCGATCGCCGGCAACATCACTGCCCCGCGCTCGCTGTGCCCCGCCGCGCCGCGCGATTTGCCCAGATCGTGAAACAAACACGCCAGCCGCAAAAGATGCGCACGCGGCAGCGTATCGAGGATTCTTCGCCGAAATTGGTCGTGCTTCTCAAACGATAGATACAAATCATCCACCGCCCGCACGACCAACAGCGTGTGCTCGTCCACCGTGAAATCGTGGTAAGCGTCGCTGATCACCAGCCCTTCGATTTCGCCAAATTCCGGCAGGTATGCGCCGAGCAACCCGGTGTCGCGCATCGCGCGCAGCGTATTGCCCACGTTTGCGCGCATGCGCAGCAGCGTTTCGAAATGCGCGCGCGCGGCCGGATCGCGGCGCAGCGCGTCGTTGAACTCCGGCAAGCGCGCGCGGATCGACGCGATGATGTCCGTCCCCACGCGTATCGACTGCCGCGCCGCATGGACGTACGCGCGCAGCGCCAATTCCAGCCAATCGCTGCCGCCGAGCATGTTGTCGCGCGAAGCGTACAAATAATCGCCGACGCGCGTGAAATCGTCGTCCAGCCGCCGCCGCCGCAGTTTTTCGTAATTGCGCGACGCGACCGCGGATTCTTCGAGGTAGCGGCGCGTGACGATCTGCGCCAAACGATGTATCGCGCGCGCCGCGCGGTAATAATCTTTCAGCAGCAAATCGACGTCCTGCAATTCGTCGGTGTCTTCGTAGCCGAGGTCCGTCGCAACCGACTGCTGCATTTGAAAATCGAGCACGTCCTGTTTGCGCCCGCAGAGTGTATGCAGCGAAACGCGCAGCGTCAGCATCTTTTCATAGCCGGCGCGCGCTTCGTCGATGGCTGTTTCCGACACCAGCGGCCGGTCCTTCAAACGCGGCAAATGCCCCGACAAATGCGCGGCCTGATCGATCCACAGCGCCAATTGAAAATCGCGCAGCGCGCCCGGGCTGTCTTTGATGTTCGGCTGCGTGCGATAGACCGACTGCCCCTGCCAGCGTTTAATCGCTTCCTGAAATTTTGCTTCAACAAACTTGCGCCCGCTGCGCTGAAAAAACGCCGGCATCTCGACTTTGCAGAACGCATCCGAAAACGCCCGGTCGCCGACGATGAAGCGCGATTCGAGCAGCGACGTGGCCGTCTCCAGCGTGCTGTCGTCGATGTCCTCCATCCGCCGCAAGCTGTCTTCAGGGCTGCGCACCGCATGCCCGACTTGCAGCCCGCAGTCCCACATCGGATGCAGAATGTTCGCGACCAGCGCGTCGAGCTGCTCTTCCTTGATGTCGGCGCGATGCAGCAGCATCAAGTCGATGTCCGAATAAGGCGCCAGTTCGCGGCGGCCATAGCTCCCCAGCGCAACCAGCGAAATGCCCTGCGCGCGCCCAGCAAGCCCCGCGCGATTGAGCGCAAACGCCAGCAGGATTTCAAGCATACGGTCGGCGGACGTAGCGAGCAGTTCGCCCGCCGCGCGCCCGCCTTCCTCGCGATTGACTTCCGCCGCCCGATTGCGCGCCGACCGCCACGCGGTTTTCAACGCCGAAATAATCGCCGCGCCCGGCGTGGCGCCGTCCTTGAGATTATCGAGTTCCGTGGCGACGGGCAGAAACGGATCGGGCAGCAGATCTTCCTTGCGGAACTGCGCGGATTTGGTGGCGAGCTTCATATGCGGCGTAATCTATCGGCTTTGGCAAATGTTGCGCGTAAAAAATCGGGCCTTGATTATCCGACGCCGACGTATCATTGTCTGAGCACGTGCAAAATTCTCCGCGAACCCAGTTGCTTCCACTTGCTGCCGCGCTTGCGACAGGTGCATCTGCTGCAATTGTCTGGGTCGTTGCGCAATACGCGGACTACAAGGTCGGCGCGGGACTGGATCTGCTCCTTTGGGTCATTGCGAATCTCGCCGTTTATGGTTCCATTACCATGTCGGCAGTGACAGTTGCCTCCAGCCGTCCCGCAGGCAAGGTCATTAGCGCGCTATGTATCTTGGCGCTCGCCTATATTGGAATGATTTCGGCGATCAGTCTGTTGGGTGCCATATGGCGCGCGCTCGGCGGGGGCGGTGTATCTCCATTTATGTAGCCGACGCAAGGTTCATCTATGCGGCTTTTGCGGTACAGCCCGGCCCCTCAGCAAGTTCGAGCACATCGCCCACCGTCGCAATATTGCTGAGCGCATCTTCGTCCATTTCGACGCCAAGCTTCTCTTCGAGGTCGCACATCAACTCAAGCGCCTTGGGCGAATCGATGTTGAGGTCGGCGACGAGGCCGTGTTCCGGTTTCAATTCCGCGCTGTTTCTCTTCGCGATGCGAGCGACGATTTCCAATGCAGCCTGTTGCGTGGCGTTCATGCCTGCTCCTTTAACGATGATTGACCGGCTTCGGTTTTGTGCAGCAACCTCGAACCGGCGTGGCGCGCCATGAAGGCGTAGCGTTTGAAATAATAATTGGTTTCCGCTTCGTGTTCGCAAACGGTGCTTTCGTCCACCGGCTCGAAGAAGCAGGTCGGATCTTCGGCGAGCAGGCTGCCGTTTTTGAAAAGCGCCAGTGCGCGGCAGCCGCCGCAGACGAATTTATAGCGGCAGCGTCCGCATTTGCCCTGCAAATTGTTGCGGTCGAGCAGCGCCTGATACTGCGAGCTTTCGTCGATGATCTGCTGCAACGATTTCTCGCGCACGTTGCCCCAATTGCAAATGTCGAGCAGAATTCCGCACGGAGCGACGTCGCCTTCGGCGTTGACCGCAATCCACGTGCCGATCCAGCAGCCGATCGAAGGCCCTTGCGGGACCGTGACGTTGCGCTGGCCTTTCGAAAATCGCTCGTGCACTTCCGGCGCGACGAAAAACGGCGTGTAGCTCACGTAACCGTTGGCGTGTTTGCGAAGCTGCGGGTGCAGCGTGTCGCGCATTTCGTCCGGGGAGACACACAAACTGTCGAAGTGCTGCGCGCCCGACCCGCGCGCGGTGAACGGCGAGCGGTTATAAGGGATGCCGTGCTCTTCGAGGTACTGCAGCGTCTTGCCAATCGTGGCGAGGTTGTGGCGGCCGACGTTGACGACCGCATGGCGTTTGATGCCAAGTTCCTCGCACAACGCAATCGTTTTCAGCGCCACGTCGCAATCGCAATCGCGCGTCCAGGCGTTTTCGTTATCGATCGAATTAATTCCCACGGCCACGACCAGCGTTCCGCCGGAGGCCGCGTGCAGTTCCTTCAAGCGCGCCGCGGTTGCAACCGTTCCGTTGGTACAAATGCTGGATTCGTAACCGTGTTTTGTCGCGCGCCGCACGAGTTCGGCGGCGTCTTTGCGCAGCATGAATTCGCCGCCGCTCCAGCTCACGACGCGGCAGCCGATCTCGCGGCCCGCCATCAGCACGCGCGTTTCGATTTCGTCCGCGCTCAATTCCTGCTTGACGCTTTCGCGCACCGTCTTCGCCACGTTGCTCGAGGCCATGCACAGATCGCAGCTCAGATTGCAGCGGCGCGTCGATTCAAAATAAATCGTGTTGAACGAGTATTTCACGCGGATTCTCCGTCGCCTTCGCACAGCTCGATGAGCTGCCGGTCGGGCGTGAGCATGAACGCGAAGCGCTTCATCTGCTTGCCGGTCAAGCCTGCATTAATGAGCGGAACCCACGCAGTGAAGCGTTTCAGCCGGAAAAATCCCGCGTCGCGCAAGCGCTGCACGGCGAGGTCCAAATCCGGCACTTCAAAGCACAAATGGTACGGCCCGCCGCCAATTTGGCTGAGCACACGCGCGACGGGCGAATCCTCGCCGATGCCTTCGACCAGTTCGATGTTGAATCCAGGCCCGGCATGCACGAAACAAACGCGCACGCCCTGCGAAGGCACTTCCACCGGCTCGGACATTTTTCGAAAGCCGAGCACTTGCACAAAATACGCCAGCGCGCGTTCGATGTTGCGCACGGCCACGCCGACGTGATGGGGCTTAAACGATACCCCGAGCAGCGGGCCGGGATCCGTGAGCACGGCGGTTTGGGCATACTCGAGCATACATTTCCTCAAAATAATGATGATATACGTATAATGAGATTGTTTTATATGTCAACTGAAATCGAACTTTTTTCGCGCGCGGGCGCGCCAATCTGCGCGTGCCGCGTCGAAGTGCCCGCGCTTTCACTGTGCAGTCTGCGTTATTTTGCGCGCGCCGAAATCAGCTTGGCAAGTTCATTGACGCGCGCTTCCAGCGCGGCGATTTTCTTCTGCTGATCGGCGGCATTCTTCCGCTGCTCCGCCATGCCCTTTTCCTGTTCATCCAATCGCGCGTGCTGCTTCAGAAATTCGTTGAGCAGCATCGCGTTGACGGCTTCGTAGCGAACTGTAAATATCTCGCCTTTCGCGTCGCGAACCACGAGGTCCGGATTCACTTTATCGACTTCTTCCGCGATCAGGCCAAATTGCGGAGTGCTTTTGGGATCGATCTCGGGCTTGTAACGGAACGTCACGGGCCGCAAGCTCAGCAGCGCGTTGCTGGCGTCGCCCATGCTTTGGATGTCGTCCTTGAAGCGCCGGGAGGAACCGGAGACGCCGAGCTGGCCCTGGCCATTCACAACCACCGTGGCGCCCGCGACCGCCACGTTGTAGATGCCCGCAATGTAGGCAGATCTCTGAAGCGGAACGTTCAAAGCATAAGTGCCGATGCGGATGACGGCATCGTCGCTAAACAAGCCGCCGCCGCCAATGATGATGTTGGCGCCGCCTGCTGCGTTCGAGCTATTGGTGGACCCGCCGATCATGATATTGTTTGCGCCGGTAGTGATGCTCGCCCCCGCGCCAACACCGACGAACGTGTTTCCAGTGCCGGAAGTGTTGGCATTCCCGGCGCCCTGACCGACAAAGGTGTTTCCATTGCCCGCGGTGTTGGCGTTGCCCGCCAACTCGCCCAAGAACGTATTCAACGCGCCGGATGTGTTCGACGCGCCCGCGCCATGGCCGAAGAAGGCGTTCTGGTCCGCGGCATTCACGGCTCCCGCGCCCTGCCCGACAAAGGTATTGGCACTGTTGGTTTTGTTGCCCTGTCCGGTACCTTGTCCGACGAAGGTGTTGTTGCTGCCGCTGGTGTTGGCATTGCCCGCGTACTGGCCGAGAAATGTATTCATTGTTCCCGTTGTATTCGCTTGGCCCGTATCGTGTCCGAAGAAGGCGTTGTAGTTCGCCGTGTTCATCTGTCCGGCTTGATATCCGACAAAGGTGTTCTGAATGCCGCCTGTGTTTGTCTGGCCGGAATTGTAGCCCACGAACGTGTTGGAATTGCCGGACATGTTGTTGTATCCGGCGCCTTGTCCGATGAACGTATTAAAGGATGCGCCGACGTTGTTGTATCCGGCGCCCTGTCCGACGAAAGTATTGTTGCCGCCGGTGGTGTTGGCCTGCCCTGTATATTGTCCCACAAAGACATTCAGTGCACCCGTGGAATTATTGAAGCCGCACGTCTGCCCGACGAAGGTGTTGTAACCGCCGGTGCTGTTCGTGGAACCGCAATTCTGGCCCACGAATGTGTTGTATGTGCCAGTGGTGTTGGCAAAGCCGGCGTACTGTCCCATGAATGTGTTGTTAAAGCCTTGCGTGTTGGAGAAACCGCACTGCTGACCGACAAATGTGTTGGTACTGGCAGTGGTATTGGAATATCCGGCAGCTTGTCCAATGAACGTATTGTAACTGCCGGTATTGTTGAAACCGGATGCTTGCCCAATGAAAGCGTTGTCAGAACCCGACGTATTGGCAAAGCCGCTTTCTTGCCCGACAAAAGTGTTATTGCTGGCGGTATTTGAAAAGCCGGTGGCCTGCCCGAGGAAGGTATTCGAATTTCCAGCGGTGCCATTGGTGCCCGCGGATTGCCCGAAGTAGGTGTTGTTGGCGCCTGTGCTGTTGTCAGCGCCGGCGTTATGGCCTATGAACGTGTTGTCGCTGGCGGCGGAGTTGGCGGCGCCGGCGTTCAGTCCCAAGAAGGTGTTGAAAATGCCGCTGGTATTTGCCGAACCCGCGTTTTGCCCGATGAAATTGTTGCCGCCTCCCGTGTTGCTTGCGCGCGCTTCGACGGTGAATGTGGACGATACCAGGAGTGTGCCCGTGAACGTCTTGGTGCCGGCGATGTTGTTCTGAGCGGTAGTGAGATCGACGAAATTCTGCGTGCTCGATCCCGTGCCGCCGTTGCCGATTGCCAGGATGCCGTTAAATGTGGAAGTCCCGCCGGCAAAATTACCATAGGCGTCGCGCATGACAATGGTATTGGGCGTGTCGTTGGGCGTGGCCGCGTTCGCGCGATTCGCGCCACTGGCGACGTTTGCAGCGGAGACGCCGCCCACCATCGAAACGACCGAATTTCCCGACGGTCCCGTTACATCGCCGCCCAGCGTCACGGAGCCGACAACGGTGCCGGGAATGTTGCCGTTGGCATCGCGCAGGACGATCGTGCTGGGAGTAGGCAGCGTCGTGGCGGCATTGGCGAGCGTCGCGCCGCTGGCGACGTTCGCGGCCGTGACGCCGCCGACCAAGGAGACGACCGAATTTGCGGACGGACCCGTTACGTCACCTCCCAGAGTAACCCCGCCGACAACCGCGCCCGGAATGTTGCCGCTGTTGTCGCGCAAGACCAGCGTATTGGGTGTGGACAGCGTCGTCGCTGCATTCGTTAGATTCACGCTGCTGGCGACGTTGGCTGCTGTGACGCCGCCCAGCGTGGAGACAACTGTCGCCGTTTGCGTGCCGGTCACGTCCCCGGCCAGCGGGCCGGTGAAGGAGGTGGCTGAGCCGCTGACGTCGCCCGTCAGATTGCCGGTGATGGTGCCGGCGCTGAAGTTTCCATTTGAATCGCGTTCAACAATCGCGTCGAACACATTCGCGGGCGTGGCTGCGTTCGCGGCGGTCGAACCGCTTGCCACGTTTGCCGCAGCGACGCCGCCAACCGTCACGACGGTATTTGTGCCCGACGGACCCGTCACGTCGCCTCCGAGCGTCACCGCGCCAACCACCGCGCCCGGAATGTTGCCGTTTGCATCGCGCAAAACAAGCGTGCCGGGCGTGGGCTGCGTCGTGGCCGCGTTTGCCAAATTCACGCCGCCGGCCACGTTGGCCGCGCTGACTCCGCCGACGAACGAAACCATCGTCGCCGCTTGCGTGCCGGTGACATCGCCGGCGAGCGGCCCCGTGAAACTGGACGACGATCCGCTTACGTTGCCCGTCACGTTGCCCGTCACATTGCCGCTCAAATTCCCCGTCAGCATTCCCGTGAAAGTCTTATTGCCGGCGATGATTTGATTGGTCACAAGATCGACGAAATTCTGCGTCGCCGAACCGGTGCCACCGTTTTCGATGCCGAGAATCAGATTCCAATTCGCGCCGCCATTGCCGTCGGCTTGCAGCAGCGCGCCGCTGGAATTCGGTTCGCTGTCGAGCGCCGTGCCCTTCACATTGGCCCACACCGATTTTCCCGAGCCGTCCGCGATCAGCGCCTGGCCGGCCTTGGCCACCACCGGCGGCGTCTTCGACACGACACTGTTGATCTTCGCGTCGCTCGGCGTGGGCAGCGGCTTGGCGCGCACGGCGGCGTCCGCGTTTTGCGCGGGGCGCGGTTTCCTCCGGCCACGCATTCACACTCATCAAAACGTTGGCGACGATGATGATCCCGACTGGGCTGCGCATAACGCACCTCTCACTTTCTGTTCAAGAGAAAGCTCACGGCGATTTCACGGGAGTCACGAGTGTAGTATTGGATTGATTGGCAACGCAAGGCAAAAGGCCAAGGTTGAGTTTGTATTGCAAAATCGTCATTAAATTGACTCGTGCATCGGCTCATCAGATCGCTTGCGAATCGATCTCCCCATCCGCGACGCGCGTTCTCAGCTTGTCGCCGCGCGCCACCTTCTTTACAGAATCGACCAGCGTTCCGTCCACTTTGCGCGTCACGGAATAGCCGCGCGTGAGCACGCGCAGCGGCGAGAGCGAATCTAACTGCGCGGAAAGTGCCGCGGATTTGTCGCGCAGGCGGCGGAGCAGGCGTTCGGGCTGTGGATAGAGGCGCGCGGCGAGGCCGTCGAGGCGCTGGCGCAGCATCGCGGGGCTCTGCTCCGGATGGCGCAGGGCGTAACTTTGCTCGAACGAATCCAGGCGATGGCGCGCAAGTTCAAGCCGCTTGAGCAGTGCCAGCGGAAGCGCGCCGCGCAGCCCCTCGAGCTGCGCGAGCGTGTCGTCGAATCGCGGAACCACCATTTCGCCGGCATGGCTGGGCGTCGCGGCGCGCGCGTCGGCGGCGAAATCGGCGATGGTAAAATCGATCTCGTGCCCGACCGCGCTGATCACCGGAATGGCCGACGCAACGATGGCGCGCGCGACGATTTCTTCGTTGAAGGCCCAGAGATCTTCGAGCGAACCGCCGCCGCGCCCGACGATCAGCACATCGGGGCGTCGTTCGTGCGCGAGACGATTGAGTGCGCGGATGCCGGCGACGATTTCCGCGGCGGCGCCATCGCCCTGGACACGAACGCCGGCGAGAATCAGATCGGCGGGCCAACGTGCGAAGATGACTTTCGACAAATCGTGAAAAGCCGCGCCGGAAGGACTGGTGACGATGCCGATCCGGCGCGGAAAGCGTGGAATCCGGCGCTTGCGCTCCGAGGCAAAAAGGCCTTCGTCCGCGAGCTTGCGCTTGAGCTGTTCGAAAGCTGCGGAGAGATCGCCGACACCGAGCGGTTCGAGGCGATCGACGATGAATTGGTAACAGCCGCGCGGTTCGTACACGGAAAGTCGCCCGTGCGCCAGAACTTTTGCGCCATCGTCGGGCATGAAGCGCAGCCGCTCGGCACTCGTGCGCCAGATCACTGAAGAGAGTTGCGCCCCATCGTCTTTGAGCGTGAAATAAATGTGGCCGGAGCCGTACGCTTTGAAATTCGAGATTTCGCCTTCGACCCACAGATTGGGATAACCGCGCTCGACGCAATCTTTGATGTGGCGAGTCAACTGCGAGACAGTCCACGCGCGCGGCTTGCCCGTTTTTGGATCGGCGCCGGGGGGAGCGGGACGGGTAATGCCGGTATCGAGGAGTCCGCGGCGCATGGTCCAAGGCCCAAGGTCCAATATCCAAAGTCAACGTCGCTGCGGTCGTCTTGACCTTGGACTTTGGACCTTGAACTAATAGCGTGTATCCACGCCCGTGCGCGGCTCGAACGGCAATTGGAAGCGTTCGATGCTCTGCGCGCGGCCGGTTTGGTCGTCGATGCGAACCACCACGCCCGCCGCACGAACATCGTTTTGAGCGACTTCGAACCGCGCCGGCATGGACGTGCGCAGCTTTTTCAACACCGCGTGTTTCTCGCGCCCAAGCACGGAATCGTAAGGACCGGTCATGCCCAAATCCGAAATGTACGCCGTGCCGCCGGGCAAAATGCGCTCGTCGGCGGTCTGGACGTGGGTGTGCGTGCCGACGACGGCGGAAACCTTCCCGTCGAGATGCCAGCCCAGCGCCACTTTTTCGCTGGTCGCTTCCGCGTGCATGTCCACGAGAATGACCTTGGTCTGCGCGCCCGCGGTTGCGATGATTTCGTCGGCCAATTCAAACGGGCAGCGCAGCGGCTCCATGAAGACGCGGCCCATCAGGTTCATCACAAGAATGCGGATGCCGGCTTGGGTCGTATAAAGGCCCCAGCCTTTTCCGTCCGCTGCTTTCGGATAATTCGCGGGTCGCAGAATCGGCGACTCGTGAATGATCAGCGGGTATTCGCGATTGCGGAAAATGTGGTCGCCAGTGGTGATAACGTTGGCGCCGGCGGCCATGAGTTTGGCGTAAGTCGCCGGCGTGAGGCCCGACCCAGCGGACGCGTTTTCGCCGTTCACGACGACAAAATCGGCGCTGTAGCGTTCTTTCAAAATGGGCAAAGCGTAGGCGAGACCTTCGCGGCCGGGCCGCCCGACCACGTCGCCGAAGAACAACACTGTGAGAATGGCCAATTCAACTGGCTCGAATCTAAGGAGCGCGGCTGGCGCTCAAATGCGGATGATAGGAGATTTTTTTTGGAATGCAATTTCGAAAACGCGACAACGGGCTATTTGGGATCTTTGTGAATTTCAAACGCTCCGCCACCGACATATTTTCCACCGAACGGTTCCGCGCGAGACGTCAGTGCGACAATTGAAATGTCCGCCCACATCTTGTCAACTCGCTGCATGCGCGTCAAAGCGACCAAATAACTCTTCACTCCATCCTTTGTCACTTCAAAAGTTCTTTCAACGTTCCATTCTTCCTTTGTCACCTTGTTAATGAACTTTTTCCGGCTTTCGTTATCCGGAAAGGAAAGCTCATGATCCACAAGACGCTCTACGTTCGTCTGGTCACCGCTTTCTTCTCGAAGCTTTACTTCTGCGTCACTCAGCAACAGCGCCGTCGTTGCGGAACGCGGGTGTAATTCCGACCAATACTGAGTCCACTTTGGATCTTCGATTTCAGCGCTTTCGATGGAATGAGAATTGAATTCTGCGCCAAGTTTTTGATATATCCACTGTGGAATCGGTTCCGTGCCATAAATGAATAGGCGCCGAAATCCGGCGCCCGTTTCTCGCCCAACAGATTGAAATCGCGCAGCCGTTTGGCGGCGAAATAGCCGGTCCAATAGGCCTGGTTTAAGCGATTGAAGAATTTCTTCGAGGCGCAAATGCATGGCGACCAGCACTTGTTCCTCTTGCCCAACGGCGAGTCCGTGAAATGGCGCGCAAAGCGTGATACGAACAATTGTCAGCCATTTCAAATCGGAATTCTGGTCCACGCCTGCACCGAGATCGACCAAGACAGACCTTACTGCGTCATCGCGCATGGAAAAGTACAAATGCCATCCGACGGGAAGAGTTGGCGTGCTCATAGTACATCCACAATAATCAAGCGTTCAAATCTTCGATGGAAATCCGGGCACCAGTTTCGAATGCGGTATCGGTCCGGTGTGATCGTGAAACGCGATTTCTCCGTCCTTGTCGCAAATCCACACCTCTTTCGCTCCCTTCGACAAATAGAGCATGATCTTCTCCGCAATTTCAGCGGCCGTGTTGGAGAAGGATCGCACTTCCACGCAAATCTCCGGCGCGACAGGATAGGGCGTATCGTACCCATACGTCTCAATGAACGCGTCCGAGGCCCACGCCGCATCAGCAACTTTGGTTCCCAACGGCGTATCGATCGAGCATTCGGAGATCGACACGCCTCCGCTGAGATGCTTTTCCCACAGCGATCCAAAGCGCATTTGGAATTTTCCGTGGCGATTGTTCGCTGGACTCATAACAATGCGGCCCCATTGGTCGAGTTCGATTTTGTAAGGGAGGTTTTGCAGCGATTTATCGTCGCAGACTTCTTGCCAGGTCATAGCGCATCCTCGCGATTTTCTTCGACGAGTGTACAACGATTCCCGTTGAAGACAATAGTGCTGCGCCGTCACTTCTCTTTCCCCGCCGCCCCCGCGTCATAAATCGCCTTCACCTGCTCATCGCTCAACGCGCTCGCATACAGGCGCACGTCGTCGATCGCGCCCTTTGCGGGCCAGGCGTATTTGTCCGAGCCGGGGTTGCCGATGCCGATTTTCCAGGTGATCTGGGCATAATCTTTGGCCACGGCTTTTGCGTCCCACGGTTCCGTGGTGCCCTTCAATTCGCCGTCCACGTAAATTTTTGCGACGCGCGCGTCTTTGTCCACGACGCCAACGAGGTGATGCCATTCGCCGGGTTCGTAATCCGTGTCCCATGCGCCGATGCCGGTCCAGACCGGATCTTTCTCGCCCATGATCCAATGCGTAAAGAGGAACTTCTTGTCTTTCGTGTAGGTCACCCCTTCATGCCAGCCGGTGCGCAGCACGATGCCGTACTGCGCGTCGTTGGCCTCGTCTGTCGTGCCGAGCGGCACGTTTTCAGCTTTGAACCACGCGGCGATGGCGTAGCTGCCGAGTTGAAGCTTCTCCAATTCTTTCGAATTAGGAATCTCGACATACTGATTCTTCCCATCAAAACTGAACGCCCCGCCCACTTTTCCCGGAACGCGGGCGGGCGCGTTCATCGCTTTGGCGTTGTTTTTCGAAGCGGAGCTATCGGCGACCACATCGCCGTCTTTTTCGTCCAGTTTCCAATGGCCGACGAGGACGGGCTCGGCGGCGAAGCCGGTGAAGGCGGCGAAGGCGGCAAAGAACAAGATCAAGAATGCGCGTTTCATCGGGGAGTTGCTCCTGTTTGCCGCTTGAATTACTTTGAATAAAGCGATAGTAAGCGGAATCAAATGGAAGTCAAAAGCCACCGCGATGCAAAAATTCGGATCGGTGTACATTAGAATATCGGTACCTTCAATTTTGACTTTTGAATTTTGAATTTCGAACCTTCAACCGAGGACCCCGCCCATGACCCGCCGCACACTCATCAAATCCGCCGCCGTCGCCGGTCTTGCCGGATTGGCGCTCAACAAATTCCCCAGCCGCAGCTACGCCGCCGAGAACAAGCGCGTCGGCCTGATCGGCACCGGCTGGTACGGCAAATGCGATTTGCTGCGCCTGATCCAGGTTTCGCCGGTCGAAGTCGTCTCGCTCTGCGATGTCGATAAGAAGATGCTCGCCGACGCCGCGGAAATCGTCTCGACGCGGCAGCTTTCGAAGAAAAAGCCGCGCTTGTACGGCGATTATCGCGAGATGCTCAAAGAGAAGGACCTCGACATCGTGCTGATCGGCACGCCGGATCACTGGCACGCGCTGAACATGATCGCGGCGGTCGAATCGGGCGCGGATGTGTATTGCCAGAAGCCCGTCGGCGTGGACGTGAGCGAATGTCTGGCGATGCTGGCCGCCGCGCGCAAGAACAAGAAAGTCGTGCAGATCGGCACGCAGCGGCGCAGCACGCCGCATCTGATCGAAGCGCGCGAGCAGATCATCAAAGCCGGCAAGCTCGGCAAAATCGCGCAAGTGGAAATCTGCTGCTACTGGCACATGCGCAACGGCAACACGCTGGCGCAGGCGCCCGACACTCAGCCGCCGGCGAATCTCGATTACGACATGTGGACCGGCCCCGCGCCGATGCGCCCGTACAACAAGATCGTCCACCCGCGCGGCTGGCGCGCATTCATGGAGTACGGCAACGGCATCGTCGGCGACATGTGCGTGCACATGCTCGACATGGTCCGCTGGATGATGGATTTGGGCTGGCCGAAATCAGTCTCATCGACCGGCGGAATCCTTGTCGATAAATATAGCCGCGCGAATATTTCGGACACGCAGACGGCGACGTTCGAATTTCCCGAAGTGCAAGTCGTCTGGACCCATCGCACGTGGGGCGAAATTCCCGATCCGCAGTACCCGTGGGCGGCGACGTTCTACGGCGACAAAGGCACGCTCAAAGCGTGGGTGAAGAGCTACGATTTCATCCCGCAAGGCGGGAAAGAAAAACCGATTCACAAAGACGTGACGTACGAGTTCGACAAATATCCGGAAGACGAACACGAAAAAGATTTGGAAACGCACTGCGCGCCGGCAATCCGCGGCCACATGAAAAACCTGCTGGAATGCATCGCCAGCCGCGGCCGCCCCGTCGCCGACATCGAGCAAGGCTGCATCTCCAGCGCGTCCTGCATCATGGCGAATTTGTCGATGGCGCTGGGCCGCAGCGTAAAATGGGACGCGGAGAAGAATCAGATCGTGGGCGACGACGAAGCGAATAAATTGCTGAAGCGCGCGTACCGCACGCCGTGGGTGCATCCGGAGGCGGGAGCGTAATAGCACGCTTTGGGGCACGCAATCTCGCCAAACGGCAAAACGTTGCGTTGGCTCTATAGGCCCTATAGGGCCTATTGGCCCAACTTAAAACTTCCCCTTCCCCACCCCACTCCCCGAATCCGGCGGCTTCGCGAAAATGTTCAGCGCCGGATCGCCCAGCAAACATTCCGTCTTCGCCAAATCCGCGTACCACGCCCCCGTCTCGCTCGGCACCGCCGCGCTTTTCCAATACGAATATTGCTGCGTGCGCAGCAGCGCATCGCCCCACCGCGCCGGCGTCAATTGAGTCTGCTGCAAAAGCTGCGTCATGAAATCCACCGCCGGCGGCGACGCGCAATACGTCGTCGTCGCGATCGACGCCGCGATGCCGCCCTGCGGCTGCGTGAGCGCCTGAATCGCGATACTCTTGTAATCGCTCACGTCGTTGGCAAACCAATTTGCCGTGCAGGTGCTCTGCAGGAACACTACGTTGCCCGTCCAATTCTGCACCGAATCCGTATCCAAAATGCGCGGCGCATCCTTGCCCAGCCGTGCCGCGTTGCCGTGCCCAATGTAGACGATCAAATCCGCTGCAAAATTGTCAGCGCCCGACGCTGCCGCCGTCATCGCCGCGTTCACTTCCGGCGCCGTTTGATACGTGACTCCCAGATAACTTTTGCTCCACGAAGTTCCCGCCAGCGACTCGATCAAGCCATCCGCCTCCACCGCAAAATCGCCCGCGTTCGCGTCCGCGCGGTCGGCCACCGCGTGCCCACGCCACGCCGATTCCGCCATGCCCTTGTACGCAAGCGTGTGCTGCACAGCGCCCTGCATTTCCGCCGGCGTATTTGCCGGCAATCGTCCGACGGCGATCTCCGCGTAACCGCGCCCCAAATCGCCGAAGAGCGCGTCGCCCGCGGTCTGCGCCCAGAAGCTCGTCGAAATCAAGAACGTCGGACACAGCGGATCGACGCCCGCGCCCGCGTAGTCGTGGTAATCGTACGTCGTCCGTCCCGCAAGCAGCACGTACGCCGGCCGCACGCTCCATATTGCGTTCTGGATCGGAACGGGCCCGTAGCGGCCGTAGCCGTAGTAATCGAAAATCTGCTCCTGATCTGCGAAGACGCTGCTCAATCCTTCCTTGCCATGCGCGGCCAGCAGCGGTTGCAGCGCTGCGCTGAATTGCGCCGGCCCCACCGCGAGATACCGCGGCTTTCCCGGAATCGGTTTCACCGTTCGCTTGCTTACCGACAACGGCGCCAATTCACTGCCCGCGGGCACAACCAGATATTTCCCGCTCCCGCCCGGAGCGGTGCTGAAGCGCACTTTGTAACTGCCGTCGGCCTGAACCTGCGCTTGGTACGCAATCAAATGCGCCTGGTCCGTGAAACGCGCATCCACGACCCACGCATTCAAAGATGGCAACCCCGCCACTTCAACAACCTGCGGCCCCGCCGCGGAAGCCGTCAGTTCGACCGGTCCGCTCGACGCATCCAACGCTTTCGTATAGCTCACGGAGATCGACCGCAACAACACAATCTGGTTCGCCACTCCCTCAATCGCCGGCGTAACCAACTCGACCACGTTATCGCCCGCAACAAGTGTCTGCGCCGGAACTGTGAACGAAAGCGCCAGCGCCATGCTCCCGCCGTCCCACGATGCATTTCCTACTGACACGCCATTTACAAATGCCTGAATATTGTGATCCGGCGAAACCGTGTCCCCGCCGGTCAAACTGAAAACGTTCAAAGTCATTGCCGCATCGCCGCCCGCCGCGTTCGGCGCGCTGATCGTAAATCGCTGCGTGCTGCCATCCGTCAGATACTGGCTCGAGAACCACGGCGGATAACTGTACGGCCGCAAATTCCAATCGAAATACACATCATGAAATTCCGTGCTGGCCATCGCCGATGTGCTCGTCGCCGCCGGCAATCCGCCGAACAATCCCGTCGCCGATGCGGGCACGCCCGCGCGCGTCGCCGTCGTTGAGCGCGTCAGGAAAAACGCATCCTTGTCCGTGTAATCGTCAGAATAGCCCGGCGCGTAAAGCAGCAGATCATTGTTGACCAGCGCCAGCGCCGTCACCGCACGCCCCTCGCGTTGAATATTCACCGCGCGCGCACTGAATCCCGCGGGCAGCGCCGCTTGCGGAACCAGCATTACGCCGCTATCGCGGTACACAATTTTCGCAGCGACCGACGACCGTCCGCTCGCGCCGCCCGACGTTGCCAAAAATCGCGGCAGCACATTTCCCTCAAACGCCGACGCAGACGGCGCAGCCCGCGCTTGAGCCACAGGCACCCCCAGCGCCGCCAACACGACGGAATCGGTGAAGCGGTCCACGCGCGTGGTTTTCGCGCGCATCGCCGCCTTTCGTTCCGCGAAAGCGGAATTCGCCGCGCCATCCTGAGTTTCAACAAGCGGTCGCTCCAAGAACCGCGACCGCAAGGGAGCGGCATTCGCGGTGAGCGTCACCAAGCGCGCCCCTCGTTCAACAGCCTGCAATCCCTCAACGCTCGCAAGCACCGCATGAAGCCCCACCGCGTTCAAGCCTTCATCGTCATCCACGCAACACGCCGCCAACCGCGAATAATGCTCCGGCACGCCGCGAATATCGACACATTCCAGCCTGTATTCAAAAGTGCCGCGTCCCGCCCAATCGTAAAACCGATACGTCTTCGCGCCCGCGTGCGTGATGCGCCCCGCAATCAACGCCGAATTGGCGCGCTCCCAACCGCGCCCCTCCTTTCTCCTCCCTCCTCCCGCCTTCCTTCTGTACACATTGAATCCCGCATTCTGAAATTCCGAAACCAGCTCCCATTCGAGCAGCACGCCCGCGCCCTGCGCCTGCGCCGTGAACGAATCCACCGTCGCCGGCGTCACCGCGTTGTCGAAGCGCACCACAATCCGGTTGTAACTGTTCGGCCCAATCGCCGGCGATGGTGCTTGTCCGGGCAGTTGCGTCGAAACGATGTTCACCGAGTCGCCGCTGTTCAGCACGAAATTCTTGTTCACATACAGCACCGACATGTTCGTCACGTTCGATCCGTACGTAAGCGTCACATTTCCAAATCCCGCCGAATATAAATTGTTCGCCGCATCGCCGCCGTGCACGATTTCCACATCCAACTTGCTGACCGTGACCGACGCCACTTGCACGCGCAAATCCAGCGTCGAAGTGCCGTCGAGTTTCAATGCCGTCGTCAGCGTGGACGCCAGCGTCAAATTGTCCGCTTCGGCGTGCGTGGAATCTTTGAGCCACACGCGTTCGCGAAGCGTTCCGCCGCTG
>Ga0070731_10001082_pt1 | contig 30078 bp, 25 predicted proteins | sample Coa_R1_2_FD_66448 | JGI IMG/M metagenome (GOLD analysis project Ga0070731, IMG submission 66448) | Surface soil microbial communities from Centralia Pennsylvania, which are recovering from an underground coalmine fire - Coalmine... | ecosystem: Environmental > Terrestrial > Soil > Unclassified ... | reverse complement strand
ATTCGGCACTACAACGCTCAGTTCGCTCATCGTTTCGATTGGTCGTTCACCCGCGATCGGTTTCGCGAGTGGTATCGTTCCAAGACTTCGTCAACGAGGCACTAGTCATGACCGGAGGACCTTGGAGGTTAGGAAGAATCCGCGAAGGACCCCGGAGACGGGTCCGCGGGTGCATCCGGACCGGAGGAAGGAGCGTCCGCGCTCCTCGGGCTCCAGGAAGGCTATGGGGAGAGGCTGGAGGGACTCCACTGCCATCGCCGGACCAAGGTGATTCTCCGTTTTCCGCTGCATCCCCAGCAGGGCACTTCCACCGGCGTCATGGACTTCACCCCGTGATCCTGGCGGGTCTCGCGCGCCAGGAAGATGCCGCTGCCCCTGCAGTCGGGACACGTCGCCAGGGGAACGACGGTGGCGACGACGCTGCCCGTCGCCCCCAGGGCGAGCCCCACGACGAGGACCATCCAGAAGGAGCTGATCCGGAGGGCGCGGTCGACGCTCGTCATTCAGCCACGAAGCCAGTGTACCCGATCGCCGGAGGGAGGGAACCGATGGATCCGGACGAGCGGGGAGGACGCGGGGTCTTAGTCCGACCGGGGCGGCCAGTCCTTCCAACTGCAGTGCTGCTCCATGAGCTCGGCGGCCGCCTTGGGCTTCCGGGTCTTGAGGACCTCGATCATCTCCCGGTGCGACGCGAGGGTGGCCTGGTGCACGTCGTGCGTCAGCTTCTCGCGCTGCCGATGCCGGCGGGAAAGCCACAGCTCCATCTGCGCCCGCAAGTCGGTCCACACGCGGCTCAGCCGTCGATGGTTCGCGATCCCGACGATTTCGTCGTGGAAGGCCGTGTCGAGGGCGCTGAAGTCGGTCAGGTCCCGGGTGTCGTTGGCTTTCGCCAGGATACTTTCCAGCCGGGCGACGTCGGCATCCTTCAGCTTCGTCGCGGCGAGCCGCGCCGCCATGGTTTGAAGCGCCGCGCGGAGACTGAGGATCTCGTCCTCGTCCTCGTCGGTGAAGGGGCGGACCGACGCGCGCCCGTTGCTTTCGAATTGCACCAGGCCCTGTCGTTCGAGTTCGACGAGCGCTTCTCGGACGGGGACGCGGCTGACGCCGAACTTGGCGGCGGTTTGGGCTTCGGGGAGCGCGTCGCCCTCGGCCAGCTCTCCGGTCAGGATCGCACGGCGGAGGCGCTCGACGACTTCCTTCGTCAGCGAGACGTTGCGCCGAATGGGAGTCAGCGCCGCTGGGACCATGCGAGCCTCCGCTCCTAGAAACGGTATACCGTATACCTTACGCCGGCCGCGGGGTCAACGTTGGATCGAGGGACCATAGACCCGGACCAGGGAGGCGAGGACGCGGCCGGCCAGGAAGGCGTTGCCCGCCTCGTTGGGATGCAATCCGTCGTCGCTCAAGAGGCGCCCCGTCGCGCGGCCGAGCGGGGTGAAGGGGCTGAAGTAGACGAGTTGCCGGATCGCCCCGTCGCTGATCAGCTCCAGGTCGTAGCGCCGCGCCAGCTCTCGGTCCAGCCCGGCGTACGGATCGCTGATGAAGCCGAGCGGGATCTCGAAGAGGAAGACTTCGGCGTTCAGGAGTCGGGCCGCGACGATGATCTTTTCAAGATTCTCCTTGGCCTCCGCCCGGCTCCTTCCCCGCAGGGAGTCGTGGCCGCCGAGCTCCAGGACGACCGCCTGGGGATGAAGCTGGAGCAGGTCGGGGATCTGCTTCGCGCCGTCCGCCGTCGTGATGCCGCCCTGCGAGAGATCCACGACGGGGACCCTGAGCCGCTTCTCGAGGATGCGGGCATAGCCGGCGCTGCTCAGGCTGTCGCCCATGACGAGGACGGGCCGGTCGGGCAGCAGGCTGGGCCGGCGCGACGTGTGCTCGGCGCGATCCCAGTGCCAGGCCGTGACGATCCAGAGCGACAGGAGTCCGCCGAAGAGCCGCCGGACCCACACGGTCCAGGCCGGCCTCCGCCGGGAGATCCCTTCCACCGCCGCCGTGACGCCAAGGGCGATCAAGAGCAGCAGCATCTCCGGACCCCAGGCGACGCGCTTGATGAGAAGGATCGCCAGGCAGAGTGTGAGCGGCGGCCAAGCGGGTCTTTTCTGGACCAGGCGGGCCGCGGCGACGCCCAGCCAGGCGAGGATCATCCAGGGGATCCACGCCGGGAACACGAGGAGCGACGCGATCAGGAAGGGATAGAAGGCGAGACGCCGGAGGACATGCCTCGCGATTCGGGCGCCGCGGGACTGGGGAACGGGCGGGGGCGGGGAACTCACCCGGGAAGTATATCCGAACGCGGGCGTCCCGGCCTACCGAGACCCCGGATGCTCCTCTCCGAACGGAGGCTCGCCCTGAGGAGGCGCCGTCCCGCTCGTCCTCGAACGTTCTCTAGCGGGGGCCGCCGGGGATCCGTCCCTCCATCCGGCGATGGGATCCTCGACGACCTCCGGGCCCCCCGCTTGCGGCTACTCGGCCACGGCGACCATGTGGCCGCGGGTGTGGAAGTAGAGGATGTTTTCCGAGATCGCTCCGCTGGCCATGAGAATTTCGCCGAAGTGATTCGTGGCCAGCAGTTCAAAGCGGGAGCCCGGCTTCACCACGAAGACCTGGCCCAGCTCGCTGCTGAAATAGATCTTCCCTCCGGCCGCGATCGGCGACGCCGTGAGCCCGCCGACAGGCCCGGTCCCGAGGCGCTGCGCATAGTGAAGCTTGCCGGTGGCGGCGTCATAGGCTTTGAGAACGCCGTGGTCGGAACAGCTGTAGAGCAGGTCGTCGACGACGATCGGGGTCTGAAGGTAGGCGCCGTTCTTCGGCTCGGACCACGCCACGCCCGCATTCGACGTCTGACCCTCGGGCAGGGAGATGTCCCCCTCAGCTTCGGGTCGGATCGCATAGAGTGGCGCCCCGCCGCCGTGGGCATTGGTGACGAAGATGAGGCCGGCCGCGAAGATCGGCGTGGGGGTCGGCAGGTCGCCGGCCGACTTGAGCCGCCACAGCTCCCTGCCCGTGGCGGCGTCGTAGGAGGCGATGAAGGGGAATCCGTTGCAGACCACCTGGGTGCGACCGGGCGTCTCGACGACGCAGGGCGTCGCCCAGCTCGCCGTACAGACGCCGTCGCGCGACGTCCTCCAGAGTTCCTTGCCGCCGTCGACCGCATAGGCGGCGAGGAACGAGCCCTTCTTCTGGTCGGCCTGGACGATCAGCCGGTCTTTGAAGAGTCGCGGCGAGCTGGCATAGCCCCACTGGAGCGTCGTGTGTTCTGGACCGCTGTCGAGAACGCCGAGGTCCTTCTTCCAGAGGAGCTCGCCCTTCAGGTCGTAGGCGTAGAGGCCCTCGGAGCCGAAGCAGGCCACGAGGTGTTTTCCGTCGGTGGCGAGAGTGGTATTCGCGTGAGTGGCCTTCGGATGGCGCCGCGCCCGCGGCGCCCCCTGGCATGCGGTCCTCTCCCAGAGGACCTTCCCCGTTTTCTTGTCGAGGGCGTAGAGGATCCACCGCTGTTCGGTGTCATCGTCGGCCGAATCCCCGGAGCCGTAGAGTCCGACTTTGAGGGGAGCGACTCCGTCGCTGCGGACGGCGGTGGCGACGAAGACCAGGTTCTCCCAGGCGATCGGACTCGAATGGCTCAGCCCGGGGATCGGTGTCTTCCACAGGATGTTCTGGTCGGGTCCGATCTGGGAATCGGCGTTCCAGGTGAGCGGCGTCGACGCGACGGCAACACCGCGGGCCTCGGGTCCCCGGAAGGAGGGCCAGTTCACGGTGGGCGGATCGCCCGCCGTCATGGCCAAAAGAGAGAGCAGAGCCGCTGTCATCGGGGAGGTCCTCGCTCAGAAGTGCCGGCTTGTCAGATCATTGAGGCGTTCGCCGAGCGTCTTGACCAGCATCTGAAGCTCGCGGACCCTCTGATCCTTCTTCTCCGATTCGGTCTGCAGGGTTGCCGCTTTGGCCTGAAGCTCCGCGCGCTCCTTCTCGAAGCGCCGCCGGGATTCCTCCGAGCGGATCTTGAGCGCGGCAAGCTCATCGCCGGACGACTTGAGTTTCCCGGTCCGCGCCTCGCTTGCGGCAAGCTTCTTTCGAAGCTCGGCCGCCTCGGACTCGAAGGATCCCTTGGCTTTGGCGAGGTCCGAGCGGTCCTGGTCCGCCTGGCGGCGGGCGGCGTCCCGAGCGTCCTCTAGGTCCCGGATCGTCTTGCGGCTCTCGTCCAGCTCGGTTTTCAGGCCGGCGGCGGCCTTCTCCTTCTCCGCGAGGGTTTCCCGTGCCTCCGCGGCGGTGGCGGACAGCTTCCGCTCCTGGTCCAGCGCGTCCTTCAGACGGGTCGTTTCCGCGATCGCGGAGACGTGCTCCTCCTCCTTGCGCAGGAGGCGAGCCTTCGTTTCGCGATGCTGGGCATCCAACTGCCCCACCTCCACGATGACCGCCCTCTTGATCTCCTGCTTCTTCTCCAGTTCCCGGCGGAGATCGGATTCGGCCTTGTCGAGCCGTTGGGTCAGCTCCGCGATGCGCTCGCGAAGGGCGCGGACGGCGACTTCGGAGGCTTCCGAGGGGCCGCGGTCGGCGGGAGGCTCAGGACTGGCGGCGGGGGCGACCGCGTCCGTTGCGGAGCCGGCGGGAGGAAAGGGCGGACGAGGAGGACCCGCGCCCCCCGCGACCGAATCCCCGCACCAGGGACAGAACACTTTTCCGTCCGGCCCCGGAAGGGATCGGAATTCCCCCCGGTTGCAGCGGGGGCATGAAAAAATCTGAACCGCCGGAGGCATACGATGATCGTACTACTTTCCCGATCCAGGGCAACTGTTTGAAGCGGAGTGTCCTCGTAGCGGGGGATCCGCCTCGCGAAGTCCTTCCGCCCCGGACCCCGCCTTCCGACGACGTCGGGCTCGGCAGGGGCGCGAGTCCGAGCACCGGGACGAGCCGACGGGCTCCTACGCGATGATTTCCTTCACCACGGTGCCGTCCACGTCCGTCAGCCGGAAGGGGCGTCCGGTGTAGGTGTAGGTCAACCGCTCGTGGTTCAGCCCGAGCAGGTGGAGGATGGTCGCGTGCAAGTCGTGCATGTGGACCCGGTTCTCCACCGCGAGGTGGCCGAACTCGTCCGTCGCGCCGTGCGCATAGCCGCGCTTCACGCCTCCGCCCGCCAGCCACACCGTGAAGCCGCCCGGATTGTGGTCCCGTCCCGTCCCGTTCTTCTCCGCGTAGGGCGTGCGGCCGAACTCGCCACCCCACCAGACCAAGGTGTCCTCGAGCAATCCGCGGCGCCGGAGATCCGTCAGGAGACCCGAGATGGGACGGTCCACCGCCCGCGCGTGATCCCCGTGCTTCGGCAGATTGCTATGCTGGTCCCACGCGGGATTCGCGCTGCCGTCGCCGTAGGTAACCTGCACGAAGCGCACCCCCGACTCGCACAGGCGCCGGGCCATCAGGCATTCGCGGCCGAACGTGTCCGTCTCCCGGGCGCCGATCCCGTAGAGCCCCAGCGTCTCCTTCGACTCCTTCGACAGGTCAAGCACATCGGGAGCGTTCTCTTGCATCCGGCCCGCGAGCGCATAGGAGTCCGCCACCGCCTCGGCCTCGGAGTCGCCCGGGCTCGACTTCAATTGCTCCGCATTCATCGCACGCAGCAGCTCGACGTCGCGCGCCCGTTCGACCGACGACTGGGAGCTCGTCAGGTTCCGGAGGGTCGCCTCCGAGGCCGGCGCGCCCGCCTTCCCCAGCGCCGTGCCCTGGTAGACCGCCGGCAGGAACGCGTTCCCATAGTTGCGCGCCCCGCCGTTGCCCGGGGTCGCCGCGATCGACACGAAGCCCGGCAGGTTCTGGTTCTCGGTGCCGAGTCCGTAGAGCACCCAGGAGCCCATCGAGGGGCGGACGAACGTCGTCGAGCCGCAGTGCAGGAAGAGCGTCGCCGGGCCGTGCGCCACCCCGTCGGTGTGCATCGAATGGATGAAGCAGAGATCGTCGACGTGGCGGTTCAGCTCGGGAAAGAGCGACGAGGCCCAGCGGCCCGAGTCGCCGTATTGGGAGAAGGTCCAGGGACCCTTGAAGACGCGCTGCGACGAGGCGCGCTGGCCAGTATTGGCGATCTGCCGCGCGTCGTCGAAGGTGAGCATCTTGCCGTCATTCTTCGCCAGGAACGGCTTGTAGTCGTACGAATCGACGTGGCTGACGCCGCCCTGCATGAAAAGGAAGATCACCCGCTTCGCCTTGGGAGCGAAGTGCGGGAGCTTCGGGGCGAGGGGATCGGCCCCCGACGCCAGCGCCCGGGACGCGCCCAGGCCCGACAGGGCCAGGGCCCCAAACCCGCACGCGCTGTCCTGCAGGAAACGACGCCGGCTCCAACGCTCCACGAGGATTCTCCCTTATCTCACGTACCGGAAATCCAGAGACGCAAACAGCGCGTGGAAGACCGAGGCCCAGCCCCGTTCCGGGGTCGCCGCCGCCGCCACCCCCTGGAGCGCGACGGCCGCTTCGCCCTCGGTCGGGGCGCGGCCCAACGTCAGCCTCCAGGCCCGGAGGACCCGAGCTCGGTCGTCGGCCAGGGGTTCCGAGAGCAGACGGCTCGCGGCGCCCTTGGCCTGCTCCAGAACAAACGGGCTGTTGAGGAGGTAGAGCGCCTGAGGGGCGACCGTGCTCGCATTCCGTCGGCCGGTCGTCACGCTCGCATCGGCAAAATCGAAGAGTTCGAACATCTCGGCGAGCGCGTTGCGAAAGACCGGGACATAGACGCTGCGCCGGTCGCTCGAGGCCTTGTACCCGTAGTCGGCGCTCAACGAATACGGGTAACTCGGCCCGACCGGAGGGTCGAGCTGGAGACGCCCGCTGACCTGGAGCATGGTGTCGCGGATGCATTCCGCGTCAAGCCGCCGGCGGTTGGACACGCTCCAGAGCCGGTTCTCCGGATCGATCTCGGGGGCCTTTCCGGCGGCGCGGCGGTAGGCGTCGGTCCGGACGATCCGCCGGATCAGCGTCTTGACCGACCAGCCGTCCTGGGCGAAGCGGATCGCGAGGGCGTCCAAGAGTTCGGGATGCGAGGGAAGCTCGCCCGTGGTGCCGAAGTTGTCGGTGGTCCGGACGAGTCCCGCGCCGAACAGCCAGTGCCAGATCCGGTTCGCCATGACCCGCGCCGTGAGGGGATTGGCCGGACTCGCGATCCAGTCCGCCAGCTGGCGGCGACCGCTTTCCGTCGCCGGGATCGCCGGGGCCGGGCCGAGGGTCGCGACCTGGAGCACCCCGCGCCGCGCCGTCTCGCCCAGCGTGTGGACGCTTCCCCGGATGTGGATGCGGAGATCGGTGATCGTCTTCTCTTCCCGGACCGCCATCACCATGTCTCGCCGCGGGCCCGATTCCTGCAGCGTCTTGAGCTCCTCCTCGAGCTCCTTCAGGCGGCCGCCGCCGGGCGCCGCCTTCGTCGCGGCCTTGTTCTGGTCGGCGTTGTCCGTCGGAATGAAGACGACCGCGTCCGCCGTCACGTGCCCCTTCGTCCCCTCGTTCGAGACGATGACGAAGCCCTGGTTGTTTTCGAAGCGGAACGTCCCCAGCGACACGAAGCGGCCGTCGATCGGCGGGGCTTCCTGTTCGTTGACGACGATCAGCTTCTCGCCGTCCGCGCTCAGGATGGTGACCGGCACGTTGGAGGCGCGGCTCTCCCCCGGCGCGTAGGCGAAACGCACCTCGTAGTGTCCCGCCGCCAGGTCGGGGTGGAAGGTCAGGCTTTTCTCGCCTTTCCCCTTCGCGTCGTCATGGACGTAGCCCGCCCCGATGTAGGAGCCGGAGAAGGTCGACAGCTTCCATTCGCCGACCTTCTCCGCCTTCGTATCGTCGACGGTGACGCCGACGATGTCGGCGACGGCCAGGGCGCCCGTCGCTTTCGACGCTTTCGCCTTGGGCGTGGCGTCCTTCTCGGCCTTGATCTTGGCCTGGAGGGCCGCGACGGCGTCCTCCTGCCGTCTGACCTCCGCTTCGCGGGCGCCGTCCGCCGGCAGGGGGATTTCCAGCCATTTGGAGACGTTGGCGTGCTCGAGGCTGCGGGCGTTCTTCAGGATGCCGGCGAGCGCGTAATAGTCGCGCGTGGGGATCGGATCGAACTTGTGATCGTGGCAGCGGGCGCAGCCGATGGTCTGGGCCAGGAAGGCCTTCCCGATCGTGTCCAGCTGCTCGTCCACGACGTCCATCTCGAGCTGCTTCTTGTCCTGCTCCTCGAGGTTGGTGTTCCCGAGCTGGAGGAAGCTCGCCGCGATCAGCTGCCGGCGGCGGTCGTCCAGGGTCGGCGCCTCCAGCAGATCGCCGGCGATCTGCTCGCGGACAAAGCGGTCGTACGGCAGGTCCCGGTTGAAGGCCTCGATGACGTAGTCGCGGTAGCGCCAGGCTTCCTTCAGGATGAAGCCGCGGAGCGTGAGCGACTCCGCGAAGCGCGCGACGTCCAGCCAATGGCGGCCCCAGCGCTCCCCGAACTGGCGCGAGGCGAGCAGGCGGTCGACGATCTTCTCATACGCGTCCGGCGCGGGATCGTTCACGAACCGGTCGACCTCTTCCGGCGCGGGCGGCAGCCCGATCAGGTCGATCGTCACGCGGCGGAGCAGGGTCGCCCGGTCGGCCGCGGGTCCGGGCTTCAGGTTCTGGGCGGAGAGCCGGGCCAGGATCAGATGGTCGATGTCCGCGTCCGCGGGGAGCTGCGGGGCCCGGTACGCCCAGAAGGCCCGGCCTTCCTCGATCGTCAGCCCGACCTGCTTCTTCGGCCGGCCCGAGGCGGCCGCCGGGCCGTCGGCGGGCCACACCGCGCCCTTCTGGATCCAGGACTCGAGATCGGCGACCTGCTCGTCGCTGAGCCGCTTCTTCGGAGGCATCTTCAGGTCGTCGTCGACCCAGCGGACGGCCTTGACCAGCAGGCTCTTCCGGGGCTCTCCCGCCACGATCGCGGGGCCGCTGTCGCCGCCTTTCAGCGCCCCGTCGCGCGAGTCGAGAAGGAGGCCGCCCTTCAGCTTCTCGGCCTTCACGCTATGGCAGGCGAAGCAGCGCTCGGTCAGGATCGGGCGGATCTTCTTCTCGAAGACCTCGAGGTCCTTCGGGGCTCCCGCCTCCTGGGCCGCCGCCCCGCCGCCCAGCACGATCAGGATGAGGAGCGTCCGCATCACTTTCTAGCCCGGTCCTCGCTCGCCACTTCAAGCCGCGACGTGGCCTTCTTGAGGAACAGGATCGCGAAGCAGGTGTCCCAGGTCGGATTGCAGCGCTTGGCCCCGCCGGTCCAGGAGCCGTCGGCCTTCTGAGCGTCGAGAATCGCCGCCGCGCCCTCGGCGTACCAGTCATGCTTGCCGACCGTCGGCGTGTCGAGCAGCATCCCCGCTCGCTCGAGGGCGTAGAGGAAGTAGTACAGCTCGGTCTTGTTCGACGTGTCGAACTCCACCGGACCCTCGTTCGCGGTCACGCTCCAGTGGGCGTTCAGCCAGGAAAGGCCGGACTTGATCGCGGGGTCCTTCCTGCGGTCCTGGTCGAGGATGAAGTCGCAGATCGCGACCGCGCCGACGGCGCCGGCCGTCATCGAGGCATAGGGCCGGTGGTTCTTGGCGCAGACGGCCTGCTTGCTGTAGCACCAGCCGCGCGGGTTCGCGGGCAGATCGCCGCCCGTCGCCACGCCCTTGTCCTCGGCCGCCTCCGAATGCTGGCTCTCGATCCACCACTTGCGGGCGAGCAGGACCGACTCCTTGGGGAGGACGATGCCCGAATCGTGGCAGGCGCGGAGGCCGAGCGCCGCGTACTGGCTATTGGAGTTGTCGCCGGTCGCCGGGCCGTCCTTCATCTTCTTGACCGGGATCTTCGTCTTCACCTTGGGCTTTTCCTTCCGGCCGGGCTGGCCGAACTCGCGGGCGCCCTCCCGGGGCTGGGCGGGAGTCGCCACGTCCTTCGCCGGACCGGGATCCTTGACGTAGGCGGAGGGCTGGCCGTAGGACCACTGGCCGTTCGCGCACTGGTTGTCGAGGAGGAACTGGGCGCACTGGGCGATGCGGGTCTGGTACTTCACGCGGTCCAGCTCCTCGAGGATCATCGCCTGCAGGACGACCTTGTAGGTGCGCTCCAGCGGCTCGTCCATCATGCGCTTGAGGTACTCCTGGAACTTCTCGTCGGTCTCGGAGACGCCGCCGTGGACGAATGTCAGGAGCACGAGCTCGAACGTGTCCGCGATCTTGGCGTATTCGAACGGAGGGGTCTTGGCGGTCTTGAGGTAGCCGAGCCCCTTCCGGACGGCGGCGTCGACGCGGGTCGGATCGACGGCGGGGGCGCCCTGGGTCAGGGCGGCGAGCAGGACGGCGAGCAGCGTCGACTTCATGCTAGTCCCTCATCGACCTTGTGGACCGCGTCAGGAACAGGATGGCGAAGCAGGTGTCGTAGACGGGCTGGCAGCGCTTCACGCCGCTGAACCAGGAGCCGTCGGGGCGCTGGGCGGCGACCAGCTCGTGGACGCCCTCGGTGTACCAGTCCCGGGCGCCGAACTTGTCCATGCCGCAGACGGCGGCCGCGCGCTCGACGGCCCAGAGGAAATAGTAGAGCTCGGTGTTGGAGTTCGGCGTATCGGAGATCATCTCCTTCGCCATCAGCTCCTCGACCGGGCCGTAGTTTTCGACCGCGGTGAAGTGGTAGCTCACCCAGTCCTGGGCGGCCTGGGCGGCCCGGTCCTGGCGCCAGTCCTTCCCCGCGAGGCGGCTCGAGACCACGAGCGCCGCGAGCCCGCCCGCGGACATCGACCCGTAAGGCCGGTGCGGCGACTCCTCGCGCGTGTAGCACCAGCCGCCGCGACCGTCCGCGTCCATGCGGAGCGACTCGTGCCAGGAGCGGATCGAGCGCTCGAACGTTTCCACGGGGACGCGGATACCGGCCTCGACGCAGGCCCGCAGCCCCATCACCGCGATGCTGGAGCAGGAGTTGTTGCCGGAGAGGGGACCGTCGCGGGTCTTCTTCACCGCGATCCCCGCGGGCTTCACGGTCGGGGTTCCGTAGGACCACTGGCCGTTAATGCACTGGTTGTCGACGAGGAACTGGGCACACTCGGCCAGGCGGCCTTGGTACCTCACCGGGTCGATCGTCGCGAGCGCCATCGCCTGAAGCGAGACGCAGTAGGTGCGCTGCTGCTGGACCGCCAAGACCTGGCCGAGGAGCTTCCCGACCATCGCGTCGTCCTTGGGCAGGCCCGCATGGAGGACGGCGAGCAGGACGAGTTCGTCGGGCAGCATCGGGGCCTGGTGGGTGGAGGGCGGAAGCGTCGCCTTTCGAAGATACTGGACGCCCCGCGCGACGGCGCGCCTGGCGTCGTCGGACATCGCGAACGGCGCGGCGGCCGGGGCCATCGCCGGGGGGGACGCCGGCGGCGGAGCGACCGTCCGAGGGCTCAGGATCGCCAGGAGCGAAATCCCGACGAGGGCCGCCGCGGCGAGCACCAGGAAGCCGCGGAACGCGACCTGGCGGCGCGATCGGCCGTCGAGGCGGCCGGCGATGACGGCGGCCATCGTCTCCTTCTCGGCGGCCGTCCGCAGCCCGGCCTGCACCCGGGTCGCCAGGTCGGCGGCCGACCGGCCTCCGGCGCGCTCCAGCGCTCCGGCGAGGGTCACCTCGTCATAGAGCCGGGCTCGAACCGTCTCCGGCGCCTCGAGCAGTTCACGGGCCTCTTCCTCCGAGAGCCGCCCTTCGAGATACTTCTCGGTCAGGAGCTGGAACCGTTCTTCGGTCACGCCTTCGCTCCTTCGCCGAGGCAACGTCGCAGGGTCTCGCGGACGCGAAAGAGAGTCGTGGCCACCCACGTGGCCGACTGGCCCATGCGGTCGGCGATCTCCTCGACCTTGAGGAGTTCTTGGTATCGGAGCGTGACCAGGGATCGGGCGGTCCCTTGGAGCTTGCCGAGACAGCTCTGGAGTCGGAGTCGGACGTCCTCGTCGACGCCGGAGTCCGGCCGGGCGAGGGCCTGGCCGACGAGCTCGGCGCGCAGATGGACCTGGTAGTTCTCCTTGTTGGAACGGTCACGGGTGACTCGCTTCAGCTCGGCCAGGATCATGAAGCGGCAGATGGAGCGGAGCCAGACGCCGAAGTCCTTGTCGACCTGGAAGTCGCGAAGCTGCTCGTAGGCCCGGATGAAGGTCTGCTGGACGACCTCGTCGACGAGGGCGGCGTCGGGGACGCGGAAGGCGGCGTAGGCCAGGAGCATGTCCTGGTAGGCCGTGACGATGCCGGAGTAGGCGTTCCGATCGCCGGAAAGCACCCGGCGCAGCAGCTCTCCCAGGTCCTTCATGGCACCCCTAATAAGCAGGCCTCGACTCTGGCATTACATGCAAAAGGGAGCTTCCTGTGGTTATATAGTGTACTGCGCTTTTCTACGGAGGACCCCGCGTGAGATCAAGATCCCTCGGGCTGGCGCTCTTCGCGTTGGCGGCATCCTGCGGCGGCGGCGAGGCCCCCCGCGCGGTCGAGAAGGTCCCCCCCCTTGCCCTCGCTCCCCAAAACCCCCACTACTTCCTCTTCCGGGGCAAGCCCACGATCCTCATCACCTCCGGGGAGCATTACGGCGCGGTCCTCAATCTCGACTTCGACTACGCGACCTACCTGAAGACGCTCCGAGCCGACGGCCTCAACCACACCCGCGTCTGGGCCGGCACCTACCGGGAAATCCCGGGATCCTTCGGCATCACCGAAAACTCGCTCGCGCCCCTGCCCGGGCGCTATATCTGTCCCTGGGCCCGCAGCGAGACGCCCGGCTATGCCCACGGGGGAGCCAAGTTCGACCTCACCAAGTGGGACGGGGAGTACTTCAAGCGGCTCAGGGACTTCATGACCAAGGCCCAGGCGGCCGGCGTCGTGGTCGAGATGAACCTCTGGTGCCCCAACTACGACGAAGCGCTGTGGAAGGCCTCGCCGCTCCACGCGTCCAACAACGTGAACCAGGTCGGCACCTGCGGCAAGGACGAGACCTACACGCTCAAGCACGCCGACCTCCTCGCGGTCGAGGAGGCCACCACCCGCCAGATCGTGCGCGAACTGGCCGACTTCGACAACCTGTACTTCGAGATCTGCAACGAGCCCTACTTCGCCGGCGTCGCCCTCGACTGGCAGCAGCGCATCGCCGAGGTGATCGTCGACGCGGAGAAGGACCTCCCCGCCAAGCACCTGATCTCGCAGAACATCGCCAACGGCCGCGCGAAGGTCACCGACCCGAATCCCGCGGTGTCGATCCTCAACTTCCACTATTGCGTGCCTCCGGACGTGGTGCCGATGAACTGGGCGCTGGACCGCGTGATCGGCGAGAACGAGACCGGCTTCCGCGGCAAGGAGGACGTGCTCTACCGGACGGAGGCCTGGGACTTCCTGTTCGCCGGCGGCGGACTCTACAACAACCTGGACTACTCGTTCACGGCGAGCCACCCCGACGGCAGCCTGCTGGACTTCAAGTCCCCCGGCGGCGGGAGCCCGACGCTCCGGAAGCAGCTGGGCATCCTGAAAAAGTTCCTCTATGGCTTCGACTTCGTCAAGATGACCCCGTCCGACTCCCTTGTGCGCTCGCTCTCCATCGACGGCCTGCGCGCGCGGGTGCTGGCGGAGCCCGGCCGCCAGTACGGGTACTATTTCCACCTCCCGCCCGGCGGAGGCAGCTTCTCGGTCCGCTGGACGGGGTCGATCGATCCCCCGTTCACGGAAGCCACCACGTTCTCGGTCAGCGGTGACGGCGGGGTGCGCCTGTGGGTGGACAACCGGAAACTCGCGGATACCTGGGGCGAGGCCGGCGTGAGAGAGGAGAGCGGGACGCTGACCCTCGTCGCCGGGCAGAAGGTGAAGGTGGTGATGGAGTGCCGCGGCGGCCGGACGGCGTCGCTCGCCTGGTCCGGCGCGAGCCAGAAGAAGCAGGTCATCCCGAAGACCCGCCTCTTCCTTCCCGACGGCGCGGCGGGAGGCCTGCAAGGAGACTACTACGAGGACTCGGACCTCCGGACCAAGCGGCTGACGCGGACCGATGCCAAGATCGAGTTCGACTGGGCGCAGAAGGGCCCCTTCCCTCTGGAGACGCGCCAGCGAAGCGTCGAGGTGCTCCTCGACATCAGCTCCGGCAGCTATACGGCGGACTGGGTGAATCCGAAGACGGGGGCGATCGACAAGAGCCAGAATTTCTCGCACTCCGGCGGGGCCAGGTCGCTCGGCTCGCCGCTCTTCAGCGAGGACGTGGCGCTGCGCATCAAGCGCCAATAGGAACCCGACCGCCGGCTCCGGGGCCCGCTAGGGCACGCCGGCTTTGACCGGCAGGTGCTTGACGGCGTCGAGGTAGGCGAGCGCGCGGGTGCGGAGGCCGTTCATCGACGCCGTCGCTTCACCCTTGCACAGATCGGGGTCTTCCAACCACTGCTTGGCCCGGTAGCGGCCCTGCGAGGACGAAACCAGGAAGGAGAAGGCCAGGTCGTCGGACTGGCCCCCGAAGGCGGGGAACATCGACTGGAAATATTTCCGCAGGGGCAGGCCCATCGATTCGTGCTGGGATCGGACCTGCTTAAGCATGCTGCGCAGGCGGTAGAGGGTCCCCGCAAACTCGCCGGGCTTGCCGTTCACCTTGAGGTGCTCCAGCTCCTCCATCGTCCGCCGGGTCTCGTCGGGCTGAGAGAGCAGGAGGCTGTAGAAATCCCATGCGGGAAGCGGCGGCGTCGACCCCATGAGCTTCTTGCAGGATTCCAGCTTCCGGAGGTCCTCGACGAACTCGGGCTTTAGCTTCACGGTGGACGTCGACATCGAGCGGACCGTGGTGTCCTTCTCGGCGGGGGCGACATTGTCCCGCCGCGCCTCCAGGAGGGCCTTCCGGTAGGAGTCCACCAGCCGGGAAAGGATCTTCAGCTTCAGCGTCGCGTCGTCCCAGTTGCCGAGCGGGTCGGTCACCCATTTGGTGACCGACTGCCGCGCCTTCGCGGATCCCATCAGGAAGACCAGGGCGAGGTCCTGCTTCATGCCGTCGAGGATCCCCGCCGGGGATTTGCCGAGGAACTCGCGGAGCTGCTTGGCCAGGGGCGACAGGAGGGTCTTGATCTCCTTGAGCTTGTCGGTGATCGACGAGACCACCTTCACCTCGCCGCCCTTCTTGCGCATCATGGTGATGCGCTCGGTCTCGGCCTGAAAGGCGTCGCGTCCGATCTTGAGGAGGGTGAAGCCTTCCCAGAATTCGATCCGCGCCCCGGCGGAGCCGAGAATCTGGCAGCCCTGCTCGACGACGCGAAGATCGTCGACGGTCTGGGAATCGACTTCCGAGAACGTGTCCGCCACCGGGTCCTACCTCCCCAGCATGAGCCTGTGAGCCGGTCCCGGAAAAGACCGGTCGTTCCGTATAGGCTAGCGTGGAACGCGCCGGATTCAAGGATTATGATCCGCCCTACCGCAGGGCCGGCGGGCGGAGGAAGTCGAAGTCGCATCCCAGATGGGCCTGCTGAACGTGGTCGAGGTAGAGGCGCTCGTACCCGCGCTCCGGCTTCACGAGGGACGAGCCTTCCGACCGGCGCCGCTCCAGCTCGCGCTCGTCGACGTCCAGGTCGAGGCGTCGCCGGTCGACGCTGAGCGAGATGCGGTCTCCGGTCCGGACCAGTCCGATCGGCCCGCCGGCCGCGCCCTCGGGAGAGACGTGGAGCACCACGGTGCCGAAGGCGGTGCCGCTCATCCGCGCGTCGGAGATGCGGACCATGTCCTTCACGCCGGCGAGCTTCTTCGGAATCGGCAGGGCGCCCGCCTCGGGCATGCCGGGGCCGCCAAGAGGGCCGGCGTTCGCCAGAACCAGGATGTCGTCGGCCCTCACGTCGAGCTGGGGATCATCGACGCGCCGGGCGAGATCCTCCAGCGAGCGGAAGACCACGGCGCGGCCCGTCACGTTCAGGAGCCCGGGGCTCGCGGAGGCGCGCTTGATCACGGCCCCGTCCGGCGCCAGCGTTCCCTTCACGGCGACCAGGGCGTCGCGGTCGGCGATCGGCCGGTCGGCCGGCCGAATGACCGTCTGGTGGAGGGGGAACGGGACGTCGAGAAGGTCGCCGAGCGGGCGGCCGCTGACGCCGACGCAGTCGAGATGGAGGCGGGACTTGAGCTCGCGCAGGACGACGGGCAGGCCGCCGGCACGATGGAAGTCCTCCATATACCCGTCGCCCGTCGGCTTCAGGTCGACCAGGAGGGGGGTCGTCGCGCCGGCGTCGTTGAGAGCCTCCAGGCCAAGGCGGAGGCCGACCCGGCCCGCGACGGCGGCGAGGTGAATGATCGCGTTCGTCGAGCCGCCGATCGCCTGGAGCGTGCGGAGGGCGTTCTCGAAGGCGTCGCGCGTGAGGATGCGGTCGGGCGTCCGCTCTTCCGCGGCAAGCCCGACGGCCCGGCGGCCCGACGCTTCGGCCTGGCGAAGGCGGTCCGCATGGACGGCGGGGATCGACGCGCCCCCGGGGAGCATCATGCCGAGGGCCTCGGTGACGCAGGCCATGGTGCTCGCGGTGCCCATGACCCCGCAGGTGCCGGTCGTCGGCGCGAGCTGGCTCTCGGCGCGGTCGAGGGTCTCCCGGCCGATCTCGCCCCGACGGTAGCGGGCCCAGAAGCGACGGCAGTCGGTGCAGGCGCCGACGCGGTCGCCGTCGACGCTGCCGGTCAGCATGGGTCCGGCGACGACGACGATCGAGGGGACGTTGGCGCTGGCGGCGCCCATGAGGAGGGCGGGGACGGTCTTGTCGCAGCCGCCGAGAAGGACGGCCGCGTCCAGCGGCTGGGCGCGGAGCATCGTCTCGACGTCCATCGCCATCAGGTTGCGGTAGAGCATGCTGGTCGGCGACAGGAAGATCTCGCCGAGCGACAGGACGGGAAATTCGAGCGGGAGGCCGCCGGCCTGCCAGACGCCGCGCTTTGCGGCCTCGGCCAGGTCGCGAAAGCCGCGGTGGCAGGGATTGAACTCGCTGTAGGTGTTGACGATGCCGACGATCGGTTTCGAAAGCGCATCCGCGCCGAAGCCCAGGGAGTGCGCAAACGAGCGCCGAAGGAAGAGGGCGAACTCCCGGTCGCCATATTCCGTCAGGCGACGGCCCAGGCCTGAATCGCTCATCGGTGCCTCAGTCTACACTCGCCCCCCGGCGAGAGGATCCGGATTGTGACATGTGGTATTACCAGTTATGTAAAACTTGCGATAATAGACGATTGTTGTAGTATCTGGACTTACCAGTATGACCGCCCCCGGAAGCCCCGCCACCGAGACGATCCGAGAGACCATTCTGGATCGCATCCGCCGCGGACTCTGGCCCGCGGGAACCGCCCTGCCCAGCGAGCGGGAGCTCATGGACGAATTCCAGGTCAGCCGCATCCCCCTGCGCGAGGCCCTCGCGGGCCTGCGAGCCCTGGGCGTTCTTCAGACGCGGCCCGGCAGCGGCACCCGGGTCTGCCGCGTCGATGCGCACACGATCGCCCAGCTCCTCCCCCTCCTGGTCACCCTCGAGGGCGAGCGGACGTTCAGCCAGGTCTTCGATCTCCGGCTCGCGGTCGAGTCCCAGACCGCCGCCCTCGCCGCCCGCCATCACCTCGACGTCGACGCCCGCGGATTGCGCGAGCAGCTCGCCCGGCTCAAAGCCGAACTCGACGCCGACCTGGAGCAGGCCGTCGAGACCGACCTCGCCTTCCACGTCGCCATCGCCCGGGCAACCCAGAACCCGCTCTTCGAAATGCTGATGCGGGCCCTCGCAGTCCTGGTCCAGCACGTGCAGGTGCAGAGCTGCAAGGACGACCCCATCCGCCGGCGCCGTGCCTTCGACGCCCACGAGGCGATCGTCGAGGCCATCCTGGCGCGGGACCCCGACCGCGCCCGCGCCGAGATGGAGGCTCACCTCCGGTACAGCGCCAGCCGCCAGCTGGAATCCGCCGTCCACGCCAAGGGGAAATCGCGATGAGTCCGATCCTTACGCTCCGGGGGGAATCGACGACATGAGAAGCTGCACCGCGCTCGTCCTCGTCATCGCGCTGGGCTGCGGATCCGCTCCGACCGCGGCCGGCGGCCGATCGGAACCGCCGGTCATCCCGGTCGGCCTCGACGCCTACCGTCGCTGGGACCGGTGGTACCTCCAGCGCATCGGCGCCCGCGCGTACATGCGCAGCACCTACGACCGCAAGGGCGGCAACGAGTCCGCGGATGCGAGCCACTTCCTCTACCAGGAGTCCGATGAGTTCAACGTCCCGCTCGACGTGCAGGGCCCCGGCATTCTCTACTTCGCTCGCTACAACCACTGGCACGGGAGTCCCTGGCACTACGAAGTGGACGGGAAGGATCACCTCGTCCAGGAGTCGAGCTCGAAAGACCCGACCAAGCCCGTCGACGACTCGGTGTTCCTCCCCCAGGAGGCGTTTCCCTCGCCCCTGACGTTCACCTGGTCGCAGACGAAGGGGGCCGATTTGATGTGGGTGCCGATCCCCTTCGAGAAGTCGTTCCGCATGGCCTACACGCGCACCCGATACGGGACCGGGTACTACATTTACCACCAGTACGTCCGCGGCGCCGTCTTGTCGCAGCCGCTCCGGGCCTGGGACGCCTCGGCTCCCGCCAACGACGTCCTCGAGCTCCTCCGCCGCTCCGGATCCAACCTCTATCCCGGCGGTGACGCGGGAGAACCGAAGGGACCCGGCGTCGTCCGCGCCATCGAAATCTCGGCCCCCAAGGATCAGGCGCTCGCCCTGGGTCGGGGCCGGATCCGCATCACCTGGGACGGGCGGCCCGCCCCCTCCGTCGACGCGCCGGTGGCCCTCTTCTTCGGCGCGGGCACGCTCTACAACCGCGACGGCCGCGAGGTCCTGGTCAACGCGTTCCCGATGAACATCCGCTACGACGCGGCCCGCGTCCACCTGGCGTGCTACTTCCCCATGCCATTCTTCCGTAGCGCGAGGGTCGAGCTGGTCGGCGTCGACGCGGTCCCCGACGTCCAGCTCCAGGTCCGCTGCGAACCCCTCCGCGAGCCGCCGAGCCACGTCGGCTACTTCCACGCGACCTATGTCGACATCCCGCAGCCGGCGCTGGGGGAGGACATGGTGATGCTCGACACCCAGGGCGCCGAAGGCGGCGCGGACTGGTCGGGGAGCTTTGTCGGCATGTCGTGGATCTTCTCGCACCACGCGAACCTGGGAACGCTCGAGGGCGATCCGCGCTTCTTCTTCGACGACAGCCTCACGCCGCAGGCCCAGGGAACCGGGACGGAGGAATGGGGGGGAGGCGGCGACTACTGGGGCGGCCGCACCATGACCCTGCCCTTCGCCGGCCATCCGGTCGGCGCCCGGAGTCCCAAGGACTCGAAGGATCCCGAGGACCTGATCGAATCGGCCTACCGCTTCCTGCTCGCCGACCTCATGCCGTTCGGCCGCCGAGCGAGGATCCATCTCGAGCACGGCGGGACGAACACGTCGAACGAACATTATGAGGGCGTCACCTACTGGTACGGCGCGCCGGGAGCGACGCTCGTCAAGTCGGACGAGCTGTCGATCGGCGACGAGGCGAGCGAGACCTCGCACGGGTATCGGTCGCCCGAGGCATCCCCCGTCGAGGAGCTCACGTCGCGCTACGAATGGGGCCCCGACACGATCGGCGGCAAGGAGATCTACCCCGCGACGACGGACAAGGGCCGCCACACGAAAGGCACCTCCGAATTCCGTCTCGCGCTCGACCCCGGGAACCTCGGCGTCCTCCTCCGCCGCAAGCTCGACTACTCCTATCCCAACCAGCGAGCGGACGTCTTCATTGCCGACGAGGGCTCGGCCGATTGGAAATCCGCGGGCACCTGGTACCTCGCGGGCTCGAACACCTGCGTCTACTCCGACGCCAAGGGCGAGCTGGGCGCAACCCTGCACATCGTCCAGACCTCGAACCGGCGCTTCCGGGACGACGAGTTTCTCGTGCCGCGCGATCTGACGAGAGGTCGCGCGTCGGTGCGGGTCCGGATCCGCTGCGCTCCCGTGGACCGGCCCCTCTTCCCGGGCCATCCGTTCCCGGTCGAAGCCGCCTGGAGCGAGCTGCGCTACACCGCCTACTCCTGGGTCCTCCGGTGATTCCCGCCCCCGGGGCGGGTCACCGGGTGCTGCGCGGCTGTTCGCGGATTTCGAGGTGGAAGCTCACGTCCTTGGCCGGCGCGTCCGGCCGGATCGTGTACGTGATCGTCCCCAGGGTGCTCGCGGTGCCGTAGTCGATCGATCGCTGCATCCCCCCCGAGCCGGAGCTCTGCGTGGACTGCACCCCCGAGGAGGCGATCCACTTCTCCAGCACCTCCGCGATGTCCTTCGGGTCGACGTCGGCGTGATCGCCCTTTTTCACGGTAAAGTCGCCGATGCGCTCGAAGCGATAGGTGCCCTTCACCTGCGACGGACCCGTCCAGGATCCTTCGATGCCATAGCCTTGGTTCAGCGGAAGGTCGAAGGGAAGCGCATCGCTCGCGGAGGGCGCGGGCGGCGGATGGATGAGCGCCGAAGGAGTGCCCAGGGAACGGACATTCAGGACCGGGACCTTGGCGGGCACCGGGGTCGGCGGTCTGGGCGCGGGGATCCGCCGCTCACACCCGATCCCCGGGAGGACGAGAAGGGCGCCCAGGACGACGCATCCGGTATGGAACGTCATGCCTCCAACCTTACGCGGCGGCCGTGGTGGCGTCAAGCCAGCTTAAGGTTCCCGTTCCAGGAACACCACCTGGTCGATGAGGCTTCCCTTCTCGAGGCGGCGGGGCGGCTCGTCGCCGACCATCGCGTACACCGCGGAGCCGGTCGTATAGAGAACCGTGCCGTCGGGACCCACGTCAAAGGCCATCACCCCCTTGGCGAGCGTCCGATCCCCTCCCCGCTTCCCGCGGCGGACCAGCTCCCAAGTGGACGGCACGAGCGGCGGAGGCTCGCCGTCGGGCTTGAAGTCCTCCAGGGCCTTGCGGGCGTCGACCGCCCGCCCGCGGACGAGGAGGGTATGCAGGTCGGGACCCCGCAGCTTCGGACCGCCGGCGGTCGTCAGCGGCTTCTGCGAGAACGCGATCGCAAAGGCGTTGAGAAAATCGAAGACGGATTTCACGACGCGGAACGGAAAGAAGGCCGCATCCTTGATCGACGTCCGGAAGGGAACCCGCTTCCCTCCCGGAGGCTCATACGGGCGGCGGATGAAGAGCAGATCGCCGTCGCTCATCCCATGGGGTTGGAGGAAGTCCCACCCCCGGTCCTCCATCACGAGTTCCGCCTTCGACGTCGCCAAGTCCATGCGGTGGATCGAACAGGGAGCCAGCCCGACGGGGTGGCCCGCCGAGGTCCGGGCGACGCCTCCCGAATGATAGAGGAACGCTTTGGTGGCGTCCGGCAGCCAGCTCGGCGCCTCGTCGACGGAGTCCCCTTCCGTCACGCGGTCGATATTTCGGCCTTCCGCGTCGCAGACCGCGATGCTGGACACCCCGTTGGGAAACGGCAGCGAGAAGGCGAGCAGGCGGGAGTGAGGGTGGAATTCGGGGTCCTTCGCGTGGAATCCCTCCTTATGGAAGAGACGCTGCTCCTCCTGGGGATCCCGCCGCAGGTGAAAGAGCCCCCCGACCGACTGGGTTTCGAGGATGAAGTAGAGACAGCCTTGATCGGGGGCCCGCGCCAACCCCGTGATGCGCGGTCGCACGAGCGCGGCGTCGGGTTCTTCGGACGTTCCCCAGAGGAGGCGACCGCCGAACATGCCCTCGGCGGGACGCCGCTTCCAGGCGTCCTTCTCGCTGCGTCGCAGCGCGCGGGAGACCGCGCCCTCCGCGAACGGACTCGTGACTTCCCGCGATGCCCGGTCCCCTTCCTTGAGGAAGAGGCGGCCGGCGGACGTATATCCCACGATGAGCGTCATGGATCTTTTCGCTTCCCGGCTCATTCTAGCACGCGCCCTCCAAAGGCGTCGTCCCTCCCGAGCCTCGATCGTCTAGCGCAGTGCGATTTTTTTCGGCGAACCGGAGGGACAATTCCATTTTGCCCCTGGACGTGCATCAGTTATGTGCTATGATCCCGTCGGTTCGGTTGTTTGGGAAGTCAAGGAGGGGAGAGAGAGAGGCCATGGGGAAGGAAATCGTCTACTGCCATAAGTGCGGCATCCGGATCACGGAAAAGGAATTCGCTCGCGGCTTGGCCCACACGGTGGAGCATCTCCCCTATTGCGCCCGATGCCGGCCGCTCGCCACGCCGACGCTTCCGGTTCATGACTCGGACGATCACTACGCCCAGGCCGTGACGCCGGGGCGCACGCGCTCGGCCTGAGTCCCGGCGGGGGCCAAGGGAGCCGGGTTGGATCGTCGTTCCGGCCGAAGCCTATTGCTTTTGCCTAATGCCCCCCCCAAATGGCAGAATGCCCGCTCGATGACGAGTGAGCAGCCGCACGGCAACCTGCAGTTGCTGCAGGATCCGGAGTTCAAGGACCTCGTCGACCGCAAGAACCGGTTCTCGCTCCAGCTCACCGGAATCACCCTCGTCCTCTACTACGGCTTCATCCTCCTCATCGCCTTCCGGCCCGGCCTGTTCGCCTTCAAGGTCGCCGGGAACGTCACCTTCGGCATCGTCCTCGGCATCAGCGTCATCATCGCCTGCTGGATCCTGACCGGCATCTACGTCCGCTGGGCCAACCAGCGCTACGACGCCATGGTCGCCCGGCTTCAGGAGAAGGCGCGCCATGGGTCATAGCAGCTGGGTCGCCGTCTCCTTCTTCTTCGCGTTCATCGGCGTCACGCTGGCCCTGACCTATTGGGCCGCGAAGAGGACGAAGACCGCGAAGGAGTTTTATGCCGCCGGCCGGTCGATCACGGGCTTCCAGAACGGCCTCGCCCTCGCCGGCGACTACATGAGCGCCGCCTCCTTCCTGGGCATCGCGGGGCTCGTGGCGACGAAGGGGTACGACGGGCTGATCTACTCCGTCGGCTTCCTGGTCGGCTGGCCGATCTGCATGTTCCTGATCGCCGAGCCGCTGCGAAACCTCGGCAAGTTCACCTTCGCGGACGTGGTGGCCTACCGGCTCAATCCCCGACCGATCCGCACGGCGGCGGCCTCGGGCGCGATCCTCACGGTCCTGATCTACCTGACCGCGCAGATGGTGGGAGCCGGCAAGCTGGTCGTCCTGCTCTTCGGGGAGCTTCACCTGAAGTACCTGCACGCCGTGATCGGCGTCGGCATCCTGATGATGGTCTACGTCCTTTTCGGCGGCATGAAGGCCACGACCTGGGTGCAGATCATCAAGGCCGTGCTGCTCATCGGAGGAGCGACGGCCCTGGTTTTCATGATCCTTTGGCATTTCCATTTCAGCCCCAGCGCCCTCTTCGGCAGCGTCGATCCGAAGCTCCTGAAGCCCGGGGACAAGTCCCCCTACGACCGGATCTCGCTGGGGCTGGCGCTCATGTTCGGCACCGCGGGGCTCCCCCACATTCTCATGCGCTTTTATACCGTGCCCGACGCCAAGGAGGCCCGGAAGTCGGTCTTCTTCGCCACCGGCTGGATCGGCTACTTCTATATCCTCACCTTCACGATCGGATTCGGAGCGGCCGTGATCGTCGGAAGCGACGCCATCAAGGCCGGAGGCGGGACCAACATGGCCGCGCCCCTCCTCGCGAAGGTGCTGGGCGGCGACGCCTTCTTCGGGTTTCTTTCCGCCGTCGCGTTCGCGACGATTTTGGCGGTGGTCGCCGGGCTCGCCCTGGCGGGCGCCTCCGCGCTTTCCCACGACCTGTACGTCGGGGTGATCAAGAAGGGCGTCGCCACCGAGAAGGAACAGGTCCTGGTCGCGAGGGTCGGGACCATCTGCCTAGGGGTCCTCGCCGTGCTCCTCGGCATCGTGTTCGAGAATCAGAACGTCGCCTACCTGGTGGGGCTCGCCTTCGCGGTCGCCGCGAGCGCGAATTTCCCGGCGCTCCTGCTGTCGGTGACCTGGCGGAAATGCAGCACCGCGGGGGCGGTGGCCAGCACGGTGGTCGGCCTCGTGCTCGCAGTCGGCCTGATCATCCTGGGTCCCGACGTCTGGGGAAAGGTCCTCGCCGTCGCCCCGGAGGGCCAGGCCCCCACGACGCCGATCTTCCCGCTGGAAAATCCGGCCATCGTCTCCATCCCCGCCGCGTTCCTTTCGGGCATCGTCGTCTCGCTCTTCACCCCCGATCCCGCGGCCGCGGCGAAGTTCGAGGATGAAAAGCTGCGCACCTACGCCGGCATCGGAGCCGACTAAGGTATACTGGCGCTGCGTGGCGCGATTCCGCATCGGCGTTTGGGCCTGCCTCGGTCTTGCTCTCCTCCTGACCCTCCTCCTCGGCTCCGGGGTGCTGTTCTCCGGGCGGACGTTCACGCCCACGGACTTCCTCACCTCGCGAGCGCCGTGGAACGGACTCCACAGCTCCGATGCGTTCCTCCGCAACCGGAACGCCCAGGACATCCTCGAGTTCGACGCGATCCAGGCGATCGGCGCCGCCGAGTCGCTACGGCGGGGCGAGCTCCTCCTCTGGAATCCCCGCACGTTCTGCGGATGGCCCAGCGTCGGCGACCCCCAGCTCGGAACCTTCTATCCGCCGCGGCTCCTCTTGCTCCGCCTCTTTCCCCCGCTCCTCGCTCTGGACCTCCTGATCCTCCTGCATTTCCTCGGCGCGGGACTGGCAATGTACGCGCTCGCCCGGGAATGGGGGCTTCGGGAGGCGGGCGCCCTCGTCAGTTCGCTGACCTGGCTGCTCTGCGGGCCCCAGTGCGTGTGGTTCCGCTACGCGGGGGGACTCCCCGCGGCCGTCTATCTCCCGTTGATCGCCCTCGCGCTTCACCGGGGACTGGCCCAGCGGCGGCTGCGATGGATCGCCGGCGCCGGCGCCCTGTGGGCGCTGATGTTCCTCGGCAGCCATCCGCAGCTGAGCTTCCTCGCCCTGGTCTGGGCTGCCGCCTGTTTCGGGGTCGACCTCCACCGGGGCGACTTCCGCGAGACGGCGAAGGCCGCCGCTCTGTTCGCCCTCGCGGGGGCGGGTCTGGCCGCCCTCCAGCTGTTTCCCTTTCTCGAGTCGATCCAGGCCTCGCAGAAGGCGACCTTCGAGGGCGTGGGGTTCAGCCGTCCCTCCCGCGTTCCCCTCGTGCTCGTCACCGTGTTCTGGCAGCGGGCCTTCGGCAGCCCGATCGACCGCGTCGACCTCACGCCGGAGCTCATCGGCGACAATTTTTTCAACCTTCAGGGCTACATGGGGCTCCTGCCGCTCCTTCTGGCGGCCCTGGCCTGGAGACGGGGACGCTTCCTCTGGATCCTCGCCGCCGCGAGCCTGTCGATCGCGACCAGCTACCCCCTCTGGCTCGTGATCCGCACCGCGCTCCCCTTCCTCAAAGTCCTGGACCCCCACCGCCTCTACCTGTTCGCGTTCGCCCTCTCTCTCCTGGCCGGGATGGGCCTGGAGGACGTCCTCGACCGCCCTCCCGGGCGCCGACTGAACCTCGCGTGCGCCGTCGCCTCCGCGGCGGTTCTCCTGGTCGGCCTGGCGGGCATGGTCCGCTCCGCGACCTGGATCTCGCTCTCCAATCCCGCCTATATTGCGCTGACGAGCGCCCTGCTTCTGGCGACGGGGGCGGTGCGCATCGCCTCGACGGGAGCCGCGCCGCTCGTGAAGACGGCCGCGGTCCTGGTCGCCATTCTCGGCGATCTGCTCCCCGGGATGCTGGCGTACAACGCCACGTATGGCCCGCTCCCTCCCGAACCGCCGGCGCTCGCCCGCCTGCCGCGCGAGGACCGAGTCCTGATCCCCCAGGTGTCCTCGCACTACGGCATCGAATTCGGCAATTTCGCGACGATCTACGGGTGCTCGACGGCGGAAGGCTACGGCAGCCAGTACCCCCGGGTCTACGGTGAACTGGCCCAGGCGCTGGGGGGGACCGTCGAAGAGCGGAGGATTCGCTTCACCCGCCATCAGCTCCATGCCTTTTTCGTCCTCGACGTGGGCACGATTCTGGAGGCGGACGGCCCGCACCCGGTCCATGCGCTCGGCCGCGCCTGGCTGGTGGGGAAGGCGGAGACGATCCCGGATGCCGCGAAGCGATTGAAGCGCCTTTCCGACCCGGCCTTTCCGTTCAGCTCGACCGCCGTCGTGGAGGAGGAGCTTCCGCCGATGGAGGGGACTCCGACGGGAAGGGTCGCTCGAACGGGGATGAATGAGTACGACGTCCACTGTGACCGCGCCTGTCTTCTCGTCATCAGCGAAACCTACCATCCGGGGTGGCGGGCGTCGGTCGACGGCAAGGACACGGGGGTCTTGAGGGCCGACCACGCCCTGAGGGCGATTCCGCTGGCGGCGGGCCCCCATCACGTCGTCTTCTGGTTCCGCCCGACATCCGTTAGCCTGGGCCTGGCGTGCTCGGCGGCGGCTGCGATCTTGCTTGGGGCTCTGGAGGTCGCAAGCCGTCTCTCCAAGCGTAGGATAAGGGGAGGACCTCCATGATCCGCACGACCGCGATCGCACTCTTGCTTGTAGTTCCGCTCGCCGCCCAGGACGTGAAGAAGCCGCCGGTCAAGCCCGGCTGGCAGGAGCGCCTGGAGAAGGCGAGCCGCTCGGCCGAGACCTGGAAGGCGCGGCGCGAGGAGATCCGCCGCCAGATCCTGGTCGCCGCGGGACTCTATCCGGAATTCGAGCGGCCGCCCCTCCGGCCCGACGTGTTCGGCAAGGTGGACTTCGACGACTACACGATCGAACGGGTCAGCCTCGAGACGCTCCCGGGCTTCTACCTCACCGGTAGCCTCTACCGTCCGAAAGGCAAAAAGGGCCCCTTCCCCGCGATCCTCTCGCCGCACGGGCATTGGAAGGAGGGCCGCTATACGCAGGAGAAGGACGGCAACCTCCCCGCGCGCGGTCTCACGTTCGCCCGGCTCGGCTTGGTCTGCTTCATGTACGACATGGTCGGCTACGGCGATTTCAAGCAGCTGCCGCACAAGTTCGACGACGCCGAGTGGGGCATGGGCCTCCTGGGGCTGCAGACCTGGAACAGCCTGCGCGCCGTCGATTTCATTGCCGGACTGCCGGACGTCGACCCGAAGCGGATCGGCGCGACGGGCGCCTCGGGGGGAGGCACGCAGACCTTTCTCCTGGCGGCGATCGACGATCGCATCGCCTGCGCGGCCCCGGTCAACATGGTCGCGGCCGAATTCCAGGGAGGCTGCACCTGCGAAAACGCGCCCTTCCTGCGCATCGGCCTGAACAACGTCGAGATCGCGGCCGCGACGGCGCCGAGGCCGCTGCTCCTCATCGCGGCGACGGGGGACTGGACGAAAAACGTCCCGACGCTCGAAGCGCCCGCCCTCGAGAAGGCCTACCAGGCGCTCGAGGTCCCCGAACGCTTCCGCGCCGTCCAGTTCACGGCGCCCCACAACTACAACCAGGACTCGCGCGAAGCGGTCTACGCGTGGATGCAGCGCTGGCTCGTGAACGGCCACGACGCCCCGAAGGTCGAGGAACCGCCCGTGCCGCCCGTCGCCCGCGAGGTGCTCGCGGTCTGGACTCCCGAGCATCCGCTGCCTGCCAACGCCGTGGACGCCGAGAAGCTCCGGGATCTGCTGCGGGAGCGGATCACGGCTCAGCTCCACTCGCTGCGCCCGAAGGACGCCGCGTCGCTGAAGAAATATCGCGACCTCATGGAACCTGCCTGGCGCACGCTGCTGACCGTCCGCCCCCCGGCCGCTCCGCTGGGCCGGCCGGGAGTCTCCCGGGTCACCCTGGTCGCCTACACGAATCCGGAGGCGTTCGCCCCGTACAAGGAGGCCGCGATCGGCCGGGGCGAGCAGGTCGTGTCGATCGACGTCGGGTACGCCCACCGGTCCGAAGATCCGGCGGGGGGCGACGCGACCCAGCGGAAGGCCTTCCCCACGACGTTCTACCGCACCGAGCTCGCCCGCCAGGTCCAGGACATCCTCGACCTCCTGGGCTCCGCGGCCGCCGTGGGCGACGCCACGAAGGTCCGACTAGTCGGGCTAGGCGAAGCGGGCCTGCCGGTCCTCCTGGCCCGTGCCGCCGCCGGGAGCTCCGTTCGCACGGCGCTGACCATCGTCGACCTGTCGACGGTGGACGGCGCCCTGATCGCGCGTCCGCATCCGGGCTTGAACCGCCTGGGCGGCTGGATGGGCGCCGCCCTGCTGGCTCCGCCGGGGGAACTCGTGATCCACGGCAAGGCGTTCGACGCGACGGCCCTGAAAGAGGTCTACCAGATTGCCGGCCGGGACGGCGCGCTGACCGTTTCCGAAACGCCCTGGGCCGCGGAGAAGATCCAGGCGCTCCTGGCCCGGTAGGACTTGAACGCGGCCGAGGGGTCCGCTATCTTCTGAGGACCTGATGCGCCGACGACTGACGACGTTCGTCGTGGCTGCCGTTTACCTCCTGCAGGCCACCTGGCTCCTGCACGCGGGGGCGGATTTCGTGTTCCCGCGGCTCCGGCCGATCGCCGCCGCTCCCGACGCCTGCTGCGCCCGCGCCTGCGGCTGCCCCGAGGAAGCCCAGCGGAACCGGACCTGCTGCTGTTCGAAGGAGGCTTCCGCCGAGCCGAGGACCGCGACCGGGCCTCAGCCCCTCAGTTCGATCGAAGAAGCTCGCTGCAGGGGTGTCGAGTCGGCGATGGCCCAGGCGTTCACCCAGCCCGTCGTGTGCAGCGCCGCCGGACTACGCTTCCCGTCCCGGGTTCATTCCTTGGTCATCCTTCCGGAGCAGTCCCCGGTCTCCTCCCCCAGGGCTGCCGCCCCCGAAAAGGTTCCGATCGCTCAGGCCTGAGTCCGTCGCCTGTGCCTTCCTGATCGGTCCCTCTTTCGATAGAGCGCCTTTATGATCCGATTTCCCTCTGTCGTGATCCTTTTCTGGCTCCTTCTATCCACCGCCGCGCTCGCCGACCACGGCAAGGGCGCCGTGGGCGGCAAGACCATCAGCCCCCGCACGCTGCACGAGGAGGACGCGTCCATCGAGACCGGATTCCGCTACCAGCGCTCGGAGACCTTCTCCGACGACCGACTCCTGAACGCGGCCGCCGACGGACACGATGCCCACAGCGTGGACTGGCTGGCGGAGTTCTCCGTCGCCGGCGCCTACGGAGTCACGGACCATCTCACGCTGAGTGTTTCGCTGCCGTTCGAAGTGATCCACGGATTCCGCTTCGTGGAGAACGACGGAGTGAATCCGCCGGCCGTCGAGGGCGCCAACTCCATCGTCGGAATGGGAGACGCGACCATGATCGGAAAGGTCTCGGTCGCCGCGGATCCCGTCGAATTGGCCGTCCTCCTGGGCGTCAAGATTCCCACCGGGAGCACGGGGCAGCTCGACAACGCCGGCAACCTCCTGGAGCCGGACCATCAGCCCGGGACGGGCTCCTGGGACCCGCTGATCGGCGTCGCGGCCTTGCACCAGTTTGAGGCCTTCTCGCTCGGCGGCAGCATGCTGTTCCGCTACACCACCGAAGGGCGTCACGAGTTCCAGCCTGGCGAGCAGCTGACGATCGCGACCAAGGGCGAAGTCCAGGTGGCGGGCCTCGGCAAGTTCCCGAGGGTCTACCTCAACCTCGAGCTGGCGTACCAGTGGACGGCGATGGACCGCGAGGACCACCTCCGAAACCACGACACGGGAGGGACGTCCGTCACGCTCGGTCCCGGGGTCCGCGTCCGCGTCAACGACCACGTCTCCCTCGGCGCGTCGTTCTCATTCCCCCTCTACCAGGGCCTGTACGGCTTCCAGCACAAGGAACGCTTCGAATTCCTGTTTGGCACCGGGGTCGATTTCTAGGAGTCACCGATGAAGAAGTGGATGCTTGCCCTCGTCTTCCTGGCAGGCTGCGCGACGGCGCAGCCTCCGGCGGTCAACGTCCGAGAGGGTCGAGGCTACTGCCCGCTCTGCCACGAGTGGCATGACGATGCCCAGATGAAGTGGCCGGTGGAGCACGACGGCAAGATCTTCCGGTTCTGCGATCCGAACTGCCGGGCGGCTTTCGTGAAGGACCCCGACAGGTTCCTGAAGGATCGCGAATTCAATCCGCCGAAGTAGGGGCGATCTCCGCCGCTTCCGCCCTTGGCCCTCAGGAGGGGCCAGCGAGGAGGCCGGCCCAGCGGTCGAAGACTTGCGAGCCGACGCGCTGAAGGGGCTTCAG
>Ga0070731_10001081_pt1 | contig 30080 bp, 25 predicted proteins | sample Coa_R1_2_FD_66448 | JGI IMG/M metagenome (GOLD analysis project Ga0070731, IMG submission 66448) | Surface soil microbial communities from Centralia Pennsylvania, which are recovering from an underground coalmine fire - Coalmine... | ecosystem: Environmental > Terrestrial > Soil > Unclassified ... | reverse complement strand
ACTGGCCTGCCGAGCCGTAGCCCGCATTCACGTTGTCGGATAAGCCCGTCTTCGCGCTGGTGCGCTACGACGCGGCAGCCTTCACCCTTGCCTTGCAGCGGGTTGAATTTGGCTGGCTTACCGAGGCGAAGCTCGTCGCGGAGCGACGAGCGAAGACTGGTGCCGGTGGTGGGACTCGAACCCACACGACTTTTTACGGTCCCAGGATTTTAAGTCCTGTGCGTCTGCCATTTCGCCACACCGGCTTCCACGGGAAAACGCTAATCGCGAAATGCCCCAAAAGGAAGCGCGAACTTGCACCCGGATTTTTTTAACTGCCGAGAACACCAAGGACGCAAAGTTCTGACCGCAAAGCAGAACCGGACGGCAAAAACATGGTCGCGTTTCCACCGCTGGATCTGATAAACCAAAATCGCAGCCACGTTGGGCCAGAGGAAAAGGGATTGCCGCAAAGAGGCTCAAAAGTCACAAAATTAAAAATCGGTTTCGCGCTTTCTGCGCATTTTTGCGGCTATGGTTTCATTGACCTCGCTCTAGCCGGTCGAGGGATTCGGCGATCGAGACTGGAGCAGCGCCCGGCCTTTTGGACTTAGGGATACGATGCGGTCGCCGGCTGGATCGTAGTGGATAAGGCCATTGATACAGGCGTCCTCCCAGATTGAAAGGCGGGGACAGGTGGTGCGCCAGGCTTCAAGAACTTCGGCGTAAGTCCGGGGTTTGTCAGCAATCCACTCCAGCAATTGCCGGGTGAGGGCACTGGTCGGGTCAATCATCACGCTTATCGGTTGCTTGTTTCAAGTGATGTCGTGGCTAATCCGGAATCCTTTTCCCAGCCGCCGCCGAGCGCCTTGTAAAGCTGCACGAGATTGAGCGAGACCGCCTGATCGCTTTGCACCAACGCGTCCTGCGCCGCGTACAATGAGCGTTCGGAATCCAGCACGTGCAGGAAATCCGCCAGGCCACTTTTGTAAAGCTGGGTGGACAGGTCCAACGCCTGCTGGTTCGCCTGCACGGATTGCGTCAGCGATTCGCGCCGGACTTGTTCCCGGGCATAAGCGGTGAGTGCGTTCTCGGTATCCTCCAGCGCAGTCAGCACGGTCTGCTGGTACTCATCCAAAGCCTGTTCCTGGCGCGCGTTCTGGACCCGGACATTGGCCCGGATGCGGCCGGCCTCAAACAGTTCCCATTGCACGGTCGGCCCGGCGGACCAATACCGGCTCGCATAATCAAACCAGTTGTTCGCGGATATGCTTTGCAGGCCGGCAATGCCCGTCAGCGAAAATTTCGGGAACAAATCCGCTTTGGCCACGCCGATGCGCGCCGTGGCGGCGGCCAGTTCGCGTTCCGCACGCTGCACGTCGGGCCGGCGTTGCAGCAAATCCGACGGCAATCCCACCGGCACGGCCGGCGGCGTCAGCGGAATGGGTTGTTCCACGGACAGGGCGTCCAGCAACGCGCCCGGCGGCCGGCCGAGCAGCACGGCCAGGTGCCGGACGGATTCATCGAAACCGGTTTCCAGCGAAGGCACCTGCGCCTCGGTGGCGGTCAGCAGGGCCGTGGCCTGTTGCACGTCGAGGTCGCTGCTGAGTCCGTTTTGATAGCGGTTGCTGGTCAGGTCGAGAATTTCCTGCTGCACCCGGATATTGTCGCGCGTGATGGCGAGGCGCTGCTGGTAACTGCGCGCCCCGATGTAATTCCGCGCAACCTCCGCCAATAACGAGACCAGCACGTCGCGCTGACCGTATTCCGCGGCGCCCATTTCCGCATTGGCGGCCTCCACGGCGCGGCGGGCGCCGCCGAAAATATCGATCTCCCAGGCGGCATCGAAACCGGTGTTGTAAAGATTGTAATCCAGCGCCGTGCCGGGTGGCAGCGGCGGGAAGGCGTTTTGTCCAAAACGGTTCCGGGAGTAGGCGGCCGAACTGCCAATCGAAGGCCATAAACCACCGGCGGCCACGTCCCGTTCAGCCCGGGCTTCGCGCACCCGGGCCTCGGCGATGCGAAGCGTGAAATTGGACTGGACCGCCATGGTCATGAACGAATCCAGGTTGGTGTCGTTAAAATTCCGCCACCACGCGGCGAGATCGGCCGGGCCGTTCGTTTCGCCGCCGGCCAAGGGCGAGGTCCATGACGTCGGCGTGTTTGCCTGAGGCGGATGGTAATTGGGCCCCACAGCGCAACCCGCTAGGAGCGCCAGACACAGTACCGCCATGACCGTGAGCCATCTCATTTTTTTTTGGCTGCCTCCCCGTTGCGATTGGCGGCGTCCAGCAGGTGCAGGATGGCTTCGACGGTGTCATCGACGCCGACGCCGGTGTTGAGCATGGCCTGGAATAGCTGGCGATTGGGCCATTCGTGGCCGAAGTAATGTTTCACGAACTTCCGGCGGTCCTCGTCCATGGTATCCACCAGTTTGGCGGCCTCCGCCTCGTTGCCCACGCGCTTGAGCACCCGTCGGAATTTGAGTTCGCGCGAAGCGTACAGAAAAACCGAAAAGGTGTCGGTGCGGTCGCGAAGAAAATACGGCGCGCCGCGGCCTACAATGATGCAGGGTTTCTTTTCGGCGGCCTGTTCGATGACTTTTTGGACGATGGAAACCAGGCGGTCAGTGTCCAGGATGGCCAGGTCCGGCGACGGCAGGTTCCGGTCAAAACTTCCGCGCCAGATAAGGTTGATCAACCGTTGCAGCAAGGGGTCCTTGCGTTCCTCGCGCCGCCGGCAGTCTTCCACCGGGATCTTTGCGAGCCGGGCGATTTCCTGGGTCAACGCGTCATCGAACAGTTTCCAGTCCAGGCGGGCGGCAAGTTTCTCGCTGATGTGGCTGCAACCAGCGCCAAATTCACGGTCGATGAGAAGGATTTGTTTCATAACGTCAGGGTCCCCTATTCCGCCAGCGATACCGCGTGGACCTGCCGAGGCCTTTCAAAAAACAATACGCACAGAACGCACACTGCGCAAAGGCAGGCCACCACGTAAAACAAGTTCATGAATGACCAGTAATTGGCCTGTTGCAACAGGGTATGATACAGGAAATCGCGCGCCCGGGCCAGGGCATCGACGGGATTGAAGTGTTGCCCGAAAACCTGTTGCAGCACGCCGGATTTGTGCTGGTACTGGGGGTTCAAGGGAGACAATTGCCCGACCATCATGGCCTGGTGCGCCTGCGCGTAGCGTTCCAGCATGGTGGAAACGAAGGAAAGGCCGAAGCTGCCGCCGATATTACGGACCAGATTCTGGATGCCGGTGGCGTTGCCGATCTGTTCGTTGCGCAGGGTGCCGATCGCCAGGGTTGTCAACGGCACGAAAATGAAGCTCGTGCCGAGACCCGCAATGACATTGGCGGTGATGATGTTGCCCATGGCCATTTGCAGGCTTAACCGGCACAGCATAAAACTGGAAAGCCCCAACATGGCGAAGCCGAATCCGACCAGGAGCTTGGGATTGACCCGGCTGACCAGCGCGCCCACACAAAACAACGCGACCAACGACCCGATGCCGCGCGGGGTGACGGAAAGGCCCGCGTCAAAGGCCGTGTAACCCAGCAGCGACTGGAGAAACAAAGGTTGCAGCGTAATCAGCGCATAAAGAATCATGCCGAACAGTCCAAACAAGGCGCTGCTCACGGCGAAGTTGCGGTTTTTGAAAACGCGCAAATCCACGATGGGATGATCGGTCCGCAGTTCGCGCACAATAAAGCCGATCAGGGACAAGACGGAGATGACGGCGAACCAGCGCAGCCAGACGGCGTCAAACCAGTCCGCGTCCTGGCCTTTGTCGAGCAGGATTTGCAAGGTCCCCAGAAACAGTCCCATCAGGGCAAAGCCAATGCCATCAATCCGGCCCGGCCGGCCGGCGCGAATATAGGGCGGGTCCTCGACCACCAGAAGCATCAGGAAAACCGCGAGGATGCCCACGGGAAAATTGATGTAAAAAGTCCAGCGCCAGGAAAACTGGTCGGTGAGCCAGCCGCCCAACGTGGGACCGATGATGGGGGCGACCACGATGCCGAGGCCGAACAAGGCCGTGGCCGTGCCGCGCTGGGTGGGCGGAAAACTTTCCAGCAGGATGGCCTGGGAAAGCGGTTGCATGGCGCCGCCGCCCAGGCCCTGCAGGACCCGGGCGGCCACCAATATCGGCATGCTGGTCGCGATACCGCAACAGACCGAAGCTAAAGTGAAGACAATGGTGCAGCCGACCAGAAAACGTTTGCGCCCGAAGAAACTGGCGAACCAGGCGCTGGCCGGCAGGATGACGGCGTTGGCCACCAGATAGCTGGTCAACACCCAGGTGGATTCGTCCTGGGTGGCGCCGAGATTTCCCGCAATGTATGGCAACGCCACCACCACGATGGAGGTGTCCAGGATGACCATGAACGTCGCCAGCATCACCGGCAGCGCAATCAACCACGGATTGGCGCGCGGCCGCCAGGCGACCGCCGAAATGGACGACGGGTCGCTCATCTGACTTTGACCTCGGGCACGACGGACATGCCCGGCGCCAGGTCCAGGTTGGTGGGCAGCGATTCATCGAAGACAATCTTGACCGGCACACGCTGGACCACCTTGACGTAATTGCCCACCGCATTTTCCGGCGGCAAGAGGCTGAACCGCGCGCCGGTGCCCGCCTGCAGGCTGTCCACGCGGCCCTTGAATTTCCGGTTCGGATAAGCGTCCATGCGCAGTTCCACCGGTTGTCCCGCGCGCATGTAGGTCAATTGCGTTTCCTTGAAATTGGCGGTCACCCAGACGTCCTTCGGCACCAGCGCCAGCAAGGCCTGGCCGGGTAGCACATAATTTCCCGGTTGCACCGAGCGGGCCGTGACGCGCGCATCCATGGGAGCGATAATTTTGGTGTAGGAAAAATTCAGTTCCGCCTGCTGGAGTCTGGCCTCGGCCTGCTGCACGGCAGCCGCGGCGGTCTCCACCGCCACCTCGCTCAAGGCCACTTCCGCCTGGGCCGCCTGGGCCTGGCTGCGCGCGGCCTCCACCTCGGCGTTGGCGGACCGCGCCTGGGCCCGGGCCGAATCAAATGCGCTTTGGGACACCGCCCGGCTTTCCACGGATTGATAACGCTTGAGATCGTCGTTCGCCCGTTGGGCTTCCGCTTCGGCGGCCGTCACCGCCGCCTGCGCGCGCGCGACCCCGGCTTCGCCGACCTTCACCTGCGCCCGGGACTGGTCCGACTGGCTGTGGGCCACGGCCAGATCCGCGCGGGCCTGGGCCAGGCTGGCCGCGTAATCGCGCGGATCGATTTCCACCAGCACATCGCCGGCCTTGACCTCCTGATTGTCCACCACCTGAAGCTTTTCGACCTGTCCCGGCACGCGGGAACTCACCAGGGTGACATAACCGTCAATGAAGGCATCATCGGTGGATTCGTAGGGCGCGACGAAACGGCAATAATAGAAAATCACCGTGGCGAGGACCACCAGCCCCGCCAGACCAATGAGAAGAATTTTCTGCTGGCGTCCCCGTTTACGCGGCGGGGGCGGCATGACTTCCTTTTCCGAACCACCTGTCGCTTCCACTTTGGCGTTTTCCTGCTCCATAACTTTTCGAGACGTTCCTTTTCAACAACCACCCCATGGCAACCGGGAAACCACACCTTATCCGGTAACGAGCACGACCGGGTATCCCGCCGGGCCACCCCGTTTGCGTTGCCTGGTTTCGACAACGCATTTCAATCAGAACCCTTTACCATCCCATCGTCGTTCCCGCAAGTTCTTCGAATGCGCAGCAGTAGCACGCCTTGCTCCGGTCGGGGACGGGGAAGCCGCAATTTTGTCACGGTTCCGATGGATTTTGGTCACGCCAGGGAAAAACCAACAGCGGTTTTTGTTCCGTACTGAAATCGTCAACCCGCACAACCGCAGACACGCTGGTAAAGCGCTTCATAGCGAGGCACGATGGCCTCCGCGGAAAAGTGCCCGCGGGCACGGCGCTGCGCCGCCTCACCCATCGCCATCCGGCGACCGGGTTCCCGAATCAAACCTTCAACGGCCTGTGCCAGGGCGTCCGGATCGGCGGACGCCACCAGCAACCCGCTCACGCCGTCTGCCACCACTTCCGGAATTCCGCCTGCCCGCCGGGCCACGCTCGGACAGCCAAAACTCATGGCCTCCAGGATGCTCAAACAAAAGCTCTCCGTCTCGGAGGTAAACAGTCCCAAATCCGCCGCCTGCAGGTAGTCTTCGATTTCATTTACGTTCTCACGCACGATGACGCGGTCTTTGAGTCCCAGCCGCTGCACGTCTTTGAGGTATGGCTCAAAGCTTCCCCCCGCCATAACCACGAGTTTGAAAGTTTCGCGCGGGCGGACGCGGGCCACGGTTTCGAGCAGGAGCTCAATGCGTTTTACCGGCCGGAGATTGGAGGAATGGAGAATCATTGCCTCATTGTCCGCGACGCCCAGCTCGCGGCGCACTTCCGCGCGCGAACGGCGCGGCGGACGGGGCGCAAAGAAATTGTAAATCACCTCCAGCGGTCCATTGAAGCCGAGCACACGCTGGGTTTCCTGTTTCAGAAATTCAGACACGACGGTAACCGCGTCCGAACAGGTGAGCGCGTGATGGATGGCCGGGCCGTAACCCGGATCGCTGCCCAGCAACGTGGTGTCGGTGCCATGCAAGGTGGTGACGACGCGCGGTTGTTGGGCCGGTGGCAGCATCGAACGCGCGAGAATCGCCGCCGTCGCGTGCGGCACCGCGTAATGAACGTGCAATACGTCCAGATGATGGTCACGGCTGACCTCGGCCATTCTCACCGAGAGCGGCAGGGTGTAGTCGGGATACTTGAACAGTTGATATTCATTGATGACGACCGGATGAAAATGAAGTCGCGGTGCATGCTCCGGCAGGCGAAACGGACGTTCGTAGCTGAAGAAATGGACTTCGTGTCCGCGCCGCGCCAGTTCCTCGCCCAGGGCGGTGGCGAGGATGCCGCTGCCGCCAACGCTGGGATAACAGGCGATGCCGATTTTCATGCAATGAAATGTGACAAGCGACAGGTGACAGGTGGCAGGATCGGGAAATGTATTCGTCGCGCTGCTGTTTTCATGTCACTTGTCACTCGTCACTCGTCACGTGCCTAAAACCGCCTGGCGCTGCGGCCGACTTGTGCGAGCGAGTCCAACACGAGCGGGTCGTTGGGGAACAGCGCGATGGCATGACCGACGCCGGCGCGCAGTCCGCGCAGCCGCGCCTGGGCAAGCTGCAATTCCACGTAGTTGCGTGCGGCGGCCTGCGTCGCATGCGCCTCCATCGCCGCCGTCCAGGCGGCGAGGGTTTCCGGCGCCGAAACATCCATCAGCACCGGCGTGAGATTGGTCGGTTCGGCTTCCGGCGTGACCGCGTAGTAAAACAGTTGTTCAATCGCGTGAGCCGGGGCGCGGCGCAGTTCCTTGACGCCGCCGAAACGGGCGAGCCGGCAGGCGTCGCGGACCAGTTGCCCCAGCCGGGAATGGTCGGGATGCTGGTTTTCGACCAGGCTCGGCGCGAGCACAACGCCCGGTCGCACACGGCGGATGACACCCGCCAGTTTGATGGCATGAGCCGCACGAACTTCAAAATGTGCGTCGCCGTCGAGTTCAATGAATTCAACCGTCGCGCCCAGCGCCGCGGCGGATTTTTTTGCCTCCGCCACGCGCTGCGCCGGCGTGCCGTGTGACGCCGATTCTCCGCGCGAGCAAACGACAAAGCCGGCCGCGCGACCAGCACGGGTTTCTTTCGCGATGACGCCGCCGCAGCCAAATTCGATGTCGTCGGGATGCGCGCCGAAGGCCAGCAACGACGGGAGTTCAGGTCGGAATTTCGGTGCAGGCTTCATCGGCACGCTCAATGGCATCGCGGTTGACAAACGTGATCTCCGGTGTTTCTTCCCGGCGAAGATAGGCCATCTCCCCGGCCCCGGCAATGTAATGCGTGCAATGCACGACCGATTGCATCCAGCGCAACCGGGTATCGCGCGTCGGGCTGATTTGCTCCCTAGCAAAGGCGGTCGGAGGCAACGTGACAAAGGAATCGCCGCCTTCGTGGAGTTGAAACGCATCTTTCGAGAAACGGGCGCGGACGGTTTCACCTTCAAACGGAACATCCACAAAGAATTCCGGCACGTCGCAGGCTGCGCGGCGAATGGCGGGATCGCTGGAACGCACCACCCGGATACCTTCGAGCAGACCCATGCCGCGATACATTTCCAGGCAAAAATCGGCGGTGTTGAGGGCGGAAATTTTTTTGAAAACGGTGATCAGGGGATGCCCGACGTAATTTGGCAACTGCAGCGCGGTTTTGTCCTGCCAGCCGGCGGCAATCTGTTTGAGGTATTGCGGCGAAAATTTCCGTTGAATCCGGTTTTTGAAGGTGAAATTGAGCCGGGCCGGTTCATGGGTTTTGCGATGGCGCAGGATGGTCTGCGTCTCGCGCGGGTCATGGTCACTGTCGTGGCAGAAGTAAATAATTTCGCCACCGGTTTCGGACTGGAGCCGGCGGGCCGTCCGGATTTTGGCAAACAGGAAGCGCCGCGGGAAAAAACCGCACGGTTGCTGGCCGAAACAGATGACCGGAGCGGAACTCATGACGCAGGCGATGCCGGCGCGGGTTTGTCGGTGGCGCCGAGGGCGGCCTGAATCATCAGGCTCAACAACACGCAGGCGGCGCAGCCGATGAAATTATACCAGAGGTAGGAAAAATCGAGTTTCGGAACCCGGTAATGCAGGAAGTACAGGGCGAGGACCAGTACCTGGGACGACAACGCGCCCCAGAACATGGCGGTGCCGCCGATGCGTTTGATGAAAAAGGCCACGAGGAACAGGGCGAGCACGATGGGGTAGAAAACCGAGCCAACGATGTTGACCGCCTGGATCAAATTCTCCACCAGGTTCGCAAACAACGCGAAGGCAAGCGCCACCAGGCCCCAGAACAACGTGAACCATTTGGTGGCCGCGACGTAATGCGCGTCGCTGGCTTCGCGTTTGAGCAGGTGCCGGTAGAAATCCACCGTGGTGACCGAGCCGAGCGCGTTGAGTTCGGCGGCCTTCGATTGGAGCGCGGCGGCGAAAAACGCCGCCATCAGCAGTCCAATCAAACCGTGCGGCAAATGGCCGAGGATGAACGTGACAAAGACGTAATCGGCGTCGTTGCTTTGCACGCCCGGATCGTCCTTTTGCATCACGCTCCTGGCCTCGGCCTGCACGGTGTCGCTGTGATCCAACGCCGCCAGGGCCTGCGTCCGCGCCACGGCCTCAGCCTTGCCGTCCCCGGCATGTTTGGCCTCGAGCCATTGGTGAATCAATTGCTCCTTTTGCGCGTAAGCCGCGGCGAATTCCTGTTGCAGCGCCTGGAGTTTGTCGCCGGGGTCATGCCTGACGGCTTCGTGCCAGGCGGATTGATTGAAAAAAATCGGCGGCTGCTCAAATTGGTAGAAGACAAACACCATCACGCCGAGCAGCAGGATGAAAAATTGCATGGGAATCTTCAGCACGGCATTGAACATCAGCCCCAGCCGGCTTTCGCGCAGGGAGGACCCTGAAAGGTAACGCTGCACCTGCGACTGGTCGGTGCCGAAGTAGGACAGCGACAGAAAAAATCCGCCGAGCATCCCGGTCCAGAACGTATAACGCCGGTGGAGATCGACTGAGAAGCTCACCGCGTCCAGCTTTTGGAAGCCGCCCGCCACGGTGAAGGCGTCGCCAAGGCTGGTTGGCAGTTTCAGCAACAGGATGACAAACGCCGCCACCATGCCGCCGAAGATGACGGCCATTTGCCACTTTTGGGTAAGCGTCACCGCCCGGCTGCCGCCGGCGACGGTATAAATGATCACCAGTAGTCCGCTCAGGATGATGGTCAGGTCCAACCGCCAGCCCAGCACGGTAGACAGGATGATGGCCGGTGCATAAATCGTGATGCCCGCCGCCAGCCCACGCGACACAAGAAACAAGGCAGCGCCCAGCAAACGGGTCCTGGCATCGAAACGATGACCCAGATATTCATAGGCCGTATAAACATTCAAGCGCCGGTATATCGGCAGGAAGACCGCGGCAATGAGAATCAGCGCCAGCGGCATGCCGAAATAATTCTGCACGAAATCCAGCCCGCTCTCGTATCCCTGGCCCGGCGTGGAGATGAACGTGATGGCGCTCGCCTGGGTGGCGGCGACCGAAATACCGATGGTCAGCCAGCCGACGGTTTCGTCGCCCCGCAGATAGTGGTTCAGGCTCCGATGCCGGCGCGTATGCCAGGCGCCGTAGGCGGCGATGGCCACCATGCTGCCAATCAGGACGACGAAATCGAGAAGGTTCATGAATAGCTCATCGTCAGCGCGAGCAACAACAGCACCCACAAAACGAAACAGCCGAAGACAAAAAGGTAAACGCCGCGCCAGGTGCGCAGCCACGGCAGGCTGGTCAATTCGTCCCTGTTTTCCGGAGGCGTATTAACGGATACGGGGCTGGCCTCCGGAGATCTCATTTTCCGAGCGAAACCAGATTGGCAAACAACCGGTAAGCGCCAGGGACGCCGGCCGGCAGTTGCCGGAAAAACACCAGGCCGGTATAAACAAAATGGCCCTTGCCATAGGAGGCGACGAGCAGTCCCCCTTTGAGCGGCGCTTCGCCGGGATCGTTGCACGCGAGAATCGGCGTGAAATGGTCATCCCATTGGTCGGGATAATAAATCCCGCGCTCCTGAATCCAACCGTCAAAATCGGCGCTGGTGATTTTGTTCGGCGTGTTGAGCACCGGATGGTCGGGCGCGAGGAACGTCACCGGCGCGGTTTCATCCGTCACGCGGTCGTTGGAAAGTTGCAGGTGATAGGGCGTGAGCTGGTCGGTCTTCAAATCGCGTCCCGGCCGGTTGTATTGTTCGATGACATTGCCGCCAGCTTCAACATAAGCGAACAAGGCCGGCAAATGGGAGACGAGATCGGTGCGAACATTAAATGCGCGGACGCCAATGACCACGGCATCGAATGCCTTCAGACGATTTGCAGTCAGGTCATCGCCGGTCAGGGTGGTAACCTGGTAACCCATGTCTGCAAGGCATTGGGCCACATCATCGCCGGCACCCGGGAGATAACCGACCTTATGGCCGCGGATGGCGAGGTTGAGGCAGACGGCCTTGAGCCGGGCGGGCGGCTGCAACAACAGCAGCGGAATGTGCGGGTAGTCGATCACGATGCGCTCGTTGTCGTAACTCTTGCCGCCGACTTCAGCCTCGGCGGTGAGGTTGGCGACCATTGGTTCCGGCGGCGCGGTCACCTTGAACGTAAACCGGGCCTTGTCTCCGGCGGCTTTCAAATGGAACGCTTGCGTCGCGGGAACGGCCTTCCAACCCGCCGGCGCGTCCAGTCGCAAAGTGCCGGCCGTGTCGGGCCGCGCCGCCGTCACCTCCACCGTCACCGGTCGCCTGGCCTTGGGCGCGAACAAGCTGACATCGGATGCCAGCTTGAGTGACACCGGCGAAATCACATCCAAGTTTCGGGTCGCACCTTCCACCCGGTTGGCCGTGACCTGCACCGGCTCGTCAGGAACAATTAAAGTCTGGCCGCCCACGTCAAAAATCTGTTCCAGCGCAAAGACCGGAGGATTTTCCGGACGCCCGATGAGTTTCGGATCATCCACGCGGAACATGCCGGCGGTATGGTCTTCGCGCAACCAATATGGCTGGCTCAACGGCGTATCGGCCGGAAGTGTTTCCATCGCATCGCGGCTGACCGCTTGATGGGTTGAAAGGTCCGTGCCCACGGCGAATTCGGTCCCGATGGCCGGACACCGCGCCGCCACCCAGCGAACGGGAACCACGTCCGAACGGATTGCGGCCGTCAGATGCAGATCCAACGTCTCGCCGGGCACAACTTCGGCCTGTGGAACCGTCGTCGCCACGGTCAGACCAAGACATTCCTGAATGAGCTGGTCCAATTGCCGGCGCTTTTCATTCACCACCGGGTCGTCCGGGGCCAAACCGGCCAGATTTTTTTTGATTGTCAACAACGCGGGCACGCTGGCCGCCGGGTTTTGGGGATCAAATTTTGTGATGACGTCATCAGCCATCTTGCCGATTTCCGCGCCGCCGGGCACGCGCGACCAGGTCGTGTCCACGCCATCCATGATGTCATGGGTCGCCGGTTCGCCGTCGAGGAGTTCGAATGATTCCGACCTCGGCCCGTTGCCGCCGCCGAAGCCGGCAAAATTTCCAAAGCCCTGGGTCTTGTGCATCGAGCGGCTGTGCGCGGCAATTTCGGCGAAGGACTCACCGGATACGGAATCCTTGCCGCCGACATCCATCCGGATCAGGTTGGTGGCGTTCCCGCTGCTCTGAAAGCCGCCCACATTCCAGAGCAAGCGTTTGGGTTGCCACGGCGTGAGGCCTTCCTGGAGCTGGTCGGGAAACGCCTTCGGGTCACCGCACAGCTTGAACGCCTCGATGGCCAGTACCGTCGAGGCCGTGTGATGTCCATGCGTGCCGCCCGGCACCGATGAAAAGCGCGTGATGACCACGTCGGGCCGGAACTCGCGGATGACGCGCACCATGTCGGACAGCACTTCCGGTTTGTCCCAAATTCTCAGCGTCTCGCGATAATCCTTGGAAAAACCAAAATCGACTGCCCGCGAAAAAAACTGCCGTCCGCCATCCACGCGCCGGGCGGCGAGCAGTTCTTCCGTGCGGATGACGCCCAGCTCGTCGCCAAATTGCGGACCCAGCACATTCTGACCGCCATCGCCGCGCGTAAGCGAAAGATAGGCGGTGCGGTAACGCCGGCCGCGTGCCAGATAGGCAATCAATTGGGTGTTCTCATCATCAGGATGTGCGGCGACGTAAAGCACGCTACCCATCCCGTCGAAGCCGTACAGGTCCTGCAGCATCGCTGACGAGGAGGTCGGCCCGGCGCCGGCCAACAGCGGCACGCTTAGCACCGCGATGCCGCAGGCCAATCCGAACACAAAACGCCACGCCGGGCGTGAGCGCCGGGCGGGCGCGGCCATGGACGCAATTGACGTCATTCCTGCAGGCTGGAGATGAGGTCCTGATTCATTTTGGGGAATGAACTGCCGGGGCCTTCGGCCTTCAGCGCCAATTCGGTGGATTGTTTGGCCGCCGCGATCGCGCCTGGCTTGTCTCCCTGCTTCGCCAGAATCTCGGCCTTCAGGTGGAACATTTCAAAGGCAATCCGGGGATTGTCCGCCAGTCCGGTGTTGACCCAGTCGAGGGCCTGCTTCAGGTCCAGGTTATGATCGTAATAGAACGTGGCGGCTTGAAAATAGAAGCTGTCCGATTTTTTGCCCGGCGCCGCCAGGGCCGACTTAATTTGCGGGACGAGCTTGTCGGCCACATTTACCTCCAGCCGGATCGGGACCACGGTCTGGTCCCAAACCAAATTGAGCACCGCCGACTCATCCCGGATGTGGTTGAATTCGATGGTGAAAGTCTCAATGCGGGTGTCCGCCAATGCCACCGGCGTCACCTTGAATCGCACGACATCATCCTTCTCGTGGTATTGAAAGGCGCCCCACTGGTTGGCGTTCTGATTGATGATGATCGTCCACCCGTTCTCGCCGGGGATGGTGAAAAGGGCATAAGTGCCGGCGGGGATTTCATGCCCCTCCAGTTTGACCGGCGTGCTGAAGGTGAGTTTGGTGGCCTGATTGGCGCCGGTGCGCCAGACCTGGCCGTAGGGAACGATGCCGCCGAAGATGGTGCGGTCTTTGACCCCCGGCCGTGAATAATCCACTTGAATATCCGTGAGGCCGACGCGCTGTTTCAGCGTGCAGGCGGGGCTGGCGGCAGGGAATTCAACTCCCGGCGTCTGCGCCGACAAACCGGTCCCGAAGGCCAGCCCGCAAACGAAGGCCAGCGAACAAAGCAACGGTTTTGCGTTCATGGGTCCGATGGTTGGATTTGGTCGAATTACTTTGCAACGGTGAAAGGTACGGAAAACCCGGTGTTCTCCCACATCATCTTCAAGACGCCACCCCCGCCAGGGGACCGGGCGACCGCCATGGTGAATTGGTCCACCGGCTTGTCCAAGGTTTCTTTTTTCAAGTCGACGCGCGCCAGGTCGTGTGAGGTATCCACAGGGATTCCCCAGCCGCCGAGGCGTGTGCTGATGGCCAGTTGGGACGCGCCGTTTTCGTCCGGCAGCATGTAAAGGGTGTAAGCGCCGGCGGGAACCGTCTTGCCCCCCAGTTCAATGGGCTTCTGGGTAATGAGGGTCGTCGCCTCGTCCGCCCCCATGCGCCAGGGTTCCCCATAGGGTACCAGTCCGCCCCAAATTTTGCGGACCTCGGATGTCCCGGGTTTGGTGGTGTAGGGCCGACCGTAAGTAAGGGTGACCCGGTTGCCGTCGATCACGCCGCTGATGGTTTCATGCGGGCTCATCCGGGCGCGTTGGGCCATCGCCGGCCAGGCACTCAGCATGGCCACGGCGACGATTGCGAGAAGGGATAGATGTTTGTTCATGATGACTCCTGGGGCTGGGATGGTTTGCGTTCAGGTTGTGGTTAATTTGAGTCCATCTTTGGTTGAGTAACAGACGAGGCCGGCGAAATCGGGGTTACAAATGAATCGGGCCGGGAACTGCGGATAAACCGCCCGGGGCCGGGCATGGTTGAAAAGGCATGCTTCCAGGTTCATCGGGCCGGAGATTATCGCAACCCCCTTCGAAGGGAAGAGGAAAGTGACGCAAAGACGTCCGTACCCGCGGCAAACGATTCGGCGCGGAAGTTTTTGGTCACTTTGAAAAGAAAACAACAGCAATTTGCGCGGTCCACCAGATCAGATTCACCAAATACAATGGATTTTCGCAAAGTTACCACGAATTTCACCGACGGCACGCACAGTGCTAAGGGAAAGACGTTGGTGGAAAGCGGTTGTCACCCTGTGACGTATTTTGGGGTGGGGAGCCCGGTGGCGACCGCAGGGTTGATATGAGTTGTTTGGTGTTTGAGAGACTGGGTTAAGGGCCGTGTGTGTATGTGTGTTGGCGGAGGAACGTGACGCACGCGCCTGTCGGGCCTGCCCGCAAACCAACCTGCTAAAGAGGAGGTGGTGTTTGGTTGCGGCTGGGCCGGGCAGTGCGCGTGCGGCGGGCCAACAACGGAGATCCCCAAATTTCTGCTTACCGTCGTGACAGTTTGCGCCTTTCGAATTAATTTTGGCGGATGCAACAAGCGACGCTGACGTTGGGTCATTCACCTGATCCCGACGACGCCTTCATGTTTTACGCGCTGGCGAAGGATTTGATTCCGACGCATGGCTTCCGTTTTGAACATATTTTGCAGGACATCCAGACGCTGAATGAACGCGCGACACGCGGGGAGCTGGATATCTCCGCCATCAGCCTCCATGCCTACGCCTATGTCAGCGACCAATACGCGTTGCTGCCCAGCGGCGCGAGCATGGGCGATGGTTACGGTCCGATGCTCGTGGCCGGACAGAAATTTTCCCGGGCGGAGGTCGCCCGCAAAACCATCGCCGTGCCGGGAACCATGACCAGCGCGTTTCTGGCGCTGCAGCTCTGGCTCGGCAAAAGCTCGAAGGAATTCGATCATATCGTCGTGCCTTTCGACCAGATTTTCAAAACCGTCCGGTCCGGCAAAGCCGACGTGGGGCTGATCATCCACGAAGGCCAGTTGACGTATCAAAATGAGGGGCTGGTGGTTTGCGAAGACCTCGGCGTCTGGTGGGGGAAGGAAAACGGCGGCCTGCCGCTGCCGCTGGGCGGCAATGTCATTCACAAGCGATTTTCACCGGCCGATCGCAAAACCGTGGCCGGGGTTCTGGCCGCGAGCATTCAATTCAGTCTCGACCATCGCCCCGAGGCGGTGCAACACGCGCTGCCATACGCGCGGGACATGGGACGCGACCTCGCCGACCGATTCGTCGGCATGTATGTGAATCATTGGACCCTCGACTATGGCGAGCGGGGCCGGGAATCCATCCGCCGGTTCTTGGGGCAGGCTTTCGAACGCGGGCTCATTCCGCATCGACAGGAATTGGAATTCGTCGCTTAAGGCGGCCGGGCCACGGCTGAGAGGCGGGTCCCCACGTCGCCGGGGTCCGGTTCCGCGCGGAATCTCAACCCTCACTGAGGACATTTTTGTAATCGCGCTTGAGGCAATCGGGACAGAGGCTGTGGCTGAACATGGCTTCCGAACGGTTCGAGACATAGATCTCCACTGGTTGCCAGTTGCCACGCTCGTCCCGGATTTTCTTGCACAGGCTGCAAATGGGGAGAATGCCCTCCAATAAATTCACCCTTCGGGCCAACTCGCGCGTCTGGCGGGCGGTCCGGCTGACCAGGTAGGCAAATAGCACCAAAACAACGATGCGAATGGCGGTATTGATGATCGCGTCGGCACTGCTCCAGGGTACCTGCCAGTTGAAGGAAAAGCTGAGGCGGACCAGAGGCTGGACGATCGCCAGGAGATAGGCGTAGTGCGGACGGCAGAACCAACCGGCAATCACCACGGGAATGATATAGGTGATCGGGAAAGCAATGTACGGCCCCAACAAAAAATCCAGGGCCAGACAGAGAACCGCGAGGCCGATGGAAGTAAATGGCTGCCGCAAAGCGCGCAGATACCAGGCCCTCGAAAAGGCCAGGGTGTCGGGGAGGTTCATGTTCATGCTATCTCGGATCGGTTATTAGGCCGCATCGTCCAGCCTGTCGTTATCTTAATCCGACGTTATTTGACCCTTTTTAATTTGTCGAGAACAATTCCAGCCATTCACACATGATACGTTCATATTTACTTATTAATCTATACATATAGAATTAACATTTCTATCATTCTGGAAAACAAAAAAAGTAAAGCCTTTGGCAAGAGGCGGCGAGCGATTACCGGACTTTGACCTAGGATGGTTATTGTGAAAGAAAGAAGCCGACCGAAGCTTGTCGAAGGGGCTGCCCGGTTCACCGGATCACAAAGCCCGGTTCGCGGCTTTTATGAGATGGTTCCAGCCAGGGTTGCTGCTTCCCGGAGGGCGACACGATGAAAATTTTTGTCGCCGGCTTGAGTTACAAGACCACGCCCGTCGAGGTGCGCGAGCGACTGGCCGTGCAGCGTTCACGGCTGCCGTGCAGCGGTTGCCGGCTGAAACTGCGGGGCAACCTTTCCGAAGTCGTGTTGCTGTCCACCTGCAACCGCGTGGAGATTTACGGCGTGACCCCCCGGGTGACCGGAAATGTAAACGAGCTTTTTCAGCAGTTGAGTGGCAGCGACTTCGATTTTTCACCCCACCTCTATTTCAAGGAGGACGAAGAGGCCGTGAGTCATTTGTTTTCGGTGGCGAGCGGGTTGGATTCGATGGTACTGGGCGAAACGGAAATCACCGGCCAGGTCAAACATGCCTATCTGGCGGCGCAGACGTCAAAACTGACCGGCAAGATTCTGAACCGTATTTTTCAAGCGGCCCTGCAAACAGCCAAGGAAATCCGGACGCGCACCGCCATCGGCCGTGGCGCCACCTCCGTGGGCAGCGTGGCCGTGGAGCTGGCGGAACGGATTTTTGACCGGGACCTGAGCGAAAAGGTCGTGATGATTATTGGCGCCGGCAAGATGGGTGAAGCCTGCGTCCGTCATCTGGCCAAGCGCGGCGCGCGCACGGTGCTGGTGTCCAACCGGTCCCTGGAACGCGCGCAACAGCTGGCAACGGAATTTGGCGGCCGCGCGGTGAGCTTCGACGAATGCCGGCAGGCGCTGGCCATCGCGGACATCGTGGTCAGTTCGACCGGTTCGCCGCACACCATTTTGCATCGTGAGGACGTGGCATCTGTTCTTTCAGCGCGGCGCAACCGCCCGCTGATTCTCGTGGACATTGCCGTGCCGCGGGACATCGACCCGGCCGTGCAGGAATTAAACAACGTGTTCCTCTACGACATCGACGACCTGGAAACCATCGTCCGCGAGAACACGCGGCACCGCGAATCGGAATTGGCGCAATGCCAGGCCATCATCGTCGAACGGACGGCCGCCGTGATGGCCAAAATCAAGCCGGTTTCCGAAAAAGTCCATGAAGCCGCAGTGCGCTCAATTTACCACGTGGAAGCCGTCCTGAACCCGGCCGGTTTCCCGTCGCAAACCCAGTTCGCGTGATGCCTGACGGAGCAACTTTAAAAACCCAGATAAAAAATATGAATGCGAGACCTTTCATCAAAACCTGTCTGCTGGCGGTGGTGTTGACGGCCATGGTTGCCGCGAACACCGCGAAGGCCCAATCAAACCTTCAGGCCCAGGTTGTTCTGCGCCCCCTGACTGCGGTGGACATTTCGACCTACGGACTTCCCGCCAACAGCGATTACTCGGGCGGCCTGTCCACGGTGGGCATCGGCACGCCGGTGTATCTGGAGGCCGAGGTGAGCACCAACTTTGCCGCGTCCAATATTTTAAGTGTGGTCTGGGCGGTCACCAACAAGCCCGGCGGGTCCGCCGCGACGACGAACGCCAGCCCATTGGGAACCAATGTGCCCATCTATGAACCATCGGACCGTCTGGTTTATTACGTGGCAGGACGCACGGTCCTCCGTCCGGACATCGCGGGGCAATACACCGTGAAGGTCACGATCACCACCACGAGCGGGGCCACCAACCTGACCCAGATGATTACCGCCGGCACCTATATGGGGCTTTACACCTGTGAACTCTGCCACAGCGGCGGCCAGATCGCCCAGGACAAGTGGCATCCGTGGACTCAAACCGCCCACTCGCACATTTTCTCCGACGAAATGGACGGCCTGCTGGGGACCACGCTCAAAACGTCGTGTCTCCAGTGCCACACGGTTGGTTACGATACCAATGCGCTGGCACTCGACGGCGGATTTGATGACGTGGCGGCCCAGCTCGGGTGGACGATTCCCACGGTGTTGACCAATGGCAACTGGGCAAGAATGCAAACGAATTATCCCAGCCTGGCCAACCTGGCCAATGTTCAGTGCGAAAGCTGCCATGGTCCCGGCAGTCAGCATGCCGGCTTGTTTGGCGTAACCAACAGCCCCACCTGGCCCAGCATTTCGGTCAATCTGACTTCCGGCGATTGCAACCAATGCCATGACGACGCGACCCACCATCCCTATGGCACCGAATGGCTCAACTCCATGCATGCCATCACCACGCGTGACCCGGCCGGCAACGCCACCTGCGTGGGTTGTCATACCGCCACTGGTTTTATTGGCCGGATCGAAGGCGACACGACGACGAACACGGCCTACGCGCCCATCAACTGCCAGACCTGTCACGAGCCGCATGGTGAAACCCTTCCGGGCACCAATTCACCCAATCCTTATCTGATCCGCACCCTGGCCGCCGTGACGCTGATGGATGGCACCGTCATCACGAATGCCGGTGAAGGACTCTTGTGCATGCAATGCCATCATAGCCGTCAGAATGCGGCGGTTTATGCCGCCACCTCAAAAGGCAGCGCTTACTTTGGACCGCACGAGGGGCCGCAAGCCGACATGTTGGAAGGCGCCAATGGTTTCACCTACGGGCAAATCATTCCCAGTTCGGCTCATGCCAATGCGGTGACAAATACTTGTATCACCTGCCACATGCAGAACATCGGCACCAACGATCTGGCGTTCACCCACGCCGGCGGCCACACCTTTAACATGGCATACAATGCCGAAGATCTGGTTGCCGCCTGCCAACAATGCCATGGCCCGGCGGTCAGCGGCTTCGACTTCCCGTTGCAGGATTACAACGGCGACGGCGTCATCCAGGGCGTCCAAACCGAAGTGCAGAGCCTGCTGAACAAGTTGTCCACGTATCTGCCGCCGGACAACTCGATCAAATCGTCCCTGACCATTACTTCGACCTGGACCCAGCCGCAACTGGAAGCGGCTTACAATTGGCTGTTCGTGGAGAAAGACGGCAGCCTGGGCATCCATAACACGGCCTATGCGGTGGGTCTGCTCAAGGCGTCCATCGCCAACCTGACCGGCGACGCCAACAACGACGGGTTGCCGGATGCGTGGCAGACCAATTACTTCGGTTCCTTGAGCAATCCGAACGCCGCGCCCAACGCCATCAACAACACCAACGGTGTGCCCAACTGGATGATGTATGCCCTGGGTCTGGACCCGACGCAGTCCGGCCTCACCGTTCCGGGCGGCGTGGTGTGGATGGACGGCAAGACCCTCGTTAATTCGGGAGTCACCAACACCATTGCCATCTATACGGCCGCCGAGATCGCCTTTAACACGCAAGTGGGCAGCTCGTACCAGATTCAGGCCATCTCCTCGCTCAGCGGGGGCTGGCAAAATGTCGGCAATCCCCTCCCCGGCACGGGCAACTCAATCAGTTATTTGACGCCCACGCGAAACAACGTGCAAATGTTCTTCCGCGTTCTCCACAATCCGTAGCCGCCAGGACCGGCCATTCTTAAGACTCACACCCCTCCCCACGTCGGGGAGGGGTTTTTATTTTAACCTTTCGACCATTGAAGAGAAATGCGTGGTACCGGTATTCGGTCGCCAATCGGGAATCGCCAATTGCCGGTTTACGGCGTCACCCTCTTGAGTTGCTCTAACGCTGCGATTTGTGCCTGAAGTTGGGCCGCAATCTCCTGGAGTTTTTCCGTCTGTTCCGCCTGGACTTGCTGCAGGTGTTTCATCGCTGCCGGTTGCCCGGCGGCAGATTGGCCGTTTTCGGCTTGAACGAGTTGTTCCTGGGCCTGCTTGACCTGCGCGTCCATTTCCTGTGCCGCCGCCGCGAACTGCTTCAGCGCCGCCGCGCGGAGCAGCTGGGTCCCGTCCTCCAAGGACATGGAAGCATAATTGGGAACCGCCTGTTTGACGGCTTCAATCGTGGCAGCGTCCACCGGTGGATGACTCGGGACAAATGGCCGGGCCGGCGGGTTCGCATTAACGACCGGTTCGGCAGATGGCTCAACGGATGGCTCGCCGCTGGATGGGGAACTAAAATTTTCCGCGTGGCGGTTGGCGGCGAAGTGAAACCAGGAGGCCGTTGCGGCGACGCCCAACAAAAAGGAAACCAATACGAGCAGGACGGTTCGAACCTGGGCTCGCTCTCCCAGCCATGTTTTTCTTGCGGAAACAACTTTGTTGGTCGGCGCCGATTGCATAGTGTGTCCCATCCGGACGTTTCAACCTGCCGGGGTTTGCCGGGCCGCGCGAGCAAAATCGGTTCTCCCGGCAAGCCGACCTCCATTTTTTTGGCAAGCACGGAACAATTTAAGGCAAACAAACGGCAATATTGGAATAGCCTCAAATCCATCTCCATGGAAGGCTGTCATGGCGCAAATGAATGCCCGATTTCAATCTGCAACTCGCTCGGAATCAGCAGGCTGGCTGGCCGGTGCTTGCCCGATTTTCACCGGGATCCCGATGGCAGCCACTGGTTCCAACATGCGCGAATTGTCAACACAGCGGCATTTGCAGCCCATGAATTCTGTTCAAACCTCGTTGATCAAGTGGTCCGCCGTTTTGATCCTCGCGGCGGCCGGTTTCCTCCTGAGTGGTTTGCCCACCACGGCACAGGGCGTCCAGCATCTGAGCATCACGCAACCCGGCGGCATACCGGGAATACCCGTGATGACCGGCATCCAACAAACCACCAACGGCATCGCGCTGACGTGGGACGGTCCGTCAGGTTATTACCAGGTGTGGCACAAATTCCACCTGACGGATGCAAGCTGGCTGGCGGTCGGACCTCAAACCAACCTGAGCCGGACTGCCACCCTCACAAACATCCAGGGCAACGACTTCTTCCGCGTGTTCGGCCCATCGCCGAGTTACGCCGGGGCCATGGCCTGCGCGCCGTGTCACGGAAACATTTATCCGACCGTGACGAACACCCCCCACGCCGGCGCGTTCTCCGATCCGGTGTTCATGATGGTCGGTGGCCAGACGAACAGTTCGTGCCTGGCCTGCCACACCGCCGGGTACGGCTTGCCGACGGGCTTCGTCAGCGCCTCCCGTACGCCGTTGCTGGCGGGGGTTCAATGCGAAAACTGCCACGGCCCGGCCGGCAATCACACCGGCAATACGGTCAACCCGACGATTGTCCCCCAAGTGGAACTGGCCGCGCAGGTTTGCGGCGGCTGCCACAGTGTCCGGCTCGCCCCGGCCGAAGTGGTCGCTCATCATCCGATGTCTTTTTCGTTTGAGGACTGGAGCGCATCGCCGCATGGCGCCGTGGTGCCGGACGTGTTGCAGTCCATGGCGGCGTCCGCGGCCAATATCAGCAGTTGCGGCCGGTGCCATTCCGGTTCGGCCCGGCTCGCCCTGCTGGAAGGCCAAAATCCCGCCACCCTGCTCACCAACGATTACAATGTCGCCATCACCTGCGCCGTTTGCCACGATCCGCATTCGACTTCGGTTTGGACGAACGTGCTGGCTGGGGTGATCACGTTTACCAATCAACTGACCGGGAATGTTGCCTACATCACCAATAATGCGCTGGGGCCGATTTACACCAACCAGCTCCGTTGCGCCCTTTCCTCGACCAACGATTTCGTCCTGACGACCGCGGACGTGTTCTCGAACAAATACAATCCCGCCATCAACGTTTGCGCCCAGTGCCATAACGACCGCGGGGCGGCCTGGACCGACACCAGCCGTTCGCCCCATCACTCGCCCCAGTACAACATGCTGCTGGGCACCGTGGGTGAGCTGGCGACCGGCACCACCCCCGGACTGCCCTCCACCCATTCGCGGCTCGAAATGCAATGCGCCGAATGCCACATGCAGAACGCCACGAATAATGCGAGCGGCCACACCTTCGAAGTGGCTTCGGATCAAATTTGTTTTAACTGTCACTCCGATCCCGCCGGCTTGATCCAGTTGGTAACCAATAATATTGCGGGTCAAATCCAGCTGACCACGACCTTGCTAAATCTATGGGCCACCAATGCGGCGCCGGCGGCACTGCTGACCAACGGGACGGTGGCCTGGGAATACACGACGGCCGGCGATTTGTCCCCCGGCGGCTCCGGGCCGAACGCGGCCGGGCAGGTGTTGATTCCCGACGACATCAAGAAGGCGCGGTTCGACTTGTACCTGGTGTTCTACGACGGCAGTTACGGTGTTCACAACGCGCCCTATGACATCGAGCTTTTGCAAAGTGCCCAAAACTGGATTGATGGCCAGTTATACCAATGAAGTCACCCGTAAAAATCAGATGGCAACGTACCCGGAAGATCGTCAACCGACTCCCTGGCCGATGCGGCAGATGGCTGGCGTTGATGGGTGGGGTTGTGGTCCCGCTGCTGGTGGTGATTTCCTGCAGCACCGTCAGCCGCTCCGTGGTGCAGCTTCCGAACGTCCCCGGCGCCACTTACATCGGCTCCGAGCAGTGCGACACGTGCCACGACAATATTTACAAGGATTTCGTCACCGCCGATCACGCGCGCCTGATGGTCCGGGGCACCAACGCGCTGGACGCCGGATGCGAATCCTGCCATGGCCCATGCAGCACACACGCGGAATCCGGTGGCGACACGAAGCCTCCTTATATTTTCACCTCCGGACGTTCTGAGACGGGCAGTTACGGTGCGCGTCTCGCGGTTACACCGGCGCGTTCGGAAGAAACGGTCTGTTACCAATGCCACGCCGACGTGCGGGCGCAGTTCCAATTGCCCGACCATCATCCGGTGCCCGAGGGCCGGATGGCCTGCTCCGATTGTCATGATCCGCACAAAGGGTCCATTTATCTCGGGGGCGGCACTTCGGCATTGTCGGAAAATGAAATGTGCCTGCGTTGCCATCCCGCCGAGCGCGGTCCGTACGTGTTTGAACATGAGGCGATGCGGGAAGGTTGCACCACCTGTCACAACCCCCACGGTTCCGTCAATGCCAAGCTGTTGAACGTCCGGGACGCCAATCTTTGTTTGCGCTGCCATTTCCAGCAGTTAAACGGCGGCCGCATTTACATCGGCGGCGTGGACCATTCCGCCAGTTTGCAGGAAGGCACCTGCTGGACGGCGGGTTGTCATGAAGCGGTGCATGGCTCCCAGGTCAGCCCGTCGCTGCGGTTCTAACGACCCGAACACCGATGAAAATCAAAAGAACAATTAAAGACCGGATGCGGTGGTGTGGAATCGCTTTGCTCGGTCTTTGCGGGGGCCTGCCCGCGGCCCGGGCGGTGGATACGAACGCGCCGGCGGCGACGCCGCCGCCGCTGACTCCGGACCAGATGTTCGAGGGCGGGACCAACACCTACAACAATTGGATCGAACCGGCCGTCGGCGGATTTATCACGTCGGGCAACAAGGCCCAGGCGGAACAGAATAACCAGGGTCGAAACGGGGCGTTTGGCGGCATCCAGGATTTCCATTTCGGAACCGGTCTCGGCAAAAACACCACCTTGTCGGCGGACGGACACGCCCTGTTCGACAATCGCGATTACAAGTTAAGCCTCGATCTCGAACAACAGAACATCGGTTTTGTGCGTTTTAACTATGATCAGTTCCGGACGTGGGAAAATGGCGATGGCGGTTTTTACCCGCCCTCCGGCATGTGGTATCCGCTGTCGGATGACGCGCTGGCGCTGGATAAGGGAACGATTTCCGTGGAAGGCGGGTTGCGGCTGCAGAATCTGCCGAACGTGCCGAACGTCACGTTCAAATATACGCACACCTACCGGAACGGGGACGAAGGGTCCACCAGTTGGGGGTACACACAGCCGGCGCCCAATGTGGATCGCGGGCTAAACCCCTCCTTTTATGCCATTGACGAGCACAGTGACACCTTCCAACTCGATGCGACCCAGCAAATCAAGGCCACCGATCTGGGCGCGGGGGTCCGATATGAGACCGGCAGGCTGAATGATTCCCTGAACAGTGTTCAATATCCCGGGCTCAGCTTCAGCCAGGCGATGGCCGATCAGTCGAGTGTCTCGTACGATCTGTTCAATGCGCATGCGTTCAGCGAGACCTGGTTGAAGGACAACCTGATGTTCTCCACGGCTTACTCGTACTCGGACCTGCACAATGATTTCACCGGGAGCTACACCTATCAACCCGATTTCGGCAACGAATTCGATTATAACAACCTGAACGGGAGTTCCTGGGAACGGGACCACGTGGTCAACCTGAACCTTTATGCGCAGCCCACGAAGAATTTTTCAATTGTTCCTTCCGTGCGCATTCAAAAGGAAGATGCGAACGTGAGTGCCAGTGAGATCGAGACCTCCCTGGGAACGCCGGGCACGAGTCAGGGCGACCAAAGCGATCTGGAGGTGAGCGAGCGTCTGGACCTGAACTATACCGGAGTGACGAACTGGGTCTATTATGCGCGCGGAGAATGGACGGAGGGAAGCGGAAACCTGAACGAGTACGGGGGATTGATCCCGATCAATGCCAATACCGCGGTCCAGTCCGTTCAAAGCCAGATCAACAACAACCGGCTCTTCCAAAAATACAGCCTGGGTCTCCGATGGTATCCCACTTATCGCGTCACGCTGGACGTCGGAGGTTACTACGAAAATCACGATTACAACTACAGTTTCCCGCTGGACAGCACGACCAACAACAGCAGCTTCACCTATCCGGGCTATCTGGTGATGCAAAATTTTGAGACCTACGACGGGAACGCGCGATTGACCTGGAGACCGCTGCAAAATGTGTCCCTGGTCGGCCGCTACGAGTATCAATGGTCCACCGTCCACACGCAGCCGGATCCGATTTCGGGCTACGGCGACACGGAATCCTCCCGGATGATAAGCCATATCATCGCGGCCAACGCCAGCTGGTCGCCGTGGTCCCGGTTGTCGCTGACCGGCGGTTTCAACTACGTTTTCAGTGAAACAAAAACGCCGGCGTCGAATTATGTTCCGTCCGGTCTGACCGCCGCGCCGATTCTCGCCGCGCAGAACAATTACTGGACGGTGAACTTCGGCTCGGATTTCGTCGTGGACGACAAGACCGACCTGAACCTGAGCTATTACTATTACCGGGCGGACAATTACGACAACAACGCCACGGTGGGGGTGCCGTACGGCACGGGTGCGGAGGAACACGGTGTCACTGCGGAAATCGTGAGGCGGCTCACCGAGAACCTCCGCTTAAGCCTGAAATACGGTTTTTACCGCTACACCGACGAAGCGTCCGGCGGAAACAACGATTTTGAATCCCACCTGATCCTCGCCACGATGCAATACCGGTTTTAAACCGGTGGGCGATTCCAGCTTCATCAGCGAACGCTTTTGTAAACCAGTACTACGGAGGTCTCGATTTGCCGTTGGGGAATCTGCCAATACGTGGCGAGTAATCGGTTTTTCTCCGCTTCGCCGGCCAGTTGAAATCCGTGTTTCTCATAAAACCGGACCGCCCAATCGGCAGCCTGCCAGGTTCCGACAAGAATTTTGCCATGGATCCGTTCCAACAAATGGTTGAGCAGTTTCCCGCCGACGCCGCGATTTCGCCGTTCGGTTTTGACGTAGGCATGCCGGATCAACGTGACATCCTTGACCGGTTGCATCCCCATGACGCCGATGAGTTGCCCGTTCTCTTCGCAACCCCAGAATTCAACGCCGCGCTCCATTTCTTCCTTCAATGCTTCCAACGGCATATACGGCTCGTGCCAGCGGTCGGGCGGGATCACGTCCCGGTAAGCCCGGGAAGCATCGTTGACGATGGTAAAAATATCCGGGACATCGGAATCGGTGCAAGGCCGGATCATTTTTGAAGTTTAACCCGGATGGCGCCGTCGGGTTCCAATCTGGCCACCAGCGGGAAAATGTCCCGTTGCAGACAGAACGGCACGTCATCGCGCAGTTCCGGAATCGCCAGCAACCGCCGGGCATTTTCCGAACGGCCAACCGCGGCGGCCAGATTGGCTTTCGCCTGTTCATGGGTGGCCCGCGCCATTTCCGCCGAATCCGAAATTTCGTCCATGCCGGTGCCGGCCAACAACATTTCGCATAACGCACCCGCGGCCAGCACGTCTTCCAGGGCCGTATTTTCGCGTGTGCCGGCGCAGACGGGCACGACGTGCGTCGGACGGAGTTTTTTTATAAATTCCACCGTGGCGGTCAGATTCAGGAACGCCGCGGCCAGAACCGTTTGCGCGCCCGCACAGGCGCGCAAGGCGCGCGTGCCGTTGGTGGTGGTGGAAACAATGGTTCTGCCGCGGACCTTTTCCGCGGTGTATTCGCGCGGGGAATTCCCCAGGTCAAAATCAACGCCGCCGCCAAGCGGGCCGCGAATTTTCACGCCGTCACGTTCGCCGCCCAGCAATACGTCCGGTTGCTTTTGCCGCCGGGCCAGCGCCTCGGCAATTTCACTGACGGGCACCACGGCCCGGGCCCCGTTCTGCAGCGCGGTCACGAACGTGCTGGTCGCGCGCAGTACGTCAAACACCACGCACACGGCGTTGCGCAAATCGCGTTGTTTCAGGGCCGGCAATTCCGCCGGCGTCAGGATGACTTCGATTTTCATTTTTCGTGTGCGATTTTAGTCCAACTTCGTCCGCATGTAATGAAAAAGATATTGCTGCGCGTGGCCCGCGTGCGGTCCGAAATGCGTTGCCGCAAAGTGGTGCAGACGCTTGGCCGCCACCCGCCGGCGCGGAAAGTAAAGCTGGCGCAAGGCGCGCTCCACCCAGACGTCCACCGGAAATGCCCCGTCAAACCCATAGGCAAACAACAGGACGCAATCGGCGATCTTGCCGCCCACGCCGCGCAGTTTCATCAGTTCGGCGCGCGCCTCGGCCAGCGGCAAATGGCGCGGACGGTCCAAATCCAATTTGCCATCGGCGATGTGCCGGGCGGCGGCGAGCAGGTGCGGCGCGCGAAACCCCATCTTGCACGCGCGCAAGTCGGTTTCGGTTGTGGCGGCAATTCGCTTCGTCGTTGGAAATGAATAACACAGGTGATTTTCATTCAGGTTGGACACGTCCATCGCCCCCGCCCTCTCCCCGCCTCGCGGGGAGAGGGTGGCCGGAGGCTGGGTGAGGGGTTCACCAAATCGCTCGCAGAGCAGCGAAACAATCTGCCGGATCTGGACGATTTGTTTGGTGGAAGACAGGATAAACGATGCGAGACATTCCCACGGGTCCTGACGCAACACCCGCAGCCCATGACAGGCAGCGACCGCCGCGCGCATGGGCGCATCATCGGGAAAAGTTTTGAGCACGGCGGCCCAATCAATTTCTGTCTGGAGAAATTCACGGAGCCAGTCCCAATCCCTGACCGGCGCGGCGGTTTCGGCGCGGATGCCATCGCGGGTTTGCGTCAGCCGCATCGGATGCTTTCCGACCACCCCGATCCAGGAACCGTTTTGTTCCCGCCAGCGGAAGACCTGGCCGGAATCCAGCGTGGCGGCCAGATCATAATCGCGGACGCGCAGGAGAATTTCCGTTTCGGCCATTCTACTTGAGATGATAGCACGCCCAGAGATGCACGCGATGAAACACGCGGCCGTCGAGTTCGATGTCGTGTTCACCCAGGTCGGTGACGGAGGCAAACTGTTGCACCAATTTCTCCGGTGCGGGCGCGGGTGGCGGAATTGTGCCGTACGCGATCGGCTGGTGGTTCAGCCATTTCCAAAACCAGCCGTTTTCCAGCGGATACGGGTCCACTTCGCTGACGAAGACGGCGTTCTGCCCCTGACGATGTTGGACGTAGTTATATTGCGGCCAGAAATAAAATTGATTGTGCGGCGTGTCGGAGTCCATGGCATAGACCAGCGGTGCGTCCGAATTAATTGCGGCTTTCGCCTCGGGCAGGTAGAACGAATACAACCCGGTGATGCCATAGTGGCTGCAAATGATGAAGGCGGACTGGCCGGCCGGCTGCATTTTTTCGCGTTCGGCCTCAACGAACGCGGCTTCCTGTTTCCAGGCCTGCAACCGGCGGGTCGGGTCTTTCGAGGGCGGCAACTCATCGCCGGTGATTTTACCCACCAGCTTGCTCTGGTGCAGGGCGGCGAAGGTGAAAAATCCCAGTACCAACCCGACGGTTAAAAAGGGTCTGGCCACGCGCCGGCGCTCATTCCAATAAGCGACCATCAGGCAAAACATCGGCACGACGGCGACCGCGATCCAGTTGGGCAGAACGCGCGAGTGAAACGAGTAAAGCCAGTAGCCCAGAAAGACCGGCGCGCCCATGCAGAAAAGAAACAACCATAATGGCCGTTCGCGCCGCCATTTCCAAAGGCCGAACAGCGCCCAAAGCGCGCCGATGAAAAAAATCGGGTTCAACAACAACGCTTCCGAAAACAAAAAATCCCAGAAATACCGCAGGGTCGGCCGCCAGCGCGAATGCAATCCCGCGTCTCCGCCCACGTCGTTAAGCGTGCTCCAGCCGTGCTGGCAGTTCCAGATCACCACCGGCAACGTGCAGAGCGAAAAAATCAATAGTGCCAGCCAGGGACCGGGCCGGCGCAAATGAACACGCGCCTTCGGCGACAACGCGAAAAAGACGGCCCAGCAGATAATTTGAAACGCGGCGGTGTATTTGCAGAGAAAGCCAAGTCCCATGGCCAGGCCGACGATGAGCCAATGGCGGGTTTGTCCGTCCGGTTGGGCCGCGCGCCAGCCGGCGATCATCGCCCACGTCCAGCAGAGCACCAGCGGCGGATCAATCGTCATCAGAATCGTACCGATGCCGAGCAACGGCGTGGCGATGACGATGAGTAACAGCCAAAAGGCCGGCCGGGCGCCGACTTCGCGCGCCAGAAAACGCAACACCATCACGCTTAGAATCGCCGCGAACAGGGGCGCAAAAAAACGGACGCCGAATTCGTTGTCACCGAACAGCGAGGTGCCGGCAAATTGGATCAGCGCGATGCCCGGCGGCTTGCTGTAATACGACAGCGCCAGGTGTTTCGACCAGACCCATTGGTAGGCTTCGTCCTGGCTGAGCTGGATGATGCCACTCGCGAGGTACCCCCAGCTCGCCGTCAGCATGATAAGAATCAGAATATAGCCGAGGCGGAGCCACTGAATTTCCGATTTCCGATTTCCGATTTCCGATTTAGCCGGGTCTGGTTCCAAATTTTGGATTTCCGGCTTTGGACTTTGGTCCGGGTTGAGCAGGAATGGCATGCGGGTGTGCCAGAGCGGAAACCACTTTTTTCCCGCCCAACTCCAGATGGATTGCAACGCCACCACTCCGGCAGCGGCGTAACC
>Ga0070731_10001080_pt1 | contig 30089 bp, 23 predicted proteins | sample Coa_R1_2_FD_66448 | JGI IMG/M metagenome (GOLD analysis project Ga0070731, IMG submission 66448) | Surface soil microbial communities from Centralia Pennsylvania, which are recovering from an underground coalmine fire - Coalmine... | ecosystem: Environmental > Terrestrial > Soil > Unclassified ... | reverse complement strand
CAGCTTTTCGAATGGAACATCCGAAATGAAGAAGACGGATGTGCCGCCGGCTTCTTCGGCCCCATAGATTCGCTTCACGTATTTAGGATCGAGCAGCACGCGCCGCTCGGCTTCTTCAAGAATCTCGTCCCGCCAGCCCGCGATCGACGCTTGTACGGGACATGCTTCGACGCACGCGGGAGGCTGGCCTTTGGCTTGCCGCGCATAGCACATGTCACATTTCGTCACAAACGGTACCAGCTTCGACCACTGGTAACGCGGAACATTGAAGGGGCACGCCACGAGGCAATAACGGCAGCCAATGCACTTAGAGGAATCGTACGTAACCGGACCTAGCTCAGTTTTCTTGAGGGCCCCAACCAGGCATGCGGAGGCACACGCCGGGTCCTGGCAGTTCATGCACATGCGGCGCACGAACCGGTCTCCGTGTTCTTCCACGATCGTGAATGCTGTCGGCGAGAGCTTCTGTTCGGAATCGAGTGGAAAGCCGTGAATCTGTTTGCAAGCCTGCTCACAGCTCCTGCACCCGATGCATTTGGTGATGTCTATCAGGATTGCTTTGGTTTTTGCCATTTCGGTCTCTCCTCGTTTCGCCATCGACCGGGCGCTAGTTCAGGAAAAAGTCTTTAATCAGTTTCTGGCGAAGCTCAGGTCCAACCTTCAGCAGAAGCTGTTTCAAAGGTAATCCTCCGTCCTGAGCGAGAGCCGGACTGGTGCTTGCAACTGCGGAATTCAGCCGCGATACGTTGTAGTGCATCCATGGCGCAACCATCGCACCCTGCATCAAATTCTTTTCGTTGGTAGAGAAGTCGGGCGACTTGAGCATGGCAACCCAGCCATCTTTGTAGGGATCCCGCACGGCTAGCATTGGATCTTTCACCACATCACTGTTAATTGCCATGACCACGCCTTCCACCGGGGAAAGCAGCTCAAATGACATTCCGCCGGCGTGTACGGTCATCAGCTTTTGCCCTTGCCGTACCCAGCGGTTGGTACCGATGACATCGATTTGATCGATCTTGCCGATCAGATCTGTGGCGAAGCTGTCGACTCCAACCCGTACATCCCCTGCCCCTTCCCGGATCACCCAGGTATGGCCGGGATGGAAGCTATAACCCTGAGGTATTACGAAGCCAAGTTCCTTCGCCATTATCGGAGGCTGCGGACGGCTCACGATTTGAGCCTTTGCCAGCCCCTCCTGCGGCGGATGGAAGTAGAAGTAATTCATCGCAAGAATGATCAGAAAAGTTAGCAGTACGAAAAGTATGGACATGATTTTTCTCCCGGCAGCACTTGGCTCGCTAGCCCGCCGGCTGCCACACATGCCAGTGCACGTTGGTGACAAATCAGGTCACCAACTGGGAACCTTTGAATGCAACGCATTACAACGCGGTCGTCTTTTCAGGAATCGTTCGGAACCACTGCAGTTTGCAGCTTGCTACTGCATTCTGCAGTTGTATGCGCTAGCTAAGGATGGGTTCTTTTTTCAATTTTCGCAGGAGAGAAGTTGGATGAATTCCCAGAATCCTGGCAGCCTGGGTTTTGTTGTTCCCCGTCGCGCTGAGAACTTTTTGAATATAATCTTCTTCGATTTCCTTCAAGCTGAGTAAACGACCTTCGCCATTGCCATTTGCGTGCGCGATTGGCAATGGCAGCGCGGGATTGGCGCGCGCAGGTTCGCGAATTTCCTCGGGTAGGCATGCCGCATCGATATTTCCTTCCTGGGCAAGAATCATCGTGCGTTCAATCACATTCTTCAGCTCACGAATGTTTCCCGGCCAGGGATACGCAACCAGCAGTTCCGCCGCTTCCGGCGTGAAGCCCAGAAAGTTCTTCTTCAATTCCTGATTGAACCAGTGCACCAGATCGAGTGCCAGCGGAATGATGTCCTCTTTCCTATCGCGCAGCGGGGGAATGTAGATGGGCACAACATTTAACCGATAAAACAGGTCTTCCCGAAAACGCCCTTGGGCAATGGCTTCCTTCAGATTCGTGTTCGTGGCTGCGATCAATCGCACATCCACTTTGATCGATTTCGTTCCTCCCAGCCGCATGAACGTCTCCTCTTCCAAAACGCGCAGCAGTTTGGCCTGAACACTGGATGACATATTGCCAATCTCATCCAGAAAAAGCGTGCCGCCATGAGCACGCTCCAGCAAGCCTTCTTTGCGGCGGCGAGCGTCGGTAAATGCCCCCGGTTCAAATCCGAACAATTCGCTTTCCAGCAAAGTATCCGGAAGAGTAGCGCAGTTCAGTTCCAGCAACGGCTGATTGGCGCGCGGGCTGGCGTAGTGAATCGCCCGCGCCAGTACTCCCTTTCCTGTTCCGCTTTCACCCTGAATAAGAATGGTCGTCCGGTCAGATTCCGCTGCCTTGCGTGCCACTTCCAGCATCTCGCGAGTTCGTGGATTTTTCGTCACGACTCGCCCGAAGTCGTACTGATCTTTCGCACTTTCCACCGTATGCCGCAGCCTGACACGCAGCGCCAGCATTTCCGAAGCCCGCCGCAGCGTCGCGGTAAGATCGGCGAGCGGAAATGGTTTCACCAAATAGTCGTAGGCGCCGAGCTTCATGGCCTGTACCGCTCGGTCGACCATGTGATACGCGCTCATCATCACCACGATGCAGGCGGGACTCGTGGCTTTGATCTGACGCAGCACTTCCACTCCGTCGATCCCGGGCAGCACAATATCCAGCAACACCAGGTCGGGCTTTTCCTCTTCGAAAACTTTCAGCCCTTCCTCCCCCGATGCCGCTGTGACCACTTCAAATCCTTCGCCGCTCAGCCCGCGGCTGATGGTGCGCAGCGTCAGAGCCTCATCGTCTACCACCAATACCGAATAGGCCATATTAGTGAACGATTACCTCCGCATTCTCTGAGTTCTCCTGCTGCATTAGTACCGGTTCTACCGGGCGAAGCGGGAGACTAATAGTCACTGTCGTTCCTCGGCTTGGCGCGCTTTCAATCTGTATTTCCCCGCTGTGACTCCGTATATAGGCCTGACTGATACTCAGTCCCAGCCCCGTGCCTTTCCCGCGCTTGGTGGTAAAGAACGGCTCGAACACGTGGGGCAGGATGTCGGCAGGAATCCCGCAGCCGGTGTCGCTCACGTGGATCTCGATTTTTTCCGCCGACTGATTGGCTGAAACCGTGATGTGTCCGCCCTCGCTTGTGGCCTGGGCAGCATTCAACAGAAGATTCATCAACACTTGGGATAGCTGATTCGCATCCACCCGGATCGCGGGAAATTCCGCTGGCACGAAATTGTCGAGAATTCTCCCATGCAGCATCGGCTGATGCTGCAAAAATGCCAGCGTGTCTGAGACGAGCCTGTGTAGATTTACCTTGCTGAGGATCAAGGGCCCGGGTCGCGCATAATTCATAAGAGCCCGTAACGTGATTGAAATGCGCTTGGCGCCCTCAATGCATTGCTCAATCTCCGTTTGCTCATCTCCCTGGGCATCTTTCAGTTCCAGCTCCAGATGGGACAAAATGCCGAGCAACGGATTGTTGATCTCGTGGGCTGCGCCCAATGCGAGTTGCGTCAGAGCAGCGTACTTCTCATATTCGGCGAGTTGCGCTTGAAATTGGCTTCTTTCGCGGTTGAGTTTGCCCTCTTCTGAAAAGCGCCTGAAAAGCTCCTGCATCGCCGCATCGCGGTCTTTCTTGAGTTGCCGAATGAGAGCTTGCGATTGTTCAACCTGGCTAGAAAGCCTGTCCCGTTCGCCCCTGGCAATCTTCCAAAATGCAATCATTAGGCCCAAGGCGACCACGGCGAATGGAAACAGATAGGCAGTGATCAAGCTTGCGCCTCGTTTCTCGCAACCCAAGGGCTCGTCTCGCAAGCGTCCGCGCGGGCCAATTGCCGCCCACACTAACTCTTCGCGAAGCCCTTTGCTTCCTCTTTAACGATGGCAGAGCAGCTGACAAGATGCCGTGACTCGGGTCACCGGAAAGGCGTCAGGGTGTCACAGCCACGCATGGTATGTGGATCAACGAGGTAGGTCTTTTTGGCGAGATCCCTGAACAGGTGTCTTTAGTAATCGAGCACTTCGTAAAACTCGACCCAGCTCTGCTGGTACATGGGGTGCTGTTTCTTGGCTAAATCTGTATGTTCGGTGCTGTTCTCAATCTGCTTCAGTGCCGCCTCCGCGGCGCTTAACGAGTCAAATCGGCACTGCCAGACAATCGTATTCGCCGCTTCGCGGCCCGAAATCGGCGCGTGTCGTTCGCCTCGCGGCAGGAGTCCGCGGTGTTCCAATTCGGCAAATTGCTTCTCCAGCGCGTGAAATTCCTGCTTGTGGGAAGGATGATATTGCTGGATCAGCCGCATGATGATAGCCAAAACGTCCTCCTTACCTGGCACTGTCTCTGATGTTACTGACCTGCGGGGGGCGAAGCCTCGCGACTCTAGCCCGATATCATCCGTTCTTTGTTGTCATCCCGAGGAACAAAGCGACGAGGGATCTGCAGTTTGGTGCTGGCAAGACTGCAGATCCCTCGCTCAACCCTCTTCCACTACCGCCATCGAGCTCTTCTTGCGTTTATTGCTCTGCAGAATTTTCTTCCTAAGTCGTAACGATTTGGGAGTGACTTCGACAAACTCATCATCAGCGATGAATTCGATCGCCTGCTCCAGATTCAGCTGCCGAAACGGCACCAGCCGGATCGCTTCATCCGCGGTCGATGCCCGCATGTTCGTCAGCTTCTTTTCACGCACTACGTTTACGTCGAGATCGTTGTCCTTGGCATTTTCGCCAATGATCATTCCTTCGTAAACCTCGATGCCAGGTCCGAGAAATAACTCTCCCCGTTCCTGCAGTCCCCAAAGCGCATACGCAGTCGTTGTTCCTGGCCGGTCAGCTACCAGTGCTCCCGTTGGCCGATGCGGAATCTCCCCTTGCCATTCGGTGTATCCATCAAACAGAGAATTCATGACGATCGTTCCACGCGTGTCTGTGAGCAACTGGCTGCGCAAGCCGATCAATCCTCGGCTGGGCACGCGGAATTCAATACGCACACGCCCATAGCCGTGATTATGCATATTGACCACTTCGCTCTTGCGGCTGCCAAGCTGCTCCATCACGACGCCCACGAATTCTTCCGGGATGTCTACGGTCAGACGCTCAACCGGTTCCATCAATTTGCCATCGACGCGCTTGGTCACGATTTCGGGCTTGCCAACCATTAACTCATAGCCCTCGCGCCGCATCATCTCGATCAAGATCGAAAGCTGCAGTTCACCTCGGCCCATGACAACGAACGAATCGGTGCTGTCCGTTTCCTGCGTCCGCAAAGAAACGTTGGTCAAGAGCTCCTTTTCCAGCCGTTCCCGCAGATTGCGGGAAGTCACGTATGTGCCTTCGCGTCCCGCAAACGGCGACGTGTTGACGGTAAACTGCATCGCGATCGTCGGCTCGTCGATGGTGATGGGCGGCAACGGCGCGGGATTCTCGGCGCCGGTGATGGTCTCACCGATGGTGATGCCTTCCACTCCGGCAACGGCTACGATATCGCCGAGCACGGTTTCTGTGATGTCGGTGCGACGCAGGCCAGAGAACGAAAATAGCTTTGTGATCTTCGTTTTCTGGACTGATCCATCCAGCTTGGCAATCCCGACTTCTTCGCCGGTTCGCATCGTTCCGTTAAACACGCGGGCAATCGCCAGGCGCCCAAGATAATCGGAGTAATCCAGATTCGCGACCAGGATTTGCAGCGGTCCCTCGGGATCGCCCGAAGGCTCAGGAATTGTGTTCAGAATTGCATCGAATAGCGGTTGCAGATTTTCTCCGGCTCGCTTGATATCGGTCGAGGCAGTTCCGGCCTTCGCATTGGTATAAAGAACCGGAAACTCAAGCTGCTCCTCCTGCGCATCGAGATCGATAAAAAGATCGTAGACTTCGTTGAGAACTTCCTGCGGCCGAGCGTCGGCACGGTCGATCTTGTTGATCACGAGAATCGGTGGCAGATGCGCCTCCAGCGCTTTCCCCAGTACATACCGAGTCTGCGGCAGCGGTCCTTCGCTGGCATCGACCAGCAGCATCACCCCATCGACCATCTTCAGTGCACGCTCGACTTCGCCGCCAAAGTCGCTGTGGCCGGGCGTATCCACGATGTTGATCTTCACGCCTTCGTAGAAAACCGCCGTGTTCTTGGCCAGAATCGTGATGCCGCGCTCGCGCTCCAGTTCGTTCGAGTCCATCACCCGCTCGACGACTGTTTCGTTGGAGCGAAACGTTCCGCTCTGCCTGAGCATGGCGTCGACCAGCGTGGTCTTACCGTGGTCCACGTGCGCGATAATGGCGATATTGCGTATGCCGGGCAAAAGTTACCCCCTCTAAAACGGCGCTGCTTCTAACAATTTACTATGTCAATGGGTCTTAGTGGCTGCGACCAGGTAATACATGCACCGCTTGTCACCAGACCCGGGTAAGCGCACAATCGTCAGGGCGAAGGGGAGACATGAAGGCCCTACTCACGCTGGTTGCTCTTGTGGTGCTTTCCACAGGCTCGCTCGGACAAAACGCCTGTCGTGATGCCCCCGGTGAAATCGTTCAACGCCACACCGGACTTACCGTTCATCACGTTTTGCTGCCGTCCATTCATGGCGTCATTGCGGCGAGCGCCGCAATTCCAGATAATCGCAACCCAAGAGATGGGGTTGTGTTTACGTTCTCAATGCTGGCAATCTCGGAGCCCAAGCGTTCAATCGAGATCCTGCCTCTGGCAATCGAGCTGGGCCGAAGAGGACTGCCAACGGTTGTGATTGAACGCAAACTCACATGGCCAGAGATCGATCCGAGTATTGGAACTATGCAGCCCGCCGCCATCTGTGCCCAACAATGGTTATCAACGCACGCTGCAACCCGAGTTGGATGGAAGTTCGTCGGCCCTGATGTGGACTCACCGACGCCCGAGCAGTTTCGTATCATCAAAGACCCCCTAAGTATGAGGTTCTGGGTTACCTTCCCCGTGGGCAACGAATCCGACGACAATACTGATAACTTTATTCATCACCCGTCATACTTAATGGATTCCATCGCGCAGCCGTTTGTGGATGGGCTTGCAGACCGTTAGAGACGCTAAATGCGAATACCTGCGGTCGTTATCCTTTAGCGCTCGCGCACACATGATCAATACTATCGCTCAATTCGGCGCGGCGGCGCTCTCCACCAACTCCGGTGCAACTTCCAATTTTCCCTCCGCTCCGACCCGCAGCCGATACCACGCCACAATCGCAACTAGCGAAAACACGAAAATAATAGTGGAAATCGCATTGATTTCTGGCGTAATCCCGCGCCTTAGCCGCCCCCAGATTTCCAGCGGCAGGGTGTTATCGCGCCCGATCAGGAAGAAACTCACTGCAATCTCATCCATCGAGAGCGTGAAGATCAGCAGCGCCGCTCCGATGATGGACAAGCGCAGGTTGGGAACCGTGACTCGCCAGAATGTCTGCCAGTAGTTTGCGCCGAGATCTAAAGACGCTTCCTCTTGCGCCCGATCCAGCTTTTGCAGCCCAGCAAAAACTTCGGTGGTCGCAACCGAAATCAGAGCCGTCCCGTGCCCAAGGAAGATCGTGAATAGGCTGGACCTGATATCGGCATCATGGAACAGCATTGCAAGCGAGAGTCCGGTGATGATTCCGGGAAGAATCAGCGGCAAAAGCACGAGCCGACGAAATAAAGCCTTGCCGGGAAAATTTGCTCGATCCAGCGCTAACGCTGCCGGAATCCCAAACGTCAGCGAAATTCCAACCGCCGCTCCCGCAACCATCAGGCTATTCAGCACGGATGTCCAGATAGCGTCATCGGCGAATAGGATGCGATACCAGTCGAGCGTGAGATTATGCGGCGGAAAACCACCAACTCCCTCACCATTGAACGAATACACAATCAAAATGACGATCGGCAAATAAAGAAATCCAAAAACAACCAACGCATACCAGGGCAGCCACCGCGAGCTGCTCCTCTCGCTGCTCATCGGAAGCTCCATTTCTTTTCCAGATTTTCCGACAAGAAAAGGAGAGCAAGCACCAGCAGCAGCATGCAAAACGAGATCGCTGCGCCCAATGGCCAGTTGTAGGCCGCTCCGAACAAGCTGACTACGATATTGGAGATCATGATGCCGCTGGGTCCACCCAGCAGCAGCGGCGCCAAAAAGTCCCCAAGGCTAAGCACGAACGCAAACGTCGCTCCTGCCAAGACTCCCGGAATCGAGAGCGGAAAAATCACACGCCAGAAGGTCTGAAACGGCGATGCCCCGAGATCATGCGACGCTTCCACCAGATTTCGTGGAATGTGCTCCAGCGACGCATAGATCGGCAAAAATGCAAACGGCGTGTAGATGTGCGTCAGCGTGAGCACCACCGCAAACGGGCTATACAGCAGGAATTCCAGCGGATGTTTGGTCAGATGCACATATTGCAAAAGCGTATTCAGCACGCCATCGCTCCCCAGAATCGTCTTCCATGCATATGCACGAACCAGGTAACTGACCCACAGCGGAATGATCACTAATTGATAAAGGAGGTCTTTTCTCCTGCCCGCATGAAAGGATAAGTAGTACGCCAGCGGATAACCCAACAGCACGGAGAAGATCATTACACGCGCAGCGATCCACATTGAACGAAAGAGCGTCTGGCCATAAACTCCGACACGCAGCAATTCGCGATAGTTATCCAGATTCCAGGAATGGACAATCTGCTGGCTCGCAGAAACTGACCAGAAGCTGTAACAAAAAAGCAGCGCATATGGAAGAAGCAGAAACACTCCCACCCACGCGAGCGGAGGAACGGTGATAGCGATTCGGTAAGCGCGGGAAAACATTAGGGTCTCTCGTCCGATTCGCGCACCGGAACCGCATCCTCAGGCGAGAATTGCAGTTCTACTTCGTCATTCCAGCAGTCGCGGGCGTTCGTTCGCACCGATAATTCCAGTCCATCGGCGCACTCGATGCGGAGCAGTTCGGTTGATCCGTGAAATGCCCGGTGACGAATGCGGCCTTGAACGCGAACCGCCCGTGCCGGCGAAGCCGGTCGTGAAGAATCGAGAACACGAATGTTTTCCGGACGTAGCGAGAACAAAACCATGCCTTCCGGTAAAGACACTGACCAACTCAGGGCTTTGCAGTGGGCCATGCCAGCTCTTACTTCACCGCGCAGGAAATTCGTATGGCCGATGAATTGCGCCGTGTACGCCGTCGCCGGATGGCTGTAGATTTCCCGGGGCGGAGCCACCTGTTCAAGCCCTCCCATCCGTAGCAGGGCAATGCGATCGGACATCACCATGGCTTCTTCCTGGTCATGCGTGACAAAAACAAAAGAAATCCCGATCTCTCTTTGCAGGGACTTGAGTTCAACTTGCATCTGACGTCGCAGGTTTGCATCGAGAGCTGACAATGGCTCATCGAGCAACAAAAGGCGAGGCCGGTTCACGAGCGCTCTCGCTAGCGCCACCCGCTGCTGCTGGCCCCCGCTGATCTTCGCTGGTTTTGATTTGGCATGTGCTGTCATCTTCACCATCGCTAGCGCCTGTTCCACGCGGCTCGCGACTTCGGTCTTAGGAACCCTGGCCACGCGCAATCCGTAGCCAACGTTCTCTTCCACGGCCAGGTGGGGGAACAACGCATAATGCTGAAAAACTGTATTTACCCGTCGCCGGTACGGCGGCAAGGAATCCAGTCTCTCCCCTTCCATCCAGATTTCGCCCGAGTCCGCCTGCTCAAAACCGGCCAGGATGCGCAACAACGTCGTTTTTCCCGAGCCGCTTTCTCCGAGAATCGTCAGAAACTCGCCTTGGGCAATCTCCAGCGAAATATCGCGCAATACCCGCGATTTACCGAAGGATTTGGCAACATTCCGGATGGAGAGAAGGCTGCGCATGTCCATGTTTACCGCAGGCTGCTTGGTATCGACTTGCGCCACTGTGGCCATTATTTGTAGCGACGGCCGCCACGTCCGCTGGCGCTCGCCGCGAAATCCAGCTATTGCGCAGCTTTCACTTCGTTCCAGATCTCGTTGTATTTCGCCCGGCGCGGAACGTTCTGCCAGAAATATATGTGCTTTTGATAATTCTCCACGTCATCCAGATGAAGGCCCTTCACCTGATCTGCTGTCATAAGAGTGGCCGCTCCGGGATTACTGGGTGTGTATCCAGTCACGTCCGTGACCTTCTTCTGCGTGGCCGGCTCAATCATGTATTCCACGAACTTCACCGCCAGATCTTTGTTCTCGCTTCCGGCTGTGATCATCAGGTGATCAATCCATCCCGTAGTATTTTCTTTCGGAATCGTCTCGCCCACCGGAAAATTGATTTTCCGCAGCTGGTTGGTCATAAGCGGCCAGCCCATCGCCGCAACCACTTCATGATTCTGAAAGAGGTTCGTTAATTCCCCACCCGTCGACCACATCTTCCTGATGTTCGGTTTCAACTCCAAAAGCTTTTTCTTCACTGCCTCCAGTTGTTCGTCGCTGAGGTTGTAAAGCTGACTGGTGTCAGTCTTGTCGAAGCCCAATACCTGCGCTGCCATGTAAACCGTCGATAGATCATCCCACACGGAAATTTTTCCCCGGTATTTCGGATCCCAGAAAATCGTCCAGCTCTCCGGCGCCTGCTTGAACACTGTCGTGTCATAAATCATCGGATCGGGGCCCCACATGAACGGAGCGCCGTAGACTTGATCTTTGATCCGCACCAGCGGTAATGAAGTCAGTTGCGGCGATAGCTGGCTGTAGCTCGGAAGCTTCGAAACATCCAACGGCGCGGCCAGTCCACTCGCTGCAATCGAGGTTGCAACATCGCTCGACGGTGAGATCACGTCGTAGTTTCCTGCGCTGCCGCCGCGCAGCTTCGCCATTAACTCGTCGCTCGAGCCCATGTACGACGCAGAAACTTTGCAGTGATTCTGCTCTTCGAACGTATGCACGAATGAAGGGTCGGCGTAACCCTCCCACACCAGGAGGTTCAAGGTGGGCGTTTTCTTGCCGCAGGCGCAGAAAATAACCAATAAAGTCACAATTGCAGCGAGCCAAATGACTCTTCTACTCGTATGATTCAGGCCATGTAACATCGTGCGCTCTGGTAACCGTTTCCCTTGTTAGAAGGTAGGCGGAGTGTTGACCCATAAAATCACTGTTTCGCCATTCCCTGGATTTGACCACTGATGAGGCGCGGAGCTTTCAAAGTAAAAGCTATCTCCTGCTTTCAGTCGATATTGCTTTTCCTCCACAGAGATTTGCAATTTACCCCGCAAAACGTACAGAAACTCTTCCCCCTCGTGACTGTAAGATTCGCCACTGCCGGCATGAGGTGCGACACGGAATAAATGCGGTTCCATCGCAGTATTTCCCCAAGCCAATAATTCCATGCGAACGCCGGGTCCCGCCTCTAGAACTTTCCTGTTTGCAGGTGTTATGACATTGCTGCCAGTTTCAGCCGCGCCGAAAAATTCCAACACGTTGGTTTCATAGAATCGCGCCAGTTTGCGAAGCGTACCCACTGACGCGCTCATCTGCGACCGTTCCAGAGCGCTTAAAAATCCTACGGAAATTCCCACGGAGTCCGCCACCTGGGCCAGCGAGAGTCCGCGCTGGAGACGCAACCTCCGCAGCTTCTTACCCACGGCAGCGCTCGCGTTACTGCCATTTGCTTTGATCGCGCGCACGCTGCCTTCGCGTTTCAATAATTGAACGATGGCTGGCGCGTTTAATCCCCGTACTCGCCGCAAGAACCTCGCCCGCTTCAGCAGTTTCACATCTTCGGCCGTATACAGACGGTACTTGCTGCGTGTGCGCTGCGGACGAGTCAAACCCAGGTTCTCCCACGAACGGATCACCGAAGGAGAGATGCCCGCCATCCGTGCGACATCACCGATCTTCAGATATGCGTTGCAGCCCCGCTTGTGCATGCAAAAGTCGAGCCAGCCTAAGGAGTGCCTTTTTCTCTTGACAGTGAATGCCAGCTTCACTAACCTTGCCGGATTATAGCAAGCTTTGCTTGTTGCGCAAGAGTTCCCTGAGCCGATCCGTTGTCCGTATCGGAGGACCCGTGAAAAATTATCTGTCTCCCCGTTGCCTTTGGTCGCTTCTGCTGGCTACTGCTATTGCAGCCTTGGTTTGTCCCGCCCTCAGCCAAAGCACCAGCGGAAGAGTCCTCGGTCGCGTTGCCGACCCCACTGGAGCTGTCCTCGCCGGGGTGAAAGTCACGCTAAGCAATCAGGCGACCGGCGTCAACCGCAGCGCTGAGACCAATAGCACCGGCGATTACAACTTCGTCGAAGTGCAGCCGGGGACCTACACCGTCACCTTCGAAGCTGCGGGATTCAAGAAGAACCTGCAAAAAAATGTCACGGTCGATGTGAACCAGGTTGTCACGCTGAACTCAACCTTGCAAATCGGGCAAGCGGAGCAGGTGGTCGAAGTCACCTCGGAAGCACCTCAGGTAGATACGACGAGCACCCAACTCGGCGCAGTGATCAACGACCGTTCTGTCAACGAGTTGCCTCTGAATCAGCGCGACACCTATCAATTTCTTCAGTTGCAACCCGGCGTGCAATCTCAACTGGGCAGTGGCAACGGCAGCTTGTTCTATGGATCCGAAAGCACGGGATCGGTCTCGGTCAACGGTGGCCGCGGGCGCGCCAATAATTTCAGCGTAAACGGCGGCGACGCCAACGACCAGTTCGTTAATCTCCCCACGGTTCAGCCAAGTCCAGACAGCGTCGAAGAGTTCCGCGTGCTTACCAACACCTTCGATGCGGAATACGGTCGGAATTCCGGGTCGGTTGTGAACGTGGTCACAAAGTCCGGAACCAACAATTTTCACGGAGACATCTTCGAATACTTCCGCAACACCGTTTTAGACGCACAAGGCTACTTCAACACGACACGCCCGCAGTTTAACCAAAACCAGTTCGGCGGCACATTCGGTGGACCAATAAAGAAAGACCGCACCTTCTTCTTTATCTCCTACGAAGGCCGTCGAGTCCGCCAGGGTATTCCGGGACAACTTCTTAACGTCCCAACGCCCGCGCAGCGCACCGGGGACTTTTCTGGCGTTGGTGGCTTTGCCGATGGAGGGGCCATCAGCAATCAATTCGTGGCAGATGTCCTAAACGGCCGTCCGGGGTGCACGACCGCGATCGGCGCTTTAGGCGGAACAACTCCAATCGCGGGTGCCAACTGGTCATCAATCTTCCCAACGGGTGTCATACCCGGCGCCTGCCAGGATCCCGTGGCAGTCAACCTGATGCAGAGATTTATCCCCGCACAGAATGCGGGCGCCGGCTTCAACCAGCTCGTGCCGGTCAGCACCAACAACCAGGACCAGTTCACCGCTCGAGTCGACCACAAGATCACGGCCCATCAGGATCTTTCTGTCTACTATTACTTCACCGATCTGCGCCAGATTGAGCCGTATGACACCTTTGAGAACGCCGGTGCCAACATTCCCGGCTTCGGCAATTTCAACAACAACCGCTTCCAGCAATGGAACCTGAGCCACACTTGGACACTCACCAATTCCGTCGTGAATGAAGCGCGCTTCACTTACATGCGCGAAGGACAACTTGGATTCATAAAGCCACAGACGACGAATGCTGTCACGAACTCTTGCACGGGAGCGGCGGCGGCTTTCTGTTTCACCGGTGTTTCAAATTCTTCCGCAATTACCGGTATCTACGGTACCAGCCCAAAACTTGGGATTACCACCGGCTTGCCTACTACTCTTACGGGCGTTCCCTTTATCAATGTCAGTGGCGGCGCGATCATCGGAAACAACTTTGAAGGTTTCTTACCGCAGGTCGGAAATACTTTTCAGTGGGCCGATGACCTGACCTGGATCAAAGGAAACCATACCTTCAAGTTCGGCGCTGATATTCGTCGCTCCCGGTTCGATCAGTACTATTACTTCGACGTGAATGGAGAATTCACGTTCAATAACAGCGGGCCGAATGCAATAGTTCCCGGTGATGGTGACAACTACGCCGAGTTTCTCCTCGGAATGACTGACACCTACACGCAGGGATCGGGTCAGCGCGAAGACGTTCGCAGCACGTCGCTTTATCCTTTCGCGCAGGACAGTTGGAAGATCAAGCCGAACGTGACTTTGAACTACGGGCTGCGCTGGGAACTCGATACCCCTCCGACCGACATTGCCGGCCACGTCGAGACTTACCGCCCGGGACAAAATTCTACGGTTTATCCTTGTCAGCTCTCGTCAACCAGCATCACGTATTTCCAATCATTCGGAGTTGCCAATCCGAACTGTGCAAATACTGGCGTGACCCCAACCGGTCTCGTCGTTCCCGGGGATAAGGGCGTACCAGCCGGAATGACCACCACCTATTACAAGGCGTTTGCGCCGCGACTCGGCTTGGCCTACAGCCCAAACTTCGACAGCGGAGTACTCGGAAAGCTTTTCGGTAACAACGGAAAAACGAGTATCCGTACGGGCTGGGGACTTTTCTACAATCCGATCGAAGAGCTCGTCATGGCGCAGTTCGGAGCGGAGCCTCCCTTCGGTGGCAGTTCTTCTATCTTTAATACATTCTTGAGCACCCCATTCGTCTATCAAGCCGGAGGAGCAGGCGTGCCTCCCGCGCCGAACCCATTCACCGGCATCATCAGTCCAACTCCAGGCTCACCCGTCGATCTGTCATTGTTTCGGCCAATTCTCCTTTATGGTGAATTTCAGCCGCATTTACGCACCCAGTACACCGCACAGTACAACCTGACCATCCAGCGGCAACTGGCCCAGGACATGATGCTGCAGATCGGATATGTCGGTACGCAGGGCCACCGCTTGCTGGCATCGCATGACATCAACTACTCAAATCCGCAAACTTGCCTCGACATGTACAACCTGTACAACATCAACCCGGGCTTGACGACTTCGTTCGGAACCCCAACTCAATGCGGTCCGTTCCTGCAAGATACGCAATGGAGCGTAACTGTGCCCTCGGGTTTCAAGTTCCACATGCCCAGTGGCCAGATAGTGAACGGAACCGGACAAACCCTGCAGTTCGTCGGCCTCCGCCCTTATTCTTCGCCTTCGTGCAATTCCTTCACGGGAGCCGGATGTCCTGCGGATGGCATTCCCGTCTTCAGCGACATTTTTGCTGAGGACACAATTGCTGCTTCCAACTACAACGCGCTGGAAGCCATGCTCGAAAAGCGTTTCTCGCATGGGCTCCAATTTCAGGCTGCGTACACGTTCAGCAAGTCGATTGACGACGGGTCCACATTCGAGGAGACGCTGGATCCATTCAACTACCGTGCCAGCCGCGGGCTGTCTTTATTCAATTCAGCGCAGCGTTTCGTCATCAGTTATGACTGGCAGTTGCCCATCCCGAAACATGAGGGATTCATGGGCAAGCTGGTCAACGACTGGGCCATCTCCGGCATTACGCAATTCCAGTCCGGATTCCCGATTCGTCTGAACACAGAAGACGACACTGAGCTCATTGCCAGCATATTTTTCACCGGCACCGAGGCCCCACAACGGGTCGCTCCGTTCCAGACGCTGGACCCACGGAAGCCGCTTGCCGGCCTCGGCTCTGGATATTGGTTCAATCCCAACGATTTTCAGGACCCACCCCTTGGACAATTTAACAATGGCACGCAGAGAAGCATCTGCTGTGGGCCTGGGCTTGAGGAGTGGGACTTCGCTGTCCACAAGAAAATCTCACTCACCGAGAGCAAGTACTTGCAGTTCCGTGGCGAAATCTTCAATCTGTTCAATCACACAAATTTCTACAATCCAGACGGCAGTTTCTCCGACGGACCGACCGCCTTCGGAAAGATCACCCAGGCCGAGGACCCTCGCCTGGTGCAGTTTGCGTTAAAATTCTTCTTTTAGCCTTCCGCCGGGCGGTTCCGGCCGCCCGGCATATTCTAATGGCCGCCTACGCGGCTTGAGACTCCTGGAGAACTCGATGTACCCCGAATTAGAGAAAGAGTTGGCGACGTTCGAGCGCCGCACGCCGAAGTCTGCCGAATCGCATAAACGCAATTTGAAGCGCATTCCGCTGGGTGTGGCCAGTAATTACCGCGCCTATGACCCATACCCCATCTTCGTGAAAGAAGGCAACGGCTCGCATTTCCGCGATCTAGATGGCAACGACTACATCGATCACAACCTTTGCTTCGGCGCTCTTATGGCCGGACATTGCCATCCTGCCGTGATGAAAGCTGTTCAAGCACGGTTGACGACCGGCACTATGTTCGGCATGCCGCACGATATGGAATGGCAACTAGCGGAAGAGATTGCCCAGCGTTTCCCGGTCGAGATGGTCCGCTTCGGTAACAGCGGTACCGAGGCCACCATGCATGCCTGCCGCCTCGCTCGTGCCGCGACCGGACGCGACAAAGTTCTCAAATTTGAAGGCGGTTATCACGGATTGCACGATACCGCTTTGGTCAGCGTAAAGCCGCATGCGCCCGAGTTCGGCGACGTAGACAATCCAACTCCCGTGCCCGGAGGGCTTGGCGTCCCCAAGGCATCCATCGCCAATGTTCCCGTTGCAACTTTCAACGATCTCGACACCGTCGAGCGCCGCTTCAAAGAAAATCCCGGTCAGATCGCCGCGATCATCCTTGAGCCGATCATGATGAACGTCGGTGTTTGCATGCCGCAGCCCGGATTCCTTAAGGGACTGCGGGAAATTTGCGACAAGAATGGCTCGCTCCTGATCTTCGACGAAGTCAAAACTGGCGCGAAGCTCGGATGGGGTGGCGCATCCGAATATTTCGGCGTGCGCCCGGATATGATCTGCCTCGCCAAGTCGATCGGAGGCGGCTTGCCATTAGCCGCATTCGGTACCCACAAGTCAGTGATGGACCTTATCTCGCAGCACAAGGTCTTTCACGGCGGGACCTACAACACAAATCCGGTTTCCATGGCCGCTGGATTGGCGACATTCCGCGAAGTTCTCACTCGCGACAATTACAGCCACGTCGACAAGCTCGGCAAGAAACTGGTCGACGGTTACCGCAAAACGATCTCGAAAACTCGGCTGCAAGGCTATGTGGCCAGCGCGGGCGCGAATGGCGCACTCATGCTCTATCCCAACGAGATTCGCAACTATCGTGACTGGCTCACGGTCGATACCGATCTCTGGCGGCATTATTGGTTTGGCATGGTGAACCGCGGTGTTATGCCACAACCATATTGGTGGGATGAGCAGTGGACCATCTCGGTGCAGCATACGGAAGCTGATATCGACAAGCATCTCTCAGCTTTTGCCGATGTCGCCCCTGCCCTCGCTAAGGCCCAACAGGAACGCAGCGCAGAGATGGCGATCGGCTAGACGATTGTGTGGGGCGGACATTCCTGTCCGCCAAGCGGAGCCAAGCTCCGCTCACAAGGAGAATACTTGGCGGCGGATAAAGTTGAGGCCAACCAGCCTCATCTCAAACGTGTTCTCGGGCGCTGGGACTTGGTCCTGTTGTTTGTCGTCGCCGTTTTCAACTTGAATGTCGTGCCCTCGATCGCCGCTAACGGCGGTGTGACCGTCTGGCTCTGGCTTATTTCTTTGCTGCTGTTTTTCTGGCCGCAAGGAATCGCCGTGATCGAACTCGCCCATCGCTATCCCGGGGAAGGTGGCGTGTATTTGTGGGCGAAAGAAGTGTTTGGAGACTGGCACGGATTTCTCTCCGGCTGGTGCTACTGGACCAATAACATGCTCTACGTCCCCACCGTCATGCTCTATTTTGTCGGTGTGTCCGTATTCGTTCTCGGCACGGGACATGAGGCTCTGGCCGACAGCAAAACCTTCGCCCTGATCACTTCGCTGTTGTTGCTCGCCTTTTTGACCATCTTGAACATCGTTGGACTCGGCGTTGGCAAATGGCTGAACAATCTCGGCGCGATCGGAACAGCAATCGCGGCCGCGACACTCATTATTTTGGGAGTGGTGATCTTTGCTCATTACGGCACGACGGTAAACGCGTCCGAGTTCCGGATTCCGGCGAATCCGCGATTCGTGCTGAATTCCTTCGGAGTGATCTGTTTTGGTTTGGTTGGTCTGGAACTGGCTTCCGTGATGGGTGACGAGATCCGCGATCCGCAGCGTACGTTGCCCGGTGCGGTCGCGTGGGGTGGCGTGATTTCCGGGGCCTTGTACATCGCCGTCACCCTAACCCTGCTGATTGCGATCGGCAAAAACCAGATCAGCGTCCTGCAAGGAATTGTGCAGGCCGTCAGTCACATGGCGTCCAAGGTCGGAGTCGGCTGGATTGTGGCGCCATTCGCGCTCATGCTTAGCTTGTCGATTGCCGGAATCGGTTCTGCCTGGATGGGAGGTTCCGCGCGAATCCCCTTCGTCGCAGGGCTCGATTCTTATATGCCCTCGTGGCTTGGCAGAGTGCATCCCCGCTATGCCACGCCCCATGCGGCGCTAATTGTGCAGTTCGTGGTCTCGCTGGGATTGTGCGCCGTCAATTTTGCAGCTTCGGGAGGAGTGCAGGAAGCATTTCAAACCATGCTCTCTCTTGCCGTGGTGCTGCAGTTGGTTCCGTTTTTATATGTTTTTGCCGCGCTGGTGAAATTTGCACTTCGCGAACCCGAACCCGTCGGACGCTACAGCAAGAATGTCTTGCTGTTTGCCGGTGGCAGCGGGTTGGTAACCACCATTTTGGGCATCGCGCTCGCATTCTCGCCCGCGAAACAAATCACTTCGCTCTGGCGCTATGAAGCGACCATGGTTGGATTCACAGCGTTTTTCGTGGCTCTCGCAGCATTTTTCTTTTTCATCTATGGCCGTCGCAAAGTGTCACACAACACTATTGTCATTCCGAGTGGACTTTAGTCCCGAGGAATCTGCATTTAGGAGGTTTCCATGCCAGCCGGTGTTAAAACCGATGTCCGCACCTATCAGATATACGTCAATGGCGAATGGGTCGACAGTAAGTCCGGCAAGACTTTCCCTGTCTCCGATCCCGCTTCCGAAGAGGTGATTGCGAGAGTTCCGGACTGCAATGCCGAAGACGTAAACCGTGCCGTGGCCGCGGCAAAAGCCGCATTTGAAGATGGCCCATGGGCTTCCACTACAGGCCAGGAGCGCGGTCGAGTGCTGTTTCGTTTGGCCGACAAGATTCGTCAGAACGCCGCAAAACTGGCCGAGCTCGAGGCCCGCAACTGCGGCAAGCCCATCGTCGAGGCCGAATATGACATTGCCGATGTTGCAACCTGCTTTGAGTATTACGGTGGACTCGCGACCAAAATTCTGGGATTCGTCAATCCGGTTCCCGACAACGCCGTCAGTCTCTCGCTGAAAGAACCCATCGGCGTAGCCGGCCAGATCATCCCCTGGAATTATCCATTGCTGATGGCAGCCTGGAAACTGGCTCCAGCCTTGGCCGCTGGCTGCACTTGCGTTCTGAAACCCGCAGAGCAGACTCCTTTGACTGCTCTCGAGATGGCCAATTGGCTTTCAGACGTCGGCCTTCCGCCGGGCGTCGTGAACATCATCACCGGATTCGGCGATAGTTGCGGTGCGCCGCTGGTCCAGCATCCTGATGTGAACAAGATTGCCTTCACCGGCAGTGCCGCAGTCGGAAAGATCATCGTCAAGATGGCCGCCGACACCGTAAAGCGCGTGACGCTGGAGCTTGGCGGCAAGTCGCCCAACATCTTCTTCGCCGATGCCGACTTTGAAGCCGCCATCGATGGTGCGTTGTTCGGCGTGTTCATCAATCAGGGCGAAGTTTGTTCCGCAGGCAGTCGCATTCTGGTGCAGAAATCGATTTACAAGAAATTTGTCGATGCCATGACCGAAAGAGCCAAGAAGATCAAGCTCGGCGCCCCACTGGAACGCGAAACCAAGATGGGCCCCCTGGTCAGCAAAGAGCAATATGACCGGGTCCGCTTCTATCAGGATGTCGGAAAGAAAGAAGCCAAGCTGGCAATCGGCGGCGGGCGCGCCGAAAAATTCGCCAAAGGCTTTTACGTCGAACCAACCATTTTTTATGACGTGCCCAACTCCGCTCGCATCGCGCGCGAAGAAATCTTCGGCCCCGTTGCAGCCGTGATTCCGTTCGATGATGAAAAAGACGCCGTAAAAATTGCCAATGACTCTCCCTACGGCTTAGCTGCCGCCGTCTGGACCCGCGATATTTTTAAAGCATTTCGTGCAGTGAAATCGTTGCGCGCCGGTGTTGTCTGGGTGAACCACATGCAACCGACCTATGTCGAAGCCCCCTGGGGTGGCTACAAGCAATCCGGTTTCGGCCGTGAGCTTGGTCCATGGGGAATCGAAGAATATCTCGAAACCAAACAAGTCCACATCAATTTGAATGAATCTCCGATTGGCTGGTACTAAGAACTGAGAACAAAGAACTGAGAACTGCCTTTATGCCCACGATTCAAATTCGCACTCCAATTCCAGGCCCCAAGTCGAAAGCGCTCGGAGAACGGCGCGCCACTGCTGTGCCTCGAGCGCTCTCGCATGCCACGCCCATCTATGTTGCAAAAGCTCAGGACGCATGGCTTGAGGACGTAGATGGCAATCGTTATATCGATTTTGCCGGTGGCATTGGCTGCACCAACACGGGACATCGCCGCGAGCCGGTTCTAGCAGCGATTCGCGCGCAACTGGACAAATTCCTGCACACCTGTGTTCAAGTCACGCCATACGAAGGATACGTTCAGCTCGCAGAAAGAATGAACCAGGTTACGCCCGGCAAGTTCCCGAAGAAAACTCTCTTCGTAAATAGCGGCGCCGAAGCGATCGAGAATGCCGTCAAGATCGCGCGCGCGCACACCGGCCGGCCCGGAATCGTTGCCTTCGAGGACGCCTTCCACGGCCGCACCATGATGACCTTGGCGCTCACCAGCAAGACGCATCCTTACAAGGCAGGCTTCGCGCCATTCCCCAGCGATGTTTATCGCATTCCTTATGCGTATTGTTATCGCTGCTCCTATTCGCTGAAGTATCCATCCTGCGATCTTTATTGTGCGCGTCATCTCGAAGATACTTTCAAGCGCGTGGTCGCTGCCGAGGATGTCGCTGCCGTCATTGCTGAGCCGGTGTTGGGGGAAGGTGGTTTTGTCGTTCCTCCGCCCGATTATTTCCGCACATTGATCGATATTTGCCGCAAGCATGATGTCTTGTTTATCGCCGATGAAGTTCAGAGTGGTTTCGGGCGCACCGGCAAACTCTTCGCCAGCGAGCACTATGGCATCGAGCCCGACATCCTGGTTTCGGCGAAATCTATTGGCGGTGGTTTGCCGTTAGCTGCTGTTACCGGTCGCGCTGAAATCATGGATGCTCCCGGCCCCGGCGGCCTGGGAGGTACTTTTGCCGGAAATCCCGCTTCCTGTGCTGCTGCTCTCGCCGTCCTAAATTTATTCGAGCACGAAAACTTGCTGGCTCGGGCCAATCAGATTGGCAACCGTTTTCAGAAGCGCGCCAAGGAATGGCAAAACCGTTGGCCGCTGGTCGGCGATGTTCGCGGTCTCGGCGGAATGCAGGCGATCGAGTTAGTCAAGTCGCCCGAGTCTCGCGAGCCCGCTGCCGAAGAAACCAAGAAAATTTCGCAATATTGCTACGAGCACGGCCTGATCACCATCACCGCCGGCTCTTATTCCAACGTGATCCGAATTCTGGTTCCGCTGGTCGTGACCGACGAGCAGATGGATGAAGGAATGGATGTGCTCGAATCGGCATTACAAACGGTTGCGGAACACCACAGCGTCGTTGCGCATGTCTCATAGAAAATTGTTCTTAACGTCCCATCATTTTTCACAACAGAGGTGATTCGAAAATGACAGTCGCGGCCCCCACTTTGACAAAGGTTCCCAATTACATCAATGGACAATGGGTTGACTCCAGCGCAACCGACTGGCTTGACGTCCCAAATCCGGCCACCGGCGAGACCATCGCCAGAACACCTTTGTCTAGCGCTGAGGAAGTTGACCGCGTTGTTGAAGCCGCCGCAGCGGCCTTCCCTGCCTGGCGACGCACGCCACCCGAAGACCGTATTCAACCCTTGTTCAAGCTCAAGCAACTTCTTGAAGAGCATATCGACGAACTGAGCCGGACCATCACCGAGGAGAACGGCAAGACTTTTACCGAGGCCAAAGCCGAATTCCGCCGCGCAATCGAAAATGTCGAAGTCGCCTGCGGAATTCCCATGATGATGCAGGGCTACAATCTCGAAGATGTCGCCCGTGGCATCGACGAAACCATGATTCGCCAGCCTCTGGGCGTAGTAGCTGCGATCGTGCCCTTCAATTTTCCAGGAATGATTCCGTTTTGGTTTCTGCCTTATGCCATCGCGTGCGGCAATACTTTCGTCCTGAAGCCTTCCGAGCGCGTGCCACTCACCATGCGCCGCGCATTCGAATTGCTCGAGCAGACGGGTTTACCCAAGGGCGTCGTTAATCTGATCAACGGCGGCAAGGATGTTGTAAATGCCTTGATTGATCATCCAAAGGTTCGCGCCATCAGCTTCGTTGGATCCACTCCCGTTGCCCGGCACGTTTATGCGAGGGCCGGTGCAAACGGAAAGCGTGCGCAATGCCAGGGCGGAGCCAAGAACCACGTAATCATTTTGCCTGACGCAGACATGAGTATGACCACCCAGATCGTGAGTGACAGTGCATTCGGCTGCGCGGGCCAGCGCTGTCTCGCAGTTTCCGTTGCGGTCACCGTAGGGGAGGCGCAGAAAACATTTCGCGATTCCATTAGTGATGCCGCCGCCCGCCTGCGTGTAGGAAACGGCCTTGACGAAGGCACGCAAATGGGGCCAGTCATTAGCCAGCAGAGCAAGTCGCGCGTGGAATCGTTGATCGGCGTGGGCGAGAAGCAGGGAGCAAAAGTCGTCCTCGACGGCCGTAATGCCAGGGTCCCGAAGCACGAAACCGGAAATTTTGTGAAACCCACAATCCTCGACGGTCTGCCACCGAACAGCGAACTGGTCGATACCGAGATCTTCGGCCCGGTGCTCAGCCTGATTCACGCCAGTGATATGGACGAAGCGCTAGCATTTCTTGAGCACAGCGCGTACGGAAATCAGGCCTCCTTATTTACTTCGAGCGGATCCGCGGCTCGCCGCTTCCGTTACGAAGCGCCGGCGGGAAATATTGGTATCAATATTGGTGTCGCCGCTCCTATGGCCTACTTCCCCTTCAGTGGCTGGAAAGACAGTTTCTTCGGGATCATGCACGCTCAAGGCCGCGATGCTGTCGAGTTCTACACCGAGAAGAAGATCGTCATCGAACGCTGGGCCAAAGAACACTCCCGGAAATTCTAAGCCTCGCACGCGATGGCCCAGGTTCGCGCGACGCTTTCGCGTGCGAACCTGGGTACAAATCAGTACCTAGTGACTTGCTACTGATAGTTGAAAAAACCGAATGTTATTGCCGAACGTTTGCGTCCTCAGATCGCGGAGTTCAGGGACCGTCGCTCGCAGATCTTCGTCCAGGTTCACCACCCATCCCGCTTGAGCTACCCAGATCCTTTCATCCGGTTTTAGGTATCCTCGCTCAACCAGATTTGCCAATTGCTTAAACAAGGTTTCCGGAGTAAAGGCCCACAGATCGGGGACCGTGGAAATGATGCGATGATTTCCACAATTGAAGACCAGAGAATCTGGAGTAAAGGACTCATAACCAACCTGCTCTTGCTTGCATAAATAATGGCCGAGCTCAATCCCGCTTTCATAATCCACGAGAATGGTTTGCGATGCCGGAATCTGTGTTTCTACAAAAGTAACCGCTTCATCCATGCGGCTGCGCGCTTGGTCGGCTCGCGCGATGAACGGATGATGGATGGCGCGAAATACGAAACACAATACGACAACTGCCACTATGATCGCGGTTGACCTTACCATATTCCTGCGAGCGAGTTCTGCAATGCCGATTGCAACACCGGTGATGGCGAAAATGCTGAGATAGATACAGTGCCGTGTACCTCCAAACGGATACAGGTCCAAAAGCCCAGCAATATAGTTCAGCGCGAACGGCAAGACCAGCAGAACCGCAAGTGCGGATCGCCGGCTGTCTCCAATGGGCATTTTCCTTCGCAATATGAAAAATATTCCAGCTAGAAAAACGATCGTGAGAATGTCCCCGACAATAAGCTGTCCAACCATGTACTGGAAAATGCTGAAAGTTCGGGCGACCAAAAACGTTAGCGGATTGTCGTGTCCGGAATGAAAATATGATCTCCGCAGCCAGATCTCCAAGGCCTGCCCTGCCATCGTTGTGCTCTTTATTTTCGAGATGTGACTGAGATACAGAAAAATCGCAAGTGAAAATGCCACCACCTGCCCAGTGAGCCAAGTGAAAGCAGTTGGCCTTGATACCTTGCGCCACATCCGCAAGACCGCATAAACGCCTAGAGCCGCTATGACAAAAAATGACGAGTAGTGCGTCAACATCGCCATCCACAAGCAGATAGCGGAAACCAGTATCAGCAACGGCGAATCTTCTTCAATCCCGCGATCAAGAAACCACAGCCCGCTCATCACAAATAACAGCAACAGGCCGTATTGCCGCACTTCAGCCGTAACACTGATCATCGTTGGCAGCAAAGCTGCCAGCATGACGCCCACCAGGGCTCCCTCTGATCCCAGTCTGTCATTCAGCCACGTAAAAAATATCCAGCAGAACAAAGTGCCTGCAAGAATCGAGGGAAGTCGAAGGATAATTTCCGAGTTACCAAAGGAGCGCAGCCCGTACAGGACGAAAAAGAACAGCGGCGGATGCGCCTGCGTCAGGCTGGCCTTGTAAACTTCACCAAGTGGCGAACGGTTCGCAATGAAAAAATGCAACGCCTCGTCGGGATTGAGAAACGTTCCCCACGCTTCCTTCACGCGTAATCCAAACCCGGCAGCGACGATCGCCAAAGCAATCTGCCGCGTATGAGCTACAGTCCAGGACACCCACGAAGCGCTCTGAAGCGCTTGCGGACGAGATTCTTTAGATACTGGATTCATTCGATTCGCTGCTAGGAGCCAAGTGCGCGGGCCGACACGCCCCGTTGATCATTCGCGGGAAATATCTCGAAGATTCCATACACTATCAACATCAGCAATTCAGGCTCGATCGGATGCCGATATCGTGGAAGAACAAACGTGATGTAGTACGGCAAAGGATATAGTACGAGCAACCAAAACATTAGCCATGCTACCGGCAGCCGTTTTTGCAGAGCCCGAGCCAATCCCACAATTGCCAGCAGGGATGAAAGAAAATATAAGGCATTTGCCAATATCGTCTGCGCGACCGTACCGCGGGGCAGACCAGCCCAAAAGTATGCGAATCGTTTGAAACACAAGATTGCAAAGCGCGAGGAATTGTCCCAAATGAAATCCAGAGCTTGGCTCTTGCGTTCGGCTACATAGCCAATCTCACCCATCTGCCTATACAGGTCGAACTGCTCTACATTTTTTGTTGGATGTAAGTAGTCCATCCATGTGCCATTCGCTCCCGATCCGTTTCCGAGTCGCAACTCGGCGCCAAGGTTTGATCGGATGAAGATGAACTGTCCAAAGACCCGGTAATCGCGCGCAATCCACGGTGTGACACCCGCAACAAAAATGACCGTTGCGATCAGCACGCCGACTAACGATCGCCTGCCATACTTTGCGCGTCGGTACCAAACCCATATTCCGCTAGCTGGCAGGAAGGATAGCAGCGCAGTATTCGTAAGCGCAGCGACGCCCCACAACACTCCAAAGCCAAGCCAGGACATCACTCCATCTTGACTCTCCATTGCAAGCGCCAGCCAAAAAATCACAGCCAATAATAAGGTTGCGAGGCTCGTTTCCCACACGTAGCGTGTGGTCCAGAAAATAATCGGAGGCAGCAGCGCCCACGCCCACGAGCTCCACGCGGCAACTCGCCCATCAAAGCAACGCTTGGCGATCGAAAATATCGGAATGCAGGTCAGCGCCGAGCAAAGGCTATTGAAAGTGAGAAGAACGACCGCTGACGTCTGCGAGTAGATTCCGAAAAGTTTGAAAACTCCGGAAATCAGGAAAGGATAAACCGGCGGTTCCCAAGCCGTCGGCCCCGTGATTCCATGGAAAGGATTACTGAAACCCCCGCCGAGCGCGAGTGAGCGTCCGATGCGTCCCATCTCAAATCCAAAGCCGAAGTGGTCATCAACCGCCTTGAATCTGTAGGTGTGCGCGATCACCATGTAACCAATTCGCAGCATCAAGGCGACAAGCACCATCCATGGGAACGACATTCGGGCATTGGCCCACCAATGCCGCAATGCGATACCCGCGCCAGTGTCCGCGGAATTGGGCGAGCGCAGCGGCTTGGGATCTGGGAATTGTTTGTTTCTTGAAGCGGGGCTGGAAATGTGGAACCTGGTCAAAGTTCACGCATTAAGAAGAGAGTGACTGAATGGCGCCTACACCCCAAGTTTCTTTACTTCTTCTGCGTAATATTTACGATACAGGATGTCCCATTCCTGGCTTCCCTCGAGGATGGTGCGCTTTTGATTTTCGATTTTCTGCCGCGCCGCCTGATCAATCCTCTCCTCTTGATTGAGAAGCTCCTCGATGATTTTCCTTACTTCCAATCGAATCGTGTTTCGATCTTCAACGAACTCTACTTCTGGCATCTCAGCCAAGGCGTCCGTGACTACGTGTGCGACCTTGTTCGCCTTGTCACGGCTAAGCCTCACAGCACCGCCTTGTATTTGCGCACTAATTCATTTTTCACTTTACGGAACATTTCCTGGTAATTCGCTCCGGTTTTACGCATTTCGTCGGAATACGCTTCTAGAATGACGCGCACCTCGTCATTGATGCGGTCTTCGAGCGAAAGCTCTTCCAACATGGCCGCGTGCACTTTCTCGGTAACCGCCGGCGCCGATTTCGTCTCAATAAACTGCCCGGCAATCAGCTTTTTAGTGACTTCGCGACCTAGGTAGCTCACATATTCTTTTGAGAGCAGCATGATGCGAATCAGATGTCGTTGGTGAAACAGCTAGTTTAGCAGGAGCCTTCAGCACTCAGCAATCAGCATTCACCATTTCAGCAATCAGAAGTAGTTCGTCTGTTTGGAAAAACAGCCTTGTCATCCTGAGCGCAGTAGCGGGTTCGCGCAGCGAAACAGCTACGGAGTCGAAGGATCTCTATACTCTTACGGACATGTGGGAATCATAAAAGCATTCGCTTTTCAGCAACCGACCAATTCCGCAACACCGTCTTCAAGTTCTCGCACCAAAGCGATCTTTTTTCGGTAAGTTCGAATGGGCAGAGCGAAGCCGGCTCCTCTTAACGACAAATCCTCTTAATTCAAAGCGACCTGCTAGCCAGCACCTGACACCTGCCCGCCTTCCGTCATACAATGCTGGAATACTCGAACCTCTTATGCCCGCGCTTCCCGACGATCTCGCCAGCCTCAAAGATGACATGATCGCCTTCATCGAAGGTCATGGCATGAAGCGATTTCCCGGATTGATTGAATACGATGAGATTCCGTCTGTCACTTGGAAACCACACGAGAATCCCGATGGCTGGAAGGACTTTGTGGAACTTGCCAAAGCCTCCGGCGCACCCTTTCTCACCATGGATTCGTGGCGCCTGGATCGCGATGAGTTGGATGACCTCATCCAGCACCTCAGAAGCGCCGAGTTCAGCAGCGATGAAGATCTGGAGGATGCCCGCTGGCTGCGTACTTATGTCGGCAAGACCGGTTTTGTGCAGCTCGGCTTTGCGCATCAAGGCATCATGATGATCTACGAAGCCTCCTCGCCCTGGTATGAGCGCTATCGCAACATCCTGGAGATGGCTGAGGATTTTGCCGGCCTCCCCATCGACGAACCAGGCGCCGACGACGAACCATAGATAGATTTCTGATTGTAGATTTTTGATTGAACCCCGCTCGTCACAGAATGGCGTCTGAAATCTGAAATCAACATTTATCAATGAACTGGGTTTCCAAGCCCGTTGATTCCGAGCAGGTGCAGTGCCTCGCAGAGGCTTTGCGTGCAGATTCACTTCTGGCCAACTCCAAAAATTCTTTGCTTGTAGCCCGCCTGCTCGTAGCGCGCGGAATTACCCAGCCAGACAACGCCGCGGATTTTCTGCATCCGTCGTTGAGCCACCTTCATTCTCCCTACCTTATGGCCGGTATGAAATCCGCGCTCGACCGCATCGATGCGGCCATTCAGCGCGGTGAAGGAATCCTCATCTACGGCGACTACGATGTGGACGGCACCACCGCCATCGTCATCCTCAAAACTGCCATCGAACTCTGCGGCGGCTCTCCTGATTTCCACGTCCCCCACCGGATTAAAGAGGGATACGACCTTCGCGGCGATGTGATCGAGCGGGCGGCCGCAGCCGGAATTCGTGTGGTGATCAGCGTCGACGCGGGCATCCGCGCCTTTCCTGCCGCCGACACAGCCCAACGCCTCGGCATCGATCTAATCGTCACCGATCACCACCTTCCCGGGCCCGATGGCGTACCGCACGCGTTGGCAGTGCTCAATCCAAATCAATCCGGATGCAGCTATCCATGCAAGGCACTGTGCGGCGCCGGGGTCGCGCTCAAGTTGGCGCAAGCTCTTATGGAGCGCCGGCTCACAAATCGCGATCAATCCGTCTTGCTCAAGTCATTCGCCAAAATTGCTGCCATCGCCACGATCGCCGACGCCGTGCCGCTCACCGGCGAGAATCGCATTTTCGCGAAGGTCGGACTCGAGGCGTTGCGTACTGCCGTGAATCCCGGCCTCAAGGCGCTGCTCGAGATCGCAAGAGTCAGCGGACGCCCTCTGACATCGGGTGAAGTGGGTTTTCGCATCGCTCCTCGAATCAACGCTGCGGGGCGCATGGATATCGCCGCAGATGTCATCGAACTCTTCAGTACTAAGGACGGCGCTCGTGCTCAGGAAATTGCTCGCAAACTGGACAACCTGAACGCCAAACGTCAGGAGGAAGAGCGCAGCATTCTCGAGGCCATCGAGACCCGGCTTACCGATGATCCTTCGTTGCGCGAAGCCTTCTGTCTCGTGATTGATGGCGACGATTGGCATCGAGGTGTGATCGGCATCACTGCCACTCGAGTTGTGGAGCGCTACTGCCGGCCCACGATCGTTATCTCACGCGATCATAGCGAAGCGCATGGCTCCGGCCGTTCGATCAAGCCATTTCATCTGCTCAATGCGCTGGAGTCCTGCGGACATTTGTTCACGCGTTATGGCGGCCATGCGCACGCCGTGGGTTTTTCCATGCCCGCATCTCGCATTGCAGAACTCCGGACTCATCTTGACCAATATGCGCGCTCCCGCCTGACTTTCGCAGATTTCGAACCCATGCTGGAGTTTGATGATGAGCTTTCTTTCCAACAAATCACTCCTCCGTTGTTTGCCATACTCCGGCAATTGGAGCCTTTCGGGGTCGGCAATCCGGAGCCGGTTTTCGTAAGCCGACGGATGCGGTTGCTCGCTCCGCCACGGATTTTGAAAGATAAGCACGTCAAGCTGAAATTGGGCAGCAGCAGGGAGACGGACAAGGAACCCGGTTCAGAAGCAGCCGCGATGATTCCGCGGTGTGATCCTGAATCATCAGCAATACGAAAACGTTCAAGCTGGCAGGATTCGATTTCCCACAGCGCTGTCGGTTGGCAGATGGCGGAACGGATCCAGCAAGCCCAACTACTCCCAGGTGACACACTGGACATCGCATTTTCGCTCGACCAGAATGACCATCCTGAATTCGGTGGTCTTGAGCTCTCGCTTCGCGACTTCAGAGCCAACGTCAAGCAATCAGAAAACGTTCACGCGGTTGCCGCGCCCGCGGCTTCGCCGTGAAAACAGCGGGTGCCCCATCCTAACCGAGCGCAGTTGCGCGGTTAGGGTGGGAAGGTTCAGAGCGCCTTTAGTTTATGTTGGTCGCATAACCCGACCCCTGCGTAGAGCGCAAGGAGCGGGGCACCCACGTGCTCTCAGTTAAGACGAAGACAGAGCTGGGCCACCCGCCCGTGGATTGTTCCCAGGCATTTTGAGTGATATGATTCCATAACAATGTCGGCCCCCAGGCCCGAGTAGACTTTGGAAGCGCTAACCACCAAAGGGCTCGGAGGAAAGGAGCCGAACATGCTGATTATAGGTTGTGACTATCATCCGA